>Ga0070666_10001885_pt1 | contig 12762 bp, 11 predicted proteins | sample KBSS23metaG_FD_64677 | JGI IMG/M metagenome (GOLD analysis project Ga0070666, IMG submission 64677) | Switchgrass rhizosphere microbial communities from Kellogg Biological Station, Michigan, USA - KBS S2-3 metaG | ecosystem: Host-associated > Plants > Roots > Rhizosphere > Soil ... | reverse complement strand
CACCCTTCGGTGGCGGCTCAGTATCCGAGCGTCCCGCCGACTCCTACGCCAACAACGTTGCTGACGGCGTGTGGAGCATCAACACGCTTGGCGGCACAGCGAGCAGCGGGGCGTACATAGGGGGCAACCTCGGGCAGACGTATGGTCTAGTACGTCCAGGCGACTTGCGCCCGTTTGAGATAACGTGGTGGTTCTGCACGCCCAACGCTACCCCAGCGGGCGGCAATGACTTTGAGCTGATTATTGGCGCGGCGTCCAGCTTCGCGCTATCGCCGTCGTTCTTCATGGGCCTATACATGTACAGCGCCATGGCCCCGAACTGGCACCTGATCGTAGACGACGGCTCGATCCACACCTACGACCTGGGCGTACCCTATGCGCCCTTCACGCGCTACCGTTTCAGGATGCTGACTATCCCGACCAGTACCACGGCGGCGAACGTGTATCTGTACTTGTCGATAGGCGGCACGGATGGAATGGGGCCGGAAAGGCTCATCTACATCTACCCATCGGGGAGCCTCTACCCATCGGCGCTATCGTCCTGGGGCATCCCATGGGCGCGTGTGTACCATATCAGCGGGGCCAGCGCGTACCCTCTCTACATCGACCGCTGGCAGGCGACGGCATACGTCAATCATCCGTTCCTGTACAGGCAGTCGCGGTGACTGTGCTATCTGTGATATTTCCGGTGCGTTTTAGTGCGTTTTAGCGCATGGTGCGGCGCGGCAAATGGCGTCAGGACGCGGGGTCAGAAGTAGGGCGTAGAATTAGGAGGGGCGCGCTCTATCCAACTGAGCTACGGGGCCTTGAGAACGATTGTACTTGCGCCCAGCGTCCCTGCGACAAGTCCGCTCGGCATCCGTGCCTCGCCCTCAAATCACGCACGCGATGCGCTACTACTCATCGCGTAAGCGCGTGATTCTCGACCCACTGAGCTACGGGGCCTTTTGGACTTGATTTTCGCACGGATGGCCTCGACCTGCAGAGTCGGGGATACACTCGCATTGCCAACTGCCTTCATACGGAACCCTTATGCAGAACTCCATGTACGAAAACCTGATTCCCGTTGCCAACCGTATGCTCGACAATCTGTCGGTCATTCTGGACAAGGGCGCCGCTTTCGCGGAAGCGAAGAAGATTGACGAGGCGGTGCTGACCGGCGCGCGACTGGCGCCCGACATGTTTCCGCTGACTCGTCAGGTGCAGATTGCCTGCGATATGGTGAAAGGCGCGGCGGCCCGACTGGGCAACGTCGAGATTCCGAAGCACGAAGACACCGAAACCACGTTCGCCGAGTTGAAGGCACGCGTCGCGAAAGTGCAGGCGTTCATCGGCAGCGTGCCGGCGGCAAACTTCAGCGGCAGTGAAGACAAGGCGATCACCTTGAACATGCGCCGCGGCGACCTGCACTTCAACGGGCTGGATTACCTGCGCTATTTCGTTCTGCCGAACTTCTATTTCCACGTCACCGCGACCTACACGATCCTGCGGCACAACGGCGTGGAGTTGGGCAAGTCCGACTTTCTCGGCGCCTGACTCCGCAAACTCGACAGACGGAAAGTAAGCTACGACCTAGTGCGCGCGAATGAACGCGCGCACTTCCGGATATACAACCTCGCGCCAGCGCCGACCACTGAAGATGCCGTAGTGACCGGCGCCTTTGACGGTGAGGTGCTGTTTGCGCGTTTTCGGTATGTTTTTACACAGCTCTTGTGCGGCCTGGGTCTGGCCGAGGCCGGAGATGTCGTCGAGTTCACCTTCGATCGTGAACAATGCGCCGGTCTTGATGTCCTGCGGCTTGACCAGCTGGTCGCGCACGCGCCAAGTGCCGCGCGGCAGCGCATGTTCCTGGAAAACGGTTCTGACGGTGTCGAGGTAGTACTCGGCCGGCATGTCGAGCACTGCGTTGTACTCGTCATAGAACTTGCGATGCGCTTCGGCGTCTTCCAGATCGCCGCGCAACAGGTCTTCGTAGAAGTCGTAATGCGACTGAAAATGCCGGCTTGGATTCATCGCCATGAAACCGGTGTGTTGCAGGAAGCCGGGATAAACCCGCCGCCCGGCGCCCGGATAGTTCGGCGGCACGTCGTGAATCACATTCGCTTCGAACCATGACAGCGGCTGCGTGGTGGCAAGATCGCTAACGCGCGTCGGCGACAGGCGCGTGTCGATCGGCCCGCCCATCATCGTCATCGTGCGTGGCGTGACCTCGCCGTTGCTCGCCATCAGCGAAATGGCCGCCAGCACGGGCACGGTCGGCTGGCAGACGCTGATCACGTGCAGGTCTTTCGCGCCGATGTGGCGGATGAATTCCTGGATGTAGGCGACGTAGTCGTCGAGATGGAACGGCCCGGCTTGCGCCGGCACCATGCGCGCGTCGATCCAGTCGGTGATGTATACCTTGTGATCCTGCAGCAGCGTGCGCACGGTATCGCGCAGCAGCGTGGAATGATGGCCCGACAGTGGCGCGACCACGAGCACGCGCGGGTCGCGCTTGAGCTCCTGCAATGTCTTGACTTCGTCGCTGAAACGCTTGAAGCGCAACAGGTTGCAGAAGGGCTTGGCCAGTGCAAGCTGCTCCACGACGGGCACCGTACTGCCGCGCACTTGCACGGCGCCGATCTCGAACGCGGGTTTTTCGTATTCTTTGCCGATGCGATAGAGCAGTTCACAGTTCGCGGCCGCGCGTTGCGCGCCGGGCACGTGCGAGAGCCAGCTGTCGGGCGAGGACAACATGCGCGCGCTGGCATCTGACCATGCCACCAGCGGTTTGAGCATTGCGCGATTGAGTTCATGCCATTGATAAAGCATCGAGGATTCCTGGATGATCGTGAAAACGATTACACGGACGCGTCATTGTCACTGATTTTGTGCTGCAGCGCGACAAATGCAAGACAGCAAGGAGAGAAATGTGAATCCCGTCACCCCGAAAGAACCCTTGTTTCATCCGTTCGCGGCGATTCCGGGTCTACCGTTTTCGGAAAGCGTTGAAGCGGGCGATCTGCTGTTCCTGTCCGGTCAGATCGGCAGTGGCGCCGACGCCAGGCTGGTGGCAGGCGGAATTGCCGCGGAAACGCGGCAAACATTGGAAAATATTCGCGCCGTGCTCCAGCGTCGCGGTTTGTCGCTCGATCGCATCGTGAAGGTCACCGTAATGCTGGCGGATATGGGCGAATGGGCGGCAATGAATGCGGAGTACGTGAAGTTCTTTCCGCATCATCTGCCGGCGCGCAGCGCGTTCGGCTGCAACGGCCTGGCTCTGGGCGCACGCGTGGAAATTGAATGCATTGCGTTGCGAACCTGAGGCTGCTTCTCAGGCGTGGCTTCCGCGAGTAGACTCGATTCGACTCCTGCGTAGCCAAGCTGTAAGGGATCCTGGGGGCGGCTTCTGCGGCAAGGCAGTGGAAGCGTGTCGGGGAGGTGCGCGCGCGATCTGAAGTGAATGAGTTCCGGGCTCTTCTGTAACCACGGATCAAGAGATGAAGCCAACCGATATCCGCGTTCCCGACTACTTCCACAAAGTCGTCGACTGCCAATGGGCTTGTCCGGCGCATACTCCGGTTCCCGAATACATTCGTCTGATCGCCGCCGGGCGCTATTCAGACGCTTACATGGTGAATTGGAAATCGAATGTGTTTCCGGGAATTCTCGGCCGCACCTGCGATCGACCGTGTGAGCCAGCCTGCCGGCGCGGGCGCGTCGAAGAGAGTAACGGCGAAAAGCCCGAGCCCGTGGCGATCTGCCGGCTCAAGCGCGTTGCGGCCGACAATAAAGACGCCGAGGCTGTGCGCGCGCAGATGCCGCAGCCAGCGCCGCACAAGAACGGCAAACGCATCGCCTGCGTAGGCGCGGGCCCCGCGTCGCTGACGGTGGCGCGCGATCTGGCGCCGCTCGGCTACCACGTCGTCGTGTTCGAAGCCGATCAGAAAGGCGGCGGCTTCATGCGTACGCAGGTGCCGCGCTTCCGTCTGCCGGAAGCCGTCATCGACGAGGAAGTCGGCTACATCCTGGATTTGGGCGTCGAATTCCGCGGCGGCCAGCGCATCGATTCGATGAAGGCGTTACTCGCGCAGGATTTCGACGCCGTGTTCGTCGGCAGCGGCGCGCCGCGCGGACGTGATCTCGATCTGCCGGGGCGCAAGGAGGCCGCGGCGAATATTCATATCGGCCTGGACTGGCTCGCGTCGGTGTACTTCGAACATGTCAAATCCATCGGCCGACGCGTGATCGTGCTCGGCGGCGGCAACACGGCGATGGACTGCTGCCGCTCGTCGCGCCGCCTCGGGGGCGAGGATGTCAAAGTCATCGTGCGCTCGGGCTTCGAGGAGATGAAGGCCTCGCCGTGGGAAAAGGAAGATGCGCAGCACGAAGGCATTCCGATCCTCAACTATCTGGTGCCGAAAGCGTTTGTGCACGAGAACGGCAAACTTTCCGGGATGACGTTCGAAAAGGTGCGTGCCGAGCGCGACGCGAAAGGCCGGCGCCAGCTCGTGCCGACCGGTGAGGCGGACGCGTTCTTCGAATGCGACGACGTGCTGATCGCCGTCGGTCAGGAAAATGCGTTCCCGTGGATCGAGCGCGATGCCGGCATCCGTTTCGATGAATGGGAGATGCCGGTGGTCGACAAGATCACGATGCAGTCGTCGAATCCGAAAGTCTTCTTCGGTGGCGACGCGGCGTTCGGACCGAAGAACATCATCTGGGCCGTGGCGCACGGCCACGACGCGGCCGTGTCGATCGAAAAGATGCTCAGCGGCGAAGACATCCATGCGCGCCCGGAACCGGGCGTGACACTGATCTCGCAGAAGATGGGCATCCACGAATGGAGCTACGACAACGACATCTCCAACGACCTGCGCTATGCGGTGCCCTGGCGTGAAAAAGAGAAAACGCTGAAAAGTATAAAAGTCGAAGTCGAACTCGGCTTCGATCCGGTCATGGCGTTCAACGAGGCGCAACGCTGTCTGAATTGCGATGTGCAGACGGTGTTCACGAAAGACGTTTGCATTGAATGCGATGCCTGCGTCGATATTTGTCCGATGGACTGCATCAGTTTCACGCATAACGGCGAGGAAGCCGAGCTGCGCACGCATCTGATGGCGCCGGCTTTGAATCTCACGCAGGCGCTCTACGTATCCGACGCGCTGAAAACGGGCCGGGTGATGGTCAAGGACGAAGATGTCTGCCTGCATTGCGGCCTCTGCGCCGAGCGCTGTCCGACCGGGGCATGGGACATGCGCAAATTCCTGCTCGAGATGGCGCACGCGGGGCCGGGTTGTCACAAGCATGCGAAGCGGGAGGCGGCGTGAAGGCGATCCAGGCGGTCAACGACTTCGTCGTCAAATTCGCCAACGTGAATGGTTCGGGCTCGGCCTCGGCGAACGAGCTGTTCGCCAAAGCGATCCTGCGCATGGGCGTGCCGGTCAGTCCGCGCAACATCTTTCCGTCGAACATCCAGGGATTGCCGACCTGGTATGAAGTGCGCGTGACCGAACAGGGCTGGCTCGGCCGGCGCGGTGGCATCGATCTCATGGTGGCGATGAATCCGCAGACCTGGGATGCGGATCTGAAGGAAATCGAACCGGGCGGTTACCTGTTCTACGACAACACGCGGCCGTTGCCGCCGTCGAAATTCCGCGAGGATGTCAACGTCATCGGCATGCCGCTCACCTCGATCTGCAACCGTACGTACGCGGATGCGCGCCAGCGTCAGCTGTTCAAGAACATCATGTATGTCGGCGCGTTGTCGATGCTGCTGGAGATCGACCCGAAAGTGATCGAGCAGCTGTTTTCCGAACAGTACAAAGGCAAGGAAAAACTGCTCGACTCCAACGTCAAGGCGCTGCATCTTGGGCGCGATTACGCGAAAGAACATCTGCAGCATCCGCTCGGCATCCGCGTGCAGCGCGCGGACAACGTCGGCGAGCGCATTTTCGTGGACGGCAATACCGCGGCGGCGCTCGGCTGTGTTTACGGCGGCGCGACCGTGTGTGCGTGGTATCCGATCACGCCGTCATCGTCATTGGCCGAAGCATTCCAGAAATACTGCATGAAGTACCGCGTCGATGCGGAGTCCGGCACGAACAAGTTCGCGATCGTGCAGGCCGAGGACGAAATCGCCTCGATCGGCATGGTGGTCGGCGCCGGCTGGAACGGCGCGCGCGCGTTCACCACGACGTCGGGCCCCGGCATTTCGCTGATGAACGAGTTCATCGGTCTGGCGTATTTCGCCGAGATCCCGGTGACCATCATCGACGTGCAGCGCGGCGGCCCGTCGACCGGGATGCCGACGCGCACGCAGCAATCCGACGTGCTCGCCTGCGCGTATGCCTCGCACGGCGATACCAAGCACGTGCTGCTGTTCCCGGAAGATCCGCACGAATGCTTCGAGTTTTCCGCGCAGGCGCTCGATCTCGCCGATCGCTTGCAGACGCCCATCTTCGTGCTTACCGATCTCGACATCGGCATGAACCAGCGTCTGTGCGCGCCGTTCGCCTGGGACGACGCGGGCAATTACGATCGCGGCAAAGTGATGAGTGCCGAGGAACTCGAAGCCGGCAAGGATTTCGGTCGCTACAAAGACGTCGACGGTGACGGCATTCCGTGGCGCACGTATCCCGGTACGCATCCGGACAAGGGTGCCTATTTCACGCGCGGCACTTCACGCGATCCCTACGCGCGCTATTCCGAGCGCGGTCCGGATTACATCTACAACATGCAGCGCCTGCTGAAAAAGTTCGACACCGCGAAATCACTCGTGCCGCAGCCGATCGCGCGTGATGCCAAGCAAAAAACGCGCTTCGGCGCGATCTATTTCGGATCGACAAGTCCGGCGATGGCTGAGGCGATCGTCGCACTCGAAGCCGACGGCTTGCATCTGGACACGCTGCGCGTGCGCGCATTCCCGTTTCCGGACAGCGTCGCCGATTTCATCGCCGCACACGACAAGGTGTTCATCGTCGAACAGAATCGCGATGGCCAATTGCGCGCGCTGATCGTCAACGAATTCGGCATCGATCCGGCAAAACTGATTGCGGTGCTGCATTACGATGGCACACCGATCACGGCGCGATTTATTGGTGGTGCGATCGGCGAGCGGATGGATGCGGCAAAAGTTGCTCCGATTGGCAAAGGCAGGGTGGCTTGAGATGAACATCAATCCGCTGGACCTGGCGAGCATCCTCTCCGTGCTCACGGGTTTGCTCGTGCTCGGCGCCTGCGTACTGCTCTGGATACGCGACAAGACATCATCGTGGGTATTGCTCGCGCTTGCTGGTCAAGGCGTGTCCGTCTTGTGCCGTTTCGCCTTGTTTATACCCGACGCGTTCACTCAATTTCCGCCACTGCGTCTGGTCTGGCCGGTTGCCGCGTTTGTGTTCGCGGTCGGACTCGCCGGCTACGCATGGACCGAATATCAGGCGTTCCAGCAAAGAACGGCGAGCGTAAAACCATGACCTACATTGCCAAGCCCAAACTGCATCACCCGACGCTGGCGTGCAATGCGATCGGCTTTACGCGCCGCGACTACGAGGGCAAGATCTCCACGCTGTGCGCAGGCTGCGGTCACGATTCGATCTCTGCCGCGATCATCCAGGCCTGCTGGGAGCTCGACATCGAACCGCACCGCGTCGCCAAACTTTCCGGCATCGGCTGCAGCTCGAAGACTCCGGATTATTTCCTCGGCCAGTCGCACGGTTTCAACACTGTGCATGGACGCATGCCATCGGTGCTGACGGGTGCGAATCTCGCCAACAAGGAACTGTTGTACCTCGGCGTGTCGGGCGACGGCGATTCTGCATCGATCGGAATCGGCCAGTTCTGTCATGCCATCCGGCGTGGCGTGAACATGGTCTATATCGTCGAGAACAACGGCGTGTACGGATTGACCAAAGGACAGTTCTCGGCGACCGCCGATCTCGGCTCGAAATCGAAGAAGGGTGTGACGAATACCGATTCGCCGCTGGATATGGTCGGGCTCGCGTTGCAGCTCGGTGCCACGTTCGTTGCGCGCAGTTTTTCCGGCGACAAGGCCCAGCTCGTGCCGCTGATCAAGGCCGCGATCAAACATCGCGGCGCCGCGTTCCTCGATGTCGTCAGCCCCTGCGTCGCATTCAACAATCACCCCGGCAGCACGAAGAGCTACGAATACGTCCGCGAGCACAACGAAGCGGCGAACAAGCTCGACTTCATCGACGTGCGCGCGGAAATTGTCGTGGATTACGCTGCCGGCGAACTCGTCGACGTCACCCAGCACGATGGCAGCGTGATGCGCCTGCGCAAGCTCAGCGCCAGCTACAGCCCGCACGATCGCGTTGCCGCGATGAGCTATCTGCACGAGCGCCAGGCGAAAGGCGAGGTCGTCACCGGTTTGCTCTATGTCGATGCCGACGCGCAGGATTTGCACGAACATCTGACCACGGTCGAGACGCCATTCAATCGACTGACGGCGAAGGATCTGAACCCGGGCGCTGCGACGCTGGCGAAAATCAACGCGTCGCTGCGCTGAGTGATGAGAAAAATCTATGACCGCGGCTACTTCGAGAAGTGGTACCGCGATCCGAAGCATGCGGTAGGCTCGCACGCGGCGCTGGCGCGCAAGGCAGCGCTGGCGATTGCCACGGCGGAATACTATCTCGGCCGCGACGTGCGCAACGTGCTGGATATCGGTTGTGGTGAGGGCGTGTGGCGCAAGCCGCTGCGCGAACTGCGACCACAGATCGATTATCTGGGTATCGACAGCAGCGAATACGTCGTTACCCGCTTCGGCCGCACGCGCAATATCCGACTCGCCACATTCGGCCAACTCGGCGAGCTGCGTTTCGATGGTGAATTCGATTTTATCGTCTGTTCGGATGTACTGCACTATGTGCCGACGAGCGAACTGCGCGCTGGCTTGCGTGGCGTCGCCGAAATGCTGGCGGGCGTGGCATTCCTCGAGCTGTTTACCTCCAGCGACGAGCCGGAAGGCGACCGGCATGGTTTCCTGCACCGTTCGGCGAACTGGTATCTGTCGACATTTGCCGAAGCCGGGCTGATCGCCTGTGGCTCGCACTGTTACCTTGCGCAGCGCATGCAGGAAAGCGTCGCCGCTCTTGAGGTGCCGGCGCTGTTCTGAAATCCAGATACTATTTTTAGAACGAGGAACCCGGCTGGGCGAGAAACGCGAGCTCTTCCGGAGTCGAGGCGCGGCCGAGCACAGCGTTGCGATGAGGGAAGCGGCCGAAACGATCGATGATCGCCCGATGGCGCAGCTCGTAATCGAGATTCGCCGGGGCGCGCTCGCGGAACAGTTCCGCTGCGGTCGCGTGGATCAGGCGCGATTCGCTGTGCATGTACGGCATATAGATGAACGCGCGGCGCTCCGCGGCGATCTCCAGATCGGCGCCAACGCGCACCGCTTCCTGCGCAAGCCCTAACGCAAGCGCATCGCAGGCGAACGCGCGCGCGTCGTCGCGATGGATGTTGCGCGAGAACTGGTCGAGCACGATGATTTCGGCAAACCGGCCCGGCGCGGTTTCACGCCAGCTCCACAGCTCGGCGCGACCGGCCGCCTCGTGCAAGTCAGCGAAGCGCGAGCGCACCGTCTGATCGAAAACGGGATCGCGCCGCCACCATTGCGGCGGCGCAATCTCCTCGAACCAGAAACGCAATACGTCTGCGGCATCCATCCAGCGATGATGCCGCAGCGGTGTAGGTCAGGACAATTGCTGCGTGTTACGCCTTGCGCTGATCGCGATTGCCCTGGCCTTGCCACGGCCGATGCTGCTTGTTGCCGGCCGCGTGCGGCTTCTTCGGCCCTTGCGGATGCGGACGGCGTGCGTGATTCGGGTTGCGTGGCCGGCCGGGTGAGGGACCATTCGCTTCCAGGCGCAGCGGCTGGTTCGGCTCGTAACCGACGACATTCTCGATCGCGATGTCCTGCTTGAGCATGCGGCGGATATCGCGCAGCAGGCGAACTTCTTCCTGCGCGACCAGCGAGACAGCCAGACCTTCCGCGCCAGCGCGGCCGGTGCGGCCGATGCGATGCACGTAATCCTCGGCGACCGTAGGCAGATCGTAGTTGATGACGATCGGCAACTGGTCGATGTCGAGGCCGCGCGCGGCGATGTCGGTGGCGACGAGCACAGTGACCTTGTTGTTCTTGAAGTCCTTCAGCGCCTTGGTACGCGCGTTCTGGCTCTTGTTGCCATGGATCGCGGCAGTGCGCAGCCCCGACGCGTCGAGGAACTTGCACAGCTTGTCGGCGCCGTGCTTGGTGCGGCTGAAGACAAGTGCCTGGCGACGACTGTCTTCGCTGAGCAGGTGCAGCAGCAGGTCGCGCTTGCGCGCCGCTTCGACCGGATGCACGCGATGCGTGATCGTCGAGACCACGCTGTTGCGCGCGGCGACCTGGATTTCCGCCGGATTGCGCATGAATTGCGCGGCGATCTGCTTGATCTCATCGGCGAACGTCGCCGAGAACAGCAGGGTCTGGCGCTGTTGCTTCGGCAGCACGCCGAGAATGCGCTTGATCGCCGGCAAAAAGCCCATGTCGAGCATGCGGTCGGCTTCGTCGAGCACGAGGATCTCGATGCCGGACAAGTCCACGGTGCGCCGTTCCATGTGGTCGATCAAACGACCCGGTGTGGCAACGAGGACATCGACGCCACGGCGTAGCGCGTCCATCTGCGGACCCATGCTGACGCCGCCGAAGATCGTCGCGCTGGACATGCGCACGTGCTTGGCGTAGCCGCGCAGACTATCGTGCACCTGCGCCGCGAGTTCACGCGTCGGGGTGAGGATCAGCGCGCGCGGTTTGCGCTTGGCGTTCGCCGGCGTGCCGGCGTTCTCGATGAACAGGCGCTGCAGCAGCGGCAGCGCAAACGCTGCAGTTTTGCCGGTGCCGGTCTGCGCGCCGGCGAGCATATCGCGCCCGGCCAAGGCGACCGGAATGGCCGCAGACTGAATCGGAGTAGGCGTGGTGTAGCCTTGTTCGACAAGCGCGCGCAACAACACGGGCGAAAGCCCGAGGGTTTCAAAAGACATTGTGGAAAGCTCCAAAGTTATACAAACGGCAGCCAATGCCGTTTGTGGAAAAACCCGGAGCGTTCCCAGTGAACCGCGCCGCAGGCGATAAGCCTAGCCATCCCGTCGCAACGGGAGATTCGGAACAGGCGTCGGTACCGAGTGGTGCAGGCCAGGCAACCGCTGGAAGCGGGTGCCAGAGACCGAAGGGAAAAACGGGGGGTCGACGCAGTTTCAGGCCAAGAATCGACCCGGAACGACGGGCAGTGTACGCGATATTGCTGCGCTGCGCCACTGGCACAGACTTGCTGCGCCAGTGTGCCGTCCTTGGTTCTATTTCAAGATCAATTCACGGATCTGCCGGCCACCGAGGATCTCGCGCATCGAGCCGCGATCGGCAAACGCCTGGTTCTGTTTGTCGAGGGCGCCTTCGAATTTCTCCGTGATGGCATCGCTCTTTTCGTTGAGATTGTCCAGTGCCGCCATATTGGCGTAGGTAATGCTGAGGATCAGATCTGCATCGTGCGGATCGCGCGCTTGATTGCCGTAGACCTTGTAGCCAACGATGACTTTCGCTTTCATCAGCGCTTCATTTTCGGGCTTGAACGTTGCGTCCAGCCATTTCATGTAGTTGTCGAACTGACCGGGCTTGATCTTGATGTAAGTGATGTCGGTGACCGGGCCTTCCTTGTAGGCGCGGCCGTCATCGGCCGCGAACGCCTGCGTACAGAACGCGCATGCAAGAGCCGTCGCGAGTAGTAGTCTCGATTTCATATTCTTCCCCATTGGATGCCGCTGCGTTGCGCAGCGGTGGTGCAAGTTACACCCTCAGTGCTGGGCATCCAAGGAAGTATGCAGCATGCCGGATCCGCTGCAGTTCACCACGAAAACGTAGTGTCAATGGAAATCGCGCGAGGCGAACGAGAACTCGGGTAGCAGCGCGCTGTAATCGTGCAGGCGATCAGCAATCAAATGATGCACGCCTTCGACGGCTTCGAGTTTGCCGTCGACAGCCATAACCCCCGCTTCGATCAAGACGCGATGCTGTTTCTCGGCCAGCCGCTGCCAGACCACCACATTGACGATACCGGTTTCATCTTCGAGCGTGACGAAGGTGACGCCCTTGGCCGTGCCCGGCTGCTGGCGCACGGTGACGAGACCGGCGCAGCGCAGCCGGCGGCCGTGGTTCTCCACGTGCGTGGTCGCGTGCGCGGGCACGACGCGCCGGCGTGCGAGCGCGGGGCGGATCAGCGCAAGTGGATGCAGCGTGAGCGACAATCCTTGCGTGGCGTAATCGGTCAGTACGTCTTCGCGCAACGACGGCGCGCGCAATGTGATCTGTGTCTCCAGCGGTGCCGCGCCAGTCAGCACCGGCAGCGGCAGTTCCGCGCCGGCGGAATCCCAGCGTGCGCGATGGCGATGTCCGCTCAATGCGCGCAGCGCGCCGGCATTGGCGAGCAGCGCACGTTCGCGGGCGTTGAGGCGTGCGCGTTCGGTGAGGTCGACGACGTTATGGAATGGCGCGGCAGCACGCGCGCCGACGATGCGTTCGGCGGCGACTTGCGATAAACCGTTGATTTGGCGTAATCCCAGGCGCAACGCAAGTTTCGATCCGCTGTCTTCCAATACACAATCCCATGGGCTGATCGTCACATCCGCAGGCAGAACACGCACGCCGTGCCGCTGCGCATCCTGGATCAACTGCGACGGTTGATAAAAACCCATCGGCTGCGAATTCAGCAGTGCGCAGGTGAACGC
>Ga0070666_10001878_pt1 | contig 12790 bp, 14 predicted proteins | sample KBSS23metaG_FD_64677 | JGI IMG/M metagenome (GOLD analysis project Ga0070666, IMG submission 64677) | Switchgrass rhizosphere microbial communities from Kellogg Biological Station, Michigan, USA - KBS S2-3 metaG | ecosystem: Host-associated > Plants > Roots > Rhizosphere > Soil ... | reverse complement strand
CCCGCCTGCAAAACCGCTGGAACCCGCTGGCCCACCATTGCCTCCGGCGCCCACCGTGTAAGCGTAGGTGGAAGCCGGGGCGCTGATCAGCAAATCCAGGTAATCGCCCGAATTGCCACCAACCCCACCGGCCAAGCCGGCAGCATTGCCAGCGCCAGCGCCAGCACCACCGCCCCCCGTGTTGGGCAGGCCTGCCACGGCCCCGGCGATGCTGCTGTGGCCCGCACCACCAAAGGCGCCGCTACCGCCATGGCCGCCCACTATGAACGTGGTCGCGCTGCCCGAATTGGAGCCGCCACCGCCACGCCCACCGGCGGCGTTGTAGCCCACCATGCCCGCCCCTATCGTGCTGGCCGCATTGACCGCCCCATTAGAGCCCCCCGTGGCCGTGCTGGTGCCAAACACGGTAGAGGCGCCCACCGATCCGGCAGGATTGGTCACACCACTGCCCCCACCGCCACCCCCACCGCCGATCATGCGCACCTTCAAAAACTTGGGCGCAATGGCCAAGGTATAGGTCAGCGTGGCACTGCCAGCGCCAGCCGTGCGGGTCAGCACCCCCGAGGCCGTGGGGTCCCCGTTGCCAGCCAGATAGATCAAGGAGGCATTGGAGACCGTGGCATAGACCGTGAAGGTGATCCCGTTGTTCGTGTAGGTGTCACCTGCTGCGGCCGACCCAGGCGAGATCACAAAGGCAAAGTTTTTTCGGTACGTGCCTGAGCCGCTGAGAAACTTTTGAAAGGTGGGCGCGGGAAACGGGTTGACCGGCACAGGCGCAACCGGGACATCAAAATCCACATACCCCAGTTGAGAGTAACGCTTGACGCCATCGCCCAGCTTGGTCAAGACCACGCCGGCCACCGTGCGCTCCAGCGCCAGCTCTCCATCTCCAATGACCAGATCGTTGGCCGCCCAGTTGGCCGTGGTGCCGATGAGCTGGCGCATGCGTGCAAGGGTGGTAGCCATGGTGGGGCCTCTTTGGAGTGTCAAACGGTGATGAAGGAGTGATCAAGCCATGGTCAAGCGATGGCCACAGGGTCCAGCGGCGTGCCCGCGCTGATGACGTCAGGCGAGGGCGCCGCAGGCGTGCCCCCCACGATCCAATCGGGCGAAGGGCTGGCCGGCGTGCCGCCTACGATCCAAGGCCCAAAGGGCACCGGCTCCAGTTGATCGGGCGTGGGGATGAATTCGGCCTCCACCCGCACGCGCCACCACCACAGCCGGTGCACCGGCACCAGATCGGTTTGCAAGTCGGTCATGAAGCGCACGGGAATGGCGGCCGTGTTGCTGCCCTGAATGCTGGCCTGCAAGCCGGGCAACTTCATTTGAATCCAGTCGTCCCACGCATAGGTGTTCACCCAGTTCAGCCAGGCGGCATACCCCGCTTGCTCGATCATGAAGACCAGCGAGATTCGCGTGGGCAAGATGCGATTGGTGCGCCTTTGGCGCGCGTTGCCCGTCTCCATCGGCGTGCGCACCAGCGCGGCATTGATGGCTTGCGTGTGGCCCTCGATGCGAGAGGCGCACGGAAAGTTCGATGGATAGATCACCATGACATCACCCCGCCCTTTGATGTGGCGCCGCCCGATTCCACACGGCCGGCACATAGTTGACGCACTCGATGGTGACCTGCGCGCCTTGCGGGCGCATGCGCTGCACGGTCCAGTCGGTCACCTCCAGGCCCTGCACACCAAAGGCCAATTGGGTCGGCTCACTGGTGCCGTGCGTGTCCCTGATGGGAAAGGGCGGCACATCGGGCAAGACAATGATGTCATCAGTTTCCCCACGCGTCACGCCCACCACCTGATAAGGCCTGCCCGTGGGATCTCGAAGGCTCACCGTGTGCAAGGCGCCGCCCTGCCAGGGCATGCGCTCAGAGACATGGAGCTCCAACCCCTGGGCCAGCACCACCCACGCGGCGCTGCCCCAGCGCATGGTTTTGGACTGGATGCCGATGCGCTGGCCCGGCAGGCAAGACAGGCCCTCCAACTCGGTCATGAAGGTGGCATTGACGCGTTGCAATTGGCGCCTGTCCATGGTGAGGTCGGCATGCTGCTGGGCCACCACGCGCGAGGTGCAGCCGAACAGGTTAATGCTCTGGTAATCGGGGGCGCCTGGGGGCTCAAACACAGCATCATTGCTGAATGTGCGCGGGTCTCGAAACTCCACCCGCACGCCGGCCGGTGTGCCCGCCCTGTCCCATTGGTGAGTGACCGACAAGGAGCCGGCCACGGTGTTCGCATCGGTGAAAAGCTGAACGCGCACCGGCTGCGGCGCATCCTCGATCAAGGACATGCGAGAGCCCACCGGCAAGGGCGCGGCCACCACGGTCTGAACCGACAGCCCCAAGGCCTCCCACACCGTGCTGGGCTGATCGAACACCGCATTGAAGCCGTTGTGATAGGCCCACTTGGCCCTCAGTTCAGCCAGCAAGGGCAAGTCCAGCTCATCGCCATTGTTGGGCCGATTGCCCCCATAAGCCGCAGTCATGATGTCCACGAAGGCATCGGCCGGGTTCACTGTGGCCACAGGCACGCCCACCCCCAGCGGGGCCAGGCGGCGGTTCACCCGAAACCGGATCGCACTGGCCGCATCGGAGGCAACCCCATTCGTCGCCTTGAGCTTGACCACCACCAAAGTGACCGCGCCATAAACAGTTGTGGCCGGCGCATCCAGATAAGCCTTCAGGCCCGTCCACCGCACTGAGTCGCTGGTGTTGGCCTTGCCATCGTTGAAGGTCGTGCGCTTGATGCGCACGCGGTAGCGGCCAGGGATCACAGCAAAGCCGCGCGTGTGGCGCTGCGGCGTGTTGTTCGCAGCAGCGAAAGACTCAACCCGTGTGATCGGTGCGGCAATGGCTGCGCCGCTGTCATTGATTTGGGTGTACTCGACCAGCAGATCTACGCTGCGCAAGGTCAGGTTGCCATTGTTGTCCATCGAAAAAAGCCCGCCCGGCAGCACATAGTCCAACTCAATGGAGCCGCCCGCCTGGCCCGGCTTGGCGGTCTCAAAAGGCCCCACCCAGCGGTCAAAGGGCGCACCACTGACCACAGGCGGGGGGACCAGGGAATAGGGCGGGATCTGCCCGGCCGAGTTATAGGCGGTCGATGTCCAGGTCACAATCTGATAAGTGACCGGCGAGCCGCTGGAGCTGATCGCCCCCACGGCCTGCACCCCCAGGGCCGGGTTTTGCGGCAAGGCGGCCAGCATTTGCGTTTGTGTCAAACCGCGCAAGTCCAGCGCCCCGGCTGGGATGGAGCTGGCCGTTTGCACCAGCGTGGCCGACCAAAACCATGTGCTTGGCGTCGAGCTTGATGTGGCATTAGGGGCGAGCAATTCCTGGTCGCTCACATCGGAGCTGGAGGACATGTTTTCCCATACACCTGTGGCCGCCCTGATCACACCAATGGTTGAATTGTGATCGTTGGGATTGAACACGGTAAAGCTGGCCACATCGGCGGGCAGGCCTGCGGCGGATGAGTCGCCCATGAGCATTTCAAGCACGTCATGAAAGCCCTGTCCGATGCACAAAATGGCGTTGAAAATCTGCTCATTGTTGACGTACTGCGTGTAGGGCTGGCTGGCATAGTCGGGCGTGACGATGGGGGCGCCATAGACCACCGGAATGGGCTCACCCAGGCGCGCAGCGTTGCGGGTGGGGGCGATGCCGTAGACCTGGGAGGGGGCCGGTGTGTTGCCCGCCGAGGGCTTGCCCGGGGCAAAGATCTTGCCCAGCACATAACTGATCGCCGCAGCGATGACGGCCTGGATGATGTAGGGAATGATGACAGCGCCGGGGCGCATGACCACCAGGATTTCATCGTGCCCGCGCACCATGTAGCCATGGGGCTCCAAGGTCTCACCATTGAGGTACACCAAGCGAGTGAGCGTGCCCCCCACCGGCTCCACCTGATCAAGCCACAGCCCCAGGTCGCGGCCCACCGGCAGCTCATGGGTGCGACGGCGCGTGACATCCAGCGGGTTATACAAGACGATCAAGCGCGCCATGTGAAGCCCTCCAGGTCAGAAAACCCCTGCGCATAATCAATCGGCCTTTGCGCCACCACCCCGGTGTAGCGCCGTGCGGTGAGCACCCAGCCATTGACGATGATGGCCACATGCCCGGCCCGCTCGCTGTAGAGCAACACCCCATCTTCCAGGCTCTTGGTGCGTGTGCAAAACACCGGGCACTGGTTGGCCATCAGATCGCGGTGGCGCTGGCGCGTCATCTGGTCGCTGGCCCAATCGGGCAGGCTCAGACCCGGGCGCATGCGCTGCATGACCTCGCGCACCAGCCCCCAACAATCGTAGGCCTCAGGGCCACGCGCCCCCATCACGAAGGGCTTGCCAATGAGGTCATTGATCGGTGTCATCGGTCCAGCCCCGGAAAGCGTTGCACGTCATACCAAACGCCAGGAAAGCGGCGGTTAAGGACATCACTGCGCCCGGCCACGCCGCTGACCGCCTCCTCGGTAATCTGGATCGAATCGAACACCAAGCGGATGGGGGCAGACTGGGGTGCATCCATGGCCGTGCCCAAAAACTCGCGGTACACCGCCTCGATGGAGGTCGATGGATCTTGATGGGCCAGGCGCACAGCGTCTGCTATCGTTTGGTCCGCGTTGGTCAAGGTGATTTGCATATCTTGCTGGCCGGCGCCGTCAATGGTGGGCAAGATGACCGCGAAGGGGAAGGGCGTGAAGATGACCGTCGCCCCAGTCTCCAATAAAGCGGTGAAGGCCTGCGACCAACTGGTCAGGTAATAGGGCGCCGCCCACAGCGGGTGGCTGAGTTCCAGCGTGGGAATGATGGTCTCACCAACAGGGGCCGAGGCGCGGGCAACGAGCAGGGCGGCGGTGGCCATGGGGTGGTCTCCTTAGAAGGCCGCAGCACTGCCACGGCTCAGGCCCCACGCCCGCTCAGCAGCGTGGGAGACGTCATTGCCACCGCGCAGGATGTCGGCCGTCATGGAGGCCTTGACCTGGCTGATGATCACCTCCAGGCCGCGCGGTGTGGGCTGGGTTTCCACCTGCACATTGGGCGCGTTGTTGTTGATGACCACTTGCATGGGCTGCTGCTCGGAGGCCAGGCCCAAACCGGATGAGCTGGCCGCACCAAAGGCCGAGACAGACCCACCATCCGTGCCCATGGTCAAAGGGCTGATCGATTGCGACATCACGCCCACGCTGGTGAACGGGGCAGCGGCAGTGGCCACCACGGGCGCACCGGCCGAAGCTGGCGAAGCGCCAAAGCCGAAGGCGCCCGCAATCGCATCCACAATGTATTTCTTGGCCCACAGCTTGAGCAGCTCGGCAATGATGCTTTGCACCATGCGCTTGAACACGTCTTCAAAGTCGGCCGCACCGCTGGACAGGTTGTCAAAAAAGCTGGTGAACCCATCTTCCAAGATCTTCAGTTCATCCTTGGCCTTGTCGCCGCCCAAGGCCTCGCGCGCCTGTTTTTCCATGCTTTTGGTGCGCTCGGGGCCCACGTCCTCACTCACCTTTTGAATGTCGGCAATTTTTTGGAAGAACTTTTCAGCGGCAGCACCGGCCGGGTCCAATGAGTCAATCAGTTCCTGGTTCCTCTTGGCCGCCTCCTCTGCGGCCTTGCCCATCGGGTCATAGACTCCAAGGAGGGTTTCAATCCCACGAGTGTAGGCATCTACGCCAATCGTTCCAGAGATGAACCCGGCATTCAACTGCTCCAGCTTTTTGGCGTTGTCCGCTGCCTTGGCCCCCACAGGGTCAAGCGTTCTGAGCAGGTCTTCGAACTCCTTGGACGCATCCTTGGCCGCCTTGCCCGCCAAATCATAGGTGTCCTTCAAATGATCAATGATGCGTTGATACTGCTCGGTGCCAATGGTCCCAGCGGCTAAGAGGTCGTTGGCCTGTTTGGTTTTGTCGGCCCAGTCTTTGGCCGCAGCGCCCACCGGATCAAGCGAGCGCAACAGGTCATCCAAAGCCTTGGCCGCCTTGGCCGCTTCATCGGCCAGCTTTTTGGCCGCCTTGGCTGCCTCCTCGGCTTGCAGCGCAGCATCGGCGGCGCCACTGATGGCCGGGCGATCACCTGCGCCGGATGCTGCGGCTTTGAGCTTGGTGAGGTTTTCTGCAAGGGCGGCGATGCGCCTGTTTGCATCGTCGTTGACCTTGCCCAAGTCCTCGGCCATCGTTTGCAAGATCGTCTTGGCCTGGCTTGGACTGGTCAGGGCATCGGCCACGCCGCTTAAGGTGATTCCCAAGGCCTTGACGTTGGCCATTGCAAGAATCGAGAACTTGTAAATTCCGATCAGCACATCGCCAATGCGGTCCCCCGACTTGACAAAGCTGTCCCCGTTCTCGCTGGCCTTCTTGAAGTCCTCGGCCATCGCCGCCAGCGCCGGAAGCATGCCCGCTGTGATCTGCTTGGTGAGGCTGGACAGCGAGCGCTCGATGCGCGACAAGTTGTCGTTGAAGTCCTCGGCCACCTGCAACACGCCGCCAGTGAACACGCCGCCCAACTTGTCCAACTCTTGGGCCGTTTCTTTGATGCCTTTGGAGCCTGCATTGAGAAAGGGGATCAGGTCCGGGCCAATCTTCTTGCCGAACAAGTCAATAGCGAGATTGGTCTTGGCGATGCCGTCCGGCATCTTCTCGAATTGATCGGCAATGCGCCCAAGCGTGGTGGGCACATCCTCACCCGCCTGGGCGCCAATGGCGCGTAAAGCCTTGGCCGTGGCATCGGTGCCCGTGGCCAGATCCGACATGCCCACCGCTACACTGGCAATGGACTTGTCCAACGCTTCAGCGGACAGCCCCGACAGGTCGGCCGCATAGCGCAGGCGCTGCAAGTCCTCGGCAGCAATCCCCACCTTTGAGACGGCCTTAGACAGATCGTCCATCGCATCGATATTGCGCTGGATGCTGGCCACAATCGCACCCACCGACACCGCCCCGGCCAGCGCGGCCCCAAAGGCTTTAATGCTGCTGACGCTGGCCGCCATGCGGGCGTCCAGGCTGGCGGTCGCACGCTCGATCTCGCCCAACTGGCGCGCAGCGGCGGTGCCGTCCACCGTCAATTTATAGATTCGCTCGATGGTATCGGCCATGGCTCAGACCCTCACTTGGCGGTAACGCGCCCGGATCACAATCACCCCGGTGCCCCATTTGCGGCCCTCACCGGCCACCGCGTGTGTGGTGGTGTGCTCGGCCGAGATCGTGAATTGTTTGAACTCGCTGCGCCTGCGCACCACCCGCGTCGTGGCCGCCAGAAAACCCAGGTTCTGCGCAGACTTGGGCAGCGCACCCTTGCGGCCCTTGTTCACATGCGAATTCATGCGGCCACTATTGGCCACGGCGCGATTCACAGCGCTGGCATAGGGCACATTGACGGGCACCAACACCAGCCGATCACCACGCCCGAATGCGGGCGGCGGATTGGCAGCGGTGACAATGCGGGGACTGCCCCCCTTGGGGATGTAGCGCCACTCCCAATTGGCCCCGATGTTGCCAAGGCGACCCGAACGAGAGACGGTGCTGCGGTTGATGGCCTGGCGCAGCTCGGTCTCCACCATGCGCATGGCCGCGCGTGCCAACTGAACCCCGAACAGGATCACGATCTTGCGGTCTGCTTGATCCAGGGGCTTATTGGTGCGGTTGTCCACCTCCACGATCTGCGGCGGGTTGTTCAACTGCTCTTGCTGGCGCGTGTCTTCGGTGGCAATGCCCACCAGCATCGAGTGCAAGTCGGCCTTGCTTTGCACGCGGATCACCTCGCCGAATGTCTCGCGGCTTCCCACCACCCCGCCCAGGTTCACGGTGCGCGTTTTGGGGACGGCCAGGGGCATCGCGAAGGCCACAGCTTTTACTCCACCGCCATGCCGGCGCCCAGGTAGTCGCCAGCGATCCGCCACGCCCTGAAACTTTGTTCATAGTCATCCACTTCAGCGGACAGGCGCCAGCCACCCGCGCCAAGCACGATGGTCCGCACCTGCGCGTTGAGGTCGCGCGCAGCCTCATACTGCGCCGCCCAAGTGTGGACCTGGATGGAGGTATCGACCAAGGGCTCGGTGTCCTCGCACATGTCCCAGTAGGGTGAGCCCGACGCCAAGGTGCGCTGCAAGGTGACCAGCGGCAAGCCTGGCGGCAACTCCGCAGTCTCCAAAGCCTTCCAGCCCCAACGCACTTGCGCGATGCCGACCAGGCCGGCCTCCAGTGCTTGTGCGAGTTCGCGCTCGGTGGCCATCTCTACCTCCCCGGAAACATGGTGCGCAGTTCATCGGGCGAGAGGTCCGACATGTCCAGCGCATCATCAGCGGGGGCCGGCTTGGCGCCCCAGTGATCAATCCAGCCTTGCACCTCGCGTACGCTCATGCGCTCGATCACGGTGACCGGCTGGTGAAGGCGCTCAGCAATGTGGAACATCACGCGCACCTCCGGGGTCAGGCGTTTGGGGCGGACTGCTCGCCCGCTTGCTGCCCAGGGGCAGCGCCTGCGACTGGCTCAGGGTCTGGCGCTGCGCTGCGGTGCAAGCCATGCATGCGCATGGCCTGCTCCAGGGCGGCCGTAATCGCCCCCGCAAAGCGCCCAGGCAAGGCGCGCAAGCCCTCGTAGCCCAGCGGCTGGCCGTCGACATACAAGGCTGCGGCAAGGAGGCGTTCTGCGCTTTGCCCGGGCTGGTCGCTGGCGGCCATGGTCTCGCGCATCACGCCATAAGGCAACTCGCGGATTTCGACAAACTGCCCCAAGGCGGCCAGGCCTTGGGGGGCGGTCTCTGATTGGAGTTCAAACATCACAATGCCCATGAGTAAGTGGGCATCTCGGTGAAGACGCCCGTGCCACTGAATTGCAGACCTTGGGCGGTCTGCGCGGTGATGGTGATCTCGCCGATTTCGACGGGGCCAAAGATGTAGCCCCCGCCCACGGTGTAATCGACCAGCATGTAACGCAAGGTCTTGGGCGACTCCAAAGATGCCTGCATGAGGTTCTTAAACCCCGGGCTATCCTTGTCCACAAAGCCGGTGAAGGTGAAGGTGGGGGGCTTGGGTGAGCCCAGCACGGTGGTCGAGCCGCACATGTCATCCATCGCAATCGAGTCAGGCGGCACACCTGCAACGGTGATCGTCACCATGCAGACCTCCAGCAAGGCGCCAGCGCCCGCCTTTTGAAAGACCGTGCCCGTACCCTTGGCGGCAACAGCAGCGGTAAGCCGCGTGCCATCGAAGTCCTGTAGCGTCACCTTGGGGGCGGCGGGCACCGTGACATCGATGACAGAGATGCGAAAGGCAAAGCCATCAAGCAAGGGCTCACCCGTGCCATCAAGTTGGATGATGTCGCCCACGGCGGCCCCGGCAGGCAAAGCGGCGGCCAGGGTGACCACTGAGGGCTTGGCCTTGGTGACGGATGTGATGTTGATGGGCACGGGCGCCGGGGTCCCTGTCGCGGTCAGGTACAGATGGGCGTCACTTTTGATCTTGGCCATGATGAATACTCCTACGGTTGAGATTGGCCAGACGTGGCCGCCAGGGTGAGGTCGTTGCGCGCGTGGCTGGGAAGGATGGCGATGAAATCGAAGGTGCGCGGCGTGTTGCCATCGATCTCGATGCCGCGCCATCCGGGCTCAATCTGCACGCCGGGAATCTCGCGCATCACGATGCGCCAGGTGATGCCGGCCAGCTCTCGGTCTGCGGCCATGAACTCACGGCCGCTGATACTGTCGATGGCCGCATCCACGTCAATGACCGGGATGAAGTTTTTAACCTCGCCCAGGTAGCCATCCAGCGCGGCGCTCGGGTCGGGTTTTTCAATGCGCATGCGGTGGCGCAGGCGGCCGGCTTTCATGAGAAAGGCCTCCACAGTGCGGCAATTTCTTCACTGAATTGGTCGGACCAAAGCTCGGAGTCGGCCTCACGGTTTTCATACTGGGAGGCGGCCAGGCGCATGATCAGCGCAACGAACTCAGGGGCGATGGATGGGAGATCTTCCATGCCCACTTTGAGTGTGATTTGCGCCGTGCTGGGCATGAGCTTGCTCACAGCGGGCACCAAGTAGCTGGAGGCACTGCCCCCAAAGTCAGAAGACCACACCTCGAAATTGGCGCTGATGTCCAGCGCGCCAGCATCGAAGCTTTGCACCACGGTGAACTCGCGCACGTTGTTGTATGGCAGCAGCCAGCCCCAGCGGGGCCCCATCACCACCGGGGCGCACTCGCCGCCAAGCTCATTGGCCGTGAGCCTGTATTCGGCCGGGTTCAATGAGACATTGCACTTGCGCTCGGCAATACCGATGGCCGCACCGATGTAGGACAGAAAAATGGCGTCGTCGCGGTCGTGATAGACCCTGCAATGCGCCTTCACGCTGTCGAGCAGCAAGGCGGGCAACACCGCGCGGTCAATGGTGGTCCGCTCGATGGTCATGGCCGGCTCCCAGCTTGCTTGCGCTCGACCTGGCTGGCCGGGACATCGGGGGCGGAACTCTTGTCAATGTTGATCAAGCCCACTTGCTCGGGAATGTGCGGCAGATCGCCGATCACAATCACCGCACAGGCGCTGGGCATGCAGGCGCCGGCCACCAGGACGATGATGCGCAGGGCGGCCATCATGCCGTCCCCTCATCAAGCATGCCGTCGATCAAGGGCGCACGCACATCAATCCAGGCCTGGGTCTGCGCGCTGCGCATCACCGCCTCATCACCTTCTGTGGCAATCCACGCTTGTGCATCATTGGCCGCGCGCTCGGTGTGATCCAGGCGGGGCTCCCATGCATCGCACCTGCGTTCTACGCCCAAGGCCTTGTCATGAGCAGATTGCGCCAGTGCATGGGTGGGCTTGATTTGGCGGTCCAGGTCGCTTTGTTTGAGCCCACGCGGCACAAAAAGATAGCTGGTCTCACCATCGAAGATGAACAGGGATTCACCTTCCTTGTAGACGTCGCCCACTTCCAGATTGTCGGGCTTGGACTTCATCACCCGCAGGCCATGCGAGCCAATGCGCTCCCACACCTCGGGACACAGGCCGGGCTCTTGGGCCATGGAGGCGGCCACGCCAGCGCGAACAACATAGGTGCGGCCCATGTAGCACGACACCACGGAGCCGGCGCGGTAGACCGCCAGGCGGGTCCACTTGGGAGCGTTGCCAAGGCGTTGCATGGCCTCGTGCATGGTGCTGTCCATGCGCGCAATGAAGCGCAATTCGGCCTCGTCCAAGGCGCGCGATACGCGATTTTCCACCAGGGAATCAAGGTCGGCAATGCGCGCCTCAACGCGCGCACCGTTGCGCATCACGATGTGCAGCACACCCGAGGCATCCATGACAGCGGCGGCAATGGAGGGCAGGGCGGCCAGCTCGCGGGCGGCATCCAAGTCGCGCTGGACCTGATCCAGGCGAGCCTCGGCCCGCTCAGCCCTGGCCACTGACTGAGCCACTTGCTCGGCAAACTCGCGGCGATCCTGCTCGGCCTGCTCGCGGGCACGCTCCAGCGCCTGGGCCTGCTCGGAACGCATCAAGCCCACAGCCTCATCCACCCGGCGATTGACGGCCAGGGCGATGCCCTCGATTTCCTGCGTGGTCATCATGGCCGCACCTGCGATGCGCGCCGCATGGCCCGCTCGATGACCGCATCCACCTCATCGGCCGTGGCCTCATCGGCGGGCGCGGCTACTGGCTCGGGTTCAGCCGGTGGCGCCTCTGGTGGGGGCGGCGCAGGTGGAGGGGGCGCGGTCAGGTTGTTCAGCTCAGCCTGGGCCAGTTGCGCAGCCAAGGTCACCGGCACCATTTGCCGCTGGACGAACAACTGGTCGCCCCCAGGGGCAGGCCCCAGGCCCATGGCCCGGCGCGCTTCATCGGGCGTTTGCACACCGCCTTGCACCAGTTGGGCCAGGGCGGCAGCTTGCGCGGCCAGGTCGGAGCGCAGCAATGCCTCGGTGGACATCTCAATCAGATCGTGGCGCCCGTCCATGCGAAACAGCCGGTCCAGCTCGCGCTCGAATCGCTCAATCAGACCGCCCAGGGAGACCGATAGCCAATGCCTGACCAGCGTTTCAGAGTTCACGATGGCACCGGCCGACAGGTCGCCATACATGGGCGGGGGCACGCCAGCGCATCGGGCGATCTCCTCGTTTGAAAAGCGCAGGGAAGCAATCACGCTTTCATCGATGGCCGCCAAATTGGCGCTGGACATCTTCAAGCCACCCGACAGGATCGGAAGCCCACCGGTTGCCCACTTGGCCGACTGTGCGTCGAAGGCCTCGCGCAGCTCCTTCATTTGCGTGCCGTTCAAAACCTGCTCGGTTGACAACACGGTGGACACCCGGCGCATGTTCTCCACGAACAGCAGTTGGGTGCGCGACAGGGCCACATTGATGCCAGCGGCCAAGCCTGCGGCGGCCAGGGGCGACTCACCGCACAGGGGATGTCGTGGCGTCCTCCACCGCAGATGCAGCACGTTGCGGGCTGGCACCACGAACAAGCGGCCCTGCTCGACGTCGGCCACTTGCAGATCCGGGCTGAACAGCAAGTCGGGATCGTTGGAGGCGAAGTAGAAGATCTCGCGCGTTTCGGGATCAACCCGGGGCGTCCAGGTGCCCCGGGGAACCAGGTGCAACGATGAGGGCTCTTGCCTGTCGTTGAGCATGGCCACCACCAGGGCCTCGCCACTCAGCCAATCGCAAGCGATGCGAGAAAACAAGGTGGCCCCGCTCTCGTAGGCATTGGGCTGGATCAACAGGCGCGCGGCCGGTGATGAAGTGTTCTCGGTGATCTCGCCCGTGGTCAGATCAATGCGCCGATGGTGCGGGCGAAGCTGGGCAAAGGCGTT
>Ga0070666_10001877_pt1 | contig 12791 bp, 11 predicted proteins | sample KBSS23metaG_FD_64677 | JGI IMG/M metagenome (GOLD analysis project Ga0070666, IMG submission 64677) | Switchgrass rhizosphere microbial communities from Kellogg Biological Station, Michigan, USA - KBS S2-3 metaG | ecosystem: Host-associated > Plants > Roots > Rhizosphere > Soil ... | reverse complement strand
CGCCGCCAAGCAGGAGATAGGCCGGATTTTGATTGGCGCCAACGTGGCTGAGCAGAAGGGAAGCAGCGACGATCGCGAGAAGGAGTGCTCCTCCATAACAAATCGCAGAACTTGTGCCCACCGCGCGGTTCATAAGATTGCGTACCGAACGTACTAACTCTTAGTATGCTCAGTCCACAATTGGAGAACGGAGGACCGGGGTAGGATGAACCGATCTGTTGTAAATACGATTCTGGCGGGAAGTCTGATTTTTCTCGTCGCGCTGCTCGGGTTTCTTGGCTATCGCACCTACAAGAAGGTCATTGTGCCAAGGAGCATGCCTTCAGCCGTTGCCCTTACGTATGTCAACGACGAGCCGCACGTTTCGGAATCGCTTGTTATGTCACCGTCCGGCGTGGTTTCTGAGGTCACGATCAAGAACGACACGACCGATAAAATCAAAGAGGTCGACATAACCGACCTCCAGTACGACCGCGCAAAAGTCAAAGGACTTCCCTTAGTGGCGAAGAACATAGCGCCGGGAAAAAGTGTCGTGCTAAGAATTCCAGTCCTGGGTTTAGCGGTTGCGTCTTCTGATTACACAAAACTTGATTACAAGTATGAGACGGCACACGGATCGGGATTCGCTTCCCTTGAAACCGGATATCCGCCTGCCCCTCCGGCTGCGAAAGGCAAACCGAAAGGGAAGGCGGCGACAAAGGGGCTCGTTCGGATCTAACCGCTCGTAACGGTTCCCATCTTCACAACTTCGAAGTTCGATCCCTGAACGGTCTTCAGGCTGTTCAACTGATCATCGCTCCATCGCGCATCTGGTGCGCCGGAGATGTACCAGTTGCTTCCGTTGTCGGCGACGATCATGCCGTACTTCTTGAGTGCACGAAGGATGACCTGCGCTTGGGCGGGGAAGCCTGAGATATCAAAGCTTGCCTTGAGACGAACGCGCATTCCCATGGGCGCGTAATTTGTGTTCGTGGACGAGCTTGCCCAGTGACGAGCAGGAGCTACATAAGCCTTTCGAGAATGCACGACGGTGAAGCGCAACGCGTGATTGATCGCGCCGGCGCTTACTTCGTCATACCTCGCTAGTCCTGGGAAGATGGGAAGTCCAGCGGCATCGGCGGAAGTCCATCCGGCCGGTCGTGTCGTTCCGTTTGTGAGATCGAACAATGCGCCCGATCCGCAATCCCAACCGGTGCCATTGTAGTGGCTGTCAAAGGTTTCATAGAGTTTCCAATGATCGCGATCGATGACGATCACGTGGCGATCACCTGTGGAATCCGATCCGCCTTCGACGGGCGCATTGCTTGGAACTGGGTACGGACCTGGATCACTTTCATCTCCGTAATAAAACGTCATCGGCACGAGTGGTTGAGTGCCGGCGACGATGATGTACGGAATACCGAAAGGTCCGCCATTCCAGTTCGCGCCAAAGTCAGGATGCAAACCGGTGGTCGGTCCAATTGCGGCGATTAAGTTCGCCGAGTTTGGATCGACAGGCATGGTGTCGACCGGGGTGTTCCACGCATCCGATGAGGGGAAAATTTGTTTGCCGTGGAGGCTTGCTCCTGCACCGAGATCGGGCGTGCCCGTTGAGCCACCGCTGGTCGTGCCTGTAGTCGTTCCTGTAGTCGTTCCTGTTGTCGTGCCGGTCGTTGTTCCGGTTGTGCTTCCCGTAGTGGTAGAGCCGGTCGTCGTGGAAGATGTTGTGCTGCCGGTCGTGGTTGTCGAGCCGGTTGTGCCGGTCGTGGATGTACCGTGGCCACCCCCCTTCTTGGTAGGGGTTGCGCCTCCGGCGCCGCCGCAGCCAATGATCAAACAAGCCGCCGCCACGGAGATGAAAGCACAATATCGCATTGAGTCCCCTATTCCACGGTGAGGCAGCGGCGAATGCCGCATGAAAGACGGGGATGCTTTAAGGATCTAAGACCTGGGATCTGGGATCTGGGATCTGGGATCTGGGATCTGGGATCTGGGAGAGTTAATCAGTTGTTTCGACAAAGCAGTCGAAGATTCCAGGCAGATCCCTCGTTCTTCGGGATGACAAAGACCTTAGTTCCTCAGCGGTTTGCTGTTCTCTAACATGTGCTTGATGCGCGTGAGAGTCAGAGGGCGGGTGCAGAGTTCGAGAAATTCATCGATCTCTTTTGCGAGTGCGTCTTCGTAAGAGTTCGTCTTGACGAAGACGGCCTTGATCTTGTCTCCGATCACGGTGTCGTAATCGGTGAGATCGCCGCGCTGTTTTGCGTCGTCCTGTAGACGGTCGATCATGCCGCCGACCGGACCCTCCAAATTCACCCATTGAGGTAGATCGTGTGCCGTTGCGGTGAGTGCTGCTTTCTTCGCTTCGGTGATCAAACGATCCGGGTGGTAGACGGTGATGTCGGTCGGTCGAAGATATCCAGAATCTCGAGCGAGATCGGCATTTGGCGCGACGACTCCACTGGTGAGAGTCATCGCCGTATCGGCAAGTTTCTTTGCATTCTCTTGCCCGCGAAGTCTCATTAACACAGTGCCGCGTCCGCCAGGGATGAGGCCGACCTTCGATTCAGGTAGTCCGATTTGACACTCTGCGTTTGCAACGACGATGGAACTGGACATGGCCAGCTCTAGACCCGCGCCGAGAGCGTAACCCCAAACGGCGGCGACGATGGGAACGTTCTCCATCAGAGAGCCGAGGCGGTGAAGAGCCATCAACTCTCTTCTCACCGTGTCGAGATCGCCGTTCTGAATTGCGGTGTTAAAGACGTTGAGGTCATATCCGACGGAGAAGACCTTTGCTTCGCTTGTCAGAACGAGCCGCTTCGCTTTTCCGGATTCAAGAAGATTGGTGAGTTCGGAAACCGCATTGGGAGTGATCGATCCCATTTTGGTCGTGAGACAGAATGCGGACACGCCATCACCAAGGTCTCGCAGGTTGTGTGCCTCACCACTGGAGATGATAGGGAAGTCTTTGATGGTCGCGTACTCGGGTTCTGGCGCAAGCGTGTGATACGTCTTGTCGAATCCATAGATTTCGGATTTGGTATAGAACGGTTTGGAATCGATCGCTAATTTCTCCGCGCCGATCGCATCGATCAGACCGAAGGGGCCCAGCTCCCAACCGAAACCCCACATCATCACGCGATCGAAATCGCGCACGTTGTGACTGATTTCTTCTTTCAGATAATTCGCATATTGAAGAGTGGGGACGAGATAGGAGCGCAAGAACTCGCCGACTTCGTCTCGCTGGTCGAGCGCTTCCCGAATACGTTGACCGAGAGGTTGTTTGGCAAGGCGTTCGATCGAGCCGAGTTCCGGTTCCAAGCGATTTCGATATGCAAAGGTTTTAAGATCGAGAGCGAGTAATTCCTTTCCTTCTTTTCGGTAGTAGCCGTGACCTGCTTTGTCGCCAATCCATCCGCGGCTGGTGAGGGCGCGCACGGACGCGGGGGTTTCCAAAACTTTTCGGTGGGGATCGCTTGGACAACGGTCGAGGAGATTCTGGGCGATGTCCTGCATGATGTCGAGACCGACAAGATCGTTCAAGCGGAAACTGCCGCTACGAGGTCGGCCGAGAAACGGTCCTGTAATTGCGTCGACCTGTTCCACGGTGAGATGCAGCGCCTCGGCGCAATGGACGGCCTTGAACATCGACCACATGCCGTAGCGGTTGGCGATAAAGCCGGGGGTGTCTTTTGCGAGGACGACTCGCCGGGAGACGCGCTCTTCCAAGAACTTAGTCATCGCTTCGATGGCGAGGGGATCGGTTTCCTCAGTCGGGATGAGCTCGAGCAGTTTCAGATAGCGCGGCGGGTTGAAGAAGTGGGTGCCGAGAAATCTTCGGCGGAACGATTCAGATCGGCCCTCGGCGAGAAGTGAGATCTGGAGGCCACTGGTGTTCGTCGAGATCATCGCGCTGGGCTGGAGCACGTCCTCTAGGGCGGCGAACAACTCTCGCTTGACATCTAGCTTTTCGATGACCGCTTCGCAGACCCAATCGGCTTCCGTGATCCAGCCGAGGTTGTCGGAAATGCCTCCTAGACGGATCTGGTTTGACCGGTCCTGGACATAGAAATGCGGTGGTCGTGCCTTTCGAGCGCGGTCGAGGCCGGCCTCGGCGGCTTCTCGGGTTACGTCGAAGAGGGTGACTTCAAATCCGTTGTTCGCGAGGTGGGCGGCGATGCCGCTTCCCATGGTGCCAGCACCTAGCACGCAGACCTTCCTTGCGCGCATCCATGTGTCGTATTGGGGAGTCTCCAGAGTCATCGTCAAAGCGGAGAGAGGATACCGTTTTAGGGACCTCGGAGCGGGGAACGCGGAGCTTGGAACTCGCTTCGTGAAAGGTCAGAATTCGTCGGGCAGACCGGGGAATACGTGACCCGTCGCGCCGATTGTCGAGTCGCCTATCGGCGCAACGGGCGAATTCATCCCAAAAAGGGGGCTATTGCTTAGAAGTCGAACCTACAACGAATATAATGAACGTCTAACTAAAGCGTCCAAGTTTTACGAGGTAAGAAAAGATAAGATCATTTAGAAGAGAACCCAGGCCCGATCCAGGCCCCCCTGTCAACGAGCGTGTGCTCCGGTTTAGAGATGTGAGGGTGATCGGTGCCGACGGCGACCAACTCGGCATCCTCCAAAGCCGACAAGCTCTCACTATCGCTAGGGAACAAGGCCTTGACCTTGTCATGGTCTCGCCCACCGCCCAGCCGCCTGTTTGCAAGATTATTGATTTTGGTAGGTACAAGTACGAGACCGAGAAACAAAACAAGGGATCGAAGAAAAAGCAGCAGGAAGTTAAGGGTATAAAGATAAGCCCGCGAATCGCGGAACACGACCTGCAGCATTTGATCAAGAACGCAGCTAAGTTCTTGGACGAAGGCCACAAGGTTCGCGTCGTTTGCGTATTCAAGGCTCGCGAAATCACGCATCCAGAGCTTGGTCGGAACAAGCTCGATTATTTCGCCAATCAGCTAGCAGAAGTGGCAATCGTTGAACGAACGCCTGCGCTAGACGGAAGGCAGATGATCATGGTGATGAATCCGAAGCCAAACACGGGAGCGAAGAAGCAGAATGCCAAAGCTGAAAACAAACAAGACCGCAGTGAAGAGGTTCAAAGTGACGGGGTCGGGAAAGATAACCCGCCGAGCGTCTCATAACAACCATCAATTCCTGCACAAGAAAGCTTCTCGAAAACGACGGCTCGAGCAAGAGCCTGAACTTTTCAAGGGCGAAAAGAAGCGCGTCAAGCGACTTCTCGTCATGTAGTCGCGAGTGCTGTGCGTTAAGTCTTTAGCTGCTGGCTGGATTCTTAACACTCAGCACTTGGACTCCTCGGCAGCACTAAGCTGTCGATCTCTACCGCCACCGCCCAAAGAGGCTGGGAAGCGGTCAAAAATGAGGAAAAGATAAATGGCAAGAATCAAACGTGGCCTTATGCGCCACAAGCGTCATAAGAAGATCGTCGACCAGGCCAAAGGCTATTGGGGACGTAAAAACAACGTATTTCAGCGCGCCAATGAGCAGGTGATGAAATCGGGGCAGTATGCCTTCCGAGATCGCCGAGCCAAGAAGCGCGAATTCCGCCGACTTTGGATCGCTCGTATCACGGCTGCTTGCCGCGAGCACGACATCAAGTATTCAGAGTTGATCCACGCTCTGACGGTGAGCGGAATCCAAGTCGATCGCAAGATGTTGAGCGAGCTTGCTATTCACGATATGCCCGCATTCGGCGCGATCGTTGCGCAGGCGAAAGCTGGAGCGAAAGCCTAACTAGGAGCTTCCTCCAAAACATCCGGCCCCGGAGAGCGAGTAGTCGCTATCCGGGGCTTTTCTTTTAGTCGGAGCGCTGGGGCTTCGATTGCGTACCAGCTCACGATGCTGAGCACGATCACGACGGCAAAGTGAACGGGCGTTCCCGCGTCCGGAACGCGCAGCCCGAACCATTGAATGACGGGCAAGTGATAGATGTAGATCGAGTAGCTCAGATCAGGAAACTTCGGGATTGGAAACGAAGGGCCGAATGCACAGAATGCGACTACGAGCGCTGGCGTAATCGCGATAAGCGAGTTAGCCAATTCGCGGAAGTGATAGCCCCACCACGGATGAACGACAGCGGCGACCAACAACGCGGTAATGATCCAAGAATTGACGCGCGCGACTTTGTCGCGGTAGATGTAGACCAACGACCCGGCGGGAAATGCGATGAGCACGGGCATGTACCTTCCGTACAAGTCGGGATTCCCAGATACGGCAGCGCGCAAGGTGATCATCGCGGCCAGCCAAATCCAGATTGGCCACTTTCGTTTGTATGCTCCGAGGGCGAACATCACGGCCATCAAAACGTATTCGACTTCTTCGACCGTGAGCGACCACAGAGCGCCATTTCGAAATCCCTTTTGAGGAACGACAAAACCAGCGGTGCCATAGACGATGAGGTTTGCGACGATGGTCGATGGTCCGAAGAGGATTACGTAGAGGAGCAATGACGCAATGAGGGCGGGCACGATCCGAAGAGCGCGCCGTTTGATGAAATCTCGATAGTTGCCCACTCGTTCGAGTGATCGCAGCACGAGGAAGCCAGAGATCGCAAGAAAGCAGGGAACCGGCGGGAAGGGTGTCCACACGTGGCCCTCAATGAGAAATGTTTTGGTGGGCTCGTGGAGGATGAGGAAGACTTCAAGCGCGAGAATCAGGCGCATGACATCGAAGAGCGGGAACCGCGCTGCTTCCGGATCTCGTGGGGTCATGGGCACCTCCTAAACTTTAACATCATTTGTGCAGCCAACTCTGCACTGTTGCTATTCGCAGCTCGGAGGGTATGGAATTACCAGGTTCGGCAACGAAACGACCCGGCTAAAGCGTCACCGATTTACACATGGCTCTTGACCGATGGTCTCTTAGAAACATCGTCGTTATTAATCTTCTGGCCGCCGTGACCCTTGCTCCGGCGTGTCTCCAGGACAGAGATACGTTGAGCAAGGAGGCACTCGGGCATCTGGATGTGGTCGATACGATCGTGGGACGGTTCGATCGGAATCCGCCGCTCTATTTCGAGATGCGGCTGGCGCGGGTTTCCAAAGAGATTAAGACGAATTCCAAACAGTTCGAGCTTTACGATGATGCAGCGGTTGCGTGCGACCGGCTCGGGCGCGACGATGAAGCGATCCAGTGGATTGAGCAGAAGAAGTCGCAGATGGCGCCTCTAGACATGCACGACTCGAAGTCGGTTTTTCGTTGGTATCGCTATTACGCGAACTGCGGGACCTTCTGGGCGCATCGGTGGATTGGCCACGGTGGAAGTCCGGAGAAGTTGAACGATCTGCAGCACGCGCGAGATCTCATCGCTCAGGCGATCAAAGTTAATCCTGAAGCCCATGGAGGACGTGAAGGCTATCAGTTGATGACGATGAATTGGTTGATCGATGTTAAGGAGGGGAAGTCCGACATCTATGGTTTGGGTGATTACATCGAGGAGCGGTTACGAAAAGATTCGGTTAGGCCGATTCAGATGGAAACGGGGCCGGAAACACCAGAGTACGCAGAGGCGGTCAAGGGGCTCTGCGGATTGATCCAACTCGGCGCCGCATGGAGAAGTATCGATACTTACTTGGCGCTGGATTACATCTTGCAGATGAAGGATGCGAATGTCGGACATCTTGCCGGACTGCGTGCCGTCGAATTGTTCAAGGACGGAGGCGTATCGATGCTTCCGGACTTTAATAAAGAATTGCCAGAAATGGCTCCGTATATCGACTCGATGATCATGCCGATGGCCCGATATCAGCGTAATCCGAAGATCGATCAGATGTATGCAAAGCTTCGTGCAAACGCAGACGCATGGGAAGCGAATCGCAATGCTTTTATGTTGGCAAAGCTGAAGGCGGGCAAGCATCCCGACACCGATCCTGATTTCTGGCAGGGATATGTCGAGGTACCGCGAGTCGACATCGATCCTGAAGGAACACAGAAACGAAATTGGTGGATTGTAGGCGTTGTGATCTTTGTCGTCACGGTTGGCGCTTGGATTCTCTTCCGCCGACGTGCGAGAAGAAATCTTGCCAGATAGATTTGCAAAAAACGAGCAATGCCTCAACTGCATGTGCCTATTCGACTCATCGTCGAGACACTTGCGGTTGAGGCATTGGATTTAGGTCAAGCTAGTGAGAAGCGCCAGCCATCACCGGTTGCGCGTCGACAACCTTCTCGCCCAGCAGGGGCAGGCCAAATGCCTTCAGCCAGCTCTGCAGTTTCTCTACACGGCCCGGAGTGTTGAGGTCGATGTTAAACGGACGACCGCGAGCGTCGATGATGATTCCGACGGTGCCGCCTTCCAACTTCATCGTTCGCGACTTGCCCTTTCCTTCGCCGACATCGAAGTTCTTGCCGGGTTCCATCGTCAGGGTCTTGAACTCTCCGCGGCCGCAAGGAATAACTTTGATCTGGCCGAATGCAACGACTTCGTTCACGCCGTCACCCTTAACGGTGATGCAAGGCTCGCCATCTTTCGCAACGCCAACCGGCGCGATGCAATGACCGCACTTCACGATACAGTCGTATTCGAACACCTGTCTTGCCGCTTCATAAAAGTGCTGGCTGAGCACACCGAGGTGCGGCATCATGAAGATCGAGTCGACGGTGAGCATCGTGACGCCTTCCGGCTGATATGCATCCATCATCATGAGCGCGGACTGCGCGCGCTTCGGTGCGTGGGAGAGAACGCCGCCCGAGCCGATGATCATGTCGAGCAACATCATCTGAACAAGGGTTGCGCCAGTTCCGGTTTGGGAGAATATCTGTCCGATGTCGCGTTGGGTTTGCGTACCAGTTAGACCGCGTGCCAAAGATTTGTGGTGGGCAAATGCAAGCCGCAAGGCTTCGCGGGAAACAGCTTGCTCGATCAACAGATCCTCATAGGTGTGAGGAATCGTGGTCGGACGGATCATCTTGTTTCGCAATCGGTTCCGCACTTCGGCCGGATCGATAACGAACGGAAGCCATCGCGCAATGTTCTCGATTCCTGCCTCTTTGAGAACGTTACAGATCGAGTAGCTCATTCCGAGGTTTGCAGAAACCGTTCGGTTGTAGATGCGATCGTTGGACGGGGCAAGGAAGACGGAGAAAACGTCGGTCGTCGCACCACCGATGTCGACACCGAGGACATTGAGCTTTTCGTTTTCTGCGTATTCCTTGAGAAGTTTGCCGACCGCGTTCGGCGTGGCCATGACTTCTTCGCTCGTCCAATCGAGGAGCTTAGAATAGCCTGGCGCCTGCTGCATAACGTGCTCCAAGAACATTTCATGGATCTCGTCGCGAGCAGGATCGAGGTCTTCACGATCCATGGTGGGACGCAGATTATTAACTGCCTTCAGTTCGATCGCTTCGCCCAAAACCTTGTCGACTGGTTCGCGTGCGTTCTTGTTGCCAGCGTAGATGATGGGGAGCTTCATGTCGCCGAAGCGTGGCTTTGGGTCAGCACGGCGTACGATTTCCGCCATCTCGATAAGGCGGTCGACGTTTCCTCCGTCGGTGCCTCCGGACATGAGAATGATGTCGGGGCGGAGTTGGCGAAGCCGCTCGACCTTTTGGAAATCCTTTCTGCCGTCGTCCACACTGAGTGTGTCCATGAGAATGGCGCCGGCACCGAGAGCAGCGCGCTCTGCGGATTCAGCCGACATCGCTTTGACCAATCCGGTGACCATCATCTGAAGACCACCACCCGCCGAGGACGTGGATACGTACAACTCGGATGCTTCGAGGTCGTTGCTACGGGAATCGGTTTTCTCACCGTTCTTGAAAAGTCGCCAGACCTTCCCGTCCTTGATCAGGCTGCGGCGGCCAATCGTATAGCCCTCAGGTACGGCGGACTCGGTGATTTCCTCGAGTTCGGTGATCGCGTTCAGGACGCCGATGGTGACGTCTTCGAACGGCCTTTCGACCGTCGTGGGAGCTTCGCCTCGGGCGACCAAGCGGTACTGGCCCTGGCTGTTTCGCTCAATGAGAATCGCTTTAGTTGTCGTGGATCCGCAGTCCGTCGCAACGATGCGGAGAATGTCTTCGGGCATTGGAAGAATTATGGCAGCCGCTAGGTTCAAAGTGCTTGCCGCGAAGGAGCCAACGTCAGGTACGCCCCGCGGCATTGGAATCGGAGGTGCCGTTTGGTCCTCGCTCGTGTGCGGGGAATAGGCACAAACTTATCGTTTTCTGGCTTGAAATTGCGACCTGGGGCGCTAATTGTCGCACTTTTGCAGCGATTCTTTGCCGTTTTCAACAAGCGGCGGTTAGAATACAAGTAGGGAACAGGGAGGTTTCTGTCTGTGAAACGACGAGCCGTCTATCGGCATTTTACGATTGCGTCTTTGGCGATCTGCGCCGCGACAGCCCATGCGGGGCTCATTCTTTCGCCTATTGGGGGCGTCACGCTTTTCAGCGATGGGGACGATGACACGACCCACATCGATCTGAACTCCACGTACAAGTTCTACGGGAATAACTTTACGGGTATCGATGTTTCCACCAACGGAAACTTGAACTTTGTCGGAAACTCGGCCTTCGAGAATGTTGCTTTCCCAGACAGCAACGCGGGGGCGATGATCGCACCGCTGTGGGACGACTTCACTCTATTTGGTAGCTCCAGAGTTATCGAGCAACAGGGTGCAGGCTATTTCGCGATCACGTGGAAGAACTTGTCAACGTTCAACAGCTCGGAGTCGTTTGATACATTCCAGGCGATCGTGTTCAACACGAATCAGAATCTGAACGGTTTCAACTTCCAAGCGGGAGACATCGCGTTTGCCTACGGTCCGTTGGGCGATTCGCTGAGTTTCGACGACAGCGCGACGGTCGGGTTGAACAATGAGGACGGCTCGAAGGGAACCGGTATCCCGGGCAGCAACAAGAGCATGTTGAGTGCTTCCGATCTGTCGCTCCTCGATCCGGTCAAGCAGAATTTCATCCTGTTCCGATTCAATGGCACGGGTTACGATTCGTCCTATCAGAGCCCGGGAAGCGCGGTTCCTGAGCCGGCCACGATGATCGTGCTCGGAGCAGGAATGGCGGGCTTGGTGAGGAAGCGCAGGAAGGACAAGCGGTCCTACCGAAGAATCCAAAGCTGATCCCGACTCGTCAGGTTATCGCAGACTCATTTGAACGCAGGACTTGGTCCTGCGTTTCAATGCTGCATAATGCGTTGAACAGGGGCACTTATTGGCAGCGGTCTCGTTTAAGAACGTCACAAAACTGTTCGGAAAAGACGTAAAGGCGGTTAACGACCTTTCGCTCGACGTTCACGACGGCGAATTCATGGTCTTGGTCGGCCCTTCGGGTTGCGGTAAGACCACCGCCCTTCGTATCGTCGCGGGGCTGGAAGAATCCTCGAGCGGCGACATCTTCATCGGGACGCAACGGGTGAACGACATTCCCCCCAAAGATCGCGATATCGCGATGGTCTTTCAGAATTACGCCCTCTACCCGCACATGACCGTATACGACAACATTGCGTTCGGTCTGCGGCTGCGAGAGCTCAAAGGATTCTTTTGGGAGATGACCCACCTTGGACAGGCGAAGGTGATCCGACAGAGTATCGACACCCGCGTCCGCGAAGTGGCGAAAATGTTGGGCATCGACCAGTTGCTTCAACGTCGACCGCGAGAACTGTCTGGCGGTCAGCGACAACGCGTGGCCCTAGCGCGCGCGATCGTCCGAAAACCGAAAGTCTTTTTGATGGATGAGCCGCTTTCGAACTTAGATGCAAAGCTTCGCATCCAGACGCGGGCAGAGCTCATTCGATTGCATCGCTCGCTTGGCATTACGACGATCTACGTGACGCACGACCAGGTGGAAGCGATGACGATGGGACAGCGCATGGCGATCATGCGTGACGGAGTCCTTCAACAGCTTGATGAGCCCGAGACGGTCTACGCAAAACCGAACAACAAATTCGTCGCGGGATTTATTGGCTCGCCACCGATGAATTTCTTTGACGGAAAGATTGTCAACATAGGCGGCGCGGCTTACGTGGACGTAACAGATTTCAAGCTCCAGTTGCCAGCAGGACATCCAGCGGGAGCGACAGAAGGAAAAGCGGTGGTGCTCGGTATCCGACCCGAATCGGTCGTCGATGTGTCGGCGCCGGGATCGGTCGCTGTGAACGCGGCTAACACACTTGATGCATCGGTTGATGTCGTCGAGGCACTCGGTCACCAATACGTTGCGTATCTAACAGTTGGAACGCAAGTCTTGGTGGCAACACTCGATGCGGGATCGAACATTCGCGAATTGCAAAAAGCGAAAGTTGCGATCGACACGAATCAACTGCATCTTTTCGATGCGGTGACGGAAGAAGCGATCCGCTGATTTCCATGCGATTAGAAACTCCTCGACTCCTCATTCGCGACTGGCGTTTAGAGGATGCGGATGAAGCGTTCAAGATTTACGGCGATCCCGATGTCATGCGCTACGTCGGTACGGGCGAGTCGCATAAGTCGGTAGAGCAGACTCGCGAACGATTGGCCAAGGTCATTGAGCGAGACCGTGGTCAAGCCCTCGGCTTCTGGGCGGCGGAAACTCTCGAAGGAACGTTGATTGGCGGAGCGTTGCTTAACACTTTGCCCGACGGCTCAGACGTAGAGGTGGGATATCACCTAGGGAAGCAATGGTGGAGCAAAGGCTATGCGACCGAACTTGCTCAAGCGCTCGTGAAGTATGGATTTGAAACCGTTGGCCTGACGAAGATCGTAGGAGTGACCTACCCAGAAAACATCGCTTCTCAGCGAGTGCTCGAGAAAGCAGGGCTCGTCCACAAGGGGCAGAGC
>Ga0070666_10001874_pt1 | contig 12795 bp, 11 predicted proteins | sample KBSS23metaG_FD_64677 | JGI IMG/M metagenome (GOLD analysis project Ga0070666, IMG submission 64677) | Switchgrass rhizosphere microbial communities from Kellogg Biological Station, Michigan, USA - KBS S2-3 metaG | ecosystem: Host-associated > Plants > Roots > Rhizosphere > Soil ... | reverse complement strand
CCCCCTCGCTCGCGTGTGAGAGGTAGGGCTGGGTGTTGGCCCCCGCCGCACTTTGCGGTTAGTCAGGGCGGGCCCATGGACATCTACCTCCCGATCGCCGGTCAGTCGGTCAACGCGCTGCTGATCGTCCTGCTCGGATTCCTCGTCGGTCTGCTGTCGGGCATGTTCGGTGTCGGCGGCGGGTTTCTCACCACGCCGCTGCTGATCTTCTACGGCATCCCCCCGACGGTCGCGGTGGCTTCCGCGACGACGCAGATCACAGGTGCCAGTGTCTCTGGCGTGATGGTCCACATGCGCCGCGGCGGCGTGGATCTGAAGATGGGCGGGGTCATGATCGCCGGCGGCCTCGCCGGCTCGTTCGTCGGCGCCGCCTTGTTTCGCCTGCTCCAGACGACCGGCCAGATCGATGTCGTCATCGGCTTCCTTTACGTTCTCATTCTCGGCTGGATCGGCTCCCTGATGGTCGCCGACAGCCTGAAGACGCTCGGCTACATCAAGACGCCGGCGCCGGAGACGCCCCGGCCGCGGCACAACCGCTGGGTTGCGTCGCTGCCCTATCGCTGGCGGTTCCACGCCTCCGGCCTCTTCATATCGCCGCTGGCGCCGCTCGCGCTCGGCTTCATTGCCGGAATGCTGACCGTGTTCCTCGGGATCGGCGGCGGGTTCATCCTCGTCCCGGCGATGATCTACCTGCTGGGCATGCCCGCCCGCGTGGTGATCGGCACCAGCCTGGTGATGATCCTCAGCGTCAGCGCCGCGACCACCATGGTTCACGCACTGACGACGCGCGCAGTGGACATCGTGCTTGCCGCCCTGCTCCTCGCCGGTGGTGTCATCGGCGCGCAGTATGGCGCGCTCCTGACCCTGAGGATCAAGCCGGACCTCCTTCGTCTTGCGCTCGGTGCGATCATCCTGCTCGTGGCGCTGCGGATGCTGCTCGGCCTCGCCTGGCACCCCGACGAAATCTATTCGATCGAGTATCTGTGAGCGCGCGCTTCGCATCCGTCATCGTCGCGCTGCTCGCGCCCTTGCTGATGGCCGCCGACAAGCCGGTGCTGGTCCCCGACATTTCGGCGCGGCAGGTGCAGATCCGTTACAGCTTCAACGGGGCGCAGCTGCTGCTGTTCGGCGCGGTCGTCTATCCCGGCGGCCGCCCGCCCGATCGCCAGGTCGACATCGCGGTCGTTCTGCGCGGCCCGGTCCAGCCGATCCTAGTCCGCGAGAAGGAGAAGATCGCCGGAATCTGGATGAACGCGGATTCGAACCGCTTCCGCTCGGCGCCATCCTTCTATGCGGTTGCATCATCGCGGCCGCTCGCCGAGCTGATGGATGAACGGACCGCGGCGATTTACGAGCTCGGCCTTCACAACCTCCAGCTCTCGCCGGGTGGCGGCGCGCTTCCCGAGAAGGAGCGGCGGTTCGAGGCCGGACTGCTAGACCTGCGCAGCCGACACGGCCTTTATTCTGAGAGCCCCCATGGCGTCGAGATCAACGGCGGCGTGCTCTACCGCGCGGTGATCACCATCCCCAGCCAGGTTCCCGTCGGGACCTACACCGCCGAGACCTTCCTCATAGACCGCCACAAGGTGATTGCCGCAGCGACCCGCGACGTCCAGATCAACAAGTCGGGGTTCGAGCGTTACGTCGCGCTCGCCGCGCGGCGCCATCGCCTGCTCTACGGCTTGACGTGCGTCGCCCTGTCGCTGGGGCTCGGCTGGGCCGCCGCCACTGCCTTCCGCCGCCGCTTCTGAAACGCGCAATTCTCAAGCCAATTTTAACCGCTCTTGCTTATCCCCGGTTCAGACCGCGCATCCGGAGTGAGCAAAACAGATGGACGACAGGCCGAACCTGCGTGAATTCCTCAATGAAGTCAGCAGCTTCCAGGAGGATGAAGCGCCCGCCGCCCCGGCCAAGCCGGCAGGCCCGGCGCCGAGCGCGATCGGAATCGTGGTCGAAATCGCCGGTTCCGGATCGCAAATCCGCATGGATGCGAAGACCGTCGCCGGCCTCCAATCGCACGCCGATCCTTCGATCGCCATGTCCGGCCAGGTCGGAAGCCAGATCAAGACGGCCGTTGGCAAGAGCTGGCTGATCGCCAACGTCCGCACGCTGAAAGCCGGCGAAGCGGGCGAGCTCGTCGCGCACGTCGACTTCCTCGGCGAGGGCAACCGCGATTCAGCCGGCAAGATGACCAACTTCCGCCGCGGCGTGACCCGTTACCCGATCCCGGGTGCCGAGGTGTTCCCGGTCAGCACCGAGGACATGCGCGCGATCTTCGCCGCCAGCGACGAGCCCCATATCGAGATCGGCACGGTTTACCCGACCGACGACATCCGCGGCGCGCTCTACGTCGACCCGATGCTGGGCAAGCATTTCGCGGTGCTGGGATCGACCGGTACCGGCAAGTCGACCAGCGTCAGCCTTATCCTTCACCGCATTTCAGAGCTCAGCCCCGAGGGTCACATCGTGATGATCGACCCGCACGGCGAATATTCCGCCGCGTTCAAGGGCTGCGGCGAGCTGTTCAACGTCGACAACCTCCAGCTGCCCTACTGGCTGATGAACTTCGAGGAGCATTGCGAAGTGCTCCTGACCACGCACGGTTCGGAACGGCAGCGCGATGCCGACATCCTCGCCAAGTGCCTGCTCGCCGCCCGCACCAAGGGCAAGGACATGAGCCAGTACGGCAAGGTCACCGTGGACAGCCCGATCCCGTACCTGTTGACCGACCTGAATGCGATTATCGTCAACGAGATGGGCAAGCTTGACCGGGCCGGCGACACCATCCCGTTCCAGCGCCTCAAGACCAAGCTCGAGGAGCTTCGCGCCGACCCGCGCTACACCTTCATGTTCTCGGGCATGATGGTGTCGGATTCCATGGGCGGCTTCCTCGCCAAATTGTTCCGGCTTCCGAGCCAGGGCCGCCCCATCTCGATCGTCGACGTGTCGGGCGTTCCCTCCGAGATCACGTCGGTCGTGGTGTCGGTGCTCGCCCGAATGGTGTTCGACTATTCGATCTGGTCGCGGACCGAGGCGCAGCGCCCGCTGCTGCTCGTTTGCGAAGAAGCTCACCGCTACGTACCCAAGGACGAGCATTCAGAGACGGGCCAGGCGGTCCGGAAGATCCTCGAGCGCATCGCCAAGGAAGGCCGTAAATATGGCGTCAGCCTCGGCCTGATCACGCAGCGTCCGTCCGACCTTGCCGAAGGCGTGCTTTCACAGTGCGGCACGATCATCTCGATGCGCCTCAACAACGACCGCGACCAGGCCTGCGTGCGCGCGGCGATGCCGGAAGGCGCGCGCGGCTTCCTCGACGCCATCCCGGCGCTGCGCAACCGTGAGTGCATCGTCTGCGGCGAGGGCGTCGCGATCCCGATCCGTGTCCGCTTCGATGACCTCGAGCCGGAGAAGCGCCCGGCCTCGTCCGACCCGAGCTTCGCCCGCCTATGGCGCGAGACCGGCGACGAGGAAGGGATCATCAGCCGCACGATCAAGCGCTGGCGTGGCCACGGCCGCTAAGGCCGGCGCGTCCAGATCGTAAATCCCTCGGCAGTGCCCGTCGGCCGGTAGCCAAGGGCGCGCGCCTGCGCCGCAAGCTCAAGTTCTTCCGCCGGCTGAACGTCGGGATAGCTTCCGCTGACGAACGCTGACGGGCTAGTTTCCGCGAGCGTCCCAGGCTCTTCCTTCGTCACGACATGCCACTCACGCGCCTGCTCGCGCGATAGGAACCCTCGCGTACGGTAAAGGAACGGCCCGCCCGCGAAGCGCGGGTCGACCTTCGCGACATATTGGCCCGCGAGCGTCGCGACCGGCCCCTCGACATGCTGCTCGTGCAGGGCGGCGGCCAGCACGTGCGTGCGCCGCTCCGCGTCGAGCGCCGGGACGCCTTGGGATGCTTTGACGAACCAGCCGGCCACCGGGACCAGCCCGCTGAGCACGAACAGCCCCCACGCGCCGGTCAGCCAGCGCGGCCTCGGCTGGTCGAACAACAAGGCAGCGAGCACGAACAGGGGCGGCAGCGCCGGCAGCAGGTAGAAGATCTGGAACGGCTTGTTGACCGCGGCGCTGACGAGCCCTCCGATGGCCGCGGCCAGCATAGTCCGGCGCAGTGGATCGCGCCACATATTGCGGCGCGCGACTTCCATCGCCGCGATCAGCGCCGGGCCGATTGCGGCGGTCATCAGCAGCTGTCCGAACCGCGCCGGGCCAAGCCGCCACGCCTTGCCGATCGACGCATAATATTGAGCCGGCGCAGTGGCCGGAAAGACGATCGCCTCGGCCAGGAAAGCCTGTGGCGCGAGCCCGATCAGGATGAGGCTCGGCAGCAGGCCGATGGCCACGCCGACAGCGAACCAGCGCGCGCTCTTTCGGTCGGTCCAGACGATCGCCACGAACACCGCTGCCGCCGGAACCGCGTAACTGATTTTCGCTCCGGCCGCCAAGCCGAGGGCGATGCCCGCGAAAGCGCTCCGCCCGCCGGCAATCGCGAACAGGCCAAGCATCATCAGCAGCGCCGGAAGCATGTCGTTGCGGGCAACTCCGACCGACCAGGCGAAGGACTGGCATGTGACAAGGAGCGCCGCGGCGATGAGGGCGGCCCGCTCGCTGGCGCCGATCCGTCGGGCGGTAAGGTACACCAGGACGGCCGTCGCGGCGCCGATCAGCGCGTTGGCGAGGCGGATGGCCAGCAGGAGGTGGCCGGGAAACAGCAGGTGCAGCGGCGCGAAAACGAACGGCTGCAGCGGCGTCTGCAGATAGGCATAGTCGCGGTACGGAAGCAGGCCGTGGGCCGTCAGCGCGCTCGCCGCGACATATTGGCTCTCATCGACCGACAGCGGGCGGACGAATGCGAGCGCCAGCAGCCAGATCGTCAGGCCTGAAAATGCGAAGGCGCCGCGCCTCGAAATTCCCCCCATGGCACGACCGTAGGTCCGCCATGCGCGATGACAAGCTCAGCCGTGCGTGCCGACCTTCAGCAGCGCCGCCAGCCGCGCCTTCACCGCCGAAGCGAGGTGGGTATCGACCACCGGAGCGCTCACCAGCCGGACGCCGAGCGGGTTCACCGGATTGCCGCCCTGGCGGACCTCAAAATGGAGATGCGGGCCGGTAGAGAGGCCGGAAGAGCCGACATACCCGATCAGCTGGCCCGCGTGCACGAAGCTCCCCGGCTGCGCGACGATCTCGCTCATGTGGCCGTAGAGGCTGACGATTCCGCTGCCATGGGCGATCTGGACCTCACGGCCATATCCGCCTGACCAGCCCGCGCCGATCACCTGCCCGTCGGCGGCGGCGACGATCGGGCTGCCCCAGCCCGCGCCGATGTCGAGCCCGGCATGGAAGCGGGTGAAGTGCAGGATTGGGTGGTAGCGATAGCCGAAATAGGAAGTGACCGGGCCGTTCGCCGGCATCATCAGCCCGCCGACCGACGGCGCGGGCTTGTCGGCATTGGCGGCGTTGATCCATTCGCTGCGGCCGTTCGCGTTCCAGCGCACGAGCTGCAAGCTCGACGACATCGCCCTCGACAGGCCGGCGTACAGCAGCTGGCGGTCGGCGCCGAGCACCAGGTCGAAGCCGTCGGTCGGGCCCACCTCGCCGACGTCGATCTCGGTCGCCAGCGCGGCGAGATATTGCGCCGCGACCTGTGGGCTCGCGCCGGCGGCGCGCAGCGACCAATAGAGACCGTCTCCGACCCGGCCACGGATCCGCATTGGACCAGTCGGCACAACGGCCGGAGGGGGCGCGACGACCGGCGCGGCGACCGGCGCAACGCGCTTGGGCACGAAATCGGCGGCCTCAACCGCCTCGGTCGGCGCCATCGGCATGCCGCTGACCCCGCCGTTCGACAGCGGCGCGACTCCGAGCGCCTGCCATTGCTGCTGCTGACCGACCGGCATGGTGGCGACGCGCGGCAGCGACGCCCAGGCGACTCCGCTGCACAGCAAGGCGAGCGCGCCCGCGCTCTTCCATCCTGGCGCCGGCCAGCCACGGTCGAGCGAGCGCCGCAGCGGATGCGCGTGGGTTCGTGCGGTCAACACGCGTCCGTGATGGCTAAACAAGGTTAAGACCGGCCTAAAGGAACCTTGCGCCTCGCCGAAACGCTGCCACATTCCATGATTGTGACGCGCCGTTCCGACGCACCCGTCCGGGCCATTCTTGGCCCGACCAACACCGGCAAGACCCACTTGGCGATCGAGCGCATGTGCGGCCACAGCTCGGGCGTCATCGGCTTCCCACTGCGGCTGCTGGCGCGCGAGGTCTACGACCGGGTCGTCGGACTGAAGGGCGAGAAGCAGGTTGCGCTGCTGACCGGCGAGGAGCGGATCGTCCCACCCACCGCGCGCTACTTCCTCTGCACCGCGGAAAGCATGCCGGTGTCGGGCGGCGACGGCCATCACGACGAGGAGCTCAACCGCGACTTCGCCTTCGCTGCGATCGACGAGGCGCAGCTCGGTATCGACCCGGAGCGCGGCCACGTCTTCACCGACCGGATGCTCCGCGCGCGCGGCCGCGAGGAGACGTTGATCCTCGGCTCTGACACGCTCCGCCCGGTGGTCCGCGAGCTTCTGCCCGAAGCGGAGATCGTCAGCCGCCCGCGCTTCTCGACCCTGCGCTATTCGGGCAGCGTCAAGCTGTCGCGCCTGCCGCCGCGCTCGGCGGTCGTCGCCTTCTCGGCCGAGCAGGTCTACGCGCTCGCCGAGATGCTCCGCCGGTTCAAGGGCGGCGCAGCGGTGGTCATGGGCGCTTTGTCGCCCGCGACCCGCAACGCCCAGGTCGCGATGTTCCAGCGCGGCGAGGTCGATTATCTAGTTGCGACCGACGCGATCGGCATGGGCCTCAACATGGACGTCGCCCATGTCGCCTTTGCTGGCCTGGAGAAGTTCGACGGGCGCCGCGACCGCCGGCTGACCATTCCGGAGATGGCGCAGATCGCCGGCCGCGCCGGACGCCACCAGAAGGACGGTACGTTCGGGACGCTCGGCCTCAGCGAGGACAGCGGCGGCTTCAGCGAAGAGGAAGTCGAGGCAATCGAGGACCACCGCTTCCGGCCGCTCGACAGCCTCTACTGGCGCAACGCCGATCTCGACTTCACCGACGTGCGCGCGCTGATCCGAAGCCTCGAGACCAAGAGCGACGACCCGCTCCTTCGCTCGGCGCCGGAGGCCATCGACCTCGCGGTCTTAAAGCTCATCGCCGAGGACCCGGCCATCGTTGCAAGGCGCGGGGCGCAGGCGCGGCGGCTGTGGGCGGTCTGCGGCCTTCCCGACTTCCGCAAGGTCGGGCCGATGCACCACGCGCGCATGGTCCGCCGGCTTTACTCCTATGTCGGCGAAGGGGGGCACGTGCCGCACGAATGGTTCGCGGCCGAAGTCGCGCGGCTCGACAATGTGACCGGCGACATCGAGGCCTTGGCCGACCGGATCGCCGGCATCCGCAGCTGGGCCTATATCGCCCATCGCGCCGACTGGCTGAAGGAGCCGGCCAAGTGGGCCGAGCGCACGAGGGGCGTCGAGGCGCGCCTCAGCGACGCGCTCCACGAGCGGCTGACCCAGCGCTTCGTCGACCGCCGGACCGCCGTCCTCGTCCGCGACATCGGCGCGCGCGGCGCGGATGCCTTGCCGGTGACGGTGGCCGCTGACGGCGAGGTCAGCGTCGGACCTGAGCCGATCGGGCATTTGAGCGGCTTCGAGTTCCGCGTCGATCCGTCCGCCCGCCTCGCCGACAAGCGCCTGTTGCTCGCGGCCGCCGAGCGGCGCCTGGGCGACGAGCTAGATCGCCGCGCACGGGCGCTGGTCGAGGCCGACGACCGGGCGTTCCAGCTCATGGTGGAGACCGATGGCAGCCTCGCCGTTGCGGCGGGCGAGCACGCCCTCGCCCGCCTGTCGCCCGGCCGCTCGCTGCTCGAGCCGGCGCTGCGGACCGCGCGCTCCCTTGATCGCCTGTCCGCGCCGACCCGCGCGGCCCTTCGCGAACGCCTCGAGCGCTGGCTCGACGCGGAGATCGAGCGCAACCTCCGCCCGCTGAAGATCCTTGCGGCGGCCGCTGCCGATCCGTCGAACTCACCCGGCGTGCGCGCACTCGCCGCCATGCTGGCCGACGCTGCCGGGCTGCTTCCGCGCAAGGCCGCGCTCGGCGCGATCGCTCATCTCGAGCAGGCCGACCGCCAGGCGGTCCACCGGCTGCGCGTGCGCCTTGGCCCGCTCGACCTCTTCATTCCGCAACTGCTCAAGCCGGCCGCGCAGCAATGGCGCGCCGCGTTGCTGGCTGTGAAGCAGGGACAACCGATGCCCGCGCTCCCGGCTGCAGGCGCGGCGACGCTCACCGCCGAAACCGATCCGCGCGGCGCGGCGCTCGCCTACCGCCGCCTCGGCGCGACCTGGATCCGCATCGACCTTGCCGACCGCCTCGCCAGCCATGCGCGGAAGGTGCGCTCCGCCGGCGGAGAGGACCCGGTCGACCGCGAGCTTGCGACGTCCATCGGCCTCGGCGACGAAGCCTTGTCGCGGTTGATGGGCGACATCGGCTTCGCGCGCGCCGGCGAGGCGTGGAAATGGCGCGGGCGGCGCGGCGCTCGGCCCGACCGCGCGCAGGGCCGCGGCCACGCCTTTGCCGAATTGGCCAAGCTCAAGAAAACGTGAGGATCGACCGCTTCCTGTTCTTCATCCGACTGGCCAAGAGCCGCACCCTCGCCCAGCACATCATCCTCGAAGGCCGCGTGCGGATCGACGGCAAGCGGGCCGAAAAGGCCTCCGACGAGGTGCGCATCGGCAGCGTCGTCGCGCTCCCGCTCCACGATCGCGTCCGCATCCTTCGCGTGCTCTCCCTCCCTTCGCGCCGCGGCCCGGCCAACGAAGCGCGCTCCTGCTACGAGGAACTGGGAATTGACGGAGACAAACCCGCGACCTAGCGAAGTGGCCAAAGGGAGCTCTCGCGTATGACCTACGTCGTCACCGACGCCTGCATCAAATGCAAATATATGGATTGCGTCGAGGTCTGCCCGGTCGACTGTTTCTACGAGGGCGAGGTGATGCTGGTCATCAACCCCAACGAGTGCATCGACTGCGGCGTGTGCGAGCCCGAATGCCCGGCCGAGGCGATCCTGCCCGACACCGAAAGCGGTCTCGAGAAATGGCTCGAGCTCAACGCCAATCTCTCGACCGACTGGCCGAACATCACCCGCAAGAAGGACAGCCCGGCCGACGCCGACGAGCACAAGGGCGAGGAGGGCAAGTACGACAAATATTTCACGCCCGACCCGGGCGCAGGCGACTGAGCTTGGCCAAGGCCTATCTCGTCGCTCAGATCGAGATTCACGAGCCGTCGGGGTATGATGCTTACCGCTCGCGCACCGGCGCGGTGATCGAGCGGTTCGGCGGCAGGTTCCTGGTCCGCGGCGGAACGCTTCACCCGCTCGAGGGAGAGCCCGACTTCTCGCGGCTGGTAATCATCGAATTTCCGGACCTGGATGCCGCGCAAGGTTTCTACAATTCACCGGACTATCAGGCGCTGATCCCGCACCGTACCGACAATGCGCGCTCGATGCTGCTGATTGCCGAGGGCGCTGACGGGTAACGCCGCTCGTCTAGTGCTTGACCGTGAACGTGTAGGTCAGGCCGACCCCGCCGGACACTTGGTCGCGCGAGCCGAACTGGCGGATGAGCGGTGAATTGCCGGCATCCCCGACTAGCCGCTCGTAGCGCGCATAACCGAACATGCCGAAGCGCGGATTGAACTGGTAGGAAAGCCCGCTCGCCGCGGCGATCCCGTGAATGCCGCCGCCGGGATTGTAGACCGGCAGGCCGGTCGCCAGCGACGCCGCCGGGCTGACCCCGAAAAAGGCGCGCTGGTAGCGTTCGTCGGAGAAGTCGACGCGCGGGCCGATCGAGAAGACGTAGCGGTCGCCGTCGCGCCAGTAGACGTCGGCGCCGATGCTTCCGACCACGCCCTCATGGCCGCCGAGCCCCTTGCGGACCTCGCCGCGCACGCGGAACCTCGTGCCGTCGTCATATTGGGCGAACAGGCCGGCTTCGAAGGTCGTGGAGACCTTTCCAACCGCGGCGCCGACATCGGAGTCCTCGCGCTTGCTTTCGAGCTTGGCGGAGGGACCGGCTGCGAATCCATGGCTGTCGATCAGCGGAATCGAGAAGCTGTCGTCGGGCACTTCGAAGCGGAACGGATCGCTGCCGTGCGCGAAGTCGAGGTCGAGCAGCGGGAACAGCTTGTAGTCCTTGGCCCCGACATATTTCGGGATGAGCTGGCCGCCGACGCCAACACGCACCCGGAGGTCGCGGGCTTCCTGCGCCGACGCGGGCGCTGCCGCGAGCATCAGGAGAGGCAAAGCAGGGAGAGACAGTTTCATGTTCGCTCCAACCGCCGTTGTGAAACTTGGTTGCAGGCGCGTATCGTTATCGCCGCATTTGGCAAGCGATTAGCGCCGTTTCATTAGCTCCTCCACGATGAGGTCCGCGGCGGCCGCGGCGCTCATCGCCGTCGTATCGATGCGAATCTCGGGTTTCTCCGGTTCCTCGTACGGGCTGTCGATCCCGGTGAAGTTCTTGAGCTCTCCGGCGCGCGCCTTGGCGTAGAGGCCCTTGGCGTCGCGCTTCTCGGCCTCGGCCAAGGGGGTGTCGACGAACACCTCGATGAACTCGCCGTCGGCCATCATCTTGCGAACCATCTCGCGCTCGGCGCGGAACGGCGAGATGAATGCCGTCAGCACGATCAGCCCCGCATCGGCCATCAGTCGTGCGACTTCGCCGACGCGCCGGATATTCTCGATCCGGTCGGCCTCGGTGAAGCCGAGGTCGCGGTTGAGGCCGTGGCGGACGTTGTCCCCGTCGAGCAGGAATGTGTGCCGGCCGAGTTTCGCGAGCTTCCGCTCGACCAGGTTGGCGATGGTCGACTTGCCCGCGCCGCTGAGGCCGGTGAACCACAGCACCGCCGGCTTCTGGCCCTTGAGCGCCGCATGCGTCTCGCGGCTGACGTCGAGATGCTGGCGATGGATGTTGTGCGCGCGGCGCAGCGCGAAGTGAAGCATGCCGCAGGCGACAGTCGCATTGCTGAGCTTGTCGATCAGGATGAAGCCGCCAAGCACCCGGTTGGGGCTCGATCCCTCGGGCGCATAGGGCTCGAACACGATCTCGCGATCCGTCGCGATTTCGGCGATGCCGATTGCATTCAGCGCCAGCGCCGGCGCCGCGAGATGCTCGAGCGTGTTGACGTTGACCTCATATTTCGGGTGCTGGACGGTGGCGGTGACGGTCTGCGTGCCGAGCTTCAGCCAGTAGCCGCGGCCGGGAATCAGCTCATGCTCGTCCATCCAGACGATCGCCGCCTCGAACTGGTCGGCGACCTCGGGCGGGCCGTCGGCGGCCGCAATCACATCACCGCGCGAGCAGTCCACCTCGTCGGTCAACGTCAGCGTGACCGACTCGCCGGCAACCGCCCTCGGAAGGTCGCCATCTGCGGTCACTACCCTGTCGATCCTGGTCACCCGGCCGGAAGGCAGGATCCGGACCTCATCACCAGGCGCGACGGCGCCGCTCGCGACCTGGCCGGCAAAACCGCGGAAGTCGTGGTTAGGCCGGTTGACCCATTGGACGGGCATCCGGAACGGCTTTGCCGCTTCTAGCGCCGCATCAAGCTCGACCGTGTCGAGGTGCTCGAGGACCGTGGGGCCGCTGTACCAGGGCATGGACGCGCTCGGGCCCGCGACATTGTCGCCGTTCAGTCCCGACACCGGGATCGCGGTCCAGAGCTCGATCCCGATCCGCTCCGCGAAAGCGCGATAGTCGGCGGCAATCGCCTCAAATGCGCCCTGGTCATGGTCGACCAGGTCCATCTTGTTCACCGCCAGCACGAAGCGGCGGATGCCGACCAGCTTGGCGAGATAGCTATGCCGGCGGGTCTGGGTCAGCACGCCCTTGCGCGCATCGACCAGCAGCACCGCGAGGTCGGCGGTCGATGCGCCGGTGACCATGTTGCGCGTGTACTGCTCGTGACCGGGCGTGTCGGCGACGATGAACTTGCGCTTCTCGCTCGCGAAATATCGGTAGGCGACGTCGATCGTGATGCCCTGCTCGCGCTCGGCGCTTAAGCCGTCGACCAGCAGCGCGAAGTCGATTGCCTCGCCCTGCGTCCCATGGCGCTTGCTGTCGGCCTCGAGCGCGGCGAGCTGGTCGTCGAAGATTTGCCGCGTCTCGTACAGCAGCCGCCCGATCAGGGTCGACTTGCCGTCGTCGACGCTGCCGCAGGTGATGAACCGCAACAGCTCCTTGTGCTGCTGCTCGGCGAGCCATTGCCTGATGTCCGGAGGGGCGTTCAGAAATAGCCCTCCTGCTTCTTCTTCTCCATCGACGCGGAACCTGCATCGCGGTCGATCACGCGGCCCTGCCGCTCCGACGTCGATGACGCGAGCATCTCCGCCACGATGTCCTCGACGCTCGCCGCGTCGCTCTCGATCGCGCCCGACAGCGGATAGCAGCCGAGGGTGCGGAAGCGGACCTTCCGGCTGACGACCTGCTCTCCAGGCTCGAGCCGCATCCGTTCGTCGTCGACCATCAGGATGGTGCCGCCGCGTTCCACCGTCGGCCGCTCCGCCGCGAAATACAGCGGCACGATCTCGATCCCCTCGCGCAGGATATATTGCCAGACGTCGAGCTCGGTCCAGTTCGACAAGGGGAAAACACGCATCGTCTCGCCCTTGTTCTTGCGCATATTGTACAGCGACCAGAGCTCCGGCCGCTGGCGCTTCGGGTCCCAGCGGTGGTTCCGATCGCGAAAGCTGAACACCCGCTC
>Ga0070666_10001871_pt1 | contig 12800 bp, 13 predicted proteins | sample KBSS23metaG_FD_64677 | JGI IMG/M metagenome (GOLD analysis project Ga0070666, IMG submission 64677) | Switchgrass rhizosphere microbial communities from Kellogg Biological Station, Michigan, USA - KBS S2-3 metaG | ecosystem: Host-associated > Plants > Roots > Rhizosphere > Soil ... | reverse complement strand
ACCCACATGAACTCTCCCGTGGACGTCAGCTATCTCGCCGACACCGTCGTCCTGCTGCGGTATTTCGAGTCGGGCGGGAGACTGCTCAAGGCGATCTCGGTCGTCAAGAAGAGGATCGGGGGACACGAGACGTCCATCCGCGAATACGCGATCGAAGCGAACCGGCTCCGGGTCGGGAAGCCCCTCACCGAGTTTCGCGGTCTCCTCTCCGGAATCCCCACGTTCACTGGAAAAGAAGAAAATCTCTTCGGAAGCACGGATGACCCGGGTCGATAAACCGTCGTCCGAGCGCACCCTGATCCTGGCGCCGAGCGGCCGGGATGCCGTGCTGGCCTCGGAGCTCATCGCGGCGCAGGGTCTCGCCGTCGAGATCTGCGCCTCCCTTCCCGAGGTCTGCGAGCGGATGCCGGAGGCGGGAGCGGCGCTCGCGACGGAAGAGTCGCTCTCCCTGCATTTCGACCATCTCGCCCGGGCCCTCCGCGATCAGCCTCCCTGGTCGGATTTTCCTCTCGTCGTCTTCCGAGCGTCGCCGACGGACCACGCGAGCCGGCTGCTCGAGATGCTCGAATACCTCGGGAACGTCACGCTGCTCGACCGGCCGGTGCGCAAGCTGAACCTCGTCACGTCGATGCTCGCCGCCCTGCGCGCCCGGCGGCGCCAGTACCAGCTGCGCGACCTGCTGCAGGAGCTCGAGAACAACGTCCGCCAGCGCGACCAGTTCCTCGCGATGCTGGGGCACGAGCTCCGGAACCCGCTGGCCGCCATCACGACGGCGATCGACCTCTGCCGGCGCCGGCAACCGACGCTCCTGACCAACGAGCTCTCGATCATCCACCGCCAGAGCCGCCACCTCGCCCGGCTCGTGGACGATCTGCTCGACGTTTCCCGGGTGACGTCGGGAAAGATCGTCCTCGACCGGCTCCCCGTCGATCTGGGCGAGCTGGCCGAGCGCTGCGTGCAGGCGCTGTCGCCGTCCGCCCGGGCCCAGCGCCTCGACATCACGGTCGACGTCGATCCCGGCGTCTGCGTGGAGGGCGACGCGGTGCGCCTCGAGCAGGTGCTCACGAACCTGCTGACCAACGCGATCAAGTACACCCCGTCCGGCGGGGGGATCGCCGTCGAGGTCCGCCGGGAGCGGACGACGGCGGTCGTTGCGATCCGCGACACGGGAGCCGGTATCTCGCGGGAGATGCTCCCGAAAATCTTCAACCTCTTCGCCCAGGCGGAGGACACCCTCGACCGCGCCCGCGGCGGCATGGGCATCGGGCTGACGCTCGTCCAGAGCCTCGTCGCGCTCCACGGCGGCACGGTTTCCGCCGCGAGCGACGGAATCGGCTGCGGGAGCGAGTTCCGGATCATGCTCCCGGCGCTGCGGGACAGCGAAGCGCGGTCGGCCTCCCGGCCGGAAGAGCCGATCGGCGATCCGGAACGAAAGAGGATCGCGCTCGTCGAGGACAACGCGGATCTTCGCGAGTCGCTCCGGCAGTTCCTCGAAGAGGAAGGGCACGAAGTCCGGACGGCGGAAGACGGCCCGGAGGGGCTCGCGCTCATCCTCGGGGAGCTTCCCGAGATCGCGCTGATCGACATCGGCCTCCCCCGTCTCGACGGCTACCAGATCGCCGAGTCCGTGCGCTCGACGCTCGGCTCGAAGATCACCCTGGTCGCGCTGACCGGTTACGGGCAGGCCGAGGATCGGGAAAGGGCGACCCGCGCGGGATTCGACGGACACATCACGAAACCGGTGACGGGGCGCGCCCTGAGGCGGTTCCTCAGCCAGCCCCGATCCTCCGCCGGCGCGCGCTGAACCGAACGCGCCCTTCCCGCGAGCGAAAACGCGGGGACGCTACCCGAGCCAGCCGACGGCGAGATCCCGGCGGAGCCGGTCGCGTCCTTCGGATTCGAGGACGTCCTCGCAGAAGCCGAGCTCCCGGAAGATCGCTTCCGATCCGCTGACTTTCTGCAGCCGCTGGGAGAGCTCCGAGAGCGCGCGATGCCGCGCCCCCGCGCGCTCCGGGGCGGGCGGGGCGCTCCGGCGGGCGATCGCCCCCCAGACGGCTCCGGCGAAGGGCAGGGCGGCGGCCGCCGCGATCAGCGCGAGCCGGAAGCCCGGGCGGCCGGCGGCCCCGACAGCGAGAGCCGCCTGGACGAGAACGAGGGCGACGCTCGCGCCGAACACGAGCCCGGCGGACGGCGCGACCGTCGTTTTCGCCGCGGACTCCCGCGCGAGACGCCCGAGATGGGGATCGAGCCGGCGCGCCTGGTAGTAGTCCATCAGCGTGTGCACCGTGTGGGGATCGATTCCGCTGCCGACGCCAATGGCGCGCGCGACCGGCACGGTGTCCGAGGCGATCCAGGAGGAGAACGTGTCCGGCCCCGGTCGCGCGAGCGCCGCGGCCTCCGCGCGGAATTGTTCGGCGCGTTCTTCCGCTTCGCTCCCGCGGCGGCTCCAGAGCGCGGGGTCGAGCAGGAACCGGAACTTCGCCGACCGGCACCGCTCGACCGCGGCCCGGTCGGCGAGCCAGCCCTTCCGCCGGGGTCCCGCCGCCCGAGCCGCGAGAAGAACGAGACTGGCGAGCGCCAGGAGTCCTTCGGCCCAGGCGAGAGGTCCGGCCGCGCCCGCCGCGAGCCGGCCGGCGGCGGCGAAGGCCAGCTGCGTGATCGCGAGGACCAGGGCCGCCGCCCCCGCGGCCGTCGCGCCGAGCGCCAGGCTCGATCGCCGCCGCTCCGTCCCGCTCGCTCGCGCGGCCGCCGCGTCGTAGGCGGGCCCGAGGACTTCGCGGCAGAGCGAGAGGGCGTCGTGGAGAGGATGGCCGGGCCCCCATTCCGCGAGGTCGTCGTGCATCTCCTCCGGAAAGAGAGTCGCGCCCGCGGGCCCGCCCGCCGGGATCGATTCGCCAGCCATCATCGGGAAACCTCCTGGTCCGTTTCGTTTGCGGTTTCCCGGAGATTATCGCAGCGCGGGGCGGCGGGCAAATTCCGCGCTTCGCGAGGCGCTATTCGATGCGCGGGAAGGAGATCGAGAACGTCGAGCCCTCACCGACCCGGCTTTCGACCCCGACTTCCCCCTTGTGCGCCTCGACGATCCATCGGACGATCGAAAGCCCGAGGCCCGAGCCGCCGCGGTAGGCGCGCCGCGCCCGGTCCGAACGGAAGAAGCGGTCGAAGACGTAGGGGACGTCCCGCGGCTCGATGCCGACGCCCGTGTCCTCGACCTCGGCGCGCGCGGCACCCCCGTCGGCGGAAACGCGAACCCGCACGTGCCCCTTCTCGGTGTAGCGGATCGCGTTCTCGATCAGGTTCTGGAAGACTTCTTTCAGGCGGCTGCGGTCCGCCAGGATCTCCACCGGGCGCGCGGGCGCCTCGAAATGGAGCGCGAGGTTCTTTTCGAGCGCCGCCGATTCGAACTCGCGGACCCTCTCCTCGGCGAAGCGCCGCAGATCGACCCGGGCGAACGAAATGGTCACCCGGCCCGCGGTTCCGCGCGCGAGGAAGAGCAAGTTCTCGGAGATGCGCACCAGATGCTGCACCTCGACCAGCGCCTCGGAGAGCGCCTGTCGGTACTCGTCCGCCGTCCGCTCCCCCTCGATCGCCACCTCGATCCCGCCGCGGAGGATCGTCAGCGGCGTTCTCAGCTCGTGGGAGACGTCGGCGATGAACTGGGCCTGCTCGATCTCGCGGCGCTCGAGCTCGGCGAGCTTCGTCTCGACTTCCGCGCGCTCGTCCATCAGGCGCCCATCGAATAGCCGACGCCCCGGACCGTGCGGATGCGCCCGCGGGCCGCGCCGTCGATCTTCTTGCGGATGGAGTTGATGTAAACGTCGATGATGTTCGTCGAAAGGTCGGAGGTGTCCTCCCAGACGCGCGCGGCGATCTCGGCGCGCGAGACGACCTTCCCCTTCCGGCGCAGCAGAAGCTCGAGGATCGCTCCTTCCCGCATCGTGAGCTCGACGACGGCGTCTCCCATCCGCGCCGTCCGCGAGCCCGGCTCGTAGAGGAGGCCGTCGCACTCGAGCGGGCCCGATTCCTTCACCTCGCTTCGCCGCGTCAGGGCCCGGAGCCGCGCGAGGAGCTCCCGGTACGAGAACGGCTTGACCAGGTAGTCGTCGGCCCCCGCGTCGAGGCCCTCGATCTTGTTCTCGACCGTGTCCCGCGCCGTCAGCATCAGGATCTTGGCGCCGACGCCCCGGCGCCGGAGCTCGCGGCAGAGCTCCAGCCCGTCCCGGGAGCCGGGGAGCAGCAGGTCGAGAACCACGAGCTCGGGCGGGTCCGCGACGGCGGCTTCGAGGGCGACGTCGCTGTCGCCCGCGACCGAGACGGAGTAGCCCTTCTCGGTCAACCCCTTCTTCAGGAAGTCGGCGATCTTTTTTTCGTCCTCGACGATCAGGATCTTGGTCATGGCGGGGGGGATTGTCCCCTACCTCCCGATTCCGCCGAACCGCGGCGGGGATTCCTTAAGAAAGAGAGCACGAAGAGGACGCCGGTCCCCGCGCCGAAGCCCGCCAGGAACGAGGAAAGGCGAGGATCGGCGGAGAGGACGGCGCCGACGGCCCCCGTCATCACGAGGGCGAGGCACAGGGGGCGCGAGACCGGAGACTCGCTCGGCACGAGCATAGAATATCCGCATCATGAAGGTCCGGCTCCTCTACTTCGCCTCGTTCCGGGAAGCGGTGGGCGCCGACGAGGAAATCCGGGACGTCGAGGACGGCTGGACCGTGGCGCATCTGTGGCGGTCGCTCCAGTCCGCCGTGCCGCACTTCGCGCGCTACGGCGCGATGCCGGCCGTGGCGGTCAACTGCGAATACGTTTCCGCCGATCGCGCGCTCTCGCCGGAGGATGAAGTCGCCTTTCTCCCCCCGATCGCGGGGGGATAGCTCTCCCCCGGCATGACGGAACGGGCACGGATCGTCGAGGAACCTCTTTCCCTCGCCGAAGAGATCCGCGCGGCGCTTCGGGATTCGGACGGAGCGGTCGCGACCTTCGTGGGCGTCGTGCGGAATGAAAACGAAGGGCTGCCGGTCGACGCGGTCGAATACAGCGCCTACGCGCCGATGGCCGAGCGCGAGCTCGCCCGGATCGAAGAGGAGCTCGCGCGCGATTATCCCGACACCCTCACGCGCATCCGCCATCGCATTGGCACGCTCCGGGTGGGCGAGGAGTCCGTGGCGATCGTCTCCGTCTCCCCCCATCGCGCCCGGGCGTTCGCGGCCTGCCGCGCGGCAATCGAGCGGGTCAAGGAGAGGGTGCCGATCTGGAAACGCGAGCTCGGCGCGGGACGGGAGCCGTCCTGGGTGGACGCCCGGACCGGCGCCGGAACGCCTCGCGCGGGTGATATCGTTCGATCGATGGAGGACGGGAAATGAGCAGCGTCGCGGAAAAAGACCGCTCCAAGAGCCGGGACTGGTCGGCCGGGGAGCTCGACCAGGAATTGATTCACTATCGCAACGAAGGCGGAGTCGCCGTCATCGAGATGGACGACCCGCCCGCGAACACCTACACCTACGCATTCAACCGGCAGCTCGACGACGCCATCCTGAAGGCGCGTTTCGACGACGCGGCGTCGGTGATCGTTCTCCGCGGCAAGGGAGACAAGTTCTTCTCGGCCGGCGCGAACATCAACATGCTGAACGCCGTCACGCCGGAGTTCAAGTACTACTTCTGTCTGCACGCCAACGAGACGCTGCTGCGCCTCGAGCACTCTCCCAAGCTCGTCATCGCGGCGCTGAACGGGCACACCGTGGGCGGGGGTCTCGAGATCGCGCTCGCGGCCGACCTGCGCATCGCCCGCAAGGACGCCGGCAAGATCGGGCTGCCCGAGGTCAACCTCGGCGTCCTCCCCGGGACGGGCGGAACCACGCGCCTGACCCGGATCGTCGGCAAGGCGAAAGCCATCGAGCTGATGGTCACGGGAAACACGTACACGTTCGAGGAAGCGGCCGAGATGGGCGTGGTCAACCAGGTCTGGTCGGGCTCGCCGGAAGAGTGGTGGGAGCAGGTCATGGACTACGCCCGCCAGTTCTGTCCGCCGAACAAGGCTTCGATGGCCGTCGGCCACATCAAGCGCTCCGTCCAGACCGGATCCGAGATCCCGATCGAGTCTGCTCTCGCCCTCGAGCGCGAGCTGCAGTCGCTGCTCTTCAAGTCGAAGGACGCCAAAGAAGGCCTTGCGGCCAACGTCGAGAAGCGAACGCCGAAGTTCTCGGGGAAGTAGGGCGAAGTTCTCTCCCGCCTCAGGCGGGGGATTCGGCGAAGGGGAAGCGGGCGGGATCCACGTTGCCGCCGGACACGAGGACGGCGACGACGTCGTCCTTGCCGGCGGGAATCTTCCCCGCCATCAGCGCGGCGGTCGCGGCGGCGCCGCCTCCCTCGACGTAGAGCTTCGCCCGGACGAGCAGGGCGCGCATCGCCTGTCGGATCGCACCCTCCGAAACGGTGACGACCGCGTCCACCGCCTCGCGGGCGATGTCGAGCGGCAGCTGCCCGACGAAAGGCGGAATCAGCCCGTCCGCCAGCGTGCCCATCGGCCGCGCGACGGGCACGGGCTTCCCGGCGGCGAGCGCCGGCCCCAGTCCCGGCCCCTCCTCGAGCTCGACGGCGTAGATCCGCGCGCGCGGGCAGGCCTGGCGGACGGCGGACGCGACGCCTCCCATCAAGCCTCCCCCGCCCACCGGAACGACGACGACCGTCACGTTCGGCAGGTCGTCGGCGATCTCGAGCCCCGCCGTTCCCGCGCCCGCGAGGACCGTCGGGTCGTCGAAGGGATGAACGAACGCGTAACCCGTCTCCTCCTGGAGCTCGCGGAGCCGATCGAAAAGGGTTGCGTTGTCGCCGTGGGGAACGACGCGCGCGCCGTAGCCTTCGACCGCGGCGATCTTCAGAGGAGAGGCCTTCGCGGGCATGACGACCGCGCAGGGAACCCCGGTCCGCCGCGCGGCCCAGGCGACGGCCTGCGCGTGATTTCCGGCCGACACCGTGACGAGTCCCCGGCGGCGCTCCTCTTCGGCGAGCGAGAGAACCTTGTTCAGGGCGCCCCTCGGCTTGAAGGATCCTGTCTTCTGGAAGCTCTCGCATTTGAGAAAGACGGAGGCGCCCGAGGGCTCGCCCAGATACCGCGAAGAGAAGATCGGCGTGCGATGGACGTGCGGGGCGATGCGTTCGGCCGCGCGCCGGATTTCGTCGAGCGGGATCATGCGCGAACGATATCCGCCCTCCCCCGCCAAGTCACGCCGTAGAATCACCCCATGGGCCGCGACTTCGACGCGATCACTTTCGACTGCTACGGAACGCTGATCGACTGGGAGTCGGGCATCGGCTCCGCGTTCGAGAACGCCGCGGCGGCCGCGGGTGCGGAAGTGCATCGCCCTTCCGTCCTCGCCACCTACGCGGCGATCGAGCCGGCCGTGCAGGGTGAAAAGTACCGTTCGTACCGGGAAGTCCTCGCGGAAACGGCCGCGCGCGTGGCGCGCCGGGAAGGGTGGGAGGTCCCCGCCCCCTCCCGCGGCTTTCTCGCCGACAGTCTCCCCCGCTGGCCGCCCTTTCCGGACACCGACGCGGCGCTGTGCCGCCTATCGGCGTCCGGCATCACGCTCGGCATCCTCTCGAACGTCGACGACGATCTCCTCGCGGAGACGCGAAAGCACTTTTCCGTTTCCTTCGACTGCATCGTGACGGCCGAGCAGGTGGGGGCCTACAAGCCCGCGGAAGCGCATTTCCGGGAGGCCCGCCGCCGGCTCGGCGCCGTCCGGTGGCTCCACGCCGCGCAGAGCTACTTCCACGATGTCGTTCCCGCCCGGGCTCTCGGGATTCCGGTGGCCTGGGTGAACCGAAAGGGAGAGAAGCCGTCGGGAACCGCGCGGCCCGATTTCGAAGTGCGGAATCTGGCGGAGCTCGCCGAGCTCCTGAGCGACCGCGCCGGCGTCTGATCGCGCCGTCGCGGGCGGCGACGCCGCCTACCCGCGCAGGGCGGTAACGGAACTTCGTCCTTCGGACGGCTCGTCGGGCGAGGCGAAGTACAGGCCGTACCCTTCGACATCTCCCGCGTCCTCGAGTCCGTTCAGAACGACCCCGAGAATGCGGTTCTGGTTCTGGAGAAGGGCGGCCTTCGCCCGCTCGACCTGGGGGCGCGACGTCTTGCCTGCCCGAACGCACAGCACGACGCCGTCCGTCTGGTGCCCCAGCACGAGCGCGTCCGAGAGCGGAAAAATCGGCGGCGTGTCGAGCACGACGAAGTCGAATTCGCGCCGGGCGGCCTCGAGAAAGCCGCTCATCGCGGCCGAAGAGATCAAGCCCGAAGGATTCGGCGACGCCGGGCCCGCGGGAAGGAGAAACACTCCCGGAACTCCCGTCTTGACGATGCAGCGGGAAGGCTCGAGATTCTCGGCGAGCATGGTGACGAGCCCCTGCCGGTTCGATGCGCGGAAGATCTGGTGCAGCCGCGGCTTGTGCATGTCGGCGTCGACGAGGAGCACCTTGCGGTTCAACTGGCTCAGGATCACCGCCAGATTGGCGGCGGTGCACGTCTTTCCCTCCTGGGCGAAGCCCGACGTGACGACGATCGACTTCACGCCTCCCGCCTGGGAGAGCAGGAGCGCCGTCCGGACCCGGCGATAGGCTTCCGCCGCGGCGGAATGGGGCTCGGTGAACGGCACGAGCTCGGGAACGGGCGAATCCCCCGGCGCCTTTTCGCGCCGCGCGAATTTCGGCACGTAGGCGAGGCTGCGTGCCCCCTGCCCCACGATCGGAATCGTTCCGAGCGTGGGAAGACCGATCTCCGACTGGACCTGCTCCGCCGAGCGGAGCGAGCGATCCATGTATTCGAGGAAGAACGCCACGAGCAGCCCGAACCCGAGACCCGCGAAGAGGCCGAGCATCCCGTTGACGCGGTAGGACGGGCGGAACCGCGACTCCGGAGCCTGGGCACGATCGACGACCCGCACGTTCGACTCGCGCGCCCCCTTCTGCCGGGCCAGAACTTCCGTTTCCGCCTGCCGCCGGAGCAGCGTGTCGAGAAGCGCCTTCTTCGTGTCGATCTCGCCCCGAAGATTGTTGTAGGCGACCGCGTTCGAGTTGCCTTCCATCGTCGCGGAGCGCTGGTTCTTGAGCGCTCCCGCGAGATTCGCTTCGCGCCGTCGGGCGGTCTGGTAGTCGTTTTCCGCCGATGCGCGAACCCGTCCGGCCGCCTGTTCCGTGGCGGACTGGAGATGCTGGCGGCCCTTCTCGATCTGCGCCTTCAGGGCGACCATGGCGGGCCACTCCGGCTTGAAGAGGTTCAGTTTTTCGCCGTATTCGCGCTCGAGGCGCGCCTGCTCGCTCTGGAGCGGCGCGAGGACCGCCGCCGCGGTCGGATCGGCCGCCACCGTCGCGGCGCTCGCCGACTGGAGCCCGTGAAGGCGCGCCTCCTTCGCGACCCGGTCGGCCACCGCCCCTTCGTAGTCGCGGTTCAATGCCTCGAAATTCTGCAGTCCCGAGTTGGCCTGCGGATCGGCCGACACGATGTCGTTGGCCTTGCCGAAGGCATTCAGCTTCTCCTGCTGGGCGTCGACGTCCCGTTTCAACTGGGCGATCTGCGTCCCGAGGAACGTGGAGATCTGGTTCATCGCGCGATACATCGAGTCGACCTTCCATTCGATGTACGCATCGGCCGTCGCGTTGGCGACATCGGCGGCGACCCGGGGCGAGGAGGCCACGGCCGACACCTCGACGAGATCGGTACCGCGCACGGGAGAGACCTGCAACTCCCGCTGGACGCGGCGCGCGAGCCAGGTGAGGTGCTTCTGAAGCTCGACTGCGCTCTTCGGGGCGGACGGCTTCGAGGAGAGGGACCGCGACCGCCCGCTGAAGGCCGGATTGGCCGCCAGATCGAGCTTCGCGACGACCCGCTGGGCCACGTCGAGGCTGCCGATGAGGCGGATCTGGGTCGCCTGGAAGTCGGGATCGGGTTCGGCGGGCTTCTGCGAATCCGCCAGCCCGAGGTCCATTCCGGCCGTTCTCTCGTTTCCGATGTCGAGCACCGCGGTGGCGCGATATGAAGAGGGTGTCGTGAGCGCGAGAAGGAGGGCGACGCCGACGCCGAGGACGACGCAGGCCGCGATCAGAAAGCGGCGTCGAAGGAGAATCGCCGCGTAGTCGGCCAGATGGGCCCGTCCGGACCCGCCGGAGACTCCCGGTTCAAAAGGGTTTTCGTCGAACATCAGAGGAACGACTCCTTGACGATGACCACGTCCTCCGGCTGGAGCAGGAGGTTCTTTTCCTTCCCGGAAACGATCCGACCGTAGTGGGCGACGACGTCCGTCTGGCGGCCGTCGCGGTCCCGGCGCTGGACGTGGATCGTCTTCGAGGCCCGATCGGTCAAGCCGCCGGCTTTCGCGATGGCGCCGAGCAGGGTCATGGAGTCGCCCGCGTCGAACTCGAACGCGCCCGGCTGCTTCACCTCGCCGAGGCAGAACACCTTGACGGAGGACTTCGCGGGCACGTTCACCACGTCGGAGGGAAAGATCGGAACGTTCCAGAGCGTCGCCGAGCCCTGGAGAAGATCGTCCGTCGAAACCTCGAGCGTGTCCGACAGAGAGTTGTCCGATCGCCGGAGCACGTAGATCTTCTTCCCCGCCTGCGGTGTCAGTCCCCCGGCGGCCGAGATGGCCTGCAGCAGGGTCCAGTTCCCGGAGACCGTGAGGGAGCCGGGTTTGGCGACGGCGCCGAGAACCGAAACCGGCTTGTTCTGGTACTCCTTGATGACGACCGAAACGCTCGCGCGATTGACGTACTTCGTCTTCAGGGTGCTCTCGAGCCGCGAAGCCACTTCCGCCGCGGTGAGACCTCCGACCGGGAGCTCTCCCAGGAGGGGCAGCTCGATGCGGCCCGCGTCCGAAACGCGCCGCTCGACGTTCAGCTCCGGCACCTCGAATACCTTGACCTCGAGCAGATCCCGGGCGCCGATCCGGTATTCGGCATCCTGCGCGAAGGCGGGCGCGGCGCCGCCCAGGAGCAGGGCGCCCATCGCGAGAAGCGCGCCGAGTCGGGCCCGTCCGGCCCCCGCCCGTCTCACCGGGACTCCGAGCGCGGGGCCGGGGTCTTACGGGCCACGGGCGCAGAAGAGTTCCATCCCGGGATCTTCTGCCGCGCGAGGGTCTCGAACGCGCTCCGGACGTCCGGGGCGATCCTGATTTCCGCGGTGGAAGGGAAGATCGACTGCGCCGCCTGGAAACGCTGCAGGGTCGCCTCCGCATCGGCCGTTCGTCCCGCGCGCGTCTGTGCGACGGCGAGGGTGGCGAGCGACGCGAGGAGCAGGGAAGGCTTCTCCAGCAGGCCGAAGCTCGCGACGCGCAGATTGTCGACGGCCTCCCGCGTCCGGCCCGCGGCGAGCGCCTGCTCGCCGTTGCGAAGCCTCGCTTCGTAGAAGTCGTCGGCTCGCGCCGGGGAAACGGCCAGGCCCGCCACGAGCATCGTCGCGGCGAAAGCGAAACGATTTGCTCTCATCATCCTGGAAATTGACGGCTGACGAGGACGGCCGGCTGTTCCCCGCGCGCGGGGGCCGGGAAGCGCGACACGTTGTTCGCCGCCGGCTCGGACAGCGCCGGTTCGTCGGGCGCGTGGGGAGCGACTTTCGCTTCCGGAAGGAGGGCCGACAGGCGCTCCCGGATCGCGTCGCCGCGGCCGTCGCGAGCGAGCCTTTCGAGCTCCCCGACCGCGCGGGCGACTTCGTCGTGCGGGTACATCCCGAGCCGGCCGATGAAGATCCGCGGGTGGCGCGTCTTCTCCATTTTCTCGTCCGTCATCTCGAGCTCTTCGAAGAGTTTTTCCCCGGGACGGAGCCCCGTGAAGACGATGTCCATGTCCTCGTACGGCGTCAGCCCCGAGAGCGCGATCATCTGTTCGGCGATGTCGAGGATACGCACGGGCTCCCCCATGTCGAGCACGAAGATCTCGCCCCCCCGGCCCATCGCCCCCGTCTGGAGCACCAGCTGCGTGGCTTCGGGAATCGTCATGAAGTACCGCTGCATCTCGGCGTGCGTGACCGTAACGGGGCCGCCCCGCCGGATCTGCTCGCGGAAGATCGGAATCACGGAGCCGACCGATCCCATGACGTTGCCGAAGCGCACGGCGAGGAATCGCGTCGGATAGCGGCGGGCCAGGTCCTGGACGACGAGCTCCGCCACCCGCTTGGAAGCACCCATCACGGACGTCGGGCGCACGGCCTTGTCGGTCGACACGAGCACGAAGGCTTCGACGCCGTGCTCCCCGGCGAGCTCGCCGACGATCCGCGTTCCGCGGACGTTGTTCTTGATCGCCTCGGCCGGGTTGCTCTCCATCATCGGCACGTGCTTGTGGGCGGCGGCATGGATCACGACCTGCGGCCGGTACTCGGCGAAGATCCCGCGCATCCGCGATTCGTCTCCGACGTCGGCGATCAGGGGAATGACGCGCACGTCGGGAAAAAGGCGCGCCGCTTCACGTTCGATCGAGAAGAGGGCGAACTCCGCCCGCTCGACGAGCAGCAGGCAGGAGGGCTGATAGCGGGCGATCTGGCGAACGAGCTCGGATCCGATCGATCCGCCGGCTCCCGTGACCATCACCGCGCGCGCGTGGAGGAATTCGCCGATCTGCGTTTCGTCGAGCTGGACGCGGTCGCGTCCCAGGAGGTCCTCGATCTCGACGTCCCGGATCCGCGTGACCTTGACCTTCCCCTGGAGGACCTCGAAGAGACCCGGGATGATCCGGACTTTGACGGGAATGGCGCGGCACACTTCGAGGAGACGGAGGATCTCGCTCCGGCGGATGCGGGCGATCGTGATCACCACCTGCGT
>Ga0070666_10001868_pt1 | contig 12818 bp, 12 predicted proteins | sample KBSS23metaG_FD_64677 | JGI IMG/M metagenome (GOLD analysis project Ga0070666, IMG submission 64677) | Switchgrass rhizosphere microbial communities from Kellogg Biological Station, Michigan, USA - KBS S2-3 metaG | ecosystem: Host-associated > Plants > Roots > Rhizosphere > Soil ... | reverse complement strand
CGCTATCGCGATATGAACGACCGAATGTTCAAGCGGCTCGACAAGGACAATGATGGCAAGTTGACCATGGCCGAGTTTGCGGCACCGCCGATCAAGCTGTTTGCGCGGCTTGACAAGAACAGGGACGGCATGATCACCGCCGATGAGATGAAACCGCATTTCCGCGGCTATGGCGGGCGAGGACGCTACCGCAACCATGATGACCGCAGGGATAACGACTGAGCCTCGTCGCAGGGTCCAATTATTTGGACAGCGAAATTCCATGGGGCCGGGCTAAGCTGTCCCCATGGAATTCGATGTAGTCGCGATAGCAGAAGCGCTGGGCGCGATCCTCGCCCATGGCGTGCGCGCCGGAGAGAAACGGCTCAAGAAGGGCCGCGTTCTTTCGAAAACCGATCTGGATGAGCTGAAGGCCGCAGGCATCGACTCTGTCGCCGTAGCCCGGCTGGAGGCCGATGACGTTGCCGAAGATGTCGCTGCCATGCGCGTAGCGGAGCTTTGTGGCGGCGATGGCCTTCGAGCCGGCGCGGCTTTTACCGGCCGCGTCAATCTTTATGCTCTGGACGATGGTCTCGCAGTGATCGACGCCGCGACCATCGACGCCGTCAACGCCATCGATGAAGCCGTGACAGTTGCAACCATGGCGCCGTTCGCGCGCGTCGCGAGGGGCCAAATGTTGGCCACCATCAAGATCATTCCCTTCGCCGCGCCAAAGACCGCCGTCGAAGCCGCCGAGAGCGTACTTCGCGAGCGCGGCGCGCCGGTGCGCGTTCAAGCTTTCGCATCGCATCGCGCGGCATTAATCTCGACCTCCCTCCCCGGCATGAAGCCGTCGCTGCTCGACAAGAATCGCGCCGCACTTGAGGATCGCCTTAAGGCCTTGGGCTCATCGATCGTTCTGGAGCGACGGGTGGCGCACGACACGAGCGACTTGGCAGCTGCCATCCGCGAAGCGGCTGCAGCCGGCGCGGACCCGATATTGGTCTTCGGCGCCAGCGCCATCACCGACCGCCGCGACGTGATCCCAGCCGCCCTCGCGGCGGCAGGCGGCGAGGTCGTTCACTTCGGCATGCCAGTCGACCCGGGCAACCTGCTTCTGTTGGGTCGCTTCAACAGCCGTACTGTTGTCGGCCTACCCAGTTGTGCCCGCTCACCCAAACTGAATGGCTTCGACTTCGTGCTGTGGCGGCTGCTGGCCGGTCTCCCGGTTGGCCGCCCAGAGATTGCCGCGATGGGCGTGGGTGGCCTGCTGACCGAAATCCCGACCCGCCCACAGCCCCGCGACGAACAGCCCCTGAAGGCGTCACGGCTCCCCCGCATCGGTGCCATCGTGCTGGCGGCCGGCCTCTCCTCTCGGATGGGCGCCAACAAGCTTCTGGCAACCGTGGCCGGCAAGCCACTGGTACGGCACGCGGTGGAAGCGGCCCTGGCCAGCGCCGCCACCCCCGTGGTTGTTGTCACCGGAAACAGTGCTGAAGAGGTTCATCGCGCGGTCATCCCACTCTCTCCCCTCTTCGTAGAAAATCCAGATTTTTCAAAGGGCTTGAGTACATCGCTGAGAGAGGGGTTGAGAGCCCTACCGATCGATTGCGACGGCGTCCTGATCCTGCTGGGCGACATGCCAGACGTCTCCCCAACCCTCCTCGACAAGCTGATCGCCGCATTCGATCCCGACGAAGACCGGGCGATCTGTGTCGCTACCAGGCACGGCAAGCGAGGCAATCCCGTGCTGTGGTCACGGCGGTTCTTTCCCGAGATGCTCGCCATCGAAGGCGATGTCGGCGCCCGCCACTTGATCGGTCAGTACGCCGACTTGGTCGTCGAGGTTGAGGCAGCGGACGATGGCCCCTTGACCGATATCGACACCCCTGAGGCTCTAGCGGCTTACCGGGCCAAGAAGAGTGCCACCGGGCCGGCATCAAGCAGCAAAACGGTCGGATCATGAGCGACCCCCTCTACAAGAAGGAGCTCCTGCGGCTGGCGGCCGACGCCACAGGCTCCGGCCGCTTGGCCGTGACCTGCGGCACCGGCGCGGCGCACAACCCGGCCTGCGGGGACAAGGTAACCATGGACGTGGCGTTGACGGCCGGCCGAATCGAGGCGATCGCCCATGACACCAGGGCGTGTGTCCTGACGCAGGCATCGGCGGCCATCTTGGGATCGAGCGCTACCGGCATGAACCGCGAGGAAGTTGCCCAGCTGCACACCGCCGTCGCCGCCATGCTGGCCGGAAGCGGTCCACCAAAAGCGCCGTTCGACACCTACGCTGTGTTTGACGGCGTAGCCCATCATGCACCGCGCCATAAATGCGTGCTGCTGCCGATCGAAGCCGTGCTGGCCGCGTTCGATGCCGTTCCACCTTCGCAGGCGATCTAGATTCTGCGGAACGTGGCAGCGAGCGGACCGAGATGCACCGTATCGCCCTTGTCCACGGAATTTCCGCAGCCAAGCCCAATCACCTGCCCCTCCGCGACCATTGGATGGGAAAAGCTGGCGTCGTCGCGGCCCATGTTGAAGGCGCAGAGGATGCGCTCTCCCGCGTGTTCGCGCGTGAATGCCAGCACGGGCTTGTTAGCGTCGATGAAGTCGAGTGCGCCCAAGCGCAGCGCTGCGATCGCCTTGCGCTGGTGCAGGAAGTGACGCGCGAACTCCAGTGGCGAGTCGAAGTTGCCTTCCTGCTCGCTCACCGCCAGCGCCTTGTGCGTCGGCCCCATCGGCAGCCACGGCGGGCTGGTCGAAAAACCGAAGTTCGGCGCCTTCGCATCCCACGGGATCGGGGTGCGACAGCCGTCGCGCCCCTTGGCGATCGGATAGTAGAGGTCACCGACCGGGTCCTTGAGCTGGTCGCGCCGCAGATCGACCTCCGGAAGGCCCAACTCCTCGCCCTGGTAGATCAGGGTTGTGCCGCGCAAGGAACACAACAGCGCAAACAGCATCTTGGCGAGCGCCGGGTCGCCCTCCGGTCCGCCGCCAAAACGCGAAACGGTCCGCATGACGTCATGGTTCGAGAATGAGACGCACGGCCAATGCGCGGGATGCTTAGTCAGGTCCGCGAAATAGTTTCGGATATAATCCGGCGCCAGCTTGCTCGCGATCAGCAGCCCGAACGTATAGCCCGCGTGCAGTCCTTCTTCGGAGGCAAGATAGGCTCCTGAGCGTTCGAACTCCTCTGAGAATTCACCGAACACAAAGCGATCATCGAACTGTTCCACCGTGTGGCGAATGTCGACCAGCTCCTTGCGGTTCTCGACCAAGTTGGAGTCATGGAAATGCCGCTGCATGTTCGCGGCATGTGACCACTCATACGCGCCGCGTTCCGCCGGTGGGATCGCCGGATTGTCCGTCAGCGTTGCGTCATGGAGATACGCATTTGCGACGTCCAGCCGGAATCCATCCACGCCCCGCTTCAGCCAGGTCTCCAGCACGTCGAGGCAGGCGCGTTTCGCGTCCGCGTTGGCCCAGTTGAGCTTGGGCTGCTGGCGGAGGAATTTGTGGTGATAGTACTGCCGCCGCGCGGGCGAATAGGCCCACCCCGGCCCGCCGAACACAGCCAGCCAGTTGTTCGGCACCGTGCCGTCGTCCTTGGGATCGGCCCAGACGAACCAATCCTTCTTGTTCGACGTTGCGCCGAGGCTCTCGCGAAACCACGCGTGCTCATCCGAGCAATGGCACAGCACTTCATCGAGGATGATTTTCAATCCGCACTGATGTGCGGCAGCGAGCAGCGCATCGAAGTCCGCCAATGTCCCGTAGTCGGGATGGACACCGTCATAGTCGGAAACGTCGTAGCCCCAATCGCGATTGGGCGAAGGATGGATCGGTGACAACCAGATCGCATCGACACCCAGCTTGGCGATGTAGTCGAGCTTGGAGATCAGCCCGGCAAAATCGCCCTGCCCGTCTCCATTCGAATCGCAGAAAGAACGGATATAGACTTGGTAGACGACGGCGCCGCGCCACCACGGCGCCGTCATGTCCTCAGACCTCCGACGCCGAGTTGATAACCTTACTCACAAGGCCGTAGGCCTTGGCGTCTTCCGCGCCGATCCAGAAATTGCGCTCGGTATCCTTCACGACCTTCTCATACGGCTGGCCCGTCTCCGACGCGATCTCGCGGATCAGGCGTTCGCGCATCTTGATGATCTCTTCAGCCTCGATCGAGATGTCGGACGCCTGGCCGCGCACGCCACCCAGCGGTTGGTGCAGCAGGAAGCGCGTGAACGGCAGGCAGAAGCGGTTCTCCTTTTTGGCGCCCAGGAAGATGTGGGCACCGGCGGACGCCACCCAACCAGTACCGATCATCTTCACGCGCGGCCCGACGAAGCGGATCATGTCGTGGATTGTGTCACCCGACTCCACATGCCCGCCTGGCGAGTTCACGATCACGCGGATGTCACCATCGCCTTCCGCCGCGTAGGCGAGAAGCTGTGCCGAAACGCGCTCTGCCATCTTCATGTCGACCTCGCCGAAGATGAGAACGGTGCGCGACTTGAACAGCGCATTCATCACCGGCGTGGATTGCGGCTCCGGCGCTTTCTTGTCGGACTTATCTTCGTCGTCGTCTTCGTCGAACAGGCGCAAAGCGGGCACTCCTGAAACTGTGGGAAATCCGAGTCGTATTGTAGCGGTCGCGCAACGCTAGCGTCCACGCCCTTGGAGGGCGTTAACGCCGCGAAAGACCTTACGACGTTGCGGTCTATGGGCGGAATTAGAGCGCCGCCAAGACCGCAGTCATCGTAGGGCCAATTTCGCCGTGCAGCGCCAGGTCGGCGTAAGGTTCGTGCTCCGTTACTTCGCGATTCAGGATCGCGTAGGCCGCGCCGTTGCGCTTGGCGAGTAGTGGAAAGCCGGCGGCCGGATACACCACGAGCGACGAACCGATCACCAGCATCAAATCACACGCCAGCGTCGCGCGCTGTGCCCGCTCCATCTCGTCCTCCGGCATCGCCTGGCCAAACGAGATCGTCGCCGTCTTCACGATACCACCACAGAATTTGCAATCTGGTGGCTCGCCGTGGTTCTCGAAGTGCACCCGGACTTCCGCAATCTCGTAGCGCGTGTTGCAGCTCAGGCATTTGGCATATCGTGTGTTGCCGTGCAGCTCGATCACCTGATCCGCCGGGACGCCGGAATCCTGATGGAGGTTGTCGATGTTCTGTGTGATGACGTGCGTGACCTTGAGCCGCCGCACCAGTTCGGCAACCCCATTGTGACCCGCGTTCGGTTTGGCCGCGGTCCAATCCTTCTCCATCTCGAAACGACGTCGCCAGCTTTCTTGCCGAACTTGCTTCGACGCGACGAACTGATCGAAATCGATCGGCATCATCTTGGTCCAAATGCCGCCGGGAGAGCGGAAATCCGGGATGCCGGACTCTGTCGAAATGCCGGCACCGGTGAAGACCACCGCTCGGCGCGACGCGCGCAGCAACGCGGCAAGCTCTTCCGCGCCCTCATCAGGTGCAGCGACCGGCATTGCTACTGCTGCGCGCCCGCGCAATCGGCTTTTACCCAATGACCCTCGACCATGTTGGTCATGTTTATTCCCTGGGTCGCGATATCGATCTTGGCATTGAAATGCGTATCGCTGTCGTAGGTCGAGCTGAAATGACCAGTGGCGTCCATCTGGCCCTTGCACGTCATGTCCGCGGTCATAGTGTGGCCGGTGACATGCACGTTGCTATAGGTGCAACCGGACCGTGGATCGGCGGCGGGCGCATCGGACGCGACCTGCTGCGGTGTCATACAGTAGGTTGTCGCATGCACCTGCGGTGCCACATTGGGAATGGTCACGGTGGTGGTCGACGACCACAGACCGGCTTTGCCGTGCGCGGCGTATGCGTCCGGCGCCAAGACGAGGGCGGCGGCCATCGCCGAACACGCCGCAATCTTACGAGACATGCAATCCTCCAGGAAATTCGTCGAATCCGCCTCACGGGAATTTGGCATGGGGACCTGTGCGGGCGGAAGTGGCCGCATTAGTGTTCCGTGGGACATGCGGCAGGGGCGAACATGGCGAGGATTACGCGTCGCAGGGTTCTGGGAACGGCGGCGGCCGCCACTGCTCGCCCGGTGTGACGTCGACTATTCGACCTATGTGACGATCGACAACAGCGCGGGCAGTTCCGACCTTGTTCTCACGGACGCGTCCGCCATACGGGGGCACTACGTCGTTCCGCCGCCGGTCCGGGTGCGGCGTGGAAAGACCGCGCGGTTCTGGGTCCAGGACTATCCTGGTGGCGCCGGTTCCAGGGGCAACGCGATCTACCGAAATGACAGCGGCACGGTGACGCTTAGTTTTGCCTGTCCCACCGGCGTCTCGCCCAACGTCGCCACCGGTGCAGCTTTCCGCGGCAAGTCCGGCGGCGATGCGGACTATGGCCCCATCAACGCGGTGCCGAAATTCGGTCATCCGTTCTTCGTACAATTCATGACATGATGGCGATGTGATCGCCCGCCCCACCGTTCCCTCCGCCCCAGCCCAGGCTCGTTTCAAGGAGGCCCAGGGCGCACTCGCTGCCGCCGACTTTCCCCGCGCCGCCGAAGCGCTGCGACGCGCACTGACGCTGGCGCCTGGTTTCACCGTGGCCCGTCAGCACTATGCGACGGTGTTACTACATCATCTGGGTGACCCAGCGGGCGCACTGGTGCAGATCACCGAGCTGCTGAAAACGGATCCCACAAACACCGCCTATCTGACATTTCAAGCGGCCGCCGCGGGACGCAGGGGTGACAACAATACCGCGCTCGCCGGGTATCGCGATATCGTGGCGCTTTCACCGCGCGACGCCGGTGCTTGGATGCGTTATGGCCACGCTCTGAAAACAGCCGGATATTTCACCGAGGCCATCGAAGCCTATCGCAAAAGCCTTTCTCTCGCGCCGAGCGGCGAAGCCTGGTGGAGCCTTGCGGACCTCAAGACGTTGCGTTTCACAGCCTCCGATATCGGCGCGATGCGGCGGCTGGCACAGCACGGCGCCCTGCCCGTGCGCGAACAGGCCGCGTTGCACTTCGCGCTCGGCAAAGCGCTGGAGGACACAGGCGATCCAGTGGCTGCATTCCTGCAATACGACCTAGGCAACACGCTGAAACGCTCCTTGCACAAATACGATGCGGACGAGATGACGTCATCCGTCGATCGGGCGGTAAGATTGTTCACGCCCGATTTCGTTGCGTCGCGCGCTGGACAAGGTAGCGAGGCGGCCGATCCGATTTTTGTGCTGGGGTTGCCACGTTCCGGTTCGACACTCGTCGAACAGATCCTCGCGAGCCACTCGCAGATCGAAGGCACGATGGAACTGCCCGATATGATCCGCATCGCACGCGAGGCGGTGCGGCTATCGCGCGATCCGCTCTACCCAGATGGCTTGAAAGCGTTGTCCGCAGACAACCTGCGCATGCTGGGGGAGCGCTATATCGAAAGCACTAGAATTTATCGCCATTCAGGCAAGACGTACTTCATCGACAAGCTGCCCGACAACTTCATCCACGCGGGCTTGATTCATCTCATCCTGCCACGCGCAAAGATCATAGATATCCGCCGCCATCCGCTCGCTTGCGGCCTATCGGTGTTCAAGCAGAACTTCGCGCAGGGCCAGATCTTCTCCTACAGCCTGACCGACATAGGCCGCTACTATGTGGACTATGTGCGATTGATGACACATATCGATACAATCCTGCCGGGCCGCGTACATCGCGTATTCTACGAGCAGCTGGTGGCCGATCCCGAAAGCGAAACGCGCCGCTTGCTTGCCCATGTCGGCGTGCCATTCGAAGATAGTTGCATGCGCTTCCACGACAATCCTCGCGCCGTGCGCACGGCGAGTTCGGAGCAGGTTCGCCGTCCGATTTTTCGCGACGGACTGGAGAGCTGGAAGCCGTACGAACCGCAACTGGATCGCTTGAAGACCGCGCTCGGCGCAACTTTGGACACCTACCCCTCACCATTTCGTGAGCCACGGCGCGAAGACGGCTGAACTTGTCTAAGGTCCCCCGACGTTCGGGGGAACATCCATGAAAATGCGCCATTCGTTTATGACCGCCGTCGTGGTGGGCGGTGCCATCGCGGGAATCGTCGATATCGGCGCCGCGAGCGCGATCAACGGCTTCATCGATCCGCTCCGCATCTGCAGGGTCATTGCCGCCGGCCTGATCGGGCTGAAAGCAGCGCGGGCCGGCGGACTGGAGACCGCGGCACTCGGCGCCGCGCTTCAGGCCGGGATGGGAATACTGATCGCGCTCATCTACAACATCGGTGCGGCCGTACTGCCGATGCTGCGTCGTCACTGGCTGCCAGCCGGCCTTGCCTTCGGCATCCCGGTCTTCATCGTCATGACCTATATCGTCGTGCCGCTTTCAGCAGTCGGCGGCGGCATGCCGGCATTCACCGCCGTCCAGGCGATGAACCTCGTAGCAATGCTCGTGTTCGGCGTGATCATCGCGTGGTTCGGCCGCGCGAAGGCCTAGGCAGCACTCATCCGCCGGCCCTTGCCGCCATGCATGTCGATGAGGGCCTGTACGACCGGATGGAAATGGCCGCGGTACTGCGCCTGCACGGCCGGAAGCTGCCAATCGGTCTCAGAAAGCCGCACGCGACAGATCGGTGACCCACAGGTGCAGTCCTCGGCATCGACGGTGTACTCCGACTCGTCGAAGTTCCACGTGCCCTGATCCAGGGTGATCTCTTCGCCCGCAGCCAGATCCCGTTTGGCCACCAGTGTTACCTCGTCCGCGAGCCAGGCGTTGGCATCACAGGAGTGATTCAGGTTTTCGTCGAGACTTGGCGCCGTATCCGTCTCCGGCAGCGCGACGTAGGCGTCGTCCGCCACGATCCACACAGAGCGGACGCGGTATGGACCGTCCTCGGCTTCGGCGCGCGAGACCACTTCACCGCCAAATTCCATCAACTTCTCGCCCTTATTCACTGCTTGTGTGGTGAAGACGCCATCGTAATGGATCTTTGATTCGCCATGCACGAGCTTCGGGCTGACCCAGGTGCGGGCAAGGTATTTTCTCATTCTGCCGTCCAACGTGCGAATCGCAAACAAAGGATAGCCAATGTCGCATTGAAGCTCATACCTGTTCTGGGTGATGCTCACGACGCATCGTCAGCGACCGCAATATGACATCCCCGGGCTTGGCTTATTGGCATCACCAGGTCGTCAGCAGCGACGCCTATCCGGAAGAAGCGGTTCAGAGGATGATGGCGCTGCCGGAGTTCGAACAGGCTTGCGCAACCGCCGCTCGAAATAGCGTCGCACTTACGACCAGCAATTCCTCGGTCGCGCGCGCCTTCCGCGATTCCGCGAAGTCCTTCTACGCGTTGTTCGTCATGATCCTAGACGCCCGGGGTCCAGTCACCTTGGCATCGCTTCAGGCGCTGGCGGCAGAACTCGGGTTTGCGAGCCGCGGACGCGCAGCGGCCATGATGATGTACCTGCGCATGATCGGTTACCTGGAGCGATGTGCCGACCAGCCAAGCGGACGCTCGGTAGGTTTCAAGGCCTCGGACAAACTGATCGCTGTCCACGACGACTTCATGCGCAACGAACTGCAGGCTGCAGCACGGATCGAGCCCGAAGCGCAGCCCGCCGTCGAACGCCTGCATGAACCGGAGTTTCGCCGAGCCTATGTCCGCCAGATGGGCGGCGGGCTCGTACGTCTGGTGCGCGGCCCGAGAGTGGCAACATCCCTTTTCGCCGATCGTGACGCCGGCCTCGCCATCCTTTACCGGCTGGCGCTGTCCGGCAGCGAATATCCGGCGCGTGAAGCTATAGAGGTCAGCCTATCGGAAATTGCCCGTGCACAAGGCGTCTCGCGCTCTCACGTGACGCGGCTATTGCGCGATGCAGTTGCTGCCGGACTGATGCGACAGGAAAGGAACGGCGCCTGGACTATCCTGGAGCCGCTGCGCAAGGCCCTGCTCCGTCTTCACGCGTTGAGCTTCGTCGGCCACGCCGCATTCGCATACGGCGCGGCCCAAGCGTTGCGCGAACAGGCTGCGGAGGGTTCCGACGCATCGCCGCTATCGCACAAAGGTTCGCCCAGCTTGGAGCGCGCCGCACACGGGGTCACCCGACTCAATGCCGAGGGCGCGCCGTAATCCCTGGTGATTAAAGATGGCGCGCCCTAGGGGAGTCGAACCCCTCTTGCAAGAATGAAAATCTTGAGTCCTAACCGATAGACGAAGGGCGCGTCGGAAGGCGGGTATTAAAGACCACGCGCCCGCTTTGCAAGCAGAGCCTACGCCCCCGCCGGAGCCGCGTCTTCCAGTTGAAGTTGCACGCGTTTTTGGCCCTGCCACTCGTCTGCGCGGAGCCGGCCGGCGGCGTGGATGCGCTTGCCGCGGCTTGCCAGCAACCCCTTGCCAAGCGGCATGTCGGCGATGCGGAACGCAATCGCATCCAGCTTCGCGCCGTCTCCGCCTTGGAGTCTCAACCGCACGTGGTTGTCGCCCACCGGATCGGCAAACACCACAACCACATCCGGCACGACGATCAGCGGCTCGCTGTTGCCCGCGCCGTAGGGACCGGCCTTCTCGATCTCTTCGATCAGGGCAACCGTGGCGCCAGCGGGTGACACGACGGAATCCAACTCGAGTTGTGCCATCGCGGCCAGTGCATCGCCAGTTCTCGCGAATTGCTCCGTCAGGAACCGGTGGAAGCCGTCGACTTGCGCGGGACCCAACCCAAAGCCGCCTGCCATCGCGTGCCCACCGCCACTCTCGATCAGCTTCGCATCCCGTGCCGCCCGGATCATCACGCCGATGTCGATGCCTGGAATGGAACGCGCCGAACCGCGGCCATAACCGCCCTCGAACCCCGCGACGAACGCCGGCTTGCCGTAGCGGTCCTTCAGCCGTCCCGCCACGATCCCCACCACACCAGGATGCCAACCGTCGTTGGTCGCAAAAATGAACGGCGCGTTGGCCTGGCTGGCGGTCATCGCCACCGCTTCGTCGAGGATTTGCTTTTCCAACGCCTGCCGTTCACGGTTGTGGACGTCGAGATTGAGCGCCAGATCTTCCGCCGCCGGCGACGCCGATGTCAGCAATTCGACACCCAGGCTCGAACGCCCGATACGTCCGCCGGCGTTGATACGCGGGCCGAACAAGAAACCCAGGTGATAGGGGGTAAACGGCGGCCCGATCCTCGCGACCTTCGACAATGCCACAAAACCCGCGCGCTCCAGTCGATTCAGACTCAACAAGCCTGTTCGTACAAAGGCACGATTGACGCCCGTAAGCGGGACAACGTCGCACACCGTCGCCAAACCGACGAAGTCGGCATAGTTCAACAACGCGGGTGGTGCGATGCCGCGGCGTTCATAGAAACCCGCCTCGCGCAGCGCACGATTGAGCGCCACGGCGAACAGGAACGTGACGCCTGCCGCGCAGACGAACCCCAACTCCGACGTATCGCCAGGCTGGTTCGGATTCACATGCGCGACGGCGGGCGGCGAGACCTCGACGGAATGATGGTCCAGCACCACCACGTCCAACCCTGCCTCAAGCGCGTCGGTGAGCGGTCCGGCCGCGCCGGCACCGCAATCGACGGTGATAACGAGTTTGATACCTTCGTCTTTCAGCCTCAGCAGACCAGCCGTGTTCGGCCCGTAGCCCTCTGTCATCCGATCCGGAATGTAGAGCCGCGGTGGCATTCCCAGTGCGGAGAAGAACTCGTGCAGCAGCGCCGCGGACGCCGATCCATCGACGTCGTAATCGCCCCACACCGCGATGCGCTCGCCCTGCTCTACGGCCTGCACCGCGCGGGCGACCGCCTTGTCCATGTCCTTGAGCGTCAGCGGCTCTGGCAGAAAGCGCTTGAGCGTTGGATTGAGATAGTCGGCCACGTCGGGCGCCGTCACGCCACGCGCCAACAGCAGCCGTGCCAGCGTCGATGAAATGCCGGCATCGCGCGCCAACGCCTGCACGGCGCCATCATCGACTTCTGCGAGATGCCACCGTCGGCCCGTGAAGGAGCGCGCGACGCCAAACGCCGCTTCCGGCGCAGGCACGCGCGCCGCGCCGCTCATTCTTTCAGATGCCGCGAACGGACATGCCGGGCTTTGATCCAGCGCACGGTGTGCGTCGCCGAACGCATCACCACGCTTTCGGTGGTGATGAATTCGCCGTCGTAATGCACGCCGGCCAGCATCGAGCCATCCGTCACGCCGGTCGCCGCGAAAACCACGTCACCCGACGCCATATCCATCAGGGCATATTTGCGCTTGAGGTCCTTGATGCCCCATTTGGCGGCTCGCGCACGCTCATCGTCGTTGCGGAACACCAGACGCGACTGCATCTGCCCGCCGACGCAGCGCAACGCCGCCGCCGCAAGCACGCCTTCCGGCGCGCCGCCAATACCGAGATAGATGTCGATGTTTGTCGAAGGATCGGTGCAGGCGATCACACCGGCTACGTCGCCGTCTGTGATCAGGCGCACGGCAGCGCCCGACTTGCGCACCTTGGCGATCAGTTCCTCGTGCCGCGGACGGTCCATGATGCACGCCGTGATCTGGCGTGGGCTGACGTTCTTGGCCTTCGCGAGGCGCGCAATGTTCTCGGCCGGTTCGAGGTCGAGATCGATGATGCCGTCGGCATAGCCGCCGCCGATCGCGATCTTGTCCATGTAGGTGTCGGGAGCATTGAGCAACGTGCCCGGTTCCGCCATCGCCATCACGGCCAGTGCGTTCGCCATGGCCTTGGCCGTCAGCGTGGTACCTTCGAGCGGATCAAGCGCGATATCGACCGCAAGACCGCCACTACCCACCCGCTCGCCGATGTAGAGCATCGGCGCTTCATCGCGCTCGCCCTCGCCGAT
>Ga0070666_10001867_pt1 | contig 12820 bp, 14 predicted proteins | sample KBSS23metaG_FD_64677 | JGI IMG/M metagenome (GOLD analysis project Ga0070666, IMG submission 64677) | Switchgrass rhizosphere microbial communities from Kellogg Biological Station, Michigan, USA - KBS S2-3 metaG | ecosystem: Host-associated > Plants > Roots > Rhizosphere > Soil ... | reverse complement strand
ATGGGTGCCGGGGATCTGGCGGACGGGGCCGTTCTCCCAGGTGAAGTCGCTCATCAGGAAGTTGATGGTGACGTGCGGCGGGGTGCGCTCGAGGATCAGGCTGGTGGCGGCCGGCGTGAGTTCGTCCGTACCCGGAACTTTGTCGAGGCGGATGCCGACGCGCTCAGCCTGCTGGCGGCGCTCGGGCGTGATCTTGAAGTCGTCGCGGGTGTCGGCGTGCAGGCCCTGGTATTCGATGGCGCCGGGCAGGCACAGGTCGCCGCCGGCGCCGCGCACGAAATAGTCGGCGGTGCCGAAGATGGAGGAGAGGATCGGCGTGGTGGTGGGCAGGTCGATCATCGACGCCCAGTCCGGATCGTGCAGAAGCTCGCGGCTGGCCGACGCGGTGCCGTAGGAATAGCGGTGCGGCAAGCGTCCGGACTCGGTGATGTATTTGCGGCCGCCTTCGCCCTTGATCTCCAGGATCATCTTGAGGACCCGGGCGCTGGCTTCGCGCCAGCGCTCCAGGCGCTCGGGATCGAGCAGGTTGTTCACGACGACAAAGCCGTCGCGGAAGAAGATGCGGGTGGCACGCTCGACCTCGTGCGGCTCGCAGATCTCGAGGCCCTGGATGCCGTTCATTTGGCGGAAGCGCTCGCGCAGGGCCTGCACGCCCGGATCGTCATAGCGGCGGGCGGCGGGCGCGCGCGGGTCGACGCGGCCGGAGGCGACGTCGGGGATGATGGTGCGGCCGTCTTCGTCGGTCGTCTCGTTGGGCGGGGTGGCGGCGCACCAGCCGACGGTGGTTTCGCCGTAGATCTTCAGATTGTCGAGCTCGCTCATGACCGCTCTGTAATTTTCTGTGCCATTACCCGTGCGACACGAAGTATTTTGGCGCGCCTCGCAGGCTAAGCCATAGTCGGCGCGATGATAAGCGTCGTGATCCCGACCCACAATTCCGCGCCGAGCCTGCCGCGCTGCTTCGACGGCCTGATCGGCGCGACGGTGCGCGGGCTGGTGAAGGAGGTTGTCGTCGCGGACGGCGGCTCCACGGACTCGACGCTGACCATATCGGATGCGGCAGGATGCCATGTGGTGCAGGCGGGCGCGTCGCGGGCGGCGCAGTGCATCGCGGGCGCGAAGATCGCGCGCGGCGACTGGCTGTTGTTCCTGCTGCCGCAGGCGTTGCTGGAGAGCGGCTGGGAGAACGAGGCGGAGTCGTTCATGGCGAGCGTGACGCTGGAACGGCCACGCGCGGCATCGTTCCGGTTTGCGCTGGACGATTTTTCAAACGCGGCGCGGCGGCGCGAGGCGATGGTGGCGTGGCGCACCGGACTGTTCGGCTTGCCGTATGCGGAGCAGGGGCTGCTGGCGCCGAAGCGGCTGTACCAGAAGCTGGGCGGGCACCGCGAGGTCGGGCACGAGGATGCCGACCTGGTGCGGCGGATCGGACGCTCGCGGCTGGTGCGGCTGCGCAGCCGCGCAATCAACAAGCCGGTGGATGAGATGTGGTCACGTGGCGCGCTGGTCGCCGTGGCGCATGCGCTGCGCGTGCCGGTGCGCGTGGTTGGGCGGCTCGGATAACCTCTCCCGCTTGCGGGAGAAGCTATTTGGGGCGGACCAGCGGGCCGATCTGGCTCAGATAGTCGCGCTTGCCGATCTGGACGCCGTTGTGGCGCAGGATGTCGTAGGCGGTCACAACGTGAAAATAGAAGTGCGGCAGCGTCCAGGCGCGCAGCATGGTGAGGCCGGTCAGCGCGATCACCATGTTGCCGGGCATTTCGATGGAGCAGTCACGGTCCTCGGCACCTTTGAGTGCGGAGACGGGGACGGCGCGGGCCTTGGCGATGGTCGTGGCGATCTGGGCTTTGAGGCCGGTGAAGGTGGTTTGCGCGTCCAGCATCTGCGCGGGTCCGCTGGCGGTGAGGCGCGACAGGGCATCGTTCACGTAGTGGCACGCCTGCTGGACCTGTTGCGCCAGGGTGAACATGTCGGGCGCCAGGCGGGCGTCGATCAGCTCGAGGCTGTGTGTCTTCGCGTGCGCTTCGCCCTTGTCGAGGCACTCGGAGAGACTGGCGAGCATCGGCACCATGCTCTCCACCGCCATGGCGTGCATCGAGATCATGGCGCGGCCTCGACGGTCTTGAGGTAGTCGACGAGCATTTCGTTGCTGGCGACGATCGGCCTGGTGAAGCCGAACTCGACGGACTGGTCGCGGCCGGCCAGCGTCGGGAAGCGGGCGACCATCGTCCATTTCGTCTTGTTTTTCGCCAGCGCATCGAGTGTCAGCGTGATGTCGATCGGCGGAGGGCCATCCCTGCGGGTGTCGTAGTCGACGTGCTTCCAGCCGAGGCGTGCGGGTTCTTCGACGACGGTGAAGACGAAGTTCATCTGCACGCCGTCGCCGTTCGGGAACGTCATGTGGTGAGTCCACAGGCCGCCTGGGCGCACGTCCATCTCCTTGATGTTGTTCTTGGCGCCGGGGCCGCCCCACCATTTCGTGACGTGCAGCGGATCGGTGATGACGCGCCAAAGAAGATCGCGCGGCGCGTCGTAGATGCGCGACATGACGATGACGGGTTCTTTCGGCGGGATTTCGATCTGCGTGTTCATTTGCGGCTCCTGCGGCGCGGTTTCTTCTTCTGGACGATCTTCAGATAGGCATCGAGGCTGTCGAGGTTCACGTCCCAGAAGCGGCGGAAGTCCTCCAGCCATTCGGTGGCGGCTTTCATCGGCTTGGCTTCGAGATGACAGGGGCGGTACTGCGCCTCGCGGCCGCGCGAGATGAGGCCGGCGGTTTCGAGAACCTTCAGGTGCTTGGACACGGCGGCGAGGCTCATGTCGTAGGGCGCGGCAAGCTCATTGACGGTGAGGTCGCCGGCCGCGAGGCGGGCGAGGATGCCGCGCCGCGTCGGGTCGGCGAGAGCAAAGAGCGTGGAACTGAGACGGTCCTGCATATTCAACCGATAGGTTATTAACTGATGGGTTGAATATAGATGATGGTCAGACTAGTCAACAGCGAAAAGCTCGTCACCCTGAGGCGCGGGCGAAGCGAGCCTCGAAGGGTGCTGCGCCGCAGCCGGTACCACCCATCGAGAGCGTGCGTGCTTCGAGGCTCCGCTTCGCGGAGCACCTCAGCATGACGAGATGTTTTTTGGGAAGCTGGGAGGCGCTGGCTAGTCGCGCCAGGTGGCGAGGGTGGCGGAGTCGAAATATTCGTCGAGACGGGTGATGCGGCCGTTCACGACCTTGCAGACCAGGACGGCGGCCATGCTGACCTCCTTGCCGCTGACGAGCTTGCCCTTGAGCACGTGCTGGTCAACGAAGCCGCCGTCGAAGACCTCGATGCGGCGGCCTGTGTAGTGGCGCTCGGGCACGTATTTGATGAAGTTTGTGAGCGTGGCAAGGTTGCCGGCGACCGGCTGTACGATGTCATCGGTGTTGTGCCAGACGACAGCGTCGGGTGCGTAGATCGCCTGCACGGTCTCAATGTCACCGCGCTCGATGGCGTCGAGGAAGTCGTTGGCGAGTTTCAGGATGGCCTGGTTGCTCATGGTACTCCCTTTTGTTTGTCGCAATTCCGGACGGAAAACCGCTTCACACTTTATCCTGGAATTGCTCTAGCCGCCCGCGAGGGCGTTGGTGATGATGACTTCGTCGCCGGGCTTGAGCTGGCGTGCGGCGGCTTCCTTGGCGCGGACCATCGTGCCGTCGTGCAGGAAGACAATGTTGTGGCGGATGGCGCCGGCCTCGTCGAAGAAGTGCAGGCCGAGCGCGGAATGGCGGCGCGCGATGTCGCTGAGCACGGCGGCGATAGACGAGCCTTCGGCGTCGAGCCAGCGCTCGCCGCCGTTGACGGCGCGCAGGACCGGCGGAAGCTGGACGCGGACGCTAGTGGACGTAGGCATCGACGCTCATGACGCGCGGCAGTCCGGCCGCGATCTCGTGCCATTGGTCGCCGCGATCGGCGCTACCATAGATCGTGCCGGACGCGGTGCCGAAATAGAGGCCGCCGGGATCCATCTGGTCGGCACTCATCGCGCCGCGCAGGACGGCGGTAAAGCAGTTGGCGGGAAGCCCGGTGGTGAGGGGCTCCCAGTTCTGTCCGTTGCGTGAGCGGTAGACCGCGAGCTGGCCGTTCTTGGGGAAGCGAAAATTGTCGCCGTCGAGCGGCACGACGAAGACGCTGCCGGATTTCAGGTCCATCGCGGAGGCGAAGCCGAACGAGCAGTGGTGGCCGTCGGAAAGTTCGGCGATGGGAAGGCCTTCTTCCATTACCTGCCAGGTGTCGCCGCCGTCGGTGCTCTTGTACACGCCGCGATGCTCCTGGCGATACATGACGCCGGCATGGCGCGGGTCATGCGTGACGCTGTGCACGCACTGGCCGGTGGTCGCGGGCGCGGAGTCGATAGCCGGGTCCACGCCCTTGTTCTTTGGGCTCCATGTCTTGCCGCCGTCGTCAGTGCGGAAGAAGCCGGCGGCGGAGATGCCGGCCCACATGCGGTTCGGATTGGCCGCGTCGGTGAGGATGGTATGGCAGCCGAGGCCGCCGAAGCCGGGCGCCCAGTTCTCGCGGCCGGGTTGCTCGTTGAAGCCGTCGACCGGCTGCCAGGATTTGCCGTAGTCGCGGCTGACGAAGAGGCCGGCCTCGGAGACACCGGCCCACAACGCGCCATGTGCGAAGTGCAGCGTCCAGATCTGGTCGACGAAACGGCCGCCGCCTTTCAGGAGACCGCCGAAATCTTCCTTGGCGATGAGGCGATGATGTTCGGAGTTGCCGCGATCTTCCGGACGGTAGCGCGGCGCGGCGTCGAGCTGTTTCCAGTTGGTCAGGTCTTCGCTGACGAACAGCGCGACACCGTAATTCGGACTGTTCACGGCGATGTAGGTACGGCCCTTGTCGTCGCGCACGCTGGCGGTGACGGGCCAGCCACGCAGGACGAAGTCCTGGCTCCAGCTCTCGCGATCCTTGCTTTGCAGGATGGCGGCGCCCTTGGGCGTGCCGACAATCAAGTAAACCGACATGACGCTCCTCCCCTGGTCAGGTTAGCACCGCAAGGACGTGCGACGGAGGAGGTTTCCGACAGGGAGAACCGAAAAATTCGGACCTCCCGCTTTTAGTGCAGCGCAGCTTGCCTGCCTTGCAGGAAACGGCGGATGGCGGGGTCTGGTTCGAGGCCGATGGCTTGTTCGTAGGCTTCCGCAGCTTCCACTTTGCGGTTGCAGCGGGCGAGGAGCGCGGCGCGCGCCGCCCACCACGGCTGGTATTGCGAGAGGCGCGCGTCGGCGGATTGTTCGTCGAGTGCCGCGAGGCCGGCCCCAGGCCCTTCGATCTCGGCGATGGCCACGGCGCGGTTGATGGCGACGACAGGTGAGCCGGTGAGCTGGAGCAGGCCGTCGTACAGGCTGACGATGGCGCCCCAGTCGGCGCGGCCGGTCAGGCGGCGGATGGCATGGGCGGATTGCACCGCGGCTTCGAGCTGGTAGCGGCCGATGCGGTTCATGGCGCCGGCGCGGCGGAGCAGGGCTTCGGCCTCGTGGATCAGATCGGCGTTCCATCGCGCGGTGTCCTGCTTGTCCAGCGGGACGAATTCCCCGTCGGTGTCTCTTCGCGCGTCGCGCCGCGCTTCGGTGTGGAGCATCAGCGTGAGGAGGCCGAGGACTTCGGGCTCGTCCGGCATGAGCGACGCCATCAGGCGGCCGAGCCAGATGCCCTCGCCGGCGAGGTTGCGGCGGTGGATGTCGGTGCCGGCGGGATCGCTCCAGCCTTCGGTATAGGCGGCATAGATCGCTTCGAGCACGGCGTCGAGACGCTCGGCCAGCGCGTCGCGGCCGGGGACGCGGAACGGGATGCCGGCGGTACGGATCTTGGTCTTGGCGCGGACCAGGCGCTGGCCCATGGCGGACGGCGCGACGAGGAAGGCGGAGGCGATGGTGGCGGCGTCGAAGCCGAGCACGGTTTGCAGGATGAGCGGTGCGCGGATGCCGGCGTCGATGCCGGGATGGGCACAGGCGAACATCAGGGCGAGGCGCTGGTCGGGCAGTTCGTCGTCGTTGGCCTGCGCGAGTTCGTCGGCCATCAAGGCGACATGGTCGGAGGCAAGTTCGGCACGCTTCTTCTTGCGCGCGGCGTCGATCGTTTTGCGGCGCGCGGCGGTGAGGAGCCAGGCTTCGGGATTGTGCGGGATGCCGGAAGCGGGCCAATGCGCCAGCGCCGATGCGAAGGCATCGGCGAGCGCGTCTTCGGCGGACGACACATCGCGGGTGCGGGCGGCGAGGAGAGCGACGAGCTTGCCGTAGCTTCGGCGCGCGACGGCCTGCGCGGTGTCGCGGGCAAGCGCGTCGCTCTCCATGCTCACATCGCCCAGACGGGGCGGACTTCGATGGTGCCGACCGCGGCGCCCGGACATTTCGCGGCGTAGTCCTGCGCCGTCTTCATGTCCGGCACGTCGATCAGGTAGTAGCCGCCGAGCTGCTCGCGCGTCTCCGCGAACGGACCGTTCACGACATTGGGCTTGCCGCCGTGGACGCGGACCGATGCGGCGGTGTCGACGTCCTTGAGCCGGTTGCTCCCGAGCAGAACGCCCTTGTCGCGCAGCATGGCGGTGTAGGCGGTGAAGCCGCGCACCATTTCGCCGATCTTCTGCGGTCTCATGGTGTTGAAAACCTTCTCGTCGGCGTAGATCAGGAGGAGATATTCCATCGTGGGTTCCTCACATGGCCCAGAGCGGGCGGATTTCGACGGTGCCGTGGCTGGCGGCCGGGCAGCGCGCCGCCCAGGACATCGCGGCATCGAGATCGGGCACGTCGATCAGGAAGTAGCCGCCGAGCTGTTCCTTGGTTTCGGCGTAGGGACCGTTGAGCACGCGCGTTTTGCCGTTGTCGAGGGTGACCTGGGTGGTCTCGCCGCTGGGGCGCAGGCGGTTGGAGGAGACGAGCACGTTCTCCTTGCGCAGCGCCTCGCCGAACGCGACATAGGCGCCGGCGGCGGATTGCTGTTCGGCCGGCGGCAGCGCCTGGAAATAACCCTCGCGGGTCCAGGCGAAGAGCATGAATTGCATGGGATTTCCCTTCATCGGTGGCCGGCTTCAAGGACCGGGACATTGCGATGACGCGCGCGGGTTTCGTATTTCGACAGGGTAGCGCGAAATTCTACGGCTTGCGCGGGCGCGAGGGGTCTTCCGTCAGGCGCGGCATGATTTCCACGAAATTGCAGGGGCGGTAGCGGATGTCGAGCTGGTGCTTGAGGATGCCGTCCCAGCCGTCCTTCACTGCTCCGGGGGAACCGGGGAGGGCGAAGAGGTACGTGCCGCCAGCAACGCCGCCACAAGCGCGGCTCTGGACGGTGGACGTACCGACCTTGGTGAAGCTGATCTGGTGGAAGATCGCAGCGAAGCCTTCGATCTCTTTCTCGAAGACCGATTTGAAGGCTTCGACGGTGACGTCGCGGCCGGTGAGGCCGGTGCCGCCGGTGGAGATCACCGCATCGATGGTCTTGTCGGCGATCCATGCCTTGAGCTGTGCGGCGATCTTCGCCTGATCGTCGGTGACGATGACGCGGGCGGCGAGTTCGTGGCCCGCTTCGGCGATGCGCGCGGCGAGGGTATCGCCGGACTTGTCGTCGGCGAGCGTGCGCGTGTCCGACACCGTCATGATCGCGATGCGGACCGGGACGAAGGCTATGCTCTCGTCAATACCGGGCATCGCTGACGACGGTGTTGCCGGAAGGCGGCGGAGGATTGGCGGGCGGGCGTGGCGTCGCGGGCATCGGTGGCTGCGTCGGCGGATGATAGATCGGCCAGCCGCCTGCCGCCGTCTGATCGAGGCTCGGCGACGCGTTGCCCATGCGGCGGTTGTACATCCAGTGATACATGAGCACGCGCTTGACGTAATAGCGCGTCTCCGAGATGCGGATGCTCTCGATGAAGGTGAGTGCGTCGTCTTCCTTGCCGAGGCGCGCATTCTGCCAGCCCGTGACGCGGCCGGTTCCCGCGTTGTACGCGGCGGGCACGTGCACCAGGTTGCCGCCGTACTGGTCGATCAGATAGGCGAGGTAGCGCTGGCCAAGCGCCATGTTGAACGAGGCGTCGTTCAGCGACGCGGTAGCGCCGGCGCCACCGAACTTCACGGCAGCGGACGGCATGAGCTGCATCAGGCCGCGCGCGCCGGCGGAAGACACCGCTTCGGGAACGAAACGGCTCTCGGCGCGCACGAAGGCAAGAACGAGGCCGGGATCGAGCGTGTAGCCGCCATCGGGCTTGTAAGGCGGGATGGGGAAGAGGCCGGTGAGCAGCGGGCCGCTGTGGCCAGCGACCGCTTCACTGGCGCGCATCTCGGTGTTGGGCTGGCCTGTGCGGCGGGCGAGTGCGGCGTAGGCGATGTCGTGACTGCCGTCGCTGCTGTTGAAGGCGCGGTTGATCTCTTCGCCCTGGTAGTTGCGCTCCTCGCCGATCTGGGTGAGCGCCATGGCGCGGTGTGCGCCGGGCTCCATCATCAGCGCGGAAAGATCGGCCCCGGTGAGAACGGGATCGCGGAAGTTCGCTTCGGTGTCGAGACCGAGCGAGCGGGCCGCGAGAATGCCGTAGAAGGTTGGTTGCTCGCGTGCGGCTGCATTGAGCAGCGTGACCACGCGTTGCGGATCTCCGAAGCGCAGATGCGCGCGCGCCGCCCAGAACGCCGCCTGGCTGCGCAGGTAGTTCGGCACCGTCTGCGATGCCGCGAGGATTTCGAGGCGGTTGGCGGAGTTCTCATAGTCGCCGATGCGGAAAGCCGAGAAGCCGGCGTACCAGTCGAGCGTTGGCACGGCCTGACGGATCGTTCCCTGCACGCTGATCGCCGTGTCGTACGCGGCCTGATCTTCGCCTTCGGCGATGTAGGACGCGGACACGCGGGCCGTCAGGCGCGCGACGTCATATTCGGACGCGCCGTTGGCTGCCGCCTGACGAAGCACGGCTGCCGCCTGGTCCGGCTGATCGGCCTTGATATATGCCTCGATGGTGCCGCGCGCGGCGAGGCCGGCGGGCGAACTCAGCGGCGGATCTGGCGTGTCGAACTCTTCGTAGCTGCCGGCGCGCTTGCGAGGCGCGGCGGATGGCACCGGCACGCTCGCGGTCATCACAAGCACCGTCTGGTGATGCTTCTTATGGATGCGCTTCGACGCGCGCTGAACGGCAAGACGATAGATGCGGTCGGCGATCGGAAGATCGGCGTAACTGCGCAGCCAGTCCGTGAGGTCGGACAGCGGCACACTTCCGTAGGGCGAAAGATAGCCTTCTGCGAGCGCATAACCCTTGAGCGACTGGTCGGAAACTCTGGCGAGCAGGGCGTTGGCATCGGCGAAGCGTCCGGCGCGTTCGGCGGCGAAGATCTGGCGATAGAGATCAACGTCGGTGGCCGACAGCACATTGATCGGAACACTGGCGGCGAGGCCGTTGTCCGGAGGGAGCGGCATCTCCGCTCGCGCAACGCCGCAGGTCGCGGCAACAGCCAGGGTGATCAGTGCAAGTGCCGATTTCCGCATCCCAACCGTTCTCTTCGAAGCGCCCCGTGCGGGCAAGAGTGCTAGCGATCTTTGGCGCCATTAAGGCCCAGCGCATCCAGCCGGTCGGCAAGGGACTGCAAATCGCGCCACGCCAGTTTCTTATGTGCGGGCTGGCGAAGCAAGTACGCGGGGTGAAGAGTCGGTAAGACTGGAATCATTTCGGAACCGATCCGGTAATCAAGCCAGCGGCCCCGGAGTTTCATGATTCCATCGTTCAGGCCCAGGACGTGCCGCGCCGCGACGGCGCCCAAGAGGATAATCACTTTGGGTTGGGCAAGCTCGATGTGGCGGCGCAGGAACGGGATGCAGATCGCAACCTCACCCGGATCGGGGTTGCGGTTGTCCGGCGGACGCCAGGGCATGACGTTGACGATGTAGGACGAGCGGCGGTCGACGTTGATCGCTTTCAGCATCTGATCGAGCAGCTTGCCCGCCTTGCCGACGAAGGGGAGCCCGGCGGCGTCCTCTTCGCGGCCGGGGGCTTCGCCGATGAAGAGAACCTGCGAGTCGGGATTGCCGTCGGCGAAGACGGTGTTGGTCGCGAGCTTCCGGAGCTGCGAGCCTTCGAACGATTCGAGCGCGGCTTTGAGTTCGGCGAGCGAGTTGCAGCGTGCGGCAATGTCGATCGCGGCGCCGTAGCCGTCCGTCGCGAGCGGGCCGCTGTTCGCGGGCGTGATGTTGGCGAGCGGGCGCTTGCCTTCGCCTTGCGAGGACGGAGCAGAGCGGGGTGGGAGTGGCTTGCGTGCCGGCGCAGGAGTCGCGCTCATCCGGCGCGGTTGCGCCACGTCGACTGCCCCACCGGAGGGAGACGGACGTGTCACAAAACGGTCCACTGGTGCGTCGCCGACAGCTTCGTCGGCGCCGGCTTCGACCAGCCAGCTCAGGGTCGAAAGGGTGTCCTCGGGGGAAGGCATGGACGCGATACTAGGCGCGGTTGACCGCCGAATCCTACCGTCCCATAAGGGGTTTACGGGGATGAATGTGAGTTTTTGAGCAATGGCCGACGCAGAGCCAATCCAGCGCGAGAGCATGGAATATGACGTCGTGATCGTGGGCGGCGGGCCGGCGGGCCTGTCGGCGGCGATCCGGCTGAAGCAGGTCAATCCGGACATCACGGTCTGCCTTCTGGAGAAGGGCTCGGAAGTCGGCGCGCACATCCTGTCGGGCGCGGTGATCGATCCGATCGGGATCGAAGAGCTTTTCCCGGACTGGAAAGAGAAAGGCTGTCCGCTGGACACGCCGGTGACGGATGACCGGTTCTACTTGCTGGGAGCGGCGGGCTCGATCCGGATTCCGAACTTCATCTTCCCGCCGCTGATGCACAATCACGGCAACTACATCGCCAGTCTGTCGAACGTCTGCAAATGGCTGGCGACACAGGCCGAGGCGCTGGGCGTCGAGATCTATCCGGGATTCCCGGCGGCCGATCTGGTGATCGAGAACAACGTCGTGAAAGGCGTCACGACCGGCGACCTGGGCGTGGCGAAGGACGGTCATCACAAGGACGGCTTCACGCCGGGGATGAATATCCTGGGCAAGTACACGCTGTTCGCCGAAGGCGCGCGCGGCTCGCTGTCGAAGCGGCTGATCGCCGACTACAAGCTGTCGGAGGGGCGCGACTACCAGAAGTTCGGCATCGGGCTGAAGGAGCTGTGGGAACTCAAGCCGGAGAACCACAAGAAGGGCATGGTGCTGCACACCATGGGCTGGCCGCTGGACAATCGCACCGGCGGCGGCGTGTTCATGTATCACTGGGGCGAGAACCTGTGCTCCATCGGGTTCGTGCTGCACCTGAACTATCAGAACCCGTACACTTCGCCGTTCGACGAATTCCAGCGCGTGAAACAGCATCCGCTGCTGAAGCAGTATCTCCAGGGCGGCAAGCGCATCGGTTATGGCGCCCGCGCGGTAACCGAAGGCGGCTTGCAGTCGATCCCAAAGCTCGCGTTCCCAGGCGGAGCGCTGATCGGGTGTTCGGCCGGCTTCATGAACCTGCCGCGCATCAAAGGCAGCCACAACGCGGTGAAGAGCGGCTTGCTCGCGGCGGAAGCTGTCGCGGCGGCGCTGGCGGCAGGGCGCGCCAATGATACGGTCGAGACCTACGAAGAGAACCTGCGCCAGAGCCACATCTACAAGGATCTCAGGCGCGTGCGGAACGTGAAGCCGCTGTGGTCCAGGTTCGGGACATTCATCGGCCTGATGCCGCTGGGTGGCATCGACATGTGGTTCAACCAGCTGTTCGGGTTCTCGCCGTTCGGCACGCTGAAGCACGGCAAACCGGACTACGCGACCCTGAAACCGGCCGCTTCTTCGAAGAAGATTGCTTATCCGAAACCCGACGGCGTTATCAGTTTCGACAAACTTTCGTCGGTATTTTTGTCCAATACCAACCACGAGGAAGACCAGCCGGTTCACCTGAAGTTGACCGACCCTAGTATCCCGATCCGGGTAAACCTGCCGGAATACGATGAGCCGGCGCAGCGCTATTGCCCGGCGGGCGTTTATGAGGTCGTGCAGGAGACGAGCGGTCCGCGGTTCCAGATCAACGCGCAGAACTGCGTGCATTGCAAAACCTGCGACATCAAGGATCCGGCGCAGAACATCAACTGGGTAACGCCCGAGGGTGGGGGCGGCCCGAACTACCCCAACATGTGAGGCGGCATTGCGTAAGACGACGATTGCGGTTCTTGGTGCGGCGCTCCTGCTCGGCGCCTGCACAACCGGCGGAATGAACACGACGGCCGGCGGCGAGACGAAGCCGACTGCGGCGGCGCGAGACGCCGACGCGGTCGAGTTCGGCAACTATCTCTCGGCGCGGTTCGCGGTAAGCCAGCACAATCTGAAGGATGCCGCACAGTATTATCGCGCCAGCCTCAACGCCGATCCGGCGAACCAGCAACTTCTGGCGCTGGCATTCTTCTTCACGACATCCTCGGGCGATATCGACACCGCAGCCAAGCTGGCGGAACGGGTCGTGGCGATCAATTCCGGTGACCGGGCGGCGCGGTTGACGCTGGCGGTGGCCGCGATGAAGCGCAAGGACTTTGCAGGTGCGCGCAAGCAGATCCAGCTTTCCGAGAAGGGACCGTTCACGTCCCTGACCATCGGTCTGATCGACGGCTGGGCTGCGGCGGGCACGGGCGACAAGGCGGCGGCGATTGCCGATCTCGCGTCGCTGCGCGCGCAGGGCGGCGCCGATGCGCTGTCGATGTTCCATCTTGCGCTGCTGGCGGACTATGTCGGCGACGCGCAAGTGGCCGACACGTCCTACAAGACGGTGATGGCAGGCGGTTTGAGCCC
>Ga0070666_10001860_pt1 | contig 12843 bp, 8 predicted proteins | sample KBSS23metaG_FD_64677 | JGI IMG/M metagenome (GOLD analysis project Ga0070666, IMG submission 64677) | Switchgrass rhizosphere microbial communities from Kellogg Biological Station, Michigan, USA - KBS S2-3 metaG | ecosystem: Host-associated > Plants > Roots > Rhizosphere > Soil ... | reverse complement strand
CCCGTCGACTTAAACTTGGGACCGAAGTCGAAACTGAAATTCAGCTCCCGCGAATGTCCGCCAGACAGCCAACCAATCGAAGTGCCGTCGTATGCGTTCGACCCTGCTTCCTTCGCCGCCATCCGCTCCGCCACGTCTTCCAACGTGTCCTCTGAGTCGAACGTCATATCGCCATAGTTAAGCCCAGCGAACACAAGGTCTCGCTCCTCGGCCTTCATTGAAATGGTCGCATCGATCGGAATGCCGTCTGGCATCCGCTCCGTCACCTCGCGTCGCAGAATATAGTCGCCAATATTTCCGTATTCGTCGTCATCCACCAAGCCAACGATCTGCATCCGATTGGATCGATACACAAAATTCTGAAGTTCCTGGTATTGATCCTTCGCCAAATTGCGAACTGTGATCACACCACCAGAAGTCAACGTTTGCAATTGGGAGGCATTGAGCTTGCTATAGAACCGCAGTAGCGACTTATCACGAGTCATGTAAGGCAAGTATTTCTGACCAAACATCCCATATTGCCATGTCAGATCCGCGCTTCGAATCGGATCTTCACTGATCGCAAGCTTTGCCGCTGTAGGAATCGAGATGCTTCCGTTTTGATACGCCTCACGCAGACAATCGGCAAGCAAAGTGCGATCTGAGCGACCCCGATCAGCATCTACAACATCGATCGGTTGAGCAACAGTCCAAGCGTCACTATCCGTGAGAGTCATGCCGCCCTGCTTAATCGCATCCAAGAACTTTGGAAGCTTGAACGACTTATCCTGCGCCTTCTGGAAATTCATGTCGAATAGTCCATCTTTGGGGCAAGCGACTAAGTTTTTTCCACTTGCATCCGCATAAGCAAGAAATCCGTCGGAAACAAGAAAGGACAATGGGTCGTGCTTATCTGGGTTCGCGATCATCTCTGCCTGAATCGGTGTCAATGGCGGTTGATCCGTTCCGTGATGCAGCATGTCGGCACAAGTTTGCTCAACAACCTTCGATTCGGCAGACATCGGTATCTCTGGAAGTTTCGACGCTGATGCAAGAATCGCATCGCTCTTCGCCCAAGTGACATTAAGCGGATCGACCGTCAACATTTCACTTGCGTCGCCGCATGCGTGACCATCCGAATCGACGGCGATAAAGCCGACTGATGATGGTGAAAAGAAAAGATCTGGGCCACTGAGAGTAAGTAGGAATTTTGCAGGCGGTTTACTCAATGCCGCGATTCTCTTCTCGTAACGATGTCCAAGATCTCCGTCGATTGGCTGTGGGTGTTCTTTGGCAAATGCAGTTGCGAATAGGTTTTGCTCGTTCGTATACGAATCGAACACCGCATCGGACCCATCAGGCATCTGCTCCTGTCCAGTATTCGGAGATGTCGAAAGGATAAGCTTTTCGCCTGGCGCCAGAGAAGCAATGTCCCTAACAGGGACTAGCTGCAGCAGAGCAACGAGCGCGTGGTAAGCCGGATATCGTCCTTCAAGGGCTCGTTCTTGATTTTCAGTTGCCTTGTTCTGTTGAACTAAGTTGAGATATCCCGCCACGCTTTTGGCCGTCTTCTGCGCATACGCTTCCGGCGTTTCCCCGTCATCGAGTGCCTTTACCAACCGCGCGATGGATTTCCTGATATCTGCTTCGCGGGCATCGATGATCTTCTTTGCAAGTTGCAACTGCATTTCCGACGTGCGACGTAATTGGAATTCTTTGTCGGATCGCTTGTGCCACTCCGCGTTCATCGCGGCTGCGATGTGATCCATCGTGTCCTTTGCACTTGCATTCTTTATGGAAAGAATAATCGGTTGATCCTGCAGTTCCTCGGTTGCAAAGAGAGTCAGCCCTGATTGTTTCGATATTTGATCGAGCGCATCATGCACTGGGATCGCAACGGTGCGGTAGGTGATCGGTTTGCTCAGGTCTTGGGCGTTCGCGAACGCTGATATCAGTACGGCTGAGATAAGCCACTTTGTCTTCATGAAAATACGTGACCTACAGTCGAACGTCCGGCCGGCCATTTGCCATTTACGATTTACCGTTCCCAACCACCAACTACCAACCACTACGCCCCACGCGACGGCTCTAAATGGGATCGCTTCTCTGGCTTCGGCACGCCGATCATCTTTGCCAACCACTCTTCGCCGAACGAATAACCTTCCGCAGAAATCGAATGTCCGAATCCGTGGCCCATGTCGCCCGGGGTATCGATAAACACTAGCGTGGTACCTGGAGCGCTCTCGAAGAGCCGTTGCGCGTCGCTGCGAATCATCACGTTATCGTTATAACCATTGAGCATCATCACGTGAGCGGTGCTATGACCGAGATACAAGCTGCACGCTGCGCCCGAATCGATGAGGCGATCGCTCGCTGGCACTTGATCGAGAAACGGCGCGATCGGATCTCCACCAATGATAAGAAGATCAGCGTTAATATCAGGATCGACTCCGCTGAGAATCGCCGCTTCGATCGATCCCATGCTCATTCCCATCACTCCAATTTTCGATGGATCGACTCGATGCCCGGGCGCCTTCGCCCAAGCAATCGCCTGTCGCAAATCCTTGACGCCGCCCTCAATCGTTTCTACGGCGTACTTCGAATTCGCAGCCGCGTTGTCGTGAAACATGAATGCACCCAGACCATCCGATTGGTTCTTGCTCATCGCGTAACGCATGAACAGACCAGTGATCATGTTCTTGTCGTCGGCCGTTGCGCGCTGCCCGCTGTGCGGCGCATCGATCGCGACCACCGCGCAACCCTTGGAGAGGAATGCCTTCCCGAAGGAGTCGACCATGGCTTGTCCGTTGCCGCCCAGTCCATGAATCAGGACGACGAGAGGGAAGGGACCCTTGCCCGGGGGCCGAACGAAGACACCGCTCACGTTGTCGCCCATCTCGCTCGGGAAACTGAAAGTCGTGTAATTCCCCTCAGCCGCCTGCCGATCCTCCGTCTTAACGAGGTCCATGTTCAGAGGCTTCACGTCATAGATCGCCTTGAGCTGATCCCACGTCGGAGCCTGCGCCGGAGCAAACAGGGGAGCGAAGACAAGAAAGGGCAGGAGGAGTCGTTGGCGCGTCATTAGCCTAGGATAGCTTGCTAGACGTCAGACGGGATTCATGAAATATTGACCCATAAAATACTTGCATAATTGAGAACGTTAGTGTTATAGTCGCTTTAGTACCTAGTGGGAGGATACATGCGACGATTTTGGAGAGTCTCGATTTTAGGGTTGGCGGTGGCTTCAGTTGCAGGAGCCTATTGGCAAGGGAAAGACCAAAGGGCAGTTTCTCAGCGCAACTTATTTTTCAGTTCGAACGTGAAGGCCGATTTCAGATGGTCGCCGCCTAGGGTCATTGATGCCAGCATCAAGTTTCCGACTCCGACTCGCTCTTCTCTTCTTGCCGAGACAAAAAGAGGTGCGATCGTAAATCTTGCCGTGACTTACGCGCCTGATTCAAGACTGCGTGACTCTGTGACGCTTGATATGGACGATCATCGTGTGGTCCTCAAGAGGAGAAGGAGGACGAAGGATGGAATTTCATTCGTGGGTCCGATGCACCTTTCCGCCGACGAAGTGCATGAACTACTCCAACCGCCAAAGTCCAATACCAAGCGATTCCAAGAGAGCGTTCCAATCTTCAAAGATCGCATGGTGATTGGTCGTCGCCCGATTCCAAAGGTGCTCAAAGATCAAGCCCTAAATCTGGATCAAATTACACGAAGAAAGGGCGTCATTTTCTTGCCACCCTTTACCATGACTGTCCCATCAGACCCATCTAGGTCTCTGATGATCACGGATCTTGGCGTCGTCGAAGATCCGACCCGAACATTCAATCCTTGCACTGGAACTGGCACGGCGATGGGAAAGTGGACCTTCGGCCACCTAATGTCGGAAATGGCGAACAAGGCGCAGACGGGTATTGACCCGAGCGACTTCGTGCGCAAGTGGCTCGAAAACTGGATGTCGACCCAAACCGTCAACGGGGACTCGGTTGCTGCCCGAACACAGATTGAGAACGTAATCATCAAGCCGTGGGAAGCAGCAAGCGGCGTCGCCGCTGGCGGAAAACTGGACCTTGCCAAGGCTCCTTTTAGGCTGCTCGCGATCGTTAACCGTTTAGATTTGCGGTCAAATGGAGCTTACGGTGGAGGCACAGCCGGTGAAGCACGATTCGTCTTCTGCGCGATGGATCCGCAATGCAATCCACTTCAATTCACCGTCATTTTCGAATATGGCGTGCCGATTAGTGGCTGCCGCAAGGTTAGAGCCTGGGCTCAAAAGTGGGCGGACCTTACAAACTTCAACCCCGGAACTGCAAATTACAATGATCGCCTTCAGGCGATCACCGACGTATTTAGTTCCGCCGGGGCAAACCCAGCGAAACCCAATGGTAGTGCCTTAAACCAACTTCGCACCGACGAAATTGCTTTGGCCGGCCCATGGGAGTTGAGGGAGTTCACCCTCAAAAACCCTGGTAGTTCATTCCTGATCGAAGACACCGTTAAACAAAACCCAATCCCTGGGCTAAATAGGCATCCAATCATTAAAGATTACGTCGATACACACCAGTCTTCCTTGCTGAGCGATACAGATGTCGTTCCCCTGAACTTTAACGGCCAGGACTTCCTGGGGGGCCATAGCCTCAACAACCAGGATTTCTGGGATAGTCGCTCGGTTTCTGGCACTCCGGCTGAAATCATGAATGCAGAGGCAAGATTTAGGTTCTCAAAGAACACCTGCGATGGATGTCATGGTGCAGAGACCAACACCGGATTCACGATGGTGCACCCTGCCCCCTTCGGTTCCCAGGCGGGCCTCGCAGGTTTCTTGACCGGAATCACCGTTACAGATCCCGCCACCCCGTTGCCACCGGGACCGTGGCCAGCTTCGAGAACGTTCAATGACTTGGCCAGGCGGCAGCAAGATTTGGATCAGCTGGCGAACAGAATCTGCTTGTTCCAGATATTCTTCCGGCCGCTGAAGCAAGTTCATTAGAGAATCGATGTGTTCACTTCGGCGGGGGCGGAAGCTGAAATATCCGCCCCCTCTTCCTTGTGCCGACAGGGAGTGCTTGATTGCTGTGTAACAAGCAGATATTAGTCTACATAGTTGGGTTGTTACGTCGTATAATTGATTCTTGTGGTGTCGAAATTCCGTGGAGGACTGGGGGAACAGAATTTCGATACCGAAGTGTTTTATGGCCCCCTTTTTCAATAATTGGCTCAGCCTCGACACGACGGAGGCACTTTCAAGCTCGATCGTCGGCTCCAAGCCGACGTGTCGAGGCAGCGTCCCGGCGATATTCTTCGAGATCGAAGGGTTTTATGGACCACTTTTTCTAAAATTGTAAAGCCGGAGCCCAGACCCAAGATCCGCGATCCGCGATCCGAGATCCGCGATCCAAGACCCCTTCGATTCCCTAATCCCTATGAACGAATCCCTAACGAGGTAGAATCAGCAACCGAGGCCAAGGCGTCTCGTTTGCCGTTGTCCACAGCCCCCTCAGGGAGGCTGCGCAGAGCGGCTGACGACTTACCTGGCTTCAAGCAAGAACGGAGCTAACACTCGCAAAGTATGCCGCTGGACAAGTCGCTCAAATCTCAGGTTATTTCGGATAACGCTCGCGCAGATAAGGATACGGGTTCGCCCGAGGTCCAAATCTCGATCATGCAGGCTCGGATCAAGCAGATCACGGAGCACCTGCAGAGAAATAAGAAGGATTTCCATTCCCTGCGTGGCCTTACGGTCATGGTCGGAAAGCGACGCCGACTTGAGGGTTACCTCAAGAAGAAAGATATCGTTCGCTATCGTGCGTTGATGTCGAAGCTTGGTATCCGCGAAGTTAAGCCCCGTTAAGCAACGGAGGCAACATGATTCATTCCCACGAATTCGAGGTGGGTGGCAAGACCATCTCACTCGAAACTGGCCGCGTCGCTAAGCAAGCGGGCGGAGCAGTTCTACTTGGCATGGGCGAAACCGTCATTCTTGGCGTCGCCACCATGAACGAAAACCCGAGACCGGGTATCGACTTTCTTCCCCTAACCTGCGACTTCGAAGAGCGACGTTATTCGATCGGCAAGATCCCCGGCGGCTTCATCAAGCGCGGCGGACGACCGAGCGAAAAGTCCATCCTCACGAGCCGCTTGATCGACCGACCCCTGCGACCGATGTTCCCGAAGGGACTTCGCAATGACGTTCAAGTCGTCTGTATGCCTTTCGCGGTGGACGAGACATGTCCGCCCGATGTCCTCGCGATCTGCGCCGCAGGCGCTGCCCTCACGGTCAGCGACATCCCATTTAAGATGCCAGTCGCCGGCGTTCGCGTTGGCCGTATCAATGGCCAGTTCATTCTTTTCCCATCCCTCGAAGAGCAAAAGGAATCTGATCTCGATCTCGTCGTCGCCGGCCACAAGTCAGCGATCTCGATGGTCGAAGCAGGCGCCAACGAAGTTACCGAAGAGGATATGCACGCCGCGCTCAAGTTTGCGCACGAAGCGGTCAAGCTGATCGTCGCCGAAATCGAAAAGTTCGGCAACATGGTCAACAAGCCGAAGCGCGAAGTTGCGATGCACGAGGTCAACGCCGAACTCGTCGACAAGATCAAGAGCGAGATGGGCAAGGAGATCGCAGACACGATCATCCAGCCTGACAAGGCGATCCGAGAATCCGCACTCAGCGATCTTCAGAAAGAAATTGTTGCGAAGTACGCCGCGACGATGACAGATCAGCCGGACCTCATCGCACAGCTTCCCGAAGCCGTCGATAAGGTTGTCAAGGGCACCGTTCGCCGACTCATTATCGAGGAAGGCAAGCGACCCGACGGACGAAAGACGGACGAGATTCGACACATCGAAGCGAGCGCAGGACTTCTTCCTCGCGTTCACGGTTCGGGTCTCTTCACTCGCGGCCAGACCCAGGTCATGACGATCCTCACGATCGGAATGCCGGGCGACGCGCAGACCGTCGAAGGTCTCGAAGAGGTTTACGACAAGCGCTACATGCACTTCTACAACTTCCCGTCCTACTCGGTCGGTGAAGTTCGCCCAATGCGCGCAGCGGGCCGACGAGAAATCGGTCACGGCGCTTTGGCAGAAAGAGCATTGCGACCGATGGTCCCGATCGACGATCCGGAATTCCCATACACGCTTCAGCTCACTTCTGAAGTTTTGGAATCGAACGGTTCGACCTCGATGGCCTCCGTTTGCGGATCGACCCTCGCTCTCATGGACGCGGGCATCAAGATCAAAGCGCCTGTCGCCGGTATCGCGATGGGACTCATGTCCGACGGCACGAACTTCACGGTTCTTACCGACATCCAGGGCATGGAAGACTTCTGCGGCGACATGGACTTCAAGGTCGCGGGCACCCGAGACGGCATCACCGCTCTCCAGCTCGACACGAAGCTTGAAGGCATCCCGGACGAAGTTCTTTCCCGAGCGCTGAATCAAGCGAAGGGCGCGCGATTCCACATTCTCGACATCATCGAGAAGGAAATCTCCGCACCTCGCGATCACATGGCTTCCACCGCACCGCAGGTGACGACGATCAACATCAATCCGGAGAAGATCGGCGCACTGATCGGACCTGGCGGCGCAACCATCAAGAAGATCGTCGCAACGACGGGCGCGCAAGTGGACGTTCAGCAGGACGGACGCGTGTTGGTCGGCGGCAGCGATGGCGAAAGCGTCGAAGCAGCGATCAGCATGATCAAGGGATTGACCGACGAAGTTTCGGTCGGCTCCGAATTCCGCGGAAAGGTCACTCGCATCATGGGTCGTGGCGCAATGGTGGAGTACATCCCCGGCCGCGAAGGAATGGTGCCGAAGGATCAGATCACTCCTCGCGAGATCAATCGAATCGAAGAGGCCGTCAACATCGGCGACGAGATGAACGTCAAGGTTTTCGAGGTCGACAACATGGGCCGCGTCAACTTGACCGCTCTTGGAATCGCCCAGACGTTGCCAACGCTCGCCGATAACGAAAGCGCAACTCCTGCAGTGGCCGGTTCCGGCAACTACGGTAGCGACCGCGGCGGACGCGGCGGCGGAGATCGTGGACGCGGTGGAGATCGCGGCGGTCGAGGCGGCGGTTACGGAGATCGCGGCGGACGAGGCGGCGGAGACCGTGGTGGTCCTCGCGGTGGCGGAGATCGCGGCGGCCCTCGCGGCGGCGGCGGTGGTGGTGGATATCGAGATCGGGACCGCAACGGTGCGGGCTACGAAGATCGAGGTCCTCGCAACGCAGCTCCTCAGGTCACCGAGATCGAGCCAGGCAATCGAGCGGATGCAACTGCACCCGAAGTGCCGGACTCCTTCCCACGACGTGATCGCGGTGACGACGAAACCGTCAACGCCCGATTCCGACCACGACGCTGATTCTTGATCGATCCGATCAAAAAATCATCCGAATGATTGCAAGGGGCGGCGAGCAGAAGTTCGCCGCCCCTTCTAATTGATGGACAATAGAAGGTCGAGTGCAGCGGCCCGGTGAAGGGAATAGATCGTGTTTTTCTTTGAGAACCTGATACCCACACCCTTCGCGCCTTTCCTGAATTACAATGTCCGCTTTTGTTTCGAACTTCTGTTCTCGCTTCTCGCATTTCGCGTTGTGGGCGGCTTTCGCAAAGTCGGAACGAAACCGACCCTCGCCCAGGTCTTCGTCTGGATCCTCTTCGTATGGACCGTACTTGCCATCGATCGCTGGGTTCCTAGCCAGGCGATTCTGTTTTCAGAAATTCGCGTTGCCGCCACCGTAATCATCGGATTCTTCCTAGCCTGGATCGGCGCAAAGAAAATCACGCGATGGCCGCGACTGGAACGCATCCACCCCATTTTCTTCATCCTCGTCACGTGGTTTCTGATGGGTGAAATCCTCGGGATGCACGAGGCGACGCTCAACCTCTTTCTCCTCGGTCCGCTCAATCACGCGCAAATCCGATGGATCGAGGTTGCAATTGAATTTCTCCTTATCGGGATTGGAATTTGGATCGTGCTGGTTGGCCGCCCACCAGCCTCAGAGAACGCAGAACCTGGAATACCGCCGGGGCGCGACAACAACTTGCAAATGTTGCGCATCATTCTTGCCACCGGTGTATTGATCCATCACTGCTGCTATTTCGCATCGCTCCATCACAAGTGGGTCGACAAGTGGGACATGGGATGGGTTGCATCTTTCCTGTGTTTGGCAGGCGTTCTTATCCCGCAATCACGAGCCTCCAGCAAGGATTCCGTCCTTCGCGTATTCGGTCGCGATATCAAAGTGGGCGGTCCGTGGGTATTCGCGGCAAAACGATTTCTTCGCGTTTATCCAGCGATGCTCTTCGGCTTTGCTCTGTGTTTCGCCTACTTCGGGCTTTCCTATCTCATCGTGTTTGTGAAGGGAAGTTATCTAATCGGAACGATCGGAGGATTTGGAACGATCACGGTGGAAGAACTTTGTTACATCACGCTCATGATTCTTTGGGCGGTTGGCGCTTATCGCAAGACCTGGGTGCTCTGGCTATTCCTTGCAATCACCGCCGTCGGAGCTTACGCGGCGATGTATCTGAGTTTGAACCCTGGCGTCGTTCATCGACTTCACATTTCGGGTGAGATCGGCGAGAACTATGCCTACTTCGCATCGTTTCCGCAGTTCTTCTTCGTCGGAAATTTGCTCAGGGTGTACGACAAGAAACTTCGCTCGATTCCGGTTTGGATTTACGCGGTCGTGTTTGCCGCCACGTTCTTGCCGTTTGGGTCTGACAACCTAGCATTCCACCAAATCGAAGTGTTGATTCGCGTCGCATGTCTCTACGCGGCGTTCGCATTCAGCAAGCCGTATTTCAGTTGGATTCAGAAATACGGCGATCCTTCTTATTCGCTTTTCCTCTATCACTTCTTTTTGTTGCAAGTGCTCACAAGCACCTATAAGCTCAATTTCTGGCCGTTATTTGCAATCGCGTATCCCATCAGTGTGTTGATTGCATATGCATCATGGTTTGCAATCGAAAAGCCGATGCTGGACCTGAAAGAAAAATTTCTTCCGATCAAATCGGATGGCCACAAGCAGTCATCTACTTCGCTCGATCCGTTGCCCCAAAAGGTTTCGACGGCGTAACGGGCCAAGGAAATTACTAGGCAACTTTTTGGCGAATAAGGCGGAATTTGAACCTAAAAACATTTTTTGTGGGACTTTTCAAATTTTTAGGAACTGGTTTTCTGCCGTGAATGTTGAAATGGGCAAGAACGAACTCCGAAGGGCAACATCAGAGTTCGAAGTTAGAATCACCTCTCTAAACGATCAACAGACAACCTCAAGATAAGGACAGCGTTCGCAAGGGCTCGGCAAGGCAACTGCCGAGCCCTTACGCTTTTAAGAGTGCCTATACTCAGGACTTGACGAGGGTCTGACGGAAGTGACTCGTGCGACCTGTGCTTGAATTCTTCACCTTGTAGTCGACAACGGTTGGCAAACCGTTGGAAAGGTCGACGACCATTCGCATTGGACCAAGCTGGGCGTTGGATGGATCTAAGAACTTGATGTCCGTCACATCGAAGTATGCCAACTGCTTTCCGTGCTCGGTCTTCACTTGCTTTAGAGTGAACGTTCCGTCCGTGCATCCGCCCGTGGCCGTTGTCGAGCCGATCCACGTATCGCCGGGCTTCACCGCGTCTCTCTTGAAATAAGGAAAATAGATTCCCGCTTCATAGAGGTAGGGAATGATGTCGCCGTTGGCTTTCGATGCGTTGTAACCGATCGCCATTCCGGTTCGGTGCGAGAGTTCAGTCCAAGGAAGTTTGGCCACCTGCCCGCCCCAAGCCTTATTCAAATCGCCAGTGCGATTTTTACCATCGATCTTAAGCCCAATCGCTCGGCAATCCATATCGATCGTGCCCGCGTGAATCTTCGCGATCGTATAGCTCGACGAAAACACACCAGATTGCTTTGGCTTATCGCGCTCGATAAGTAAATCGTATTTGATCACCTCGCCTTCATGGAGCTTAAGCCGCATGACGTAGCCTTTGTCCGCAACTGGGCTCAGGAGTAAAAGTGCGGTGATCGTAGCGAGCATGCAATCATTACTCGTTATCTTGTTGCGGCGGTTCCGTCCGGCGCGATCCGCTGAAGCCCACGGCGATAAGAATCAAGCCTGCGATCCCATAAACGACACCGAAGACAGCCCCCATGAATGGCCCCACTTCGCTCCAGTAGCCAAAGAGCCAGTCTCCGTTTAAGAAAATGAATGGGGCGGGTAGGAGGAGCAAAATGCCCGCGAAGAGGGCGCCTGTTCTGGAGAGAGAGCACAGGGTGAGCGGAATGCCAAATGCCAATAAGGCGACTGCATTAAAGTTGTTCGACGAGGCATAGGCGTGGATCTTCGCGGCGAAGTACAAACCTGAAACAGAGGTCAGCAGGCCGAGGACGAAGAAGACCCGTCGAGCGGTCGACATATTCGTAGCCTATCACTTCAGTAAACTGGCGACATGAACCCCGCCCTCCAGAACTGGCTGACCGAATCCATCCAAACTCTCAAGGATCAGCACCTCTACAAGATCCCCAAGATTCTGGAATCGCCTGCGGGCGGTCGGGTGAAGATGAACGGCAAAGAGGTCGTGAATCTCTCGAGCAACAACTATCTGGGCTTGGCCAATCATCCAAAGGTGCGCCAGGCAGCGGAAGTGGCGATTGAAAAGTGGGGCGTGGGTGCGGGCGCAGTGAGGTGGATCGGCGGGACGATGTCGGTGCACCAGGAATTGGAAGAGCGTCTTGCGAAGTTTAAAAACGTTGAAGCGGTTCTAGTCTTCACGTCAGGATTCACCGCGAACAGCGGATGCATACCGGCGGTTGTCACCGACAAGGATGTGATCATCTCCGACGAACTAAATCACGCATCTATCATCGATGGAGTGCGGCTATCGGCGGCGAAGTACAAGAAGTCGGACGGCTACGTGTATGCCCACAAAGATATGGAGGCACTTGAGAAGATTCTCAAGAACACGCAGAGCTTCGAGAAGCGAATGATCATCACCGACGGCGTTTTCTCGATGGATGGGGACATCGCCCCAATGCCAGATATCGTCGCTCTCGCCGAAAAGTACAACGCGTTCGTGATGATCGACGACGCACATGCGAGCGGAGTGTTAGGGAAGAACGGTGCGGGCACGACTTCGCATTTCAACCTGTATGGCCGGGTCGATATTCAGTTGGGCACGCTTTCAAAGGCTCTTGGCGTGGTGGGCGGATATATCGCGGGATCGGCGGCTTTGAAAGATTGGCTCATCAACCGCGGTCGACCATATTTATTCAGCACGGCTCATCCTCCGATGGTGGCGGCATCCTTGATCGCTGCGCTCGACATCATGGAAACCGATCCCGAGCCGATGAAGAAATTGTGGGCGAACACCAAGTGGTGGAAAGAGCACCTTCAGGAAGCAGGCTTCGATACGATGGGAAGCGAGACGCCAATCACACCCGTGTACATTGGGGACGAAGCTCTTGCCCAGGAGACAGAGCGTGCCTTGTGGGATGAGGGCGTTTACGCGCTCGCCATCATGTATCCGACGGTTGCGCGTGGGAAGGCGCGAATCCGAACGATGCCAAACGCATCGCATTCGATCGAGGACTTGGAGTTCGCGTTAAACGCGTTCAAGAAGGTCAGGGATCGCATGCCTGCCATGGCCGGTCGGTAACCGGAGCGCGGATTTCAAGCCGCACCCGATTCACGGGAATACGTTACGCAGGGTCCCACTCCCCTGTGGAGTGGGCGGTTGCAAGCCGATAATTCCTTTTGTGACCAAGATTCCTCTCGTCTTTTTGCCCGTAATGATGCTGGGCGTGAGCTGCAACCGAAGTGCGCCAGTCAGCGTGCTCAAACCGGAGTC
>Ga0070666_10001857_pt1 | contig 12872 bp, 15 predicted proteins | sample KBSS23metaG_FD_64677 | JGI IMG/M metagenome (GOLD analysis project Ga0070666, IMG submission 64677) | Switchgrass rhizosphere microbial communities from Kellogg Biological Station, Michigan, USA - KBS S2-3 metaG | ecosystem: Host-associated > Plants > Roots > Rhizosphere > Soil ... | reverse complement strand
ACCCCCCGGCCCCTCCCCCTGCTCGCTGCTTGACGTTGGAATTCAAAATTTGGGAGTCGGCTTACAGGGCAGCTCACAAGGAGAGGGGTGCCGCGATTGCAGGTGGCGCGCTGCTTGAGGGTGGGAGGCGCCCTGTGATAGTAGATTTAGTCGCGCACCTTCAGCGCGCGATCGTGTGGTTGGCCTGGACCTGGGGCGTTGCCCCAGGCTTCAAATTGGTGCTGCGCCTTTGGCGCGGTTGGATTGATCGCAAACCACTATTCAGTGCGGGGTCAAGTTTTTCCCTCACTCGGTACGGGATTGAGGAATCGGACAAGAGGAGGCCCTTTTGAAATCGGCCCTACAATAGAGTTCGGGCCGACGCGATGAATCGAACTCTTAGGCAGGAATTGGACGACGCCACCTTCCACTCGCTACCGGAAGGGCGCGCGGTTGCGATTGCGGTCGGGGTTTTGCTGAGTTTGGACGCCATTCATCAACGCGGCGAAATGCGGGGTGACGTTTGCCCCGCGAACATCCAGTTCATCACGGACAGCGTCGTGGGACTGCCTCCGAAAACCACGTCGCAAGAAATGGATTGGAGTTATTATTCGCCCGAGCAGGTGCTGGGCGCGCCCGTCGATTATCGCAGCGATCTGTTTAGCGTTGGGGTCGTTCTGTACGAGATGCTCACGGGGAACAGGCCTTTTCGCGGCGATTCGAATGAATCGCTTTTCTATGCGATCGCTTATTGCGAACCGTCGAGGCAGTTAGAGATTTCCGGTGCGATGTGGACGGTGCTCTCCAAGGCGCTCAGGAAGAATCCGGATGAGCGTTACCTTTCGGCGGAAGAATTCGAGAACGCGATCAAGTCCGCGGCAGCGCCGTCCAGTTTCACATCGAAGACCTATTCCGCGCCCGCGCCCGAGACCGTTCCTGCGCCGACGGCAAGACCGGATAGGGAACCGATCGCGCCCACGGCCGCACCCCGGCGAGTTCTGTCTCCGCCAACACCGGTGTACGAGCCGCAGGAAGTCCGGCAACGACAAATCTCCACTCCTTACGAAATTGAAGTCGATCGTCCGACGCGGCCCATCACATCGCCTCGCCGCGATCATATTTATCGGGAGGAGCCGAAGGCGAAGAGCAGCAAAGGCGTCGTCATCGGCTTGATGCTAGCGGTGGTCTTCCTCATCATCGGCGTCCAAAGTTCGCTTCGGAGTTCATCCGATTCCATGCCGGTCGAGACCCCAGTGGAGGTCGATCCCACCGTCGACATCGCGCCTCCCCATTCTGCGTCAACATCCTCGCTGGAGTTCACTTGTGTCGCGACGTTGCCAAATGGATCAACCGTGAAAATGCCGTCGGCGCCGTCCACCCAGGTGCGCCAATTCGGTCCATACAAGGTCGATGTTCAGGTGGCGACGAGTTCGGGCGCTTCGTATCTCGCTGGCGAATTAGTTGGCGTAAAGGCGGCGAAGGATTTAGCGACGCTCCAAGGATATTCACAGCAGATCGCGAAGAGTCAGTCGAACATCCAAGTCAATCCGCCGACGTCGCGGATTTCCGCCCGCAACAAGGGTGGGCAGACCCAGTTCTATTTGAGAGTCGGTAAGCAGCGGATCGAGGGGCGGGTCGTTGTTTTCAATGTTCGGGGGCACATTGTGTTTTTTGAGTGCATGTGGCCGGGGAAGAATCAGAAGTTGTACGACCCGACGAAGTTTTTCGGGTCGATCAAGTTGTAAGTATCGCAATCTACGTGGAAGTGTGATCCCTCAATCCCCCCTACGGGATTGAGGGTAAATGTCCCAGCCTCCGTCTCTTTGCGGGTTCGATTCTAGCTCTCAATCCGATTGGCGGGATGCTGAGTCATTCTTTTCTACCCTCAACCCGGAAGGGCGGGTTGAGGGATCGCCCGATCGCCTTACCCTCAATCCCGTAGGGAGGATTGAGGGATGGTCCCCGATGCTGTTGCCAATTTCTCGTTGCCTGACCAAGGTCAGATCGAGCAAATTATATGGCGCTAAGGACTCGACTAAGTCCCTCGAGATTTTGATTCCTTCTTCAGAATTCCAAAGCCCCTGATCAAACAATTGGGCGCTCGACCATCTGTAAGCGCTAGCCTCTTCGCAGATACCTCCGCGAACAGGATTTCGGTGGACGTACTTCGCTTTCTGATAGAAAGTCTCCCGACGAGCAATGGGAAGGGAGCGAAATCCAACCTTCCAGAACACTCTTTCATTCAATCCCGACTGTTCTTGAAGATCCCGCTTTGCACGCTCCGTGACAAACGGAATTACTCGCCTCGCACCGTTGGATTTGATGCGATCGATAAACCAGGAAACCGTTTTTTCTTCTGGCGGATAGGCAAGAAAATGAATGTGGTGTCCCATCACGACGAAGGCGTGCAATATTGCCCCATAGTGGCGCACATCGTCGAGGAGGCTCGCAGACATGATGTTCTTCGCTTGATCACTCTCAAAACAGTGTGCGAAGTTGAGGCAGGTCGTCGTCACGAAGAAGCAGCGGTTTAGCACCGGACTGTTTTTATAGTGCTTGTAACCCGACCGCATGTCGAATTATTGTTACCCGTAATCGAATGGAATGCGTTGCTCACGATCCCTCAATCCCCCCTACGGGATTGAGGGTAAATGTCCTAGCATCCGCCTCTTTGCGGGATCGATTCTAGCTCTCAATCCGATTGGGCTGGATACGGATTCGTTCTTTTTACCCTTCAACCCGGATGGGCGGGTTGAGGGATCGCCGATTCGAATTCGCCGAAGCAAATTCTTACCCTCAATCCCGTAGGGGGGATTGAGGGATCAGCCCTGGGGATTGAGGGATGGCGCGCTCAGAAATCAGCAGGCGTTAAAACACGGAAGCGGTTGTCGCGTTCGTCGCTTCGCTCCAGCAGCATCGCCTCGGGTTTCAGATCGCCGACTTGGTCTTCGTCCTTCTCTTCCTTGTCCGGATCGAGGGCGGTGGCCCAGATCTCCTCGAGTTGTTTCATCGCGGTTTGGGGATCGGTGTCGGGTTTGACATCCGCGAGTTTGGTGCGGATTGCGGTGAGGATCGTGTCGGTGCCGGCGACGGCGGCGCATCGGCGAGAGACCGTGTAGTTGCCGTCGTAATCCAAGCAGTAGTAAAGATCGTCTTCCGCTTTCTCGTGCACTTCGCCAAATAGGGCGCGGACCACGAGCGGCGCGCTTGAGAAATCGCTGAAATATTTCTTGAGCGGGTTGCTGATGGCGGAGGCGACGCGCTGAATCGTCACGTCTTGCTCACTCCGGTTGTATCCCTCTTGATGAGTGAATTCGACGGCCGCAGTGCGAATCGCTTCGATGTCGGCCTGTTGTCCGATGGCGGCAAAGATCAGGCGGTCGTAGATCTCGTAAATCTTTTGCGCTTGGCGGCGGTAGGTGAAGACGAGGATCCCTGCGTTCAGGGAGACGGCCATCGCGGGCGCGCCTTGCGAGAGCTTGCCCTCGATGTACGAAGCTCGGTTGCCGATGCTCTCCTGCCAGTCGTAGGGGGTGTACATTTCCTTTGTAATTGTGACGCTTTTTAGAAAGGTGAACAGCGATCAGTTATCAGTGATCAGAAATAGGGCGGTCTGATCACCGATTACTAATCTCCGATTACTGTCCGATGTTCGGCGCCCAAGCATTTGGCATCGTGAACCAGGACTCCAACATCCGCCCGACCTTGTCCAAGGACTCAGGCGAGCACTTGTCCGGAGTGTCGTTCGTGGTGTGCCAGGCCGGGTAGTCGAAGTCGATGAGGTCGATGGTGGGGACGCCTTTATCGATCAGCCACATGTGATCGTCGTCCATGTCATAGCCCTGCTTCATCGGGAAGGTGCTGCCGAGGCCGATGCTTGCCGCGTGCTTATAGAACGCGGTCATCAGGTCGGGAGCGCAGTCAAGGCTCTTCTTTTCCATCGGGATCGAGAGGTCCTTGTCTCCGATCATGTCGAGAAGAATGCCGTAGGTCGGCTTGGGTCGCATCTCGTTCATGTGGTCGGCAAAGAAGATCGATCCGAGGTACATCTCGTCCTCGCCGGGGCCGAGGTCTTCGCCATCGGTGAAGAAGTACATGATGCCGACGTTCGGCGCGTGTACTTTCAGGACTCGCATCAGCTCGAGCATCACGGCGACTCCGCTCGCGCCATCGTTGGCGGCGGGAATCGGCTTCTCCTTATTCGCTTCCACCGGATCTTGATCCGCTTGCGGTCGGGAATCCCAGTGGGTCAGGAGGAGAACGCGGACGGATGCGTTGTTCCAGTTCTGGGTGCCGATGATGTTCTGCATGCGCAGCATCTGGCGCGTCTTCGTCCAGTGATATTGAAACTTCTGCTCGCGCGGGTCATCGCAATATTTCTTGACTTCGTCGAGGATGTACTGCTCGGTCTTATCGTGGGCGGTTGTGCCGGGGACTCGTGGCCCAAAGGCAACTTGATTGATAAGATGGGTCCACGCCTTCTGTTTGTCGAAGTGGGTGCCATCGTTCGGCACCTGTTGCGTGTTGGTGCCGACAGGCTTTTTGTTATCGAGCGGCAGGTGCTGCGGAGTGTGCGGGCGTGGCTTGGTCTGGGAGACGCATGCGCCGCTGATTACGAGGAGGCAACCCAGCGTGGCGAGGTATCGGAGACGGGTTTGCCTTTTAGCATGGTCTCGACCGTTGCGCCCGGAAGTGTTTGAGAGATGTTCGCCTTGTCCCATATTTTGAAATATCCAAATCCGCCTCGGCCGAGCCGTGCGGGCATCGCGATTGTATACGTGCGACTGTTGTCGACGGGCGCGCCGGAAGCGCTGATACTCTTGACACGCTGACCGATCGGGGCCGATCCGTTGAAGCTCACTTCGAATCCAGAGATCTGAAGGAAGCTGGAGTTCGGCATCGGATACACGGAGAGCGATCGCTCGAAGGCTTGCTTGAGCTGCGTGCCGGTGAGTTTGACCACGACGATTTCGTCGGAAGAGAATTCGAAGTATGCGGCGAGATTGTCTTTCTGGATGCTCTGCTTGAGTAGCCCGGCGGCGACGAATGCGCCATCGGTGTGAGCGGCGTTTCGGATGGCGTCGGCCGCGCTTTGGGCAGGGCTGTACGATCCGATCTCAAACGGCTCTTGGGCATATGCGGCGGTCGGCAGCACGAAAGCGGCCGTTGCCAGCAGGAACCACAACTTAGATTTCATTTCCTTTCGAAAGAAGAACGCGCCACCTATTTTGACTTGGGAAAGGCGTTGGCGTTACCCTTGAATACGCAAGAACAGGGCCATTTGGTGGCTTGGGGTCATTTTGAACTCGGAACGGGGAACTCGGAGCGCGGAACTGGGGAGGGTGTTTCGGGCAAGGGCGGGCGGGCACTTGGAATCGGCGTTGCCAATTAAGCGGAAACCGGTCTGATGTCCTCAGGCGGCATCGTAGACTAAAGGTTGTCCGAGGCAAAAATGAAGCTGACGGTGATCCTTGTCTCTTTGGGCGCGGTTGCCTACTTTGTGTGGAACGCGGCGACCTATCGGCATGATCACATGGAGGAGAAGTCGATAGAACGGTTCGCTGCCGTCGAATTTCGGAGTCGATTTGGGCGGTGGCCAAAGAGCCTCGACGAAATGGTTGCGAAATGTAACGGAAAGGAGCATCACGAGCTAGCTGGCCATATTGCCTTCAAAGAACTATCCGCACAGTTTCTTTGCCACGACACGGATGCACATTGCAAGTTGCAGTTCACTGGAAAATTTGGACCGTTTACATGGAGCGGAAGGTCGACTCGCGAATACGACGCAGCTTTGAGCCCTGAGGATTTCAAGAGATGGTCGGCGAGGCATTGGTTCTACTGATCGAGCAGATCATCTTTCAAATCCATGTGGACAAGGATTCCGCAGGAAAGCCCAACATGTGAACCAATGGATGATGGAATGACGGGCGACTACGAAAACGAACTTAGCAACCTTCGAAGGCTCTTTGACGTTGCGGCTATGCCGGATTATGAGCCGGAATCTAGATGCGCCACAACGATTGGTGCAAAAGACCGGTACGTCGGCAAACGGTTTGACGAGATAACTCGGGATGATTTCGTCAAATTCCTGGGAGATCTCGAAGACTTAAGCGCATCCGAAATGGCGCACCTTCTGCCAATGATCGTCTATTTGTCTCTAAAAAATGTAGGTGATGACCACGTGATGAGCTCTTTAGAGGTTCTAGATTATTTTGGGCACGAACAAGACGCGCGCTTAGAGATTTATCGAACTCTAAAGATCATCAGCAATCCGGAGAGGAAGGATGCTCTTCTTGATGCACTTGGCGTTTTAATTGAGGCATATGCGCGCCGGGACCAGACTGGTAACACCTTGGCCCCGCTCAGTCGCATGAAACAATACATATTCAATAATTGATGACCCAAGCACTTCGAAGTTAGCGGGAAGAGGAAAAAAATGACTTTCGTGTTTTTGGCGGCGGCACTACTGTGGCAGAAAGCACCTCTACTCGTTGCTCCAGATGGCTTTGACAAGGTCTTTGCGCCATTGAGAGGCGGCAACTTCGCTCTTGTTCGGGAAGATCCAGCTATGACTACCGTGGAAATCTTCGACTACTCTGGCAAGCTCATTGAGAAGAACGACGTTGGCAAGAATGTGTTGGTCACAGGAATCTTTGAGGGCGCTTTGAAGCTTGTCTACTATCCACCCAATTGGTTTCCAGAGGACTCGGATAGTAGCAACGATTTTCCGGATCTGCCGCTCAGCATTGGGATTCCTCGGTGGATTGGTGATTTTTCGTTTACGAGAGTCGGTGAAAAGTATGCGTTCTGGACTGGGCACGTTTTGCCGTCATTCATCAAAGTTCCAAGCAACGTTCTAAAGGTTGGGGACCCAAAGATGGGTACCCCGGCCAATCTTGTCTTGGTCGACAAGCAGGGCAAGTCAGGGATCGTTCTCGCGCAGTTCTTCGTCAGCTATGGCGAGGGAACGCCTTCTGCGCGCATGGCTTTCTCGATGGCTTACAGCCCCGAGGTGCATAAGCTTCTGTTCTTTGCAGGGCAGTCACTTTACGCAATCGACGTTTATAGGAAGTGAGCGAGATTGCAGAGAGTCGTCAGATCAAATGGTGGGTCGAATTGCTAGACGTTGAACGCCTGAGGCATACGCTTCTAGCAGCATTTCTGCCCTCGCCACGACCGGACTTTCTTGAGCATCCTGTGCTTGATGAGGGGGAGGCCGACGCGCTGGAGCAAATCGGGATGCGACCTTGGCAAGAAGTGTCGCTTGGAACGATCGAGGCGCATGGGCGAATGGCAATTTACGCCTTCGATGAGATCGAACTGGTCTATTACTGTCCGGCTTTCCTCAACTCGTACCTCGAACTCATTAGCGGATCGGAAGTGAGTTTTGCGAGAGAACAAAATGTGTTCGACCTACTCTGCACGCTTTTTACTCCGCCAATGGACGAAGAGATAGGAAGATCAACGACTTGGATCATTGCGAGTCGGCTCGATGAGGAGCAGCGAAGGACTGTCGCCGAAATAATGGAAGTCGCCTATTCGAGAATGGATGATGGCGATGAGTCAATTGAGTGGGGAAGGGAGTTTTGGAAGTCTCCACAGTCGTTTGGCGCCGATTATGTGAGGCACACTCATTGTGAGGAGGGCGGCAATTGAAGACGAATTTACAGGCTTTCAGAAATCTCTTTGATTCTTCGCCCTTCGCTGACCTAAATCCGTCGCATTCGGGTGAGTTCGCTGATGAGGGGAAACAGCACTATCTCGGAAAGACATTTGAGACTTTTACTAGAGACAGCGTTGTTGAGTTTCTGATCAAAGTAGAGCGTTTGAGTTGCCTGGAGGTCGCATCGCTCCTGCCTGTAGTGTTGTATCGTACGCTCCATCATGCAGACGATGAAAGAATCTGCTCGCTGTTTCGCGAACTGAAATATGCCGACGAGATACCTGATTGTCGGAGCAAAATGGCCGATGTTTTTGCAAAGATGACGGATGACCAGCAGAATGCCCTTATTGATGCTATTTCGGACATGATCGCGAGCTACGCCTGGCTGGACGCGACTGGAGAAGCCGTGTACGCCCTCGGCAAGCTGAAAGAAATCATCTTCTATGCAGATGGTTTCGCAAGCATCCCTTCTTAAGCTGGGCACTGTGTCGCACGCAGGCCATCGATCATAAAACGAAAAGGGGCCGAATCATCGAAATGATTCGGCCCCATCGAAATCAGTGAGGGATCACCAGTCGACTTTGACGCCCATCTGACGGGCGGAGCCGGCGACGATTCGCATAGCTGCTTCTTCGTCGTCGGTATTGAAGTCGGGCATCTTGAGCTTCGCGATCTGGCGGAGCTGGTCCTTGTTCAAGGTTGCCACGCGCTCCGTCTTGGGGTTGTGGGCGCCGGTCTCGATTCCGGCGGCTCTCTTGATGAGATCCGTGGTGAGGGGCTGCTTGATCTTGAATGCGTAGGAGCGGTCCTCGAAGACGGTGATTTCGACGGGCATGACGTAGCCGATCTGAGGGGCCGTCTGCTCGTTGAACTTCTTGAGGAACTCCATCATGTTGATGCCGGCCTGACCGAGCGCGGGGCCAACAGGTGGAGCGGGCGTTCCCTTTCCGGCGGGGATGTTCAATTTGATGTTATGGGTGACTCGCTTTGCCATAAGAAAAATCCTATTTTTGGGTTAGGCAGGCGAGGGGGAAGCATCATCCTGCGCGGAATGTAGATTGTACCTTTTGAGCGGAGGGCTTGGGGCTCTAGGCTTGAGGCTCGGGGGTTGGGGCTTGAGGCTTGAGGCTTGAGGCTTGAGGCTTGGGGTTTGGGCTTGGGCGTCGAGGGATTTCACGCAAAGCCGCAAAGAATCGCAAAGGCGCAAAGGGTGAGAGGAGGCTAGTTGCCGGACTTTGTGGTCAAAAGAGCAGACAAACGTCTGCTTAAAAGGTCAATCTTAGCCTATCATTAAGGGATGAATTCGTCCAAATCCGAGATCCGCGATACAAGATCTCTCGCGTCAGCGAGATCCCGGATGAGTGCGACAGCACGATATCGGGACGCGATCCCAGATTCGAGATTGAAGGCCGTTTTATGTATCCCTCTGTCGCTAAATTCAATCTCAGCTCTCAGCCCTTAGGTCTCAGCCCTTGGCTATGCCAAACTGATGCCAGTTACACGCAAGGAGCGCGAACCTAAATCCATGCCCGTTGTTTCACTTAGAATTCCCCAGATTGGCGAGGGTCTCCAGGAGGCCCGACTCGTTGCCGTTCTCAAGCAGCCCGGAGAAAAGGTTAAGCGAGACGAACCGATCTATCAGATGGAGACGGACAAGGCAGTTATGGACGTCGAGTCGCCTTATGAAGGCACCTTGACCGAATGGATGGCCCCAGTCGATACGATTCTTCCCATCGGAGGCGAGGTCGCCAAGATGGACGTGGTCGGCGACGTGGAAGAGGCGCCCGCTCATGGTCACGCTCCGGCGGCGGCTGCGGCAAACAGCACCGCTGTGGTCGAGGCTCCGGCCGCGGCGGCAACTGCGCCTGCCGGTCCGGCTCGCAACGCCGACGTTCCTCCGAAGACTCGCGCGTATGCCAAAGAGAAAGGGATCGCGGACGATGTGTTGGGGACGATTCCGGCGAAGGGCTCCAAACTTCTGCCCGCCGATATCGACGCGTTCCTCAGCAATGGCGGCGGAGTTCTCAAGACCCCTGCGGCGAAACCGGCCGCGGCGAAGGCTTCCGGAAAGGCAGGCGCCTTCTCCGATTCGAGTATTTCCAACAAGCAGCGCATTCTCAATTCGCGCATGGTGCGAGCAAATCAGATCGTGGTGCCGGGCACTATTTCTTGCGCCATCAATTGGGAGCCAATCGAAAGGTCGCGCGCAAAGATCAAGGCGGCAGGCGGTTCGTTCCAGCCATCCGCGTTTACGATCTTCGCGTTCGCGGTCGCGCAAGTTTTGAAAGATCACGCGGCGTTCCGCACGACGATGGCGAACGACGAGACCTACCGCACTTACAACAATGCGCAACTTGGTATCGCGGTGAGCTTGGAGAGCGGCGACTTGTTGACGGCGGTTGTCGAAGATGCCGATTCACTTTCGTGGCAAGATTTCGCGCAGCGGATGCGCGATCGGATCGAGTCGGCACGAGGGGGCAAAGATCAAGTCAGCGAATCGACGACGATCTCCTTGACGAACATGCAGCAGTTCGGACTTCGCGATGCGGTTCCGGTCGTTGTGTCGCCTGCTGTTGCGACGCTCTTCATCGGTGAGGTTTACAACGGCTTGGCGAATGACGTGACGAACGCGATTCGATTGCAGCGCACGGTGAATCTTGGATTGACGTTCGATCATCGTGTGGTGAACGGAGTCGGTGCGGCGAACTTCCTGAAGGCGATCAAAGAGACCGCGGAAGGGATCGAAAAGCTTCTGGGATAAGTGGGATCGCGGATCTCGGATATTGGATCTGCGACCCAATACCCAATACCTAACACCCAATACCTGCCTCGACAAGATGAAACCATTAATCGGAATCACAGTTAACGCGAAAGAAGAACCGGAGGAAAAGACCGGGGGCAAGCTGTGGCTCAACTGGAATTACGCGCAAGTAATTTCGGATGCGGGTGGGATTCCGATCTTGATTCCTCCGCAGGCTGACATGAAGGAGCTTGCGGGCGTACTTCACGGGTGGCTGATTCCCGGAGGTTACGATATCGATGCGAAGCACTTCGGCGAACAGAATCATCCGATGGTGATTCCCATTGAAGAAGAAAGATTTCAGGCGGAAGCGGAGCTTTATAAGCACTTAGATGCTGACGTTCCCGTTCTCGGCATCTGCTACGGTTGCCAATTTCTCAATGTGCAACGTGGCGGCAATTTAATTCAGCATCTTCCCGACGTCGTTGGGCATGAAGCACATGAGGGCGGCACGCCACAGAAATACCAAATCGATTCGGGCTCCAAGCTGTCGACCATCGTGGGCAGTGAAGTGATGGAAGGAAAGAGTTATCATCACCAGGCAATCGGCGATCTAGGAAAAGGATTGACGGTAGTCGGAAAGCACGAAGACGGAATGGTAGAAGCGATCGAAGCCGATGACCGCCCGTGGATGGTCGGCGTGCAGTGGCATCCGGAGAGAACGTTCTCTGATCCATCATCGAGAAAATTATTTGAAGCATTTGTTTCCGCCGCGCGCGACTACGCAAACAAGAAGATGACGGCGGGTGTTTGTTGAGACGATACATCGATGGAGAAGAGGTCGAGCTCGACCCAAACGCGGCGCGCGTTTCCAAATTGACGGACCGCATGATCGTTCATGCGGAAGAAGGATCGTATTCCGCAGTCGCCGTGCGCACCGGCGACAAAGTACACGTCTCTTATAAGGGCCACGTTTACGTGGTCGAATCGGCTAAGCCTCGAGCCCGCGCTGGAAGCGCGGCAGGAAGCGGCGAACTCCGTGCGCCGATGCCCGGTCAGATCGTGGACGTACTTGTGAAGCAAGGCGATTCGGTGACGAAAGGTCAGAAGGTGCTCGTGCTGGAAGCGATGAAAACGCAGCAACCATTTACAGCACCTTTCGATGGCAAGGTTGAAAAGCTGACCGTCGCAATGGGCCAACAGGTCGGCGACGGGGAAGTGCTTGCAGTCATCGTTGCTGGTTGATGGTTGGTCGTTGATCAGCAGAGTCATTACGCGCACGAAAACTCTTTGCAGAATGAATTCTGCGTTCCTTCTAATAGCGAAAAGGTCCGGCAGGATTTCTCCCACCGGACCTTTCGCTTGAGCACCCCGCTCGTTTCTTATCGGACGCCGAACTTCACCGTGATAAACGTTCCGTCGTTCAGAGAGATTCTGTAGACGTATGTGAAGTTCGCGGTCAAGGTGGACGTGTCGAGGTAGTAGACCCACGAGGTTCCGTCCCACTTGAAGACTGTGCTAGGCGTTGCGGTGACACCGGTCGAGTTCAGCGGGCCTGCGCCGGTGATCGTCTGGATGAGCGTGAAGCTCTGGACGACTCCGAGGTAGGAGACCGGCGAACCGTTCACGTTGAACACGTTGAACCGAATCGGGACGATCGCACCCTTGGCGAATACTGAGGTTCCATCTGCCTTGATCGGCAGCATCGGTCCAGTGTTTCCGTTGTAGATGACTCGCAACACACCGTTGACCTTCGTCACTGTGTAGTTGTGGATCTTTCCGTTCGGGTCAGAGACGCCCGCGGTGATCGTGTACTGACCTGCGGTCAACGCTTGCTGACCGTTCAGCGAGAACACACCACCGATTCCGTCGCTCGGGATTCCTCCGGTGACGACGCCGGTGAGCGTCGGGTTTGGACCGTCCACAAACTTCGTCAGGTTGTTCGCGGTAACCGTAAGAGCCTTCGGCGTGATCGTGATCGTCGCCGTCGTGGTGGCTCCAACATAGTTGGCGCTACCGGCGATCTTCGCGGTCACGGTGTACGTGCCGATCGTGTCAGGAGGCGTGTTGTCTGCACTTGGGTAAGTGATGATGACCGGAGTGAGATTCTCACCTGCGGCACCCGTTGCCGTTGCAGTGATCGGGTGGGGCAGCGAGTCGTACACCACGGTGATCGGATTCATCGTGATCGTTGGCGTCGCCTTCGTGATCGTCAGCGTTCCCGTGACCGGAGTTGCGCTGTAACCCACGCTGTTCAGCGATGCGACGACCGCGTACGATCCAACGTTGATCGGCAAGGTTGCCGAACCGTTGTAAGTGACGGATACGCCGCTCAGTCCTGCTGGGTTCGTCGTAACCGTGACAGCGATTCCGCTTCCGGTGTACGTCTGAGTCAGATTGCTGAGGGTCATCGTCGCGTTGTTGCCGTTGATCGTAATTGTTGCGGTCTTCGATCCCGCGAGATAATTCGCGTTGCCTGCGAACGCGCCC
>Ga0070666_10001853_pt1 | contig 12883 bp, 11 predicted proteins | sample KBSS23metaG_FD_64677 | JGI IMG/M metagenome (GOLD analysis project Ga0070666, IMG submission 64677) | Switchgrass rhizosphere microbial communities from Kellogg Biological Station, Michigan, USA - KBS S2-3 metaG | ecosystem: Host-associated > Plants > Roots > Rhizosphere > Soil ... | reverse complement strand
GCACTCGGCGATGAGATAAAAACCGCGTTGTGATTCGGCGAGCACGGCGGCGACGCCTGCGCCAAGCACGGCCGGATCGAGCGCCTTGTTTTCGGTTTCCAGCGCCATCGCCGCGTTGAAGGCAACGAGGATCTGGCGATCTTGCGCTTGCGCCGCGCGCACGCGAATTGCCGTCATGATTTTTTTCCCCTGCGATTGCGAGAACTGCCCAATTTGCGCGTCAGCGTGTTGCGGCCCAGGCCGAGCTGCTTCGCTGCACGGCCACGCTGATTGGCGTTCTCGGCCAGTGCCGCGGCCAGCAGCGCCTGATCGAACTCGGCGCGCAGACGCGGATAAATTTCCTGTTCGCCGCTGGCGAGGCGTTCGCGCACCAGGCGCTGCAAGTCGTCGCGCCAGGTCGAGGCATTGTCCACATCCGCGGCTCCGGGCGGCAGATCCTGCACGCGGATCTCCCGGCCCGGCGCCATTACCGCGAGACGCCGGCACAGGTTCTCGAGCTGCCTGACATTGCCCGGCCATGACAATTCCGTTAGCGCACCGAGCGCCGCCGGCGAAAACAGCTTCGCTTCCAGACGCATATCGGCGGCCGCGCGGGCCAGAAAGCGCGCGGCGAGGAGCGGAATGTCATCGCGTCGTTCGGCCAGCGGCGGCAGGTGCAGACGCACGACGTCCAGGCGATGCAGCAGATCGGCACGGAACTGCTCGGCTTCGACCTTCGCATCGAGATCCTGATGCGTGGCCGCGATCACCCGCACGTCGGCGCGGATCAGTTCGCGGCCGCCGACGCGATAGAACTCCCCTTGCGCGAGCACGCGCAACAGGCGCGTCTGCAGGCCGAGCGGCATGTCGCCGATTTCATCGAGAAACAGCGTGCCGCCTTGGGCCTGCTCGAAACGTCCGGGATGGCGCTTGACGGCGCCGGTAAATGCGCCGGCTTCATGGCCGAACAGTTCCGACTCGAGCAGTTCCGACGGTACGGCTGCGGTGTTCATCGCCACGAACGGCCGCGGCGCGCGCGCGCTGTGCCGATGCAGAGCGTGCGCAACGAGTTCCTTGCCGGTGCCCGTGGCGCCGGTGATCAGCACGTTCAAGTCGGTGGCCGCCACGCGCCCGATGCTACGGAACAATTCGCGCATGGTCGGCGCCTGGCCGATCAGCTCCTGCTCGTGCTCAACGTGCGGCAGCGGCGCCGGTGGCGGCCGCGTTTCGGCGAGCGCGCGCTCCACCGCGCCGAGCATCTGGTCCAGATCGAATGGCTTCGGCAGATAGTCGAATGCGCCATTGCGATACGCGGCGGCGGCCGAGGCGACATCGGTGAATGCGCTCATCATGATCACCGGCGCGGCGATCTGGCGTGTCTTGAGCTGTTCGAGCAACTTCAGGCCGCCGCTGCCGGGCATGCGCACGTCGCTGACCACCACATCGGGCGTGGCCTCATCGAGCGCGCGGATCAGCTGCTCGGCGTCAATGAACTCGCGCACCTGCGCGCCGCCATCGCGCAGCGCTTCGCCGAGCACGTAACGGATCGCATTGTCGTCATCCGCTATCCAGACTTCGGGCGCGGCCGCGCGCGCAGCATGGTCAGGTTTTCTATCCATGCACGCGCATCTCCCCGTCCGCCACCCGACAGGCCCGCGCCGCGTAGGCGTTGGTTTTTTGCGTGCGTTCGCGCGGCTCGCGCCGGCGGGGTCGCCTGTTTGACTCAAGTCTCATGAGCGCGCTCCAGCGGCAAGCTCAGACTGAACACCGTGCGCCCAGGATTGCTCGTGAACGCGATGCGGCCGCCATGCTCCTGCGCGATCTCCTGTGCGACTGCGAGCCCGAGCCCCGTTCCATCCGCGCGTCCGGACACCAACGGCAGAAACAACGACTCGCGCAGCGCCTCGGGCACACCGCTGCCGTTATCGATGACGTCCACGCGCATGGCCAGTCGTACCGGCCTGCCGTTGAGCACGACGCCGCGCTCGGCGCGCGTGCGCAAGCTAATCTGCGTGGCCGCCGCTTGCAGCGCATTGCGCAACAAATTGAGCAGCAACTGCAGCAGACGGTCGGCATCGCCGCGCAGCGGCGGCAGGCTCGGATCGTAATCGCGCTCGAAGTCGAGTTCCGACGGCGCTTCGGTGCTGATCAGCGCGAAAGCGCGTTCGACCAGTTCGTGCAAATTCACGGCGCTCAGATGCGGCTTGCCCCCCGGGCGCAACAGGCGATCGGTCAGGGCAACCAGCCGGTCGGCCTCGGCGATGATCAGTTCGGCCAGACGCTGCTGGTCCGGCTCGGTGGTTCGGCGCTGCAGCAGCTGCGCGGCGCCGCGCAGGCCGGCGAGCGGATTCTTCACCTCATGCGCGAGACCACGCAGAGTTTGCGAAATGCGCGGACCGGCGCTCGTAGATGGCTCATGCGGGCTGGACGCGTGTACTTCCAGCACTACGCCAGCGTCTTCGGCAATGCTGATCGTAACGTCGGCTCGTAGCGGTGGCTCGCGTGTGGCCAGATCGAAGCCGCGCATGGTCAGGGAGGAATGCGCGCTGCGCGCGCGCGCGATCAGTTCGCCGAGGGCCGACGCCGCTGAGCCGAGTGTTTCGAGGGGACAATCGCGCCAGCGTGCCAATCCAGTCATTTCGATGAACGCCGGATTGACATAGACAAAGCGCAACTGCGCGTCGAGCACGGCGACGCCAGTGGCGAGCTGATCGAGCGCGGCAAAATTCGTTGGTGAAGGCGGAGGAGCCACGCACCATTTTAGTGCAATTTTTCGCTCAGCAGCGATGTCTCAAACTGGCAAACCGGTCAGTAGTCGTACGCCGACTCTCCATGCGAGCTGATATCGAGCCCCTCGCGCTCCTCCTCCTCAGTCACGCGCAGGCCGACGAGCAGGTCCGCGATCTTGTAGGCGATGAGTGCGACGACCGCCGTCCACACGATCGTGATGCCGACCGCCTTGGCCTGGATGAACAGCTGCGCGGCGATGCCGGGGTAACCCATCGTCATCGTCACCCAGTCCTGCACAGAACCCGGGCCGCCGAGACTCGGCGCGTTGAAGATGCCGGTCAGCAATGCGCCGGAGATACCGCCGAGTGCGTGCACGCCGAATACGTCGAGCGAGTCGTCGGCCTTGATCAGGCGTTTGAGGCCGGTGACGCCCCATAAGCAGATCAGTCCGGCGAGCGCGCCGATAGCGAACGCGCCGGGAATACCGACGTTGCCGGCGGCCGGCGTAATCGCGACGAGACCGGCGACCGCGCCCGACGCCGCGCCGAGCATCGACGGCTTGCCTTTGAGGATCCACTCGGCGGACGTCCACGCCAGCACCGCGCACGCGGTGGCGAGATAGGTGTTGAGGAATGCCAGCGCGGCCGACCCGTTCGCCTCCAACGCGGAACCCGCATTGAAGCCGAACCAGCCGAACCACACGAGCGAGGCGCCGATCATGGTCATCGTCAGGCTGTGCGGCTTGAGCGCTTCGCGGCCGTAGCCGATGCGCTTGCCGAGCAGAAAGGCGCCGATCAATCCGGCCACGCCGGCATTGATGTGCACGACCGTGCCGCCGGCGAAATCGAGCGCGCCCATCCGCCACAAGTAACCGGCAGTGGCGTTGACGGCATCGCTTTTCGACGCATCCGTGTACGCATCCGGCCCGGCGAAGTACCAGACCATGTGCGCGATCGGCAGATAGCTGAAGGTGAACCAGATCACGACGAAGATCAGCACGGCGGAGAACTTCACGCGCTCCACGATCGAGCCGAGTATGAGGCAGCACGTGATTGCCGCGAACGTGGCCTGGAAGGCGACGAACACGAGCTCGTACAGCGGCGTGCCTTTGGAAAACGTGCCGGCGAGCGCGAACGAGCCGTCGGCCGGATTGAACGTGCCGTTGAGAAACAATCGCGAGAAGCCACCGAAGAACGCGTTGCCTTGCGTGAACGCGACGCTGTAACCGTATACGCACCACAACACGGTGATCAGCGAGAACACGACAAACACCTGCATCAGCACCGATAGCATGTTCTTGGTGCGCACGAGGCCACCGTAGAACAACCCGAGCGCCGGCACGCTCATCAGCAGCACGAGCGCCGTGGACATCATCATCCATGCCGTGTCGCCTTTGTTCGGCATGGGCATTGCCGGCGTCTGCGCATGACTCGATTGCGCGAGCAACAGCGCCGCGATAACGCCGGCGAGCGCAAGCAGGAATGGAAGCGGGCGTTTGCCGAGCGCCGCAGTTTTGACCTGAGCTCCACTCATAAGGCGTCGTCTCCGATCTCCCCCGTACGAATGCGCAGCACCTGTTCGATGGCACACACGAAAATCTTGCCGTCGCCGACCTTGTCGGTGCGCGCGGCTTGCTGGATCGCTTCGAGCGCGGTCTCCAGCTGGCGGTCGCTGACAACGGTTTCGATCTTGATCTTCGGCAGCAGGTCGACGACGTATTCGGCGCCGCGATACAGCTCGGTGTGGCCTTTCTGCCGGCCGTAGCCTTTGACTTCGGTGACGGTAAGTCCGCTGACGCCAGCTTCGGTCAGCGCTTCGCGCACTGCTTCGAGTTTGAACGGGCGGATTACGGCGGTGATCAGTTTCATGTGCGCACCGATGCGCTCAGCGCAAGCGTCTTTTGCCAGTAACCCACATCGATCCAGCGATTGAACTTGAAGCCGACTTCGTGAAAATGCGCGACTTTGGCAAAGCCTAAGCGTTCGTGCAGGGCGACGCTGGCCGCGTTCGGCAGCGCGATGCCGCCGATGACGATGTGCACCGATGCCGGTAGTGCATCGAGGAATTGCTGATATAGACGCGTGCCCACGCCAGCACCAAGATGTGCGGCATCCAGATAGATCGTGCTCTCTACCGAATGCCGATAGGCACTGCGCTGCTTCCAGCGATCGGCATAGGCGTAGCCGACGACTACGCCCGCAGTTTCTGCGACGAGCCAGGGCAAGCCGCTGGCCGCGACAGCCGCGAGCCGACCGGCCATGTCGGTTGTCGTGATTTCCTGTTCCTCGAACGTGACGACGCTGTCGCGGATGTAATGGTTGTAGATGCTCGCGATGCCGGCGGCATCATCGCTCAGCGCATGGCGAATGCGAACGTCGTGCATGCGCGTGACTGCGCTCCGCGGGAAACGGAGCGCAATCCCTTCGCTCATCAGAGGCTGTAGTACATCTGGTACTCGATCGGGTGCGTCGCCGCGCGGAAACGCGTGACCTCGACGAGCTTGGTTTCGATGTAGGCGTCGATGAAGTCGTCGCTGAACACCCCGCCGGCCTTGAGGAACGCGCGATCCTTGTCGAGCGCCTCCAGCGCCTGATCCAGACTGCTGCACACGGTCGGGATATGCTTCTCTTCTTCCGGCGGCAGGTCGTACAGGTCCTTATCCATCGGCGCGCCCGGATCAATCTTGTTCAAGATGCCGTCGAGGCCCGCCATCATCAGCGCGGTGAACGTCAGATACCCCGAGTTCATCGGATCCGGGAAACGCACTTCGATGCGCCGCGCTTTCGGCGAATGCACGAACGGAATGCGGCAGCTCGCCGAACGGTTGCGCGCCGAATAGGCGAGCATCACCGGCGCCTCGAAGCCCGGCACCAGACGCTTGTAGCTGTTCGTCGTGGAATTGGTGAACGCGTTGATCGCGCGCGCGTGCTTGAACACGCCGCCGATGTAGTACAACGCCGTCTGCGACAGACCGCCGTACAGATCGCCCGCGAACAGGTTCTGGCCGTTCTTCGCCAGCGACTGATGCACATGCATCCCGGAGCCGTTGTCGCCGACGATCGGCTTCGGCAGGAACGTCGCGGTCTTGCCGTGCGCATGCGCGACGTTCTTGATCACGTACTTGAGCGAGAGCATCTCGTCGCCCTTCTTCACCAGCGTCGCGAACTTGGTGCCGATCTCGCATTGGCCGGCGGTCGCGACTTCGTGATGGTGCACCTCGACGGTGAGACCCATCTGCTCGAGTACCTTGCACATCTCGCTGCGGATATCGCCGAGCGAATCGACCGGCGCGACCGGGAAATAGCCGCCCTTGACGCCGGGGCGATGGCCGGAGTTGCCGCCCTCGTATTTCTTGCCGGAGCTCCAGGCCGCTTCTTCGGATTCGACTTCGAAGAAAGCGCCGTGCATATCGTTGCCATAGCGCACGGAGTCGAAAATGAAGAACTCCGGTTCCGGGCCGAAGAACGCGGTGTCGGCAACGCCGCTGGATTTCAGGAACGCTTCCGCGCGCCGGGCGATCGAGCGCGGACAGCGCGAATACGCCTGCATGGTCGACGGTTCGAGCACGTCACAGGTCAGAATCAGGGTCGGGTCGGCCGCGAACGGATCCATCACGGCGCTCGCCGCATCCGGCATCAGCACCATGTCCGAATCGTTGATGCCTTTCCAGCCGGTGATCGAGGAGCCATCGAACATCTTGCCGTCTTCGAAGATCGAGGCGTCGACGGCGTGACTCGGGAAGGTGACGTGGTGCTGCTTGCCGAGCATGTCGGCGAAGCGCAAGTCGATGAATTCGACTTTATTTTCCTTGATGAGATCGAAAACGTCTTTCGCGGCCATTCTTGCGGAACTCCCAATCAGTGGTGTTCCGCTCTAGAGCAAGGCGAATGCCAAATACGATATAACCTAATTTATCAGGTGGTTATGCGAAAATTGGCGTGCTATAACGGCATGCTTTGCACATTTTTGGATACAGGTGGAACCGGCTTAGCACCGTAATGGTGCTTACTCGCGATCGATGCCCGCCTCGTCATTGAAGTCGCCAATGCCTTCGACGAGTGCGGTGACGGCTTCGCGCTCGGCTGACGTCAGATGCGGATTCCATACGTCGAGCAGCAGCACTATGCGCGTGCTGTCGCCGCGGTTCCAGGCCTCGTGCTCGAACGTATCGTCGAAGGTGAAACATTCGCCTTCGCGCCAAACGCGTTCCTCGCCGCCGACCTTGATCGCGCAATTGTCCGGAACGATCAGCGGCAGATGCGTGACCAGGCGCGTATTCGTGACCCCGCGATGCGGCAGGATGTGGGTACCGGGTGTGAGCACCGAAAAGCACACTTCGGGACCATGTTCGCGAATGCGGCACAGCGGCACGGCTGCGAGCGCGGCGCTCGTACGCGGACTATCGCGATGATGCTCGGCGTAACGCTCGCCGTGACGATAGAAGAAATACGCATCCCAGACGGGTTTCTCGACGCCGCCGAGATAGCCTTTCACATCTTCGGGTTTGTGGAATTTCAGAAACGGTTCAAGGCCCTGCGGCGCCGACATGACGGCGACAGCTTCCTCGCGGATCGCAGCAAATTGCGCTTCGAATTCGGCGTACCAGGGGAACAGTTCGCGCGCGAAATACGTCATCGCAGGCAAGCCGGGGAAAAACAGGAATTTCGGACGCTGGCGTGGATCGGGATAATTCGCCGGCAGCTCGCCGAGGTAGATGCGCAGGCTATCGGCGACGCGGCGTAACGCTTCCTCGCCGTGGCGCTCGCGCAGCGGCGCGAGCAGCGCCTCGAACACCTGCTTGCGCCCGTGATAGGTGTAGCTCATCGCGTGCTTGACCAGCTGCCGCAACGGCGGCGCCGTCGTTTCGTCGCTGAGCCAGCGATTCTGCGACTGCGCTTGTGTGATCGCACTGAAGTAACTCGTCAGCGCGGCCCGCTCGCGACCGAGGCGCTCGAGCGCGTGCGCGTAATGCAGGCGCACCATGAACGCTTTCGGCGCGAGTTCAACGGCGCGGCCGAGCGCACGCTGGGCTTCGTCGAACTTCTCCAGAGCGAGATAGCTCGAGCCCAGATTCCACAACGCGTGCGCGTCGTCGCCTTGCAGCGCGGCGTCGAGTTTGTCGATCGTCGCGTTCATGCACCCACCGGATTGCTTGCGCGCACGCGCGAGGCTTCGTCACTGCGTCCGGCGCGTTCGAGCAGGCCGGCCAGCGGCCCACGTAGCCAATGCGCGTCGGGCGCTCGCTGCAGTGCCGTGGCCAGACACGCGGCGGCGCCGGAGAAATCGCCGAGTTGCTCCAGACACCAGGCACAGGCATTTGCCGCGCCCGGATTTTCCGGCTCGATGCTCCACGCGCGGCGATAGTATTTCAGTGCCGCGACGGTCTGGCCTTGCGCGCGCGCGATATCGCCGAGGCCAGCGTTCGCGCCAAACGCTTGCTCTTTTGCATCGAGCAAGCCGCTGAACACCACGCGCGCCGCTTCGTATTGCCGCTGGCGGACGCGGATACGGCCCTGATAAAGCCGCGCAGTCGACAGCTTGGGTTTAAGCCGTAGCACGTTGTCGAACGCCTGCTCGGCGAAGGCGAAATTGCCGAGCTCAAAAAAGGCGCGGCCGACGCTGAGCTGGATCGCCGCGTCGTCGGGCTTGCGCTCAACGGCGCGGGTGAGAAATTTCAGCGCACGCTCGACCTCGCCCCGGCCCAGGTACAGATTGCCCAGGCCGAGCAGTAGCATCGGATCTTCGTCCTCGGCGCGGCGTCCGGTGCGAAACCGGTTTTCTGCCACATCCAGATCGCCCTTGTGCAGGTGCAGATAACCGAGCACCGCATGCGCTTCGACCGAATTCGGATCCAGCGCCAGCGCGCGCTCAAAGCTCGCCAGCGCGGTGGCCTCTTCCCCCAGCTGCATCAACGTCCCGCCGAGCGACAAATGGTATTGCGCACGTTCCGGTGCCAGTTCGATCGCGCGCCGGATCGACGCGGCCGCATCAGCGTCGGCGCCGCGTTGATGTTCCAGCACGCCGAGCAGATGCCAGGCATCGGCGTCGTCGGGCGCTGCAGTCAGGCAATCGCGATACGCTTGCGCAGCGGCGTCGAGCTCGCCATCGCGGTGGAATTTCAGGGCTTGTTGCAGATTCATCGGGATCAGCGTGGCGCAGCGGAATTGCGCATTATAAAGCCGCGGCCGCGCCGCGCATTCCTGCTAGGCTATGCGCATGACGGAACTGCAAGATCTGGCGACTCTCGTGCGCGCCGCCACACCACTGCTCGTCATCGAGACAGCCGAGGAAAACCGCGTCATCGAGACCTTTCGGCACCTCATCGCGCAGGTGCTGCGGCCGTTGTACCGCTGGAGCATCACCGACGGACTCAAGCGTCTGGACATGGCCGAGACGGCAACACGCGACGCCGAGGCCATCGACGTGGCGCCGGATGCCAGCGCGACGCTGCTCGCGATCAAGCACACGGCGGACCCGGGCATCTATCTGCTACTCGATTTCCAGCCGTATCTGCGCTACTCGATGACGCTGCGGCTGTTGCGTGAGATCTGCCAGCGCCAGGATTGCGCCGGGCACACCCTCGTGCTGATCAGCCCGAAATTCGAGCTGCCCGAGGAGCTGGAACCCAGCGTCACGCGTTTTAGCTTGAGCCTGCCCGATGCGCAGGCGCTCGCTCAGCTCGTGCGCGAGGAGGCGTTTGCGTATTCGCGCGAGAACGGCGGCAAGCGCGTGGATATCGACGCCGATGCTGCGCGCGCGATCGTGCGCAACTTGCGCGGCTTGAGCCTGGATGATGCGCGGCGCATCGTGCGCAAGCTCATCTACTACGATGGCGCGCTGACGCAGAACGACGTCGCCGCGCTGGCGAAAGCCAAGTTCGAGCTGCTCAACAAGGATGGCCTGCTGCACTTCGAATACGAAACCGCCCGTTTCGCCGATGTCGCCGGTTTGAAACACTTGAAGCTCTGGGTCGAACAGCGCCGCGCGGCATTTCTGGGCTTGAAGAGTGCAGCCGGGCTCGATCCGCCGAAAGGCTTGCTGCTGCTCGGCGTGCAGGGCTGCGGCAAGAGTCTCGCCGCGAAAGCAGTGGCCGGGGGTTTCGGTGTTCCGCTCGTGCGTCTGGACTTCGGCACCCTGTACAACAAATATCACGGCGAAACCGAACGCAACCTGCGCGAATCGCTCAAGCATGCCGAGCAACTCGCACCCTGCGTGCTGTGGGTGGATGAAATCGAGAAAGGCCTGGCCGGCGGCGACAACGACGACGGCGTGTCGCGCCGCGTACTCGGTTACTTGCTGACCTGGATGGCGGAGCGCCGCGAAAGCGTGTTCCTCATGGCCACCGCGAACCAGGTTCACGAACTGCCGGCCGAACTGCTGCGCAAGGGTCGTTTCGACGAGATCTTCTTCGTCGATCTGCCCGAGACGACGTCGCGCATCGACATCTTCGCGATCCACCTGCGCAAGCGCAAACTCAATCCGGATGATTTCGACTTGAGTGCGCTGGCGGCAGCTGCTGCCGGTTTTTCCGGCGCGGAGATAGAGCAGGCTATCGTCTCGGCGCTGTACGCGGCAAACGCGGAAAACACCGCGGTCGCGCAAAACCACATGCTGCGCGCACTGCGCGATACGCGGCCGCTGTCGGTACTGATGGCCGAACAGGTCGCGGCGCTGCGCGCATGGGCAAAGGAAAGAACGGTCTCCGCGGATTGATCCCGCGCCTACGGACCTTCGAAACCGTCCTTGAACAGCGCATCGTAATAGCGGCAGCCGTTGTCGTCGCAGAGCACGGCGTCGGATGCGTCGGTCGAAAAGCTCTTGGAACCGGAGCCGCCGTCGAGCATATCGCCGCCGCTCAGGCTGGCAGAAGTCGCGCTGGTCGCGCTCGTGCCGGTGCCGCAGACCAACCGGAACGGCATCGTGTTCGTGAAACCTGCCGTCGCGAGGTCGGTCCAGTTCACCTGCCAATCGAGAAAGTAGTCGCCAGAGCCACCCAGGGTCGAACCGGCTAGCGAGTAACTCCAGTTCGTGGTTGCACCGGACAGTGCGACCGGCACTTCGGCGGGATCCGTTATGTCGTCCGGCTGGGCGGTCGATGTGTTCTCGTAGAGAACGACCGTATTCGGCACCTGGGTGCCGTCGAGGCCGGCGAGTAATTCGAACGTCTGCGGTTGCTGATCGATGTCGAGCAGGCAAGCCCAGAGCCCGGCATACAAGCGGTTTACGCCGCCGGTATGGAACGGCGAGCCGGCGACGCGCATGCGGAAATACAGATAGTCGACATCGCTGGACACGAAGACGGGCGCCGTGGCCTTGTCGCCGAGTATGTCGAGATACGACGCGTACGGCGGATTGCCGTCGAACGGATCGTCGATCACGGCACTGCTTTGGGTCAGCGGCAACCAGCCGCCGCCCGGAAGCGGAGCGTTTTGCGCATGCGCCGCCGCAGCGATTCCGGCGAACACGAATCCACAACACGCCATGCGCGCCGACGCTCGATTTGGAAGCATCAACATGAAACTGCCCCGGGGGAAACGGGCGCCATGATACTTCAGCCGGTAGTCGCGTGTTGCAGGCGCTCGACAACGAAATCTTCCGCCCAGCTGCGCAAACGCCAGTCGCGGATGAAACCGCAATGACCGCCGTGCTCGGCAATCACCAGTTCCGTGGCGGGGGCGAGCTTGAGCGCACGAAAGTCGGCGATCGGAATCACCGGATCGTCCGCGGCCGTCAGGATCGTCGCTGGAATCGATAGTGCCTGCAGCGTGTCGCCTGCGATCGAATAACCGTTCAGATAATTCTCGAGCGAGCCGAAATCGGTGTGCCGCAGCACCAGATCGCGAGTCAGCGCGCGCAGGTTGCCGTTCATTTCTGCGCGCGTGAACAACTCCATTTCCGGAAACAAGGCCTGCTTGCGCTTGAGCGAGCCGCGCCATTTGCGCAGGAAATAGTGTTCATAGAACCAGGGCGACGCTTCGATCGCGCCAAGCGTCGCCTGCGGACTGATCGCCGGACAAACCGCGAATGCCCAGGCCAGCGGAATGCCCGCCGCGGGCGCACGCAATGCCACGCGCAGCGCGAAGTTGCCGCCGAGCGAAAACCCGCCGATGACGAGCGGGCGTTCGCCGAAGCGTCGCGCCACTTCAGCCACCGCGCCGACCACTTCGTCGATGCGACAGGAATGGAAAATTTCGCGATTCAGATGGTGCGTATCGCCGTGGTCGCGGAAGTTCAGGCGAAATATGTCGCAGCCTTCCGCAAGCAGACGCGCGGCGGTGTGACCCATGTAAGTCGACTGCGCGCTGCCCTCCCAGCCGTGCAGCAGCACCACGAGCGCTCGCGCCTGTCCGCGCACGCTCTGACGCGCATGAAAGCCCTGCAGGCGCACGCCGTGGCCGCAGTCGAGAATGTGCTCGACGGACGTGGCCTCGAGCGCGTTGCGTTGCCGGCGCCGCAGCATGCGCCGCACGAAACTCGAAGCGAGCACCGATTGCACGTGCGGATTGCGCAATCCGCGTGGCGGCAGAAATTGGGCTGCCTGCTTCATTGGGCCTCGATTCCTAGCGCGTTCGCGATGCTGGCGCGCGCGGCTTCGGCAGTCTGGCGGCGGCCATCGTCGCTGAGCGGCACGGCGGGGAGAAAATGCACACTCGCCTCGAACGAAGGCCCACCGAGCAGGCGCAGGAAATTCGCGCCGAAACTTTCCTTCGGGCCGAATGGCACGCGCAAATCCATGCGACCGTCCTTGCCATAGCACAAGGCGACTGGCTGTACCGGCACGGCAGCATCCGCGGCGACCTGAAAAATTCGCGCATGAAATGTGCGCACGCTTATCCCGGAACCGGTGCCGCCTTCCGGAAACACGCCGACTGCGACGCCCTGGTTCAGGCGCGCGACGACGCGCTCCATTACCGCGCCGAGCGAATGCGCGCTGCCGCGCTGGTGATAGATCGTGCCGGCCCGCGTCGCCAGCCAACCGACCAGCGGCCAGCGTGCGATCTCCGCCTTCGCGACAAACGCCATGATGCGCTGACTGTGCAGCAACGTGATGTCGAGCCACGACACGTGGTTCGCCACGAACAGCACGGCCCCGGGCAGCGGCGTACCGATGCGGCGCAAACTAAAGCCGAACACGCGCATCAGCGCGCCCGACCACCAGCGCTGCAGCCAGTGG
>Ga0070666_10001852_pt1 | contig 12889 bp, 13 predicted proteins | sample KBSS23metaG_FD_64677 | JGI IMG/M metagenome (GOLD analysis project Ga0070666, IMG submission 64677) | Switchgrass rhizosphere microbial communities from Kellogg Biological Station, Michigan, USA - KBS S2-3 metaG | ecosystem: Host-associated > Plants > Roots > Rhizosphere > Soil ... | reverse complement strand
GGAACTCATGTTCCATCCTTTACCAGATAAGCAGGAACAGCCGCCACCACCGGGCGTTTTGTTGACGATGGGGTACTGAGGAGATTCCCATGTCCAATCCCAGAAGCACACTGCAAATCGCAGGGCACCCGATCCATGTCATGATCGTGCCGTTTGTCATTGCCTTCTATGTCGGTGCGTTCGTCACCGACCTCGCCTATGCCGGAACCGGCGATCCCTTCTGGGCACGCGGTGCAATCTGGCTGCTGGCCGCCGGTGTCGTCATGTCGGTGCTGGCTGCTCTCGCCGGAATCACCGACTTCCTAGCCGAACCGCAAATCCGCAGCCTGAGCGCGTCGTGGTGGCACTTCGGCGGCAACGCGCTGGTCGCGGTGATATCGATCGCCGATCTCTATCTGCGCTATGTCGCGGGCTACCAGTCCGGGTCGGAGCAGTATCTGTGGATGTCGGGTCTCGTGGTGGCGCTCCTGATCTTCACCGGCTGGAAAGGCTGGGAGATGGTCTACAAGGATCATGTCGGCGTCAGCGAAACGACCCTGCACCCCGCCGAATAGGCCGAATTTGCTTGCTTTCCGGCCCGGCCGCGGGTGCCGGGCCAGAAAGTCATTGGGGATTAAGCGCCGGATCGTTATATCGGAACCATGCTGTCCTTCATGCCCGATGCCGAAGCCTTTGAAGCCACCCGCCGCGCCCACTTCGCGGTGACGCTGCACAATCCCGAGGACTTCGAGGGCATGCGCCGCGCCGGACGGCTGGCCGCCGAGGTGCTCGATCTGCTGGTGCCAGAGGTGAAGCCCGGCGTCACGACGGAATATCTCGACAAGCTCGCCTATGACTATGTGGTGAGCCATGGCGGCGTGCCGGCGTGCATGGGCTATCGCGGCTATCGCCACACGACCTGCACCTCGATCAATCACGTGGTCTGTCACGGCATCCCGAACGACAAGCCGCTACGCGACGGCGATATCGTCAATATCGACGTAACGGTGATCGTGGACGGCTGGCACGGCGACACCAGCCGCATGTATCTGGTCGGTGACGTGAAACTGAAGGCGCGGCGCCTGGTCGACATCACCTACGACGCGATGATGCGCGGCATCGCTCTCGTGAAGCCTGGCGCCACCACCGGCGACATCGGCCATGCGATCCAGAGCTTCGCCGAAGGGCAGGAACGCTGCTCCGTCGTACGGGATTTTTGTGGGCATGGGCTGGGACGCATCTTCCATGCGCTCCCCAACATCGTTCACTATGGCAAGCTGGGGCACGGCATCGGCTTGAAGCCCGGCATGTTCTTCACCGTCGAGCCGATGATCAACCTCGGCGGATATGGCGTGAAAGTTTTGGGGGATGGCTGGACGGCGGTGACACGCGACCGTTCGCTTTCCGCGCAGTTCGAACATTCCGTGGGCGTGACCGAGAATGGCGTCGAGATCTTCACCAAATCGCCCAAAGGGCTCGACCGCCCTCCCTACAACATCTGAGCCGTCCGAACTGGGCGATGTCGCAGGGCTGTTTCGGGCTGCCGTTGCATCGGCACGGCCGGACCAACTTGGCCATCGTGAGCGGCTGCGCGACCGCTTCCTGGAAGGCGGGGCGGATGCATTGCCGGACTATGAGCTGATGGAGCTGGTGCTGTTCGCAGCCGTCCAGCGCCGCGACATGAAGCCGTTGGCCAAGAAACTGATAGAGACCTTCGGCAGCTTCGCCGAAGCCATCGCGGCTCCACGCGCACGGCTACTCGAAGTCGACGGCGTCGGCGACAGCGTGGTGGCGCAGCTCAAGATCGTGGAAGCGGCGGCGCTGCGCCTGTCGAAGGGCAGGGTGCTGAACCGGCCCGCACTGAGTTCGTGGAACGCGCTGCTGGACTACTGCACGGCGGCGATGGCGCGCAGTCCGCATGAAGAATTTCGCGTGCTGTTTTTGGACCGCAAGAACATCCTGATCGCCGACGAGGTGCAGAGCAAAGGCACCGTCGACCACACGCCCGTCTATCCGCGCGAGATCGTGAAGCGGGCGCTGGAGCTGGGCGCCACAGCTTTCATCCTGGTGCACAATCATCCGAGCGGCGACCCAACGCCCAGCCGCCAGGACATCGAGATGACCCGCGAGATCGCGGCCGCGGCCAAGGCCTTAAAGATCGCGGTCCACGATCACCTGGTGATTGGCCGCAGCGGGCACGCGAGTTTCAAGTCGCTGGGGCTGCTTTAGGCCGAATCCAGGTTCCGCGCGTTATCTCCGGCACGCCAGTCTGCGGGAGGATTTACGCATGTCACACAAGATTGCCGTGATCGTGGGGAGCCTTCGCCGCGAATCCTGGACACGCAAGATCGCGCAAGCGACGATCGCGCAGGCACCCAGGGAGTTGAAATGCAGCTTCGTCGAAATCGGCGATCTCGACATGTACAACGAGGATCTGGAGGCCAAGGTCCCCGCCGCCTGGACGCGCTTCCGCGATGCGGTGCGCCAAGTCGACGGCGTGCTGTTCGCGACGCCGGAATACAATCGCTCGATCCCCGGATGCCTGAAGAACGCGGTCGACGTCGGCTCGCGGCCAGCCGGCAAGAGTGTGTGGGACGGAAAGCCCGCCGCCGTCATCAGCGTCACGCCGTACAAGCTGGGCGCATTTGGCGCGAACCAGGCCCTGCGCCAGACCTTCGTGTTTCTGAACATGCCGGCGATGCAGACGCCCGAAGCCTATATCGGCAGCGCGGGCGGGATGTTCGACACGGACGGCAAGCTCAAGAACGAAGAGACCCGCGCGTTCCTGGAGAAGTTCGCAGCCGCCTTCGCCGACTGGGTTACAACCCTGAAGCGGTGAAGCCGCGTTAGGCCTGTTGCGCCCTTTTGCTTTCGCCCTGCCCGCTGAACCGGCAATTGCTATAGTCCGCCGGAATCGGGGATTTCATGCTGCACTTTGCCTTGCGCGAGGCCGCGCGATTGGCGTTGGGCCTGCTGGGCGCGCTGCTGCTGGCAGCGGCCCTGGCAGCGCTGGGCGCGCCGCATGCGGGCCGCGGCTTCATGCCTTTCATGATCGGCTGGGGCAGCGTGCTGGGCAGTTTGGCCCAGGCGGATCTCGGTCGCAGCGCGATGAGCGGCGGCAGCGTTTGGCACGAGCTCGGCGCGCATCTGCCGCTGACCCTTGGCCTCGTTGGTGAAGGGTTCCTGATTGCCCTCATTGTGGGGATTCCGATTGGCTTCCTGTTCGGCGCGGGTCCGGCCCGCCGCGCAGCCTCGCCGCTGGTTCAGGTGATCTCGGCGGCGCCGATCTTCGTGGCGGCCCTGGCGCTCGCCTATCTGGCGTTCCATCTGCTGCACTGGCCGGTCCCGGTCGGGGCGGGAGAAAAGAGTGGATTGCAACTGGTGCCGCACACCATGGCGGAACTGCAGGCAGCGTTGTTGCCGGTGCTGGCGATCGGGTTGGCGGGCGCCGCGGCGGCGCAACTTGCGCTGCGCCGCGGCGCCGCCGACACGTTGCGCCAGCCGTGGCGGGTACAGCTTCGCCGCATGGGCCTGACCAGCTGGGATGTCGAGCGCGCTTATGTCGTTCCGGCGGTGCTCGCCGCCTTGCTGGCGTCGCTGGGCGAGGTGGTGCTGGCGCTGCTGTCGGCGGCGGCGGTAACCGAGTGGGTGTTCCGCTATGCCGGCGCCGCAGACCTGTTCGTGAAGTCGGTCGCGTTGCGCGACTGGAGCATCGCGGCGGCGATCCTGTTCGTATTCGCGAGCCTGACCATGACGGCACATTTCGTTGGCGTGTGCCTCGCACGGCTTCTCGCCGACCCCGGGGCGCCCGCATCATGGCGATGACGGCAACCGCACAGCCGCAGCCCAACGCCGTGCTGGACACAATCCTGCGCGCGGTGGGCTGGATCGGGCTGGCGTCGATCGCGGTCGCCGTGAGCCTGTCGGACTTCCTGGCGAGCGTGCCCGCGGACACCGCGAACGCCGGCCCGCTCCTGGCGCCACCATCCGAGATGTTCCGCCTGGGTACCGACATCCTGGGCCGCGACATGCTGAGTGAGACACTGCACGGATTGAGCGCGACGGTGCGCGCGGCATTGCCGGCGATGCTGGTGGCACTCATCGCGGGGGCGCTGTTCGGTTTCGTGGCGGCACGCTTGCCGCGTGTGTTGGCGTTTTCGCTACGTGGCGTGATCGGCATCCTGTCGGCGGTGCCGTCATTGCTGCTCGCGATCTTGATGATCGGACTGACCTCACGCGGCTGGTCCGGCCTGGCAGCAGGCCTCGCGGCGGCGCCGCTGGCGTTCGTGCGGGCGTTCGAGCGTGCGGAGGCGCAGGAGCGTACGTCCCATTCGGAGTATGCGCGGGCGGCCGGCATCTCGGCGATGACGCTGCTGCGGCGCGATCTCGTATACGAGTTCACCCAGACCATCCTGTCGGGCGCGGCGCGGTCGCTGGCGGCAGTGACGATCATCCTGTCGACCGTGAGCTTCCTGGGCTTCGCGGCCGAGCCGCCGCATCGCGATCTGGGCCTGATGATCGCGGCGGCGAAGGGATACTTTCTGGACGCGTGGTGGACGGCGGCGTTTCCGGCTCTGGCGCTGACATTGCTGATCCTGTTCGCGCGCCTGGCCGCAGGACTGGGCGAAGGCGAGCGCGCATGAGCGACGAGCGCAAGCCGATCCTGGAATTGCGAGAGCTGAGCGTCACACGCGGCGGCGTGGTGGAACTGGACAAACTTTCCTGCAAACTGGACCGCGGCGAAACGCTGATCGTGCTGGGCGACGACCGCAGCGGCAAGGACGCGCTGTTGCGCCTGCTGGGCGGATTCGCAGAACGCACCGACGCGATCGGCGGCACGATCAAGCTTGGCGCGGGCGAGGAGCAGGCAGCGTCGCGCAAGATGCGCTCTCCCATTCGCATCGTCTATCTGCCCGGAACGGAGCGTCCGCCGCTCAATCCGCATGCGAGCACGGCATCGCAGCTGGCGCGCGTGGTGGCGCGGCGGCACGAAGCCCCCCGCGAGAGCGGTCGAGAAGAATTGCGCCTCGCGCTGGAAAGACTGCCCGGCACACCGCCCTTCGACGCGCTGGACCGAAAGCCGGGGGTGTCGAGTGCGGTTGTCCTTACCTGGGGCCTGCTGGCCGCGGCGCTGGCGCAGTCGCCGGACCTGTTGATCGCCGATCATGCGTTCGCCGGGCTGACACCGGCGGAGAACAAGGCCGTCGTCGCGGCGCTGCAGGCGGAGCAGAAACGGATCGGGTTTGCCCTGCTCTACGCGGCGCGCGGGCTTCAGACGGCGGCGCACATCCGCGGACGCGTGATCGTTCTGCGGCACGGACGCGTGATCGAGGAAGGCGATTTCGACAAGCTGGCTGGCGGGCAGTCGCATGCGTACACGCGCACGCTGTTCAAGGCGCTGGCGAAGCCCGGTGACGCGCTGCCGGCCCGCACGATGCGCGGGGAGCCGTTGCTGCAGGTACACGGGCTCGATTTTCGTCCGCCGGGCGACAAAGGGCCGAAGCCGCGCGACGGACTGACATTCGAGTTGCGCCGTGGGGCGGCCCTCGCGCTGATCGGTGAGGAAGGATCGGGGCGGCGGACGCTCATGCGGGCGCTGTTGGGGCTGGAGCCATTCACCAGCGGGCGCGTGGTGTTGGACCAGGTCGACATGAGCATCCTGTCGGCGGCGATGACGGCGCGCCTGCGCCGCCGCATCGCGTTCATCACCGGGCAGGACGATGCGCTCGATCCGCGCATGAGCCTGTGGGACACGGTGGACGAGCCATTGCGCGCGCATCTGGGGCTGTCGCGCGACATGGTTGCGGGGCACCGCGACACCGCGCTGAAGCGTGTCGGTCTTGCCAGCTATGACGGCGCCACGGTGGTGGCGACGCTGTCGCGCTTCGACAAGCGGCGGCTGCAGGTGGCGCGGGCGATCGTGAGCGCGCCGTTCCTGGCGGTGATCGACGAGCCGCTGCGCGGGCTGGACGCGTTCGCCCAATCCATCATGAAGGAATTGCTGGACGACCTGCGCAAGCAGGAGGGGCCGGCGTTCCTGATCGTGACCGCGGATGTCGGCGTGGCGCAGGCGCTGGCCGAGGACGCCATGTTCTTCAAGGACGGCAAGGTGGTCGAACGGGGCGCGCTGCGCGAAATCCTCAAGAATCCCAGGGACGAAGAGACGCGGCACCTGATCGAGGCCGCGCTGGGCGAAATCCTGCTATAAGACTGCGCAACGCCGGGCCGTACTAATGATCCCCCGCTATTCCCGCCCCGAGATGGTTTCGATCTGGTCGGACGAAACCAAGTACCGCATCCATTTCGAGATCGAGGCGCATGCCGCGGACGCGATGGCGGAGCTGGGCGTCATTCCGAAAGAGGCGGCCGCCGAGATCTGGAAGAAGGGCAACGCGGCCACGATCAGTCCCGGCCGCATTGTCGAGATCGAGAAGACGACGCGGCACGAGACGCTGGCGTTCACCGAACATCTTGCGGAGCTGATCGGACCGGCAGCGCGATTCGTGCACCAGGGCCTGACATCGTCGGACGTACTGGACACGACCACAGCCGTGCAGCTTTCGCGCGCCACCGACATTCTCATTGTCGACGTCGATCTGCTGCTGGCGGCGCTGAAGAAGCGGGCGCTGGAACACAAGTACACGCCGACCATCGGGCGCAGCCACGGTATCCATGGCGAGCCGACGACGTTCGGGCTGAAGCTGGCCGGCTTCCATGCTGAGTTCGCGCGCAATAAGGCGCGGCTGAAGACGGCGCGCGCGGAAATCGCGACAGCCGCGATCTCCGGCGCGATGGGGACGTTCGCCAATGTCGATCCCAAGGTCGAGGCGCATGTCGCCGCGAAGCTGGGGCTGACGGCCGAGACGGTGTCGACGCAGGTGATCCCGCGCGACCGGCATGCGGCGTATTTCGCGGCGCTGGCGGTGGTGGCGAGTTCGCTCGAACGGCTGGCGACCGAAGTGCGCCACCTGCAACGCACCGAGGTGCTGGAGGCGCAAGAGTTCTTTGCCGAAGGGCAGAAGGGCTCTTCCGCCATGCCGCACAAGCGCAATCCGATCCTGAGCGAGAACGTCGTCGGCCTGGCGCGGGTCGTGCGGTCTTACGCGGTGCCGGCATTCGAGAACGTGGCGCTGTGGCACGAGCGGGACATGTCGCATTCGTCGGTCGAGCGGTTCATCGCGCCGGATGCGACGATCACGCTGGACTTCGCGCTGGTGCGCATGGCCGGCATCATCGACAAGCTTCTGATCCGCGCTGAGAACATGCAGCACAACCTGGACCTCACGCGCGGCATCGTGCATTCGCAGCGCGCCCTGCTGGCGCTGACGCAGGCGGGCATCGAGCGCGAGAGGGCGTACAAGCTGGTGCAGGGCAACGCGATGCGGGCCTGGGCCGGCGAAGGCACACTGCTCGAATTGCTGAAAGCCGATCCGAATGTGGCGAGCGTCGTGCCAGCGAAGGAGCTGGAGGCGATGTTCGACAACGACTATCACTTCAAGCACGTCGACGCCGTGTTCCAGCGCGTGTTCGGTGCTTAATTCCTTCCTGTCATGGCCCGCGACTGCGGGCCACCCAGGTCACATCTTCTTTTCAATTTGCAGGTGGCGCCTTCGCGAACCTTGCATCGCCACTGCGCGCACCAACTGGGTGGCCCGCAGTCGCGGGCCATGACATTGTGGGTGTGAGGGGCATTTCACATGACTCACAATCTGGCTTTCCGCATCAGTCTTGGCGCGGCGATCGTCGTGCTGGTGCTGGCGATCTACAGCGCCGTGTCGCCGGCGATGGTGGCGTGCGGCCGTCTTCAGCCCGGCTATGCGCCGGTGATCGCGCAGGAGCTGGCGCGGTCGGTGGCCGATGTGCAGGCGATCTTCGGCACCGGGCCGAGCGCGTGCCGCACGGCGATAGCGCAGCGGATCGACTTCATCACCTGGGCCGACTGCATCGCGTTCATTCCGGCCTATGGCACATTCCTGCTGTTCTTCTTCCTGGGCCTTTCATCGCGGGACCGGCGGTCGGCATTCATCGGCTTCGTGCTGTCGGCGGTGGCGTGCATTGCCGACTATCTCGAGAACATCTGCCTGTTCGCGATCACAGCGCATCCGGACGGCGGCGGCATCGCCCTCGCCGTCCTGCCATGGGCGACCGGCCTGAAATGGCTCGCGCTGGGGCTGGGCGGCGCGGTGGCGGGCACGATCCTTATTCAGTCGGGCCGCGTGAACTATCCGGCGGCGGCGCTGTGCGGGTTGTCGTTCCTGGGCACGGTGCTGGCGATCACCAACCCGCACCTGTTCGGGCCGTACATTTCCAATGCGGTGACGCTGAGCTGGGTCGTGTTCCTGGTCGTCGATATCCGCGCGGTGATCGCGGGGTTCTCAGCCGTGCCGCAGCTTGAACCGGAGAATGGTGCTTGAGAGCAGCAGGATGACGCCGTTCGCAGGCAGCCCATACGACAAAAGCCGGAACGGGTCCGGCTTCGTCGAGAAGAATGTCGCAATCGGCCGCTGCCTATTGGTTTGGGCCGTAAGTCTTCACTCTGGTTTCAAGCTGTGTTTTGCCGGCGGTCAGGTCACTCAAGACCCAGCCTCCCATGGCACCACGCTTCGTACCCCACGGTCCCATCGAGTCTTTTGGGAAGTCCTGCGGTCGCCACGCGCCGCCCGGTTCATTCCCCGACCCTCACCGGCGTGTGCGAGTATCTGGTCCACGCCTAAGTCCCTGTTTGCATTCGCTGTTGATCTACGTCGGCATCCTGGCCCCCTGGTTCAAAGGAACAAATAGTGATCAAGTATTAGGTTACAAGAACCTACTGGAAGAAAATGTATTACAAATAGTTAATCGAACGACGGGATGATCGGGCAGCGGCCGCGGCCGCTGGCGCAGAGTTCGGCCATGTCCCGGAGCGCCCGGCGGGCGCGGGTCATGGCGGCGATCTTCTGGTCCAGGTCACGGATGCGGGCACGGGCGATCTCGCGCGCGCGTTTGCGATTGGTCGTGGCGTCGAGCGAGAGAAGTTCCTTGATCTGCTCCAGCGTGAAACCGGACGTCTGCGCCGACCTGATGAAGCGCAGGCGCTTGACGTCCTCATCGCAGTAGCGGCGCACCGTGGAACTTGCGCGCGGCGGCGGCGGCAAGAGGCCGCGGCGCTGGTAGTAGCGGACGGTTTCGACGCCGACGCCGCCGGCTTCGGCGAAGCGGGAAATGGTGAGCGCTTTCATCGCTTGACTCCGTACCATGGTACGCAGCGCATGATGCCCGGCATGAGCGCCGAGACCAAGACCGCCGACCTCTACCGCATGGTGATGGACAAGCATGTCTGCCCGTGGGGGATGAAATCGAAATACCTGCTGGAGCGCGAAGGCTATCGCGTCACGGATCATCCGCTGCGCACCGCGGAAGAAACCGACGCGTTCAAGGCGCAGGCGGGCGTGAAGACGACACCGCAGACTTTCATCAATGGGCGGCGCGTCGGCGGATACGAGGATTTGCTGCGCTACCTCGGCAAGAAGGTGCCCGATCCGAAGGCCGTGTCGTACAAGCCCGTGATCGCGGTGTTCGCGATGACGGCGCTGATGGCGATGGCGTTGAGCTTCGCCGCGTTCGGGTGGCCGTTCACGGTGCGGGCCGGCGCGTGGTTCATCGCACTCAGCATGTGCGTTCTGGCGATCCTGAAGCTTCAGAACATCGAGAGCTTCGCGACCATGTTCCTGAACTACGACCTGCTGGCGCGGCGGTGGCTGCCATACGGCTACGTCTATCCCTTCGCGGAAGCCTTGGCGGGCGTGCTGATGCTGTCGGGCGCGCTGAAGATCGTGGCGGTGCCGGTGGCGCTGTTCATCGGCACGATCGGCGCGGTGTCGGTGTTCACCGCGGTATATGTGCAGAAGCGGGAGCTGAAATGCGCCTGCGTCGGCGGCGGCAGCAATGTGCCGCTGGGATTCGTCTCGTTGACGGAGAACGTGATGATGGTCGCGATGGCGGTGTGGATGACGATTGCATGAGACGCCTCGCTGCCCTGTTCCTCGCCTGTGCTGCGTCACCGGCGTTCGCGGACGAAATGCCCGGCATGGACATGCCGATGGATCACACGATGCCCGGGATGCCCGAGCACACGATGCCACGTATGACGATGACGGGTGCGCTCGGCGGTTACCCCATGACACGCGACGCGTCGGGGACGAGCTGGCAGCCGGACCTTGCCGAGCATCACGGTATCCATCTGATGGCGGGCGACTGGATGCTGATGGCGCACGCGACGCTGTGGGGCATCTATGACACGCAGAACGGACCGCGCGGCGACGGCATGCCGTTCCTGGCCGGGATGGCGATGGGCATGGCGCGGCGCGATTTCGGCGCGGGCGACACGTTGAGTTTCCGCGCGATGCTGAGTCCCGATCCGCTGATGGGAAAGCGGGGCTATCCGCTGTTGCTGGCGACCGGCGAGACGGCCGATGGCGTCACAGCGCTGGTGGACCGGCAGCATCCGCACGACCTGTTCATGGAGCTTTCGGGCACCTACACGCATGCGTTCTCCCGCGACGACAGCGCGTTCCTGTATTTCGGCTATCCGGGTGAGCCGGCGCTGGGGCCGCCGGCCTTCATGCATCGCGCATCGGGCGCCGATATCCCGATGGCGCCGATCACGCATCACTGGCTCGACTCCACGCACATCACCTTCGGGGTGGTGACGGCCGGGCTCGTGCATGGCGACTGGAAGCTGGAGGTCTCGCAATTCACGGGGCGCGAGCCGGACCAGAACCGGTTCGACTTCGACGGGGCGCGGTTCGACTCCACGGCGGTGCGGGCGAGCTTCAATCCCGACCCGCACTGGTCGTTGCAGGTGTCGTGGGGGTTCCTGAAGAGCCCCGAGCAGCTGGAGCCCGCGGTGGACGAGAACCGGGTCACGGCGTCGGCAACCTATGTCACGCGGTGGGGCGATGCGTCGTCGCTGGCGGCGACGCTGGCATGGGGACGGAAGGATCTGAGCGACGGGCGCCGGCTGAACGGCGTGCTGCTGGAAACCGAATACAAGCCGGCCGAGAACTGGACCGCGTTTGCGCGCGCCGAGTGGGAACAGAACGCGGAGATCGACGCGGCGGGCGTCGTGCGCGGCGTCGGTGCGCTGACCTTGGGCGGCATCCATGACTGGAAGGTGGCGGATCACGCGAAGATCGGACTGGGCGCGAGCTATGCCTTCGACTTCGTGCCGTCGGCGGTGACGCCGGGGTATGGCGGCAGCCCGGGCGGCGCGATGGTGTTTGTGCGGCTGGGGTTGGAGTAGGCACTCATCCATTTCGTTGTCATGCCCGCGAAGGCGGGCACCCGATAGGTGCGCGTCGGCGCGCCGGAGGATTCACGCGGAGGCGCGGGGACACGGAGGTTCCTTGCTCTGCTCCGCGCCTCCGCGTGAACTGGCGCTTCGCGCCGCGTCTCTTGCGCCCGCAGACGCGGGCGCGCTGGGTCCCCGCCTGCGCGAGGATGACAAGGCATAAATTTCACCGTCCCCGCTCACGCGAGGTTGATGCACGCAGCAATCCCTTGCGCGCCTCGTTGCGAAGCGCGCGGCGCTTACGCTCCTCCGCCCGCGAAGAGCAGGACGTACATGCCGTACATGCCGGAGCCGACGAGAGATGCGGCGCCGCCGATGAACAAGCCGTTCGTGAGAGGAGAACCTTCGCCCTCGGTATCTTCGTTTTCCGCAAAATATTCGCGGTACGAGCCCCAACCCAACAGGGCCAACCCGAGAGCTACTGCTACCCAGATCATGTTGCCTCCGTTCGGAATCAACGGGGCTATTCTACGCTTGTGCTGATGTGCCCGCCATGGCCGGTGGTGCAGGCCCGGTGAGTTTGCAAATCAATCCGAAACTCCTTCTCCCCCTTGGGGGGAGAGGGAAGTTCTTTCCATTATGCGGCCGGGCGGATTTTGTACCGAATTGGGAGAGTCTTCAGGCCGCTGACGAAAGTGGATTGCACGCGCTTGGTGGGGCCGGTCATCTCGATGGAGTCGAGGCGGCCGAGCAGCTCCTTGAAGAAGGCGCGGATTTCCATTTTCGCCAGATGCTGGCCGAGGCAGACATGCGCGCCGTAGCCGAACGCGACATGGCGATTGTTCTCGCGGTCGACGCGGAACTTGTCGGCGTCGGGATACATCTCTTCGTCGCGGTTGCCCGAGATGTAATAGAGCATCAGGGCTTGGCCCTTCTCGATCGTCTTGCCGCGGATCGTGTAGGGCGCGCCGACATTGGTGCGCATGAAGTGCTGCACCGGCGTGACCCAGCGGATGATCTCGTCCACCGCGTTGTTGAGCAGATCGGGATTGGCGCGCAGCTTCTCGAGCTCGCCGGGATTTTCGAGCAGCGCCTTGAGGCCGCCGGCGATGCAGGAGCTGGTCGTGTCATGCCCGGCGGTGGCGACGATGATGTAGTAGGACGCGGTCTCGACCGGGCCGAGCGGTTGGCCGTTGATCTTGCCGTTGGCGATGACGGTGGCGAGATCCTCGCCGGGGTTGGCGCGGCGCGCTTCGGTCATCGCATTGAAGTACATGAAGAACTCGGCGATGACGTTGGTGTTGGGGTCGCGCTCCTTGCGCACCATGTCGGGATCGCCGCCGCCGAACAGCTCCTGCGTGAGCTGGAGCATCTTGGGTTCGTCGGTCTCGGGCACGCCCATGATCGACATGATGACATGCAGCGGATAGTAGACCGCGATCTCCTTGGTGAAGTCGCATTCGGGACCGATCTCGACCATGCGGTCGACATAGCGGCGCGCCAGTTCGACGGTGCGGGCTTCGAGGCCCTTGCGCAGGTTGACCGGCATGAACCAGGCCTGGGTGAGGCCGCGATAGGCGCGGTGGTCCTCGCCGTCCATGTCGATGAGGGTGCGCAGCGGCGAGACGCGGCCGGTCTTCG
>Ga0070666_10001839_pt1 | contig 12930 bp, 14 predicted proteins | sample KBSS23metaG_FD_64677 | JGI IMG/M metagenome (GOLD analysis project Ga0070666, IMG submission 64677) | Switchgrass rhizosphere microbial communities from Kellogg Biological Station, Michigan, USA - KBS S2-3 metaG | ecosystem: Host-associated > Plants > Roots > Rhizosphere > Soil ... | reverse complement strand
ATTGGCGGCTGGACCTACGAGCCCTGGCGCGGGGTCTTCTATCCCAAGGGCCTGCCGCACGCGCGCGAGCTCGCATACGCCGCCGAGCACCTGACCGCGATCGAGATCAACGGCACGTTCTACCGCACCCAGAGCCCTGCCACGTATCGAAAGTGGGCCTCGGAAGTGCCGGACAGTTTCATTTTTTCGCTCAAGGGTCCCCGCTACGCCGTCAACCGCCGCGTGCTCAGCGAAGCTGGCGATTCCATCAAGCGGTTTCTCAATTCCGGCATCACCGAACTGGGCCCCCGTCTCGGCCCCCTCCTCTGGCAGTTCACGCCGTTCAAGAAATTCGATGAAGCGGATTTCGGTGGTTTCCTCGAACTGCTGCCGCCGACTTTCGACGGGCACACATTGCGCCATGTCGTGGAAGTGCGGCACGACAGTTTCAAGACGCCGGCCTTCGTCGCGCTGCTGCGCAAGTTCTCGATTCCCGTCGTGTTCGCCGAGCACGACAAATATCCGGCCATCGCCGATATCGTCGGCGATTTCGTCTACGCGCGATTGCAGAAGGGTGAGGAGAAACTGAAGGCCGGTTATCCGCCGAAGGCGCTCGATGCGTGGGCCGCGCGCGCAAAAACCTGGGCGCAAGGCGGCGAGCCGAAGGATCTGCCGCGTGTCGACAAGGCTTCGGCGAAGAAGGAGCCGCGCGACGTCTTTCTGTATTTCATACACGAAGCGAAGATCCGCGCGCCGGCGGCCGCGATGGCGCTGATCGAAAGATTGAAATGAAGGCGCGGAAGAAGACGGCGAAAAGCTATCCGCTGTTCACAATCGGATACGAGCAAGCGAAGCCCGCCGCCGTGCTCGATGAGCTCAAGCGTGCGAAGATCGAACTGCTGATCGACACACGCGCCGTCGCGGCATCCCGCCGCCCCGGCTTCTCCAAGCGCCAGCTTGCTGCATCACTGGACGATGTTGGAATCGCGTACCTGCACTTGCAAAAGCTTGGTACCCCGGCGGAAGGCCGGGCGGCGGCGCGCAGCGGTGACACCGACTCGCTGTGGCGCATATATGAAAAGCACATCAAAAAAGCCGAACCGCAGGAAGAACTCGGCGAACTGGTGACGCTGATCAAATCAGGCAAGCGGATTGCGCTGCTTTGTTATTGCCGCGATCCGAAAACCTGCCATCGCAGTCGCATCGTTGCGAACGTGAAAAAACGCACACGGGTCGACGTGGACGATCTCATCCCGCCGCTGTTCTGATCTATTCGGCGGGCTGCTGCGCAGCGCTGTGCTTGCCTTCGACGCTGATGATCATCGCCACAAGAGCGAGCGTCGCGAAGAAGAGCAGAAGCGCGATGACGGCGTTCACTCCGAGCACCAGCGCAAAGCCGCCGCTCTCGTGCAGCACCGAGATCATGCCGATCGCGGCGCCGGCGCTGATGAACAGCAGGAAATAGCGCACGGCATAGACGCGCCCGCGCCAGGCGTCAGCAGTGTAGCGGGCCATGATCATGTCATTGACAGTGACCTGCCCGTAGATCGCAGCGATGGCGATCGCCAGTGCAACGAGAAGCGCGACGCCGGTGCTGTAGGCCGCCCACAGATTGCCGAGAAAGCCGATGCCGGTCACGGCGGCGAATATCACGTGCGGCGGAACCCATTCGACCAGACGACCGACGGTGAGTTGCGCGAGCGCACCACAGACCAGCACCGCAGTCGCGATACTGCCGACAAGGATCAACGGCAGATCTGCGGACAGACGTTCATCGACGATCTTCGGCAGCGCGATGGTCAGCACGTTGAACGTGAGGCCCGCACTCAGCGCGATGACGATGAACAGTCCGAACAGCATGACGGCAAGGCGAGGCGTGAGTGGAACGGCGGGCTTTGATTGCCGCTTTTTGGCGTGATGACGATCGTCCGGCGTCACCCAGAGATAGAAAATTCCGGTGGCAACCAGGACCGCCGCTGGCGCAAAGAAGGCGGCGCGCCAGCTAAACCAAGTCGCAAGCGCCGCGCTGATGCCTGCCGCAAGCGAGACGCCGAGATTTCCGCACACGCCATTGAACGCAAGCGTCCGGCCGCGCGCATTCGATGCCTCGATCAACATCGCCATTCCGACCGGGTGATAGATCGACGCGAACATGCCCAGCGCGAACATCGCGACCGCAAGCGCTGTGAGGTTCGGCGCGAAGCCCGCACCGGCGAGCGAAAGGCCGCAGCCGATATAGAACGCCGCCATCATGTTGCGGCGGCTCCAGTGATCGGCAAGCCAGCCAGCGGGCAGCGAGAAAATACCGAAGGCGACAAAGGCCGCGCTCGAAAGCGCAATCAGCTCGCTGTAGGAGCGTCCATAGACGACCTGAAGGCTGATCACGACCGTCGGGTAGATCAGCAGCACGAAATGATCGAGCGCATGCGCCCAATTCAAAAATGCGATGGACCGTTGGCGGGCCCGATCGTCATCGGTGTGGCTCGTAGAGGCAGTCATCGATTTCCCGGCAAATACAGGTCAAAGGGCGATTCACTGCATATACCCATTGATAGTCCTTGTCCTCGTCGCCCGCCGCAACCCTCCCCCGCTTGGACGACGCTATCACGCACAGGTTGTGCAAGCATCAAATTTCAATTTTTAGCGTTATTCAAAGGCTGCGTGGATGAGTTCGGGAAGGCGCGTTTGCGCGACGGTGATTGCCGCCGCGGCCTTGCTGGTTTGCATTCTCCGCACAGCATGTGTTCCCGCATCGGCGAACGACGACGACCCGCACGCCATCCTGTTTTCCGGTCGCGATATTTGGCTCAATGGAGCTTTCGCCCACGGCGGGTTCCTGTTCGCGCCATCGGGGCTCGATCAGGATGGGCTGCTCCTGAAGATTCTGTTCTCAGGCGGCGTCTACCGCTACGACGCGAAAAACCTCGGGGGTCAGCAGGTTGTGGGCGCCGAAGGACTCGCACATGTCCTCGGCGGGTGGCGGGTCAAACGCGGCGATGCGGAATTCAAATTCTTCTTTGGACCCGAGTTCCAGAAGCATCATCTCGAGCCGGACGATGCATCAAATCGATTGCGTGGCAATTTCCTCGGTCTGCGCATGGCGTTCGAAGTCTGGTACGAGCCGTCACCAAGTTCGATGGTCGCCGCGGACGCGTCGCTGTCATCGATCGCAACCAGCAATTCGGCGCGCCTCGCCTACGGCTGGCGCATGTTCGAGGAGATGCTGGGAGGCGGCGTTTACCTCGGCCCGGTCATCGAATATTTCGGTTCGGACGGATACCGGCACCTGCGTCTGGGCGCTCACCTCACCAGCATGAAGGCCGAGGAGACCGAATGGTCGGCCGCCGCCGGCTGGGCCCAGGACTCCCAAGGCCGAGCGAGTCCGTACGTGCGACTCAATATGCTGAGGCGGCGCTAGTCGAGGGTGCGGCGGAATCGCGTGACCGCAATCGCCATGGCCACGGCCATCAGGATAAACATCGCGACCGCGTCGTAGCGCAAATCGGACAGATTCGAACCTTTCAGCATGATCGCGCGCACGATGCGCAGGAAATGTGTCAGCGGCAGTGCTTCTCCGATCCATTGCGCCCAGACTGGCATTCCGGCGAACGGAAACATGAAGCCCGACAGCAGGATGTTCGGAAGAAAGAACATCAGCGCCATCTGCATGGCTTGCAGCTGATTTTGTGCAATCGTCGAAAACGTGTACCCGATCGAAAGATTGGTCGCGATGAATAACGTGCTCAACAACGCGAGCATGATCAGGCTGCCATAGATCGGAACGCCGAACAGGAAAACGCCGATCGCTATGATCATCGTCGCCTGCACGACGCCGACCATCACATACGGAATGATTTTGCCGAGCATAATCTCGAACGGCGTGATCGGCATCGACAGCAGATTTTCCATCGTGCCGCGCTCGATCTCGCGGGTGACCGAGAGCGCGGTGAAGATCAGCATGGTCATGGTGAGAATCGTACCGACAAGTCCGGGCACGATGTTGAGCTGGGTGATGGCGGCGGGATTGTAGCGCGCATGGGTGCGGATCTCGAACGGCATGTTCGGGTTGTCCGGAACATCGCGATCATGGGATAGCGCCGTCTGAAGAACTTCACCGAGAGCACCCAGCGCCGTGCCCGAAGCGACAGGATCGGTGGCATCGGCGATCACAAGCATCGATGGCTTATCGCCGCGGCGCACCGAGCGTTCAAAATTGGCGGGCATCTCGATGGCAAACAGCACAGAGCCCGAAGCGAGCAACTGATCGACCTCCGCTTCGCTGTGCGGCAAATGGGTCACGCGGAAATACTTTGTGTTCTCGATCGCAGCAAGAATGGAGCGCGAGAGATCGCTGGTTTCCTGCATCAGCACGGCGGTCGGCAGATTGCGCGGCGTCGTGTTGATCGCATATCCGAACAGCAAAAGCTGTATGAGCGGGATCATGATGATCATCGCAAAGGACACGCGGTCACGTCTGAGCTGAATGAACTCCTTCACCAGCATGGCCCAGGTCTTGCGCCAGAACCCCGCACCTGGAAGACGCCTTACCTCCTGCGCTGGTGGGAGCATGTGCGTCATTGAAAATTGTCCCGCGCCCTGCCCATCAAATCAATGAACACGTCCTCGAGCGAGGGTTCGGACCGCTGCCAATTGAGATTCTTTTGCTTGCGATACGGCGCAATGGCGGCTTCGAGTGCGGCCTCGTCGCGGCCCGACACATGCAGGCTGGTGCCGAAGGGTGCGACCATATCGATGCCCGGCTTGTCGGTGAGTTCGCTCGTGAGTTCGGAGAGCCCTTCCCCATTCGGGGAACTCACAACATAGGTCGTCAAATGCGATGCGTGGATCACTTCATCGACAGTGCCACGCGCAAGCAACTCACCGTAAGCGATGTAAGCAATCTCGTGGCAGCGTTCGGCCTCGTCCATGTAGTGCGTCGATACCAGCACCGTCAGTCCGTCGGCAGCGAGTGCGTGGATCTCGTTCCAGAATTCGCGCCTCGCCTTGGGATCAACGCCGGCAGTCGGTTCGTCAAGCAGCAGCAGTTGCGGGCTTGGGAGCGTACAAGCTCCGAGCGCCAGCCGCTGTTTCCAGCCGCCGGAGAGTTCGCCCGCGATCTGTGTTTCCCGTCCGGTAAGACCGAGCCGCTCGATTGCCGAACGAGCGGCAGCGACGGGATGGTCGATGCCGTACACCCGCGCGATGAATTCCAGGTTCTCCCTCACCGAAAGGTCCTGGTAAAGGCTGAAGCGTTGCGTCATGTAGCCGACGTGGCTCTTGATTTTTTCGGTTTCGGTGCGGATGTCATAACCGAGGCAAGTACCGGTTCCCTCGTCCGGTGTGAGCAGACCGCAGAGCATGCGGATCGTCGTCGTCTTGCCGGATCCGTTCGGGCCGAGAAAGCCATAGATCGTGCCGCGCTTGACCTGCATGGACAGGTTACGCACCACGGCTCGGCCGCCGAATTTCTTGGTCAGGCCGTGGACATCAATGACGATATCGTTGGCATTCATCAGGGCGACTCTTATCGCAGCGTAACCGTGACCGGTTGCCCGACACGGAATTTGTCCGGCTGTTCGGGACGCGCCTCAATCAAAAACACCAGCTTGGCGCGTTCCTCCTGGCTATAGATAACCGGTGGCGTGTACTCAGCACTCCGCGCGATAAAGCTCACTTTCGCGGTCAAGCCTTTTTCACAACCGTCGCAGCTTACATCGACGATATCTCCATATTTGATCGTAGGCAGTATCGACTGCGGCGCAAAAAAGCGAATTTTGAGATTGCCCGGCGGCAGCAGTGCGACAACGGGCCGCCCCGCCGGCACCGTCTCGCCGGGGCGGTAATAGATCTGTTCGACGGTCGAATCCCCAGGAGTGTACGCATTCCTGCGCGCGAGCCTCGTCTGCGACCAATCCAGGTTGGCTTTCGCCTGACGCAGTGTAGCCTCGGCGTCGTCGTAGGTCTTTTGTGTACCGGCTGCCGATTTCAACAGCTCTTTCGCACGATCGAAACTCTGCTGCGCATTTATGACGGCTGTATTCCGCACCACGACGTCGGCCTTTTGCAGGTCGTCGTCGACAGTGAAAAGCAGGTCGCCTTTGTTTACGCGATCGCCTTCGCGAACCTTCAATGCCTCCACTCGGCCCTGTTCATCGGGAGAAACAAAAATCAGTTCGGCTTCGACCCAACCTTGCAGCACGCGGTCATTGGTTTTGGTGCAACCGCTGAGCACAGCGGCGGCGAGCACGATAGCGCCCAGGCCAGTGAGCTTTATTCTCATGTTGCTCTCCTTGGCGAGAACAGCAGTTGGACGTGCGTCTTCATCATTTTGCGAACGTCAAGCGGCTCAAATCGTTCGAACAGACCGCTCCAGACGATCGCCAACAGACCCGGCGCAGCGACAATCTGCGGATAATCGGCGAGCCCTTCGGGAATCTCGCCGCGCGCTGCAGCGCGACGCAACAAGGCGCGCACCGCTCCAATGACCCGCGACAGCACTTCCCGATAGTAGAATTCGGCGAGTTTCGGAAAGCGTCGGCCCTCGGTGATCATCAGGCGAATGACATCTTTCCTCCGCGTCTCGTAGATTTCGCGCACAAACAGATCAACGATACGGTCAGCCAGCAGAGCGACCGGCACATCGGCCTCGCCCATGGCCTCGATCGTACCGACAAGCGGAGTGAGCATGGTCCGGATCAACTCCTGGAACAGGCTCTCTTTGTCGCGGAAGTAGAGATAGATCGTTCCCTTGGCGACGCCTGCCCTTCGCGCAACATCGTCGAGACGTGTCGCCTCAAAACCACGGATCGAGAATTCATCAAGCGCCGCAGACAAGATCGCGTCGCGACGTTCGATGCTCCGTGTCTTGCGTTCCGGACTGCCGGAAGCGCCGGCCGTCCGCGCTGCTTCCGCGGCACGCTTGCGTCGGCTCGCGCGCCGCGTCGGCGCCTTGCGGGACCTCGGTGGATGCAACATTTTCGACATCCATAAATAATGACTGACTGGTCAGTCATTATTTAGAGCAAAAGATGGCTCCTCGCAAGGCCCACAGATTTTCGTTGAATATCAATTATTTGGATCACACGAGGTGGATTGCCAGCTGCTTGCCGCGCGGGCGGTATTCACCGCAACAAACATCAATGTCGCGGTCGCCAGTACCAAAGCCACGACCACAAGCGCACGCATCACAGGCGCATAGATGTTGGCCATCGCCCTTCCCTACCCGAGCAAGTTTCCAACATAGGAGTGAGTCGGGTAGCGCGATCAATGATTCGAATCTCAGGCGCGCTCGATTTCAGCCTTGACGGCAGAAAGCGACTCGGGCGTGTCGACATCAGTGAGCGCAGCGTCACCGGAAACTGGCACTTCGATGACCGCCTCGGTGTAATTGCCGATCAGGTGGCGTGCGCCAACGTCTCCTTGAATTGACATCAGGTCGTGAAAGAAGCGGCGTGACCACACGACGGGATTCCCGCGACGTCCGTCGATACTCGGCACAACTACGAGCGCACCACGCTCGGGATCGAAAGCAGCGATCAGGCGATCCATCAATGCCGCATCGACCTGTGGCATATCCGCGAGACAAACGATTGCCGCGTCGGCCTCCTGCGGAACGGAAGCGATCCCTGTCTTAAGTGATGTGCCAAGGCCTTCCGAAAAATTTGGATTGTGGACCAATCGCAGCGGAAGCCCCTTTAGCGCAGCCTCCACTTTTTCACGCTGATGCCCGGTAACAACGATTACTGGCTGAGCACGCGAGGCAAGCGCCTGCTCTGCAGCGATACGCACCAACGACTTGCCGCTAATTTCGGCGAGCATCTTGTTGACTGCGCCCATGCGCGTGGATCGGCCGGCTGCGAGCAGCACGGCGGCTACGCGGCGCCCGCTCTCGGGCACACGCTCTTCGCGTGGCTGCGGTCGCGTCACGATCTCCATTAACAAACCGCCGACGCCCATGCCCGTAATGTCAGTACGCGTGACAGGAAGACCCGCGAGCAATCGCATCAACACCCAATCGAAACCATTTTCCTTGGGGCTACGTGCGCATCCAGGCGCGCCAAGGATAGCCTGACCGCGTGCCGTGCCGATCAACATCAGGTTTCCCGGATCAACCGGCATGCCGAAGTGTTCTATCTCACCGCCGACAGCTTCGACCGCCGCGGGTATCACATCGCGGCGGTCCGCGATGGCTGAAGCTCCGAACACGATCACAAGCTCAGCACCCGCCTTCAAGAGCTCGTCAATCGCCCGGGCAAGCCCCGCCCGCTCGTGCGGCACACGCTGCTCAGCAATAATTTTCGCTCCGGCAGGGGCGATTCTTGTGGCGGTTATTTTCAGGGTCTTGTCGATGACCTTCGGCGACAGGCCCGGCAATAGAGTAGAGACAATCCCGACTTTTCGAACCTTGTAGGGCGCTATGCGGATGACGGGCTTCGCTTTTACCGCAGCGGCGACTGCCTGGTCGCGCGCTGACCCCGGGACGGCGAATGGAATGATCTTGACCGTTGCGATCATTTCGCCTTCCACTACTGGCTTGTAGGCCGGCAGCGTCGCTACGGTGATGGCTTCATCGACCCGGTTGAGCGCATCAATCGAATTCTTGTCGACAACAAGAATCCCGGCACTGTCGGCAAAAAGATTGCAACGGCCGGTGAAAGCGCGGTCTGCGCGCACGCCTTCGTCGCGGATTGCGGCGGCGATATCGGCTGCGGCCTGGTCTTCCGACACGTCGCCAGGATCGAGCCGCGCCACCGTAATTTCTTTGACACCGGCAGCAGTCAGTGCCGCAACTTCGGCAGGCCCGATCTTGGTACCCTTCTTCAGCACCAAGTCGCCTTGCCTGATTGAGTGAACGGCGGTCGCGCCGATCGCCTCAGCGACGGGAATCGCTCCGAACTTCATGCCGCTTCTGCCTTCTGCCGGAGCACTTGCGTGATCTCGCCCATGATGGCAACCGCGATCTCCGCAGGTGATACGGCCTCGATATCAAGGCCGATAGGCGCATGAATACGCGCCAGATTGGCTTCGGAAATTCCAACCTGCTTGAGGCGTTCGACACGTTTTGCGTGGGTTTTTCTGGAACCCAACGCACCGATATAAAAACACTCGCGAGCCAAAGCGTGCTCGAGCGCGGGATCATCTATTTTCGGGTCGTGCGTAAGAGCCACAAACGCGGTGTAGTGATCAATCGACAGCGGCGGCAGTGCCACGTCCGGCCATTCCGCGATCACCTTCACATCGGGAAACCGCTCGATTGATGCAAACGCGGTCCGTGGATCCACGATCGTCACATCATAGCCAAGCAGTTGAGCAATCGGCGCCAGCGCCTGACTGATGTGCACGGCTCCAGTTATGACCAGCTTCGGCGATGGAACATAGACCGTCAGGAAGACCCGCCCCTGGGGAGTATCCTCCATGCCGCTCTTGGCCATGCGCAACCGCTTTTCCAGCACATCCTTCAGGGCGTCGGTCTTTACTTGCGCGGCCTTCACCAGGCGCTGTGCACCGCTCGCCGTATCGGTGATCAACACCGCGGCACGGCGTGCCGTGCGCTCAGCGTTAAGATCGTGCAGAACGTCGAGTTTCACTCAGCCCACCTTCTCGACATAGACCCGAATAGTGCCACCGCAGGACAGACCTACCTTCCATGCGGCCTCATCGGCGACGCCGAATTCCAGCAATTTTGGCTTTCCGTTGTCGATCACATCCATCGCTTCGGCAACCACCGCACCCTCGACACAACCCCCGGAGACGGACCCAAGAAAATTGCCTTCGTTATCAATCACCAGATTGGAGCCGACGGGGCGCGGCGCCGAACCCCATGTTTCGACGACAGTTGCGACCGCGACGTCGCGACCGGACTTGCGCCACTCTTCGGCAGTTTTGAGAATGTCTTCATCGCGGGCCAACATGGAATTCCTCCGTCAGGCGACTTGCCTGAGCATGTGTTTCGGGTCGAAGTCCTTGGCTGATGCACCAGACAGGGCACGAACGAGATCGGTCATGGACTCCAGATTGTGGATCGGCCGCAGTTCGTCAACATGCGGCAGCATCGTTTGCACCCCTTTGGCGCGCGCTTCGAAGCCGTGAAAACGAAGCAAGGGATTAAGCCAGATAAGCCGCCGGCATGATCGATGGAGCCTATCAATCTCGAACGCGAGCGTGTCGTCGGCGTCCCGCTCCAACCCGTCGGTAATCAGCAATACCACCGCGCCTTGCGTAAGCACTCGACGCGCCCATTGCTTGTTGAATGTGTGCAGCGAGGTGGCGATGCGTGTGCCTCCGGACCAGTCGGCCACATTCGCCGAACAGGCTGCGAGCGCTTCATCCGGGTCGCGTTGGCGGATTGCGCGGGTCACGTTCGTCAACCGCGTACCGAACAAGAACGTGGTCACACGTTTGCGGGCGTCGGTTACGGCGTGCAGGAAATGCAAGAACAGGCGGGTGTACTCGCTCATCGAGCCGGAAATGTCGAGAAGTGCAACAATCGGCGGTTCTTTGACGCGCGGACCGAGATATTTCAGATCAATGAGCGCACCCCCCGCCTTCATGCTGGCGCGCAAGGTCCGCCGCACATCGATGATGTGGCCACGCCGGTTTGGCGCAAGTCGCCGGGTTCGTACTTCATCGAGCGGTAACGTCAACCGCGCGATGGCTTCCTTTGCGGCGGCAATCTCCGCCGCGCTCATCTGTGCAAAGTCTTTCTTTTGCAGAATTTCTCGATCGGAGACAGTCAGCCTTGCGTCGACTTCGACTTCCGATTTGCTTTGGTCTCTCTCGTTGAGGCCGGAGAACAGCGCCTCCTGGATTCGCTGCGCGCCTGGCGGCGGAGCTTTCGGGCTGCCTGGTGCAATTTCCGGCAGCATCGAAGCAATCATCTTTTCGATATAGCCACGTTTGCGAAAGAAAATCCGAAATGCCTGGTCGAAAAGAATCGTATGCTCATGGCGCTTCACGAACACCGCGTGCAGCGTCCAATAGAAATCGTCGCGTGTGCCGACATTTGCGACGCTCAGCGCCTCCAGCGCATCGAGCACCGCACCGGGTCCAACAGGAATTCCCGCCGCGCGCAGCGCGCGCGCGAAGTACAGAATGTTTTCAGAAAGACGGCCTTGAGAAACGGGCATGAGCCTACTCCGCCGCCCTCAGCTCCGACTTCACCTCGTCGAGCAACGCTTTCACCTTTGTGCCATCGAGACGGGCAATGTCGTCCTGATATTTGAGCAACGCACCGAGCGTGTCCGATACGGTCGCCGGATCGAGCGCAACGACATCCAACTCGGTGAGAGCGCCGGCCCAATCCAGCGTTTCAGCAACACCAGGTGATTTGAAAAGGTCTTCCTTGCGCAACGCCTGGACGAAGGCCACCACCTGCTCGGAAAGCTTCTTGGCGATACCAGGGACCTTGGCGCGCAAGATTTTGAGCTCGCGCTCGGCATTGGGATAGCCGACCCAATGATAGAGACAGCGCCGCTTAAGAGCATCGTGCACTTCGCGAGTACGGTTGGATGTGACCACAACAATCGGCGGGTGAGCCGCCTTCATGGTGCCAAGCTCCGGTACAGTCACCTGGAAATCGGCGAGCACCTCCAGGAGGAATGCTTCGAAGGCTTCGTCAGTCCGGTCGATTTCATCGATCAGCAGGACAGGCGGTCCAGATGGATCAGGTTCGAGCGCCTGCAGCAGCGGTCTCTTGATCAAAAAGCGCTCGGAAAATACGTCGTGCTCAATGCGTGTCCGGTCACCCTCACCTTCAGCTTCCGCCAACCGGATCGCGATCATCTGGGCGCCGTAATTCCACTCGTAGACCGCAGCGGAAACATCCAGTCCCTCATAACACTGCAATCGGATCAGACGGCGCCCGAGCGTTGTCGCCAAAACCTTGGCGATCTCGGTTTTTCCGACCCCCGCCTCGCCTTCGACGAACAACGGCCGGCCCATGCGCAGGGCGAGGTACAACACCGTCGCCAGCGACCGGTCCGCGATGTAGTCGGCCTTGGCCAACAGATCGAGGGTAGATTCAATTGACTTCGGAAGGGTCTTATCTGTCATGCGGGGACTTTATCCTACCATGCCCGTGTCTTACATGTGGTGATCAGATGACCCGAGAGCCAGGACGAACCCCATGACGAAGGCCGAGACGATCGAGAATCCCACCCAGCAGATGCTTACTATCGATCCCGGGGTGCGGATCGGCCATGTCCACCTGAAGGTTGCAGACCTGCAGCGAGCTCTGGATTTCTATTGTGGGGTGCTGGGTTTTACGCTCACCACGAGCCGGCCGGGCGCGGCCTTCATATCGGCCGGCGGTTATCACCATCACCTTGGGCTCAATACCTGGGAGAGCCTGGGCGGCTCCCCGCCGCCCCCGGGCAGCACGGGTCTTTACCATACTGCAATTCTTTACCCGACCCGCAGGCTTCTGGCGGACGCCTTGCGGCGGCTTATCGTCGCCAAAATCCCGCTTGAGGGAGCGAGCGACCATGGCGTCAGTGAAGCGCTTTACTTGCGGGATCCGGATGACAACGGGGTCGAGCTCTATTGGGATCGCCCGAAAGAGAAATGGCCGAAGAAAGCAGACGGCTCGCTACAGATGTACACCCATCCGCTTGACCTGCACGACCTGCTTGGAGAACTCGATCGCGCGTCCGCCTGATTGGTGCGTTGCGCCCGACTAAACAGTCAGCCGCACGTACGCCAAGGACGCTGCGATCAATACGACAATAAGAAGCGGCAATAGCTGCATAATGCACCGTCCGAGCGAAATTGTTGCCTCGGCTCGGAAACGCACTCCCAACCGCAATTGTTCCGTCGTGAGTCGCGTCAGGCCGTCGCTTTTGCGAGGGCCCGCTTGGCCAGTACCCCGACAAGATGGGCGCGATATTCTGCGCTGGCGTGAATATCGCTGTTCATTCCTGTTGCCGGTATGGTCATGCCATCGAGGGACTTTGC
>Ga0070666_10001829_pt1 | contig 12968 bp, 13 predicted proteins | sample KBSS23metaG_FD_64677 | JGI IMG/M metagenome (GOLD analysis project Ga0070666, IMG submission 64677) | Switchgrass rhizosphere microbial communities from Kellogg Biological Station, Michigan, USA - KBS S2-3 metaG | ecosystem: Host-associated > Plants > Roots > Rhizosphere > Soil ... | reverse complement strand
AAGCTGTATTATCTCAATGTTGATAGCATTAAAGTCGATGCAAAATATGTTAGTTACTTTCCATCACAAAGACATCGAGACAGTAAATATTATTCTAAGAGGAGATTTCTCGGAACTCTTTTCGAGTACAGATCAATTGTTTACAGACTACGAAGAAGAGATACTTATCATTACAACTCAATATAATGAAATAGAACCTTCCCTCGAAAGACTTTTAAATAAAAATGTCAAAATCCTAATCTTGAGTCCATATGAAATCCAACTTAATGGATTGAATAAGATTAAAATAAAACCTTTTGAGATGGAACTTAAATTGGTATTGAGAAGTGTATCTTATAGTGTTTCTTTTTGTATTTTAGAAGACAACACTTCTGAAAATCAAGAAAAGGATATTAGGAATATAGATGGAAAAATATATGAACTCATTCAAAATATAATTTTGAATAAATCTAAAAAGAGTGAAATAATAGTCTATTTTAAAACTCCAAAGAATATATCACTTCTAAGAGATACTTTAGATTATCTTGGATACAAAATTAAAATTTGTAAAGCGAGTGATATTAAGTGGATTAATGAAGAAATTATTCATATAATTGATGTACCCAATTTAGAGGACTTTAGAAAATTAGATTCAATAATTTTAGCTGATAATATTAAATATGTTTTTTACGTTTTATATAACAAAGATAGGGAAGGTACTCCTGAGGTCGATGATTATAACAATTTAGCTAATAATATAAATAAAAGAAAATATAGAAATATTAAAAAGATTTTATTTAAGACTTCTATTAATGATCTAATAGTCATCTAAAATCTATCTAATACTGTCTAAATACTATCTAACCTTTTTACCACAACAAACACAAAAGAATAAAATAGTCATCTCTTCATCTGCTCTTCGAGTCTGCTTTTCAATATCTATGACATTATCAGAACCACAACTTTTACATTTCTTAAATCCTTTCAATACTGGTCTTATCTTATCCTTACGACGAATATTTTCCCTCTCATGTAATTTACTTAGTGTGTTTTCGGGATTGGTAAATAAAACATCTTCATCCCAGCACTCCAAACTCTTAAGATAATCAATGGTCTTCTCATAACCATAATTTTTTATCATCCCTATACAATCATAGAAGAAGTCTATCCTTTCAAAGTCAAATAGGTACTCATCATTTTTCATTTTAACAAATATAAAATCACTAATCTGTTCATTTGTTAGTTTCTCATATTTGTCAGCAAAAGACTTCATTGTCTCGAACATGTTTTCTTCTGTACGTTCATCCATTTGTTTCTTATCTTATTTATCAATGTTTTTATCAATATTGATAATTTTTAATTATTATTACCAATATCTAAAATGTCAACCACAAAAGACAGTATTCAGAAAATAAAGGACAGACTAAAGAGAGAACAACTGACAGGAGGAGGATATCTTCCAAGAGACAAAGACTATGAGAGATTAAGAGACTTTATAGAATTTCATCAAGATCTAGATGATTACATACTAAAGGATGCTATATATAATCAACCAAAGTAACTTTTTACTTATCTTATAAGTGAAAAGTCTAAATTCTGTCCTGAATTCCTATATCATTTAGCTTCTTTTCTAACAAATCAATCAACTCTCTAGAGTATAAATCTTGTGTTTCAGCATCACATTCTAAATTCTCTTGTCTCCTCCTCAAACAAGGTATTGAGCAGAAACATTCGATCCACCCACCACTAAAATGAGGTCTTCTTATTGCATGGAAATATTTTCTAATCTTTAAATGACATTGAAAGCAGTTACCGGTTTTCTCATCATTGTTCTTAGATAGAAACCAATCAACTAATTGGTTATCCTCATCGTAGTCCCATTCACCGTTCATTAGCATTCTTGGACCTCCTAATTCCAACTGATCAACACTATAATTAAACCCAGGATGAGGAGGACCATAAATTCTAAATAATTCTTTGTTGTCTTGAAGTCCATCAAGGTCTAACTTATGAAGTTCTTCTCTTAATTTTATTTGTCTACTCTCAGAATCTTTTGGAAGAGATTTAATGATTTTCTCTCTTAGCTCGTCTCTAGTAATCTTAATCACAAAATTAGGATTATTCATTGCCCTCTCAATCATCAATTCAATAATCTCGCTCTCACTTCTATCTTTCATTTTATATTTTTCTTTCACTCTCATTAATTCATCATCCGTAGGAACCATGATCATTCTATTATCCACCCACGAGGGAATCTCTGCAAAGTCAGACTTTTCATCTAACACACTTTCGAAATACATAAACATACTATTATTTCCTACACCACTTAGATATTCCAAAACAACTTTAACATTATCCAAACTTACCCCAGGATAGGCATTATAAAGTCTCATTGCAGCTTCCCTACTAGTCTCTCCCCTATCTTCGGAGCTTATATCTTGAGCAATTTCTAAGAAGGAGTAGTCATTGAGATTTTGAGCTAAAAAGTTAATAGAACTTTGACTTATGACTCGATCAAAGAAGAGAGACTCAAAGAAGTCTAGATCCTCATAAGTTGGATGAACTTTGAGTTCCCATTGATCTCTTATTGTATCGATGCATTCAGGTTTATTGTTTTTAAGGCAGACCTGTAGTAGAGTTTCAAGAAGTTGTGATGACTCATTGGCATTTAACCTTTCAATATTCATTAGTTCTAATGTTTTCAACAACATTTTTAAGTCTACGCTAGCTATTGATTCAAAACATAAACTAAAGAGTTCTTTAGAGTAGTCCATTTTAAATGTTCTCTAAAACATGAATTAAAATCATTAATAATAATTACTAGAGTGATAAATGGAAAGTGATTTATCGATTAAAGAATTAGATAAATTAATTCTTGGAGGTAGGACCCAAAAGCTGTCCCCAGAAGAGATTGGTAGATTGATCAGAGGGGGAATAACGAGTGTTAAATTCTTTTATATCGTTGAAGGTCTCAAGAGGAGAGTAATGAATCCCAATGAATATATCCTTGAAGTAATTAAATATGTGACTGCAAGAATACCGAATGATAATAATATGGATGAAAGATATGATATTGCTCTTTTTGGGGTAGGATTTAGAGGATCTATTACCAAAGCAAACGCTAATCAATATATTCCATTTAAAGGGCATGGAATAATGCATTTATTGGCCTATGCTATAATGAATTTTGGTGGTACAGAGAAAGGTTGGAAACAAACAATAGACAATTATATGTTCATGTTATTAATTTTGATGGTATCTGGTGCAGATATAATGAAACCTGTCTTTAGCAATGAAGGAGACCCTGCTAGAGAAGATGAAAACCTGTACAATATAACTGCTATTAACCCTCCAAATGCCCAACAAGCAGTTAAAAAATACCTCGAAGACGCTGGGTATAGAGCACTGATAGGTAGGTTAGAATGTTTCAAAGAACAATTTGAATCTTACATGGCGGGAGTAAAGAAGAAATACACTGATCTAGTAAGTGATGAGATTCTTACAAGATTAGCTATATACTTAGATAACCCTGCTTTACTTAAAATAACTAAACCATTTGATGCTATTGCTAAATTTCATGCTATAAATATTTATAAAAATTCTAATATAAGTTTTGTTGATGAATCTAAAATTTTATCTCATGCGATATCTACTTATTCTACTGAACTCTTCAATCTCATCTTTGAGAAAACAGGAAATATATCTTACAATGATTTTAATATTCTTCTTTTGAATACAGGAGAAATTAAAAATAGAGACTATGGTGTCCTCTATTTAGCTCTCCAAGAAAATATTAAGAACGTTATTAAAAGTGGATTTCCAATTGACATTTACCAGATGGGAATAATCTCGAGTTTTTCTAAAGAATTTGAATCTGAGATACTTCAAATTCTTGAAACTCCTCATTGGGTAAGAGAGTGTTCAGGAGCTAATCAGAGGATGTCTTTAGAACTTCAACAATTGGCTTATCATTTAAACATTGATATTAATGATAAAACTACAAAGAATGTTATTTGTTCAGACTTATCACAGTATTCTCAAATGGATCCTGAGAAAATTGCAGGATCATCTGCTGAGAAGAATAAGAGGAAGTTTAACAGTAAAATGGCAAAGAGTTCAGATTATGTTCTTAGCGAGAATCCCGAGCCAGAATATAAATGTTTTAATTTCACTACTTACCCTTACTATGAATACACTTCATTGGATTTTGCTGCTTATAGGGACAATGCGGGAATCATTTGGTGTTTTACAAAAGGTGACTTTGAAAAGCTTATTGCTTTAGGTGTTAATTTATACAATAACCAACCTTTACCAAGTAACTTTATTAGTACCGTGACTGAACAAATGAAATTATTGAAAAAGCTAAAAGTTGATCTAGAAATCCCAGTAGTAGTCAATGATTTAATAGGAGATTTGAAGAAAGGAGATGCTGTACTAGGACTTGAAGAAATTAATAAGAAAATAAATACATTCGATCATATTGCTTATATAAATGGTTACAATAAAAATGATTTGATGGGTTTAAGTAATGATAGGTTATCCGAACTAGCAAATTCACTAGATGAAAAGATTAATTTCAGTTTACTTATTAAAGACCACAAAATTGTTACCTTGATATTTACTGCACTTGAGAAATTTGAGGGTCCTCAAGCAGACCATTATATTAAAAGATTCTTTGATAAAGCGAAGACCCTTCCTAAGCCTATAGTGAATAAAGCACAAATGAAACCTAGAGGATCTTGATTTGTTTTAGAGAATCTTTAGAGAAGATAATGATTTGTTCTTGGGAAGTCTCTAGAGAGTCTCTAGAGAATTCTTAGATTATTCTTAGAAATGATAATGATTTGTCTCTAGAGAACCCTTAGAGAATTCTTAGATAAAATAATTACTTCTTACCTTTCCTCACTTTTCTACTTTGATATTCACACATTGTTCTTTCCAAAATATTACAATCAAGAGTCAAATCTTCTAGCATCGCAATAGGGTCAAAAGACTTCGAACAAGTTTCTGTTAAATTCTTAATTTTATTTAATAGAGGTTCTAACTGATCTTTTAAAAACATCATATTCAGCAATTTAAACACTTTGTTAGATGCTAATACTGAATAAAAAAATGTCGTCTTCATACATAACATTAAAAAGAAGGAGTAGAAGTTTAGCTGAGATAAGAAGTATGGTGCCCCTGCATTCCTCATATAGTTAAAAGTATAATCATTCTTACAATCTTTAATTTCAAAGTAAACTCTATCATCTATTTTAAGAAGTCTCAATGGTAGTTTAAAGTTTAGTTTTTCGGACATTTCAGATGCCTCTTTATCATGATAAAATATCCTACACACATTTTCAATATCCCTGTCAGAAGAAACAGTTAAACCTGCACTTGAGAAATCTCTTATTTTAAGTGTAAATCTACATTTGACAATTATTCCATTATATGTGTACTCACAAGGGCTATTAGTGAAGCACAAGTTATCCATTGAAACATTTGTCATTGAAAGTCTATATTTGCTCATGATATGGAATATTACAAATAGTTGCAATACTATCCCTTCACAAATCTTCTTATCCAATATCCCATCTTTTATAAATTTAGGATTCATTTCGAAATCATCATAGCTCAATGAAGGTTCCTCGAGGGTGTAACCATTATATCCACAGATAAAAGCAGTAAACATTTTATTGAAATGTGGTTTTTCTTGACCTTCATGATTTTTCATTATCCTTTCAAACATCCAAGTTATTAGAATGTTTACAGTGAACTTATCTAATCCTATGAAATGAATATTTTTAAATCTTGGAGGATTGCATGAACACTCTAATTGATCTGAAAGGATGAGTCTATTAACAATACTCGACTCTTGAGAATCAATCTTATAATAAGTATTTGGAACTACAGAAGTTAAAACAAATTTAGTCCTATAATTCTTCTCTTTCTCATCATCAATTATATGTGTCTCAAAGGGTACTTTAATTTTTAATTCTAGTATATCAACTATTTGTTCGAGCTTACGACATTTACCACATTCATAATACTTCTCTCTGTAAGGATATAAATTCTCTCTTTTCTCACTACATGATGTTCCTTGACCAGCATTTATCTTGCATTGCCTATCAAAAGAAATTAAAGACTTTGAAGTCCATAAATTTCTAACAAATTCAATATTGTTTTTAACAAAAGCCTCTACTACTTCTTTTCTTTCTTTATTAAATTCATCGAGAAGGTCATGAGTTGATGTTTCTTGATAAACACGATTAACTGAAGTAAATCTTGAACATGTCATTTACAAAACAATAATAATTTCTTTTGTCATTCTTAAGTTGTATTCAAGATTTACTTTCATACTTATTTCAGTGTTTAGCCAATCATTTAATCATGAGAATTCTCAAAGAGTATGTTTTGATTTCAATCGTGAGGATTTTCAAAGAACATATTTTGATACTTTTCCAACTTCATCTCAACTTCCATGATTCTCTCATCCAAGTATTTAATCATTTCTTTAATCACAGATGATTCTGCCTTAAGATTTTTCAATTCATGGTTTAGAGAATTTAATGTTGGACTATCTCTTCTAACATTTCCAATAGCAGCTCCTTGAACTATTCCTGTATGAGTTTGTAAGACTCTCAATTTCCTATATTGACACTCAGAGATATATCCTGCTTCACACATTTTATTTGATAATATTAAAATCATGATTTTAATATTATTTCTCATTTCAATGATTTTACTATTGATCATTTTAGGAATTGTTTTTGGGTCGAAAGATCAAACACATCACTATATCACAGACACTTCAAATGAAAACTTTTTGACTACTCTCGAGATCCCATCTAACAAACAAAGCGTTTTTCCAATGACTTATTCAAAAAGTGAAAATAAAAATGAAGAAGGACTCAAAGATACTGAATTAGTATTTGTCTCGTACAAGTCTTCAGATAAATCAAATGAGGACTGTTTGAGAGATAATGGAGTACGTTTTGATTTTCAAAATAATGGTCTAAATAATAATGATATGTACACAGGAAGGATAATGATTACTACTCCTTATGAGAAGACTGGTTGGTTAAGTGTTAGTCCTGAGGATAAATTAATATGGACTTCTAATTTTACTATTAGCACAATTTTTAAAGTCTTCTTTGATGAGGATGTAAATTCTAAAACTAAGAAAATTCAATTATATTATAATGACTCATATGTGAAAATTAGAAATTATAGTAATGATAAAGAAATATTATCAAATTCTCTTTTTAAAGTTTCTCTAGATGGATCACAAAAAACTTCAGACTTATTTAAAATGATTTAAAATTTTGAAAAATGTGTGTGATAAAAATGCAACTCCAATTACAATCTTATGAGTGGAGTGTGAGTACAAATAAAGATGATGAAAATGAGATTCATTCATGGTGTCTAGATGGTAATTCTAAATCCTATTTAATTAGAATAAGGAATTACCATCCTAGTGTTTATCTAGAACTTCCATCTAAAATGGCTAGGATAAATATTACATGGACAAATGAAAAGATAAGTCAAATTAAAAAATGGATAGCTGATACATCTAGAAATACTAATTGTGTTCCTATGAGTTTTAATTATGTGAGGAAACAGAAGTTTTATTTTTACAAGAGGCAAAAGAAGAATGATTTCTTAGAGTTGAAATTTAAAAATGAAGAGCAGATGAGGAAGTTCTCTATGAAGTTTAGTTCGAAGAAATTTATTATTATGCTCGATGGTATATCTTATAGTGGAGTAGAATTTAATGTTTGGGAGAATAATATACCTACAGTCAGAAAGTTTTTGACTGAGATAGAATTGAAACATTGTGAATGGTTTACTCTAGGGAGTTTTGAGAAGGTAAGCGAGGATGATAAAATAAGTAGTCTAGAGAATGAACTTGTGTGTAATTTTAGGGATGTTAAGAGGGTGGATTATGATGGTGTATTAAAACCCAAAATATTAGTCTTTGATATTGAGTGCTACACTGATAATCATAAAGCTATGCCTAATGCTCTTCATTCAAGACATGTTATAACAATGATATCAGTAATTTACGAAGTGTTAGGTGATGTGAGTACGAGGAAGAGATATTTGTTAACATTTAGTCCTGTGTATGATTTTGAAGGAACAAATATTATTAGATCAAGGAATGAGATAGACATGCTCAAAAATTTTGCTGAACTTGTTAATTATCTCGATCCTGATATTATCACGGGGTATAATATTTTTGGTTTTGATTTTAAATATATCATTGATCGAATGGATATTAAGAAAGAATCGTGGCCCACAATGGGTAGATTTTTAAATAATCCAGCAAAAAGGAGAGACATTGAGTGGAATTCAAGTGCTTATGGTGTACAATTCTTGACTTTTTTAAGCATGCCTGGGAGAATTGTATTGGATATGTTGACTATTATTAGAAGAGAATATAAATATGATAAATATGATTTAGGGTTTGTATCAAGCGAAATGTTAGGGAAAACTAAACACGATGTGACAGCCCAAGAAATGTTTAAAATATATGAGGAATTGATTAATTCTAAAACTCAAGAAGAGAAGGATGCTGCAACTTTGAAGATGACAAGAGTAGCTAAATATTGTATTCAAGACTCTGAGTTGGTTATTGATTTAGTAGTTAAGACAAATACATGGATCGGTCTGACCGAACTAGCTAATATAGTCAGTGTTAATGTCTTTGATTTATTCACTAGAGGGCAGCAAGTTAGATGCATTTCACAAATGTATGATGTAGCACACAAGAAAGGATATGTTCTTGACACGAGGGAAATAAAAGTCAATGGATATAAAGGAGCATTCGTGTGTGAGCCAAATCCAGGTATTTACAAGTACACGATATGTTTAGATTTTAGATCTTTGTATCCTTCAATTATTATGGCTTTCAATATATGTTTCACTACTCTAATACCTGAAAATATGATTCATTTGTATGATGAAAATGATTATGAAGTTATCGAGTGTGAAGAGATAATAAACGATGATGGTGATAGTGACGATGAGGAAGATGAGTTGTTTGAAGTTAAGAAAAAGAAGACTAAGAAAGAAGATAAATTAACTGTAATGAAGAAATATTATTATTGGAAGGGTGAACAAGGGATTTTACCCTTCTTAGTCCAAGAATTAGTTCGTCAAAGAGGGATAGTGAAAAACTTATTGAAGAAAGAAGATCCTAAATCTTTGATGGGTATTATATTGGATAAAAGACAAAATGCATTGAAGGTATCGGCTAACTCAATGTATGGTTTTCTTGGTTCATCTATGGGTCGTTATCCACTTCCAGAGGCTGCAAGCTCGATTACTTCAAAAGGAAGACAACTAATCCATCAATGTTACGATTATTTAATTAATACTTATCAAGCAAAAATTATTTACGGTGATACTGATTCTGTTATGTTCACTATTGACTCAGTTAAAAATAACAAAGAAACAATTGAGTTTGGGAATAGGATGGAAAAAGAAGTTAGTTCATTATTCAAAGATCCGTTATATACTGAATTTGAGAAGGCTGGAACTATGCTGTGTATAAAGAAGAAGAAATATGTTTTTTGGACTATTAATATGAAAACTTTTGAGATGAGCACGAAAGAAAGCTATAATGTTAGGTGTGGTAATGAGGACGTTACGAGGGAGATGATTAATAAGATTAAGGTTGAAGAGTTAGGATGGGATAAAGAACCGAAAAGATTAAAAAGGATTGAGAAGATCAATATTGTGATTGAAGATGTAGTATATGAGGTTACTAAAGAAGTTACGTTAGATATGATCAAGAAAGGTATTGTTCCTTCGAGGAGAGATAATTGTAGATGGCAAAGGGAATTTTATATGAGGGTAATGGATGATGTGATGGAGACCATGCCATTTAATTATGTTTATAAATTAATTGAATCGGAGTGTTTAGGATTTTTGAGAGGTGAAGTAAATCACAAGAATTTAGTTATAATCAAAACTTTAGGACCAAAGTATAAATCTGACAGTGCTCCAATGAAAGTGTTCTCAGATATTCTTAAAAGTTTGGGTAAACCACCAGTTCCAGGAGATAGGTTAGAATATGTTATAGTTGTTGCTGATGAAGAAACTGTAAGAGCAAATTCTGAAAAGGGTAAATTGAAAATGGGGTATAAGATGAAGGATCCTCAAACATTTACTCTTGGAACAGATCATATAGACTATTATTATTACATTGATAGATTCATCAAAGATAACATACAACAGTTCTTTCAAATATGTTATAAGAATGAGATTGAAGAGATCAATGCTAAGAGAGAAATATATGATAAAAAGATGAGGAATATAATGTTTGGTAATTTTTTAAATGATGTTTATGAATGCATTAAAACTAAAGATCAAGAAAAGAAATATTTAGAAGCAATCAAGAATACTCAAAGAGAAGTTATTGTGAGTAATTTGATTAAGATTAGAGGGATTGGTGCAAAAGTGAAAAAACTAAAATCAAAATATTTGTCTGAGAGGATTGAATATTTCTCATGTTATGATTGTGGGGAACCTATAACTAATCTATTGAAAATTCATAGGACAAGAGAGAACATTCAAAATGAATTCATGAATGTTATTAGAAATAATACAATTGAATAAATAAATATTATTAATGAAATCTTCATTAATAATTTATCTTCCGCGTCTCATGCTGTCCATGATCTCCTTGATACTTGCATCAGCTCCCTTAACCAAGTCAGGGTTAACCTCTTTCAAAGTCTTCAATTTTTCTGCTGCTTTCTCTCTATAATGTTCACGCTCTTTCTTAGCTTTCTTCTCTGGGACTTTTCCAGGATAATGTTTTCTAATTATATCCATGTAAGCATCAATTCTTGCTGGTTCTCCTGTTTGAGCTCCTATTGAATTAGTAATGTATCCAACAAAGACTGACCAAGAATTGGGTTTCCTGTTAGGAATTCGTCTTGGAGATTTATTAAACTTAATCGTAGCTAGATCATTGTCTCTTCTTGGACTGGCCCTTCTTGGAGATCTTGCACCTGCAGCAGCTTTTCTCGTGGTAGACATTTTTCTATGAGACGCAAAAATTTATAAACAAATTTTGAAAATATGATTAAGACTTATAAAAATTAATTGTTCTGAGATATCTCAAAATATCTATTTTAAGTTTTGTATAATATTCCGTTTTATCCATCGAAGATAGTGGGATGAACTTATTTTGGATATATAATTTAAAAGTAGTATGAAAATTATCATAAGTTATCATTTCAGCAAAACTACTTTTATTAGACCCCATTTCGATTATATGTTTCATTACTACTGCTGCTGCAAAAACTTTCATGTTCATGTGTGATAATTGAGACATATTCTCATATTGAGAAACAATGTATGCCCTTAATTCTTTTGTTATATTTTCAGATGAGTAGTTTCCAAGTTCACTATATAATTTTGATGTTGCTATCTCTTGAGGTGTACGATAGATTTTAAGTAGAGCATTTAAACGTCTTTGTTCCCTTAAATCTGAACTTGAATATCCAGCCTTCCCAAAATCCTTAGCAGTTTGTTCATAAGAAATCACGTCACTCATTTTATTTTCTATTTTAAAATGTATAGGACAATTGAATTTCCAAAATCAAAGAAGAAGTCTCCAAGAAGACGAAAGACTAAACCATTGAAAGATGAAGAGGAAATCACTACTGATGGATATGACAATGATGAGAGAGTCAAGGAGAAGAACTATGATTCAACTCATGAAAGAAATTATGACAATGAAAAGAAATATTATGATGAAACATATAACGACTATGATAGAAGTCATGATAGGATAAGGTGTATTCCTAACTTTGAAATCAAAAAGAATAAATAAGTTATTATAAATGCAATGGAATAACCTCAAAAAGTTTCATTTATATAATTCATCTTATGCTTTCGAAAGAACGGATGAAGTAAATAAAAATTATAGTGAATATAAATCAAGATTGAGTAAAGAAGGAGTTTCAGTAGCAGATGATATTAAATCAAGATTTATCAAAGAAAGAATAGTTGTTAGAAAAAATGATTTTCCTTATAATCTTTCCTTCGAAATAACTCACTTAGTAGCATGGACATTCGAAGATGTATTGCTAGAAGAAGTAATAGAAGAATTAAAGAAATTGGGGATGATTGAAATAGAAGATTTTATTGCATTTCAAAATTCTCCTGATTTAAGGACAGTACAAGATATAAAACATTACCATATATTTGTTAAAAATGATATTCATCTCATGAAAGCGATTTCTATGTCTTCTAAAAATTAACCTTTGATATCTCTAAATAAAAATTATATTTAAAGATATAGCGCTTTACTTCTAAATGATTTTCTATAAGATGTTGTTATTGGTCCATAATTTAAGTAATTCGTTTAGTTAATTTTAATAATTAACTAAAATGACAGAGAGGTGTAAGTCAACAACTAAGAAAGGATTACAATGTAAACGAAAGCCTCAAATAAATGGATATTGTGTTTCTCACTTTAAAATAATTAAAAAAGAAAACTACTCATGTTCTATTTGTTATGATGAAATCAAGGATATGAGTAATGTACTTTTTTGTGAGCATGGATTATGTGCTGAATGTTTAAATAGTATGAGAGATTCTCGTTGTCCTGTTTGTAGATGTGAGATGAGAGGAAAAAAGATAACAAAAAGTCTTCTCAAGAAACTACGATTGAGAAAAAAAGAAGATACTGAAAAAGCATCTGAAGACGCATTTAATGAGTGGCTAGGAGAAACTGAAGTGTTTGCAATGAACTTTATTACGGAAGATAATAGGAGAGTAAGATATGTCTTTTTTGATGGTAGCAATCAGATGGGCTATGAGTTTAATGATTCTGATGATGAAGAAGATGATTTTGAATAATTATTATGCTCAAAGATAAAATAAATATCTTATCTTTGATTATCCTCTAGAGAGGATCAAGATTTTATCTTTGATGAATTTTTATTCTCTCTAGAGAGGATAAAGATTTTACATTTGAATAAATCTTT
>Ga0070666_10001828_pt1 | contig 12975 bp, 13 predicted proteins | sample KBSS23metaG_FD_64677 | JGI IMG/M metagenome (GOLD analysis project Ga0070666, IMG submission 64677) | Switchgrass rhizosphere microbial communities from Kellogg Biological Station, Michigan, USA - KBS S2-3 metaG | ecosystem: Host-associated > Plants > Roots > Rhizosphere > Soil ... | reverse complement strand
GTCATCGGGCTCTTCGGCATCAGCGAGATCCTGCTGACGATGGAAGAGCGACTGGCGCTCCGCGGCCATGCCGCCTCGATCAGCCTGCGCGTCGTCCTGAAAGTGTGGCGGGAGATGCCTCGCTACTGGGTCACGCTGCTGCGGTCCTCCGCCATCGGCTGCTGGCTCGGCATCACGCCCGGCGGCGCCATCGCGGCGTCGTTCATGGGCTACAACCTGGCGAAACGGTTCGCGAAGGACCCTTCGACCTTCGGCAAGGGACGGATCGAAGGCGTGTTCGCACCGGAGACGGCGGCGCACGCTTCCGGGACCGCCGCGCTGCTGCCCATGCTCGCACTCGGCATTCCCGGGTCGGGCACCGCGGCGATCCTGCTGGGCGGACTGATGGTCTGGGGTCTCAATCCAGGACCGCTGCTCTTCGTCGAGCACAAGGACTTCGTGTGGGGCCTGATCGCTTCGATGTATCTCGGCAACGTCGTCGGCCTGGTGATCGTGCTGTCCACCGTGCCGATCTTCGCCGCCATCCTGCGCATCCCGTTCGCCGCGGTGGCTCCGATGATCATCGTGTCGTGCGCCATCGGCGCCTACGCGATCCAGAACGCGATGTTCGACGTCTGGCTCATGCTGCTGTTCGGCGTCGTTGGCTACGTGTTCAAGAAGATCGGCATCCCGCTTGCGCCGTTCACGCTCGCGCTCGTGCTCGGCAACCGGGCCGAGGACGCGTTCCGGCTGTCGATGATCGGCGCGGGCGGCGACATGCGCGTGTTCTGGTCGAACGGCCTGGTGGGATCGATCAGCACGCTCGCATTCGTGCTGCTGTTCTGGCCGTTGATCGGCAGGCTGTTCGACCTCGCCGGACGACGCATGCGGCCGGTCAAGACGTGAAACCGATCGCACCGACACGCTGATGGATGCCTCGATCGCGGTGGTGCGCGATGCGTCGATCGCGACCGTCGTGCTCAATCGTCCCGACAAGCTCAACGCGCTGACGAAGGCGATGTGGCGGACGCTGGGCGAGACGATCGACGCGTTGTCACAGGACGACGACCTGCGCTGCATCATCCTGCGCGGAGCCGGCGAGCGCGCATTCTCCCCGGGCAACGACATCGGCGAATTCGCGACCGAGCGATCGAACAAGGCGCAGGCGATCGACTACGGTGCGGCGATGCACGCGACGGCCGGCGCCCTCGCGCGCTGCCGCCATCCGCTGGTGGCGCAAATCCACGGCATCTGTGTCGGCGGCGGTCTCGAGATCGCGGCGCTGTGCGACCTGCGTATCTGCGGGACGTCGAGCCGCTTCGGCGCGCCCATCAAGAACCTCGGGCTCGTGATGGCGTATCCCGAGATGGCGCCGCTCGTGCGCCTGGTCGGCGCGTCTGTCGCGCTCGAGATCCTTCTGGAAGGGCGCATCTTCGACGCGCAGGAAGCGAAGGACAAAGGCCTCGTCACGCGCGTGGTTCCCGATGCGGACGTCGAGCGCGAAGCGCGCGCGGCGGCCGGTCGCATTGCGGAGGGTGCCCCGCTGGTCGCACGCTGGCACAAGAAGTTTGCCCGTCGCCTCGCCGAATCGCGTCCGCTCGAGGAACGCGAATACGACGAATGCTTCGCCTGCTTCGATACCGAAGATTTCCGCGAGGGCTACGCGGCCTTCCTGGCCAAGCGAAAGCCTGCGTTCGTCGGGCGATGAATGCTGTCGCGATGAACGATCGGCACCCCGGGCCTCTGACGGGCATGCGCGTGCTGGAACTGGCCCAGATCATGGCCGGACCGACCTGCGGCATGATGCTCGCCGACATGGGCGCCGACGTGATCAAGGTCGAGAAGCTCCCTGGCGGCGACGACTCGCGTGGCTACCGCGAGCCGCGGATCAACGGGGTATCGGCGCCGTTCCTGATTCAGAACCGCAACAAGCGCGGCATCGCGGTCAATCTCAAGCATCCGCAAGGGCGCGACGTTCTGCTTCGCCTCGTGCGGGACGCGGACGTGCTGACCGAAAATTACCGGCGCGGCACGCTCGAAAAGCTCCACCTCGGCTACGACATGCTGTCGCGGGAAAATCCCGGGCTGATCTACTGCGCGGTGTCGGGCTACGGCCGTGACGGACCCTACGCCGACAAGGGCGGATTCGACCTGATCGCGCAGGGCTTCGCGGGACTGATGTCCATCACAGGCGAGGCCGGCGGCGCGCCGGTCAAGACCGGCAATCCCGTGGCCGACATCAATGCGGGACTGCTCGCGGTGATCGGCATCCTCGCGGCGTTCGCCCACAAGCAGAAGACCGGACGCGGCCAGATCGTCGATACGTCGCTCATGGAAGCCGCCGTCCAGCAGACGTTCTGGCACGCGGCCAGCTATTTCGCCGACGGGCGCTCGCCCGGACCCACGGGCTCGGCGCATCTTCTCGCCGCGCCGTACCAGGCGTTTCGCGCTCGCGACGGCTGGCTCAACATCGGCGGCGCGAATCAGGCGAACTGGGAACGTATCGCCGATGTCCTCGGCCATCCCGAGTGGCGCGACGACCCGCGCTTTGCCACGAATACCGCACGAATGGCCAACATCGACGCCCTGGCGGCGCTGATGAACCTTGCGCTCGCCGGAAAAGACAAGGCCGCGTGGATCGCGGCATTCGATGCAGCGGGCGTGCCTGTCGGTCCGGTGCATTCGATCGGCGAGGCGCTGACGCATCCGCAGACCCTCGCGCGCGGCATGGTCGTCGATGTGGTCGACCCTGTCGCGGGGCCCACCAAGGCGCTCGGTTGCCCGGTTCATTTCTCCGAATGCGAAACGCGGATTCGGCGCCCCGCCCCGCGACTCGGCGAGCACACGCGCGAGGTCTTGCGCGAATCCGGCTATGCGGACGACGCGATCGATCAGATGATCGCCAACGGCGCGATCGAGGCCTTGTAGCGAGGGTCAGAGAGTAAGACGTGAGCGTCGCGGCTCGCGGATCGCTCAGTTGAAAGGACGCTCGGGCGCCGAGCCGACCGTCACCGGCCCGCGCGAAGCGGCGGCGACCAGCGCCGCATCGCGCTCGGGCTTCGGCAGCGACGCCAGCGTGCGCACGCGGTCGTAGAAGCGCGGCAGGTCCCCGTTGGACTCCAGCAGCAACGTGCGAAAGGCCGGCACGCGATCGTTGTAGATCGCCACGGCGGCGAGACTTGCGTTGTTCGGTCCCTGCGCGAACCAGCGGTCGTAACCTGCCAGTCCGGGCTCGCCCTGCCTCGCGGCGTCGTACTCGGCCTTCATCTCGGCAAAGGCCTGGGCCTTGCCCGCGAGCTTATCCTCGTCGGACACCGGGCTTGCGTACAGCGCGACGAGCTTCGCGCGCGTGTTGCGCAGGATGCTGCGAAAGACGACGCGGAGCTTCTGGTTGCGAATCGCTTGCGCTTCGAGCGCAGGATTATTTTGCGCCGCCATCCAGCGCGCCACGCCGGCTTCCTCGACCGCGGTCGCGAACGACTCGTTGAACTGCGAGTCGTCCTTCACGTAAAGCAACTGGTGTGCAAGCTCGTGAAAGATGAGTCGTGCGACTTCGGTCTCGGGCCATCGCACGAAGGACGACAGCACCGGATCGTCGAACCACCCGAGGGTCGAGTAGGCCGGCACCCCCGACACCTGCACGTCGTCGCCGTCAGCGCGCAATCGCGCGGCTTCGGCCCGCGCTTCCTCCTCGCGGAAATAGCCCCGGTAGTTGACGCAGCCTGCCACCGGAAAGCACCACTGGCGCGGCTTGAGCGACAGCGATGGGGCCGCGAACACGTTCCACAGCACGAATGGACGACCGAGGTCGGTGTAGCGTGTGTAGCTCCGGTTGTCCGGCAGCCCGAGATCGCGGCTTGCGAACGCGCGGATCTCGCGCACGCGTTCCAGGCGCGCCGAGAGCGCCGCATCACCGCCGGCGTCGATCACCTCGGGAATCGGCCGCGCCCGCGCGAGCAGGTCGTATTGCCCAGCCGCGCCTTGCAGATAGAAATCGAGGGTATCGGCAGCGCCACAACCCGCGAGGGCCAGCGCGACCATGGCCGCCGCAAGGAATCGTCTCGACATGCCGGGTTCGACCTCGGTGTTCGTCAAATGATTCCAGACGCGGTCGCCGGACGGAGGCCGCTCAGGCGAGGAAGCGGCGAAGACGCGCAATGCCGTCCTCGAGCTTCGACTGCGCGATCGTGTAGGCGAAGCGCACGTGCGCGTTGGAACGATGGCGACCGAAGTCGATGCCCGGCGTGATCGCCACGCCGGCGCCTTCGAGCACGTCGCGACAGAAGCGCTCGCTGTCCACGTCGAAGCGCGAGCAGTCGGCGTAGACGAAAAACCCGCCGTTGGGCATCACCGGAATGCCGAAGCCCAGTTCGCGGAGCGCAGGCACGAGCAGGTCGCGGCGCGCGCGAAACGCCTCCCGGCGCGATTCGACCAGCGCGATCGTCTCCGGCTCGAAACAGGCGAGCGCAGCACGCTGCGACGGCGTAGGGGGCGAGATGTAGAGATTCTGGGCGAGCTTTTCGAGGTCGCGCACATGTCGCTCGGGTGCGACGATCCAGCCCAGCCGCCACCCGGTCATGTTGAAGTACTTGGAGAAGCTCGAGATGACGAAGGCGTCGGGTGCGATCGCGAGGGTGCTGTGCGGCGCTCCGTCATAGGTCAGCCCCAGGTAGATCTCGTCGACGATCAGGCGGCCGCCGAGGCGCTCGACGGCGGCGACGATTCGCACCATTTCGTCGGCCGGAACGCTCGTCCCGGTCGGGTTCGAGGGTGATGCGATCAGAGCGCCGCGTGTCGCCGGCGTCCACGCGCCCTCGATCAACGCGGCGGTGAGCTGGTAGTTCGTCTCCGGGCCGACTGGAATGCCGACCGGATCGCCCTCCAGCACCCGCACGAAGTGGCGATTGCACGGATAGCCGGGATCGGACATCAGGATGCGGTCGTCGCGATTGACCAGGAGCGCAAGGACCAGGAGGAGTGCGGCCGAGGATCCGGCGGTGACGATCACGCGCTCGGGGGCGACGTCGACGCCATAATGGTCGGCATAGTGGCGTGCGATCGCCTCGCGCAGCGCCGGCAGGCCAAGCGCCGAAGTGTAGTAGACGTTGCCGTCCGCAATCGCGCGCTGCGCGGCCGCGACAACCGGCGCCGGTGTCGGAAAGTCCGGCTCCCCGATTTCCATGTGAACGACCGAGCGCCCCGCCGCTTCGAGCGCACGCGCGGCCGTTTGCACTTCCATCACATGGAAGGGCGCTATCTCGGCGACGCGAGCGGCCAGCAGGGCGCGGGAATCCATCGAAAGTCGTAGTCCGGAACGACGGCAAAAGCGTTATCGTAACCCTTATGCATCTCCCGGCTCATCCAAGAACACGTCCCGGTCGCGCCTGCGCGGCGCTGGCGTGCCTCATCGTCGCAAGCGTCCCGGCCGCCGCCACCGTCTTCAAATGCGCCGGTCCGAACAACGCGCCGGTCTACCAGGACGGCCCCTGCCCGAAAGGCAAGGAGCTCCGCGACTTCGACAAGGATCCGCCTACGGTCTCCGTCATGCCACTCGTGGCACCCTCGCCGGGAGTCTCCCCGGCGGGCACCGCGCCAGGCCCCTCCGGGACTGCGGCGCCACCCGGCAAAACAAAGAGCGCCTCGCAGGGGAAGCCTGCGACTGCCCAAGCCAGCCGTCCTTCCGAGCGCAAATTTCTGGCGCCGGGAATCAATGAGGGTGAAGTCGTCGCGCGGGTCGGTCTCCCCGACGTGAAGAGCGGCGGCAACGGGCCCAAGTCGGCGCGCTGGACCTATCTGCCCGCACCCGAGGATCCTGGCACGATCACGACGCTGACGTTCGAAAAGGGCCGCCTGGTCGAAGTGGAGCGCAAGCCACAGCGATAAGGCGGAAGGAAATTACCCTCGAATTATCCGGATCTCTTTCCGCCGCGCCATGAGAGCGCTGGTGCAGCGCGTAACCCAAGCGTCCGTCGCCGTCGATGGCCGGGTGACCGGTGCGATCGGCAAGGGTCTGCTCGTGCTGGTCGGCGTTGGCGCCGACGATGACGAACGCGACCGCGACTGGCTTGCCGCCAAGATCGCTTCGCTGCGGATCTTCGACGATCCGGACGGCGTGATGAATCTCTCGGTGCGCGACATCGGCGGCTCGGTGCTTGCCGTATCGCAGTTCACGCTTTACGCATCGACGCGCAAAGGTAATCGGCCGTCGTGGTCGGCCGCCGCACGTCCCGAGGTCGCCAGGCCGTCGTTCGATGGGTTTGTCGAGGCACTGGCGGGGGCTCTCGGACAATCCGTTGCCGTCGGCGAGTTCGGCGCGCACATGCAGGTCTCCCTCGTCAACGACGGGCCGGTGACGATCTGGCTGGACTCGCGTGCTCGCGAGTAGCTGCCGGCGCCTTCAGCGCTTGTCGACGCTGTACCGGCCCGGACCGAAGGCGAACAACACCAGGAATCCGCCGATCATGGACACGTTCTTCCAGAACATGATCTGGTTCGTCATCATCTTCTGCGGGTCGGGCATCGCCCAGTAATTGTGGAAAATAGGCGTGATCACGACGATGAAGAGGGCGATCAAGAGCGCCCACCAGCGGGTCTTCCAGCCGGCGATGATCGCGAGCCCGCCACCCAGCTCGATCAGGATGGTCAGGGCTGCCGCGACTTCCGGCAGCGGCACACCCTTTCCCGCGATCGTCCCCACGGTGCCGGCAAAAGCCATGAGCTTGCCAAAGCCGGACGTGACGAAAGTCAGCGCCAGCAGGATGCGGCCCAAGAGCGCCGCCCAGTCCTTTCGCTCGTTCATGTTGCATTCACCTCTATGATGGAGGAGATCGCTCAGGCTGCGAGATCGAAGAGCAGCACTTCGGCGGCCTCGCCGCCGTCGAGTTTCACCGCAGCTTCGTCCATCAGCCGCGCTGCGTCGCCGGCGGCGAGCCGCACGCCGTTCACGTCGACGCTTCCGCGCGCAACGTGAAGATACGTCAGGCGCCCGGCCGCCAGCGGATGCGTGACGGCATCGCCGCGTTCAAGCAATCCGGCATAGATGCGTGCGTCCTGGTGGATCGTCACCGATCCGTCGCGCCCATCGGGCGATGCGATGAGCGCAAGGCGCCCCGCCTTCGCCTCGCGCGAAATCGCCTTCTGCTCGTACGAAGGCGCGATGCCCTTGACGTTCGGCTCGATCCAGATCTGCAGGAAATGCACGGGCCGATCACGCGACGGGTTGTACTCGCTGTGCATCACGCCGCGCCCGGCGCTCATCCGCTGCACATCGCCGGGAACGATGACCGAACCCGTACCTATGTTGTCCTTGTGCTCGAGCGCGCCGTCCAGCACGTAGGAGATGATCTCCATGTCGCGATGGCCATGGGTGCCGAATCCCTTGCCGGGTTGCACGCGATCCTCGTTGATGACGCGCAGCGGGCCGAAGCCCATGTGCGCAGGATCGTAATAGTCGGCGAACGAAAAGCTGTGATACGAGTCGAGCCAGCCATGCTGCGCATGACCGCGATCCTGGGATTTGCGAAGGGCAATCACGTGGGTCTGTCGCTCCGGGACGATGCCCGCAACCGCACCCGAAACGGACGGCCGCGGGCGAAACGGGTCGCTTCAATGTACAACACTTCCGATCGCGCACGATCGCGGATTTGAACCATGACGGCAACGTTCATCGGTCGTGCGCCATTCTTGTCGCCGGCATGCGATATGCGCACGTCGCGTGGACGATCACGCCGAGTGCCGCAAGCGTCCACACGAGCACCGGCCCCGTCGGCAGATCGAGCGACGTCGACACGACGAGGCCGAGCGCATATCCGGCCGCGCCGAGCGCCCAGGCGACTGCGAGCCGGTAGCGGTTGAGCGCGCGTGTTGCAAGCGGTGGAATGATCAGCGTCGCGAACACGAGATAGACACCGACAAGTTGCACGGAGACGGTCACCGCGCACGCGAACAGCAGGTAGAAGCCGGTGCGGCCGAAGCGACTGCCGACGCCGAACCACAGCGCCAGCACGAGGGCGTAGGCGACAGCGGTCCAGACGAGCTGGCGCGGCTGCACCCACAGGATCTGGCCGACGAGCAGGTCGCGCAGGTGCTCGCTGCCGTGCACGTTGCTCGCGAGGAGCAGGATGCCGCCGGTTGCCGCGAGCACGAAGACGACACCGATCACGGCTTCCTGCACATCCGGCCACCGGCGCTCGGTCCACGTGAGGAAGAGCGCTCCCGCGAGCGCGGCGGCGAGCGCCGCGACCTGCGCTGCGACACCCTCTGCGTCGAAGCCGAGGCGGTCGGCGAGCAACACGCCGCATCCGGCGATCTGCGCAATCGCGAGATCGATGAACACGATGCCACGTGCAAGCACCTGCACACCCATCGGCACATGAGTCGCCGTGACCAGGAGGCCCGCGACGAGCGCGGGAAGCACGATGGACAGATCGATGGATGGCGTCATTGCGCACCCTTCAGAAGTCGCGCGATCGTGTCGTCGAAAAGGCTGTAGAGATCCTTCGCCTCCGGATCTCCGCCGATGGTGAACGGCAGCACGACGGCGTTGATCTTCGCGCGCTCGGCGATCCACTGCGACGCCCGGTCGCCCTGGTAGGCGGCCCGAAGCACCATTTTCACGGGCTGCCGCTGCAGGGTGGCCAGCACTTCCGACAGATACGCCACGGTCGGCTCGACGCCGGGCTTGGGCTCGAGTGCGCCCACTTCCTTCAGGCCGAGCCACGCGATCAAATACGTGAAGGCTTTGTGCTGGACGAGAATGGGAACGCCGCGAAGCGGTGCGGCTTCGCGCTGCCAGCGCTCGATTGCCGTTTGCCATTTCTCGTCGAAGGCCTTGTAACGTGCGCGGTACGACTCCGCGTTCTGCGGATCGACTTCGGCGAGACGCGCGGCGAGCGCCGTGGCAACGCGCGCGATGTTGCGGGGATCGGTCTGGATGTGCGGATCGCCCGCGGCGTGGACATCCCCTTCCGCGCGATCGAGGCGCGTCGGCTTGTCCAGCAACGTGACGAACGCCGCCGCCTCGAAATATCCGGGCTGCCCCGGCCGCACCTTCGGATTGCCCGCCTGCTGCAGCACCAGCGGCAGCCATCCGATCTCGAGCTCGGCGCCGGTCGCCACGACGAGATCGGCATTGCGGGCGCGCGCGATCAGGCTCGGCTTCGCTTCGACGTGGTGAGCATCCTGCAAGCCCGTCGTCGCCACGTACACCTTGACCTGGTCGCCGCCGAGCGTCTCGACCAGTGCGCCCCACTCGGGCATCGTCGCGAACACGCTGAGCGCCGCGTGCGCCGGCGCCGTCGCGATAGCGAATAGCACGGCGATCAGCCGCCTGGGAAATGCGTGCATGAGGGACTCCATCAGAATTTGTGCGCGGGATGCGCGCCGAGCGTCAGGATGTATTGGAGGAAGAACTGGTTGTCCGTCATCTCGGGACGGGTCTTGCTTTGCGCGTACTGGATGCGAAAGCGGCTGAACTCCGACGGCGTGTAATCGAACATGACGGTCGCCTTGTTCGGGTGGGACGGCGGGGTCGCCAGGATCGCGTTGTTGATGCCGTAGTCGGGATCGCCGGGATCGAGGCTGTCGTAGCGCAGGCCCACGCGCCACCGCGGCATGAACTGCCAGATGCCCTGCAGATACCACCCGCTTTGCGTAGACGAGTACGCACCCGCTTGCGTCAAGCCGAGCGCGCCATTGCTGTCGTAGGTGAGCGTGCCGCTCTCCCGGCGCCAGAAATACTCGCCCTGCACCTTCACGTTGGTGTCGGTCGAGTTGCCGGTGGGCGCGTACTTCCACACGAAATCCGCGATCGCGACGTGACTCGTGCCGGCGAATGACACCTGCGCCAGATTGCCCGCCGTATCGGGGAGGGTCGCTTGTCGGGCCGCTGCGTGCGTCTCGAGATAGGAAAGCCCGGCGCGCCAGTTCGCGTTCGCGCCGATGTCGTCGCCGGCATGAGCGAACACGCTGGCGGCGCCCAGGCTGTTGCTGTTGCGCGAGCTGCCGGGAAAACTGTCGCCGTTGCCGATTTCGGCGCCGAACTCGAGAAACGTGTCGGTGGGCGCGACCCATTTGACCTGCCCGCCGTCCTGCGTGTACTGCCCTGCGAGAAACGCCTGGTAGGCGAGAGGCGCATCCTTGAAATCCCACACGTGCTGATGCTGCTCGTTCAGGTAGCCGATGCCCGAGAAGAAGCGGCCGAATTTCGGGACGACGCCGTACGGCAGCGCCGTGAGCAGCCCGTACGCCTCTTCGACCTCAACGGTGTTCTGCGGCGTCAGCGAAAGCGTCAGGGCGCCCGCGAACTTGTCGTCGACGTTGCCGTAGAAGCTCACTTCCGACTCGCCGAGACTGAAGTTGCGCGGACCGGGGCCGACGTCCTCGCCGGTCTGGATGCGATTGATCCCGAATTGCGTCGGACTCTGCGAAAGATCCGCGTACCCACCCTGCAGCACGACCGAGATGGCCGGATTGAAGGCCGCGAGCGTGCTTGCCGCGGCGCCGGATGACGCTGCGGGCGCCGAGGGAGGCGCGTCCACAACGGCCGGAGCGGACTCCGCTGCCTTGAGGCGCTCCTCCAGCGCGCGAATGCGCGCCTCGTAGTTCTCCTTCATCGCCTTGATCTGCTCGCGGATCTCAGCGAGCTCGGCGTCGGTGGCCGCTTGGGCTGCGGATGGAAGCGCGAGCGACGACGCCATCAGCGCCGCCACCCAGAATGACCTGGACACATGAACCTCCTGCAGGCTCGTAGGCAGATGCGCCGCCAGAAATCGCGGCGCGCCGGACGGCTTACAGGAAGGCGGGAGGGGCCCTGCTCCGGTAGTACGCGGTGCGTTGGGGCAACGCAGGCGCGATGACGGCAGGAACGGCGCGGGACGATGCGGCAACCGTCAGGGCAATCGTGGCGTCCGCGTTGGGCGCCGCGTTGGCGCCCGACGCCAGGAGCGCGCACTCGAGGCACTCGCCGCCGGCATCGCTCTGGAGGACGACGTCGCTGCCCCGCTCCACCTGCGCGCGCAGATGGCTCACCTCGTGCACGAGGCGCTGCTGCTGCATGCCCGACAGCAGCAGCGAGAGCCCGAGGACGAGGAGGATCCGGATCATGGTGGAGCGAAGGATAGCCCTTGCACGTCGCCGGCGCAAAGCGCCACGACCGTCGCCGCGGTCACTTCGCCGCTGCGACGAAGTCCCTGCGCGCAGCGACTGGCCCGGGCGAGTCGAAACTACAGCTTGTACGCCGCCTTCGCGAACCCGTAGGCGAGGAGCGGCGCCAGCTCGAACGCCTCGTCCTCTTCGATCTTGTGCTCGACGACGAGCGTCGCGAGGAAGCGGCAATCCATGCGGCGCGCGACATCGTGCCGCGCGGGAATCGACAGGAACGCCCGCGTATCGTCGTTGAAGCCGACCGTGTTGTAGAAGCCCGCCGTCTCGGTAACCTGCTCGCGAAAGCGCTGCATGCCGTCCGGGCTGTCGTAGAACCACCACGACGGGCCGAGCTTCAGGATCGGATAGTGGCCGGCGAGGGGCGCCAGCTCGCGCGAGTAGGCCGTCTCGTCCAGCGTGAACAGGATCACCGACAGCGCAGGCTCGTTGCCGTACCGATCGAGGAGCGGCTTCAGCGCGCGCACGTACTCCGTGCCAGTGGGAATGTCGGCGCCCTTGTCGCGGCCATGACGCTTTTGCAGTTGCGGATTGTGGTTGCGAAAGCTTCCCGGATGAATCTGCATCACGAGTCCGTCGTCGATGCTCATGCGGGCCATTTCCGTCAGCATCTGTCCGCGGAACATCTCCGCCTCGTCCGCCGTGGCCTTGCCCGACAGTGCGCGATCGAGCAGGCGCTGGCACTCGGCGACGGCCAGATCGCACGTGCGCGCGGTGGGATGTCCGTGATCGGTGGACGTCGCGCCCATCGACTTGAAGAATGCGCGCCGTGCACGGTGCGCCGCGAGGTACCCTTCCCACGTTGCCGTGTTCTCGCGCGTCATGGCGCCGAACTGCTCGACGTTCGATGCGAAGCCGTCGAACTCGGGATCGACCACGGGATCCGGCCGGTACGCCGTGACGACGCGTCCCTTCCAGCCGGACGCGAGAATCTTCTGATGATGGAGCAGCGGATCGAGCGGCGACTCCGTGGTCGCGATCACCTCGATGTTGAAGCGCTCGAAGAGCGCGCGCGGTCGAAACTCCGGCTTTTTGAGGCTCGCGTCGATGTGGTCGTAATACCGGTCGGCGCTTTCGGCCGTCAGGCGCTCGTCGATGCCGAACACCGCGGAGAACACATGGTCGAGCCAGCTTCGCGTGGGCGTGCCGCGAAAGAGATGATAGTGCGAAGCGAAGCGATGCCAGATCTTGCGCGGATCGGCTTCCACAGTGCCGCCGTCGGCTCGCGGCACGCCGACATCCTCGAGCCGGACGCCTTGGCTGTAGAGCATGCGAAACACGTAGTGATCGGGGACGATCAAAAGCGTCGACGGGTCGGAAAACGGCTCGTTGTCCGCATACCACCGCGGATCCGTGTGGCCGTGCGGACTCACGATCGGAAGCTCGCTCACGGTGGCGTAAAGGCGGCGTGCCACGTCGCGCGTCGCATCGTCCGCGGGAAAGAGCCGGTCCGGATGAAGTCGCAACGGCATGCGATGCGCGCTTCGCCCGTTATCCGCCGTGGCCGGTTGCAGTTTCGTCGTCGTCATGATGGATTGTGATTTTCATGCGTCCAGCGGGGCAGAAGAATATCAGACGCGTTGCCCGTAATGGCTCGGAAGGATTGGGCGCGCGCGGCGAATTCCCCCCGTTTTCACGGCGTGCTGCTCGCTGCCTACGTCCTTGTGGCACGCGCGACGGTGCTCGCCGCACCATCGGCATGCAGTGCCGCGAGCCATGCGGCGACGGGCACCGCGAAGCGCGGATCGACGGCGAGATCGGTGCCGAAGACCGGCTGAATGTCCAGGAGCGCGCGAGCGAGGCCGGTCGGATTGCCGCGATGCGTCGCCGCGATTT
>Ga0070666_10001825_pt1 | contig 12982 bp, 21 predicted proteins | sample KBSS23metaG_FD_64677 | JGI IMG/M metagenome (GOLD analysis project Ga0070666, IMG submission 64677) | Switchgrass rhizosphere microbial communities from Kellogg Biological Station, Michigan, USA - KBS S2-3 metaG | ecosystem: Host-associated > Plants > Roots > Rhizosphere > Soil ... | reverse complement strand
GGAATGGCCGTCAAGCGTTGGTTTTTTTCCTGATCCCCAACCCATGCGCCACCGTGCGCATTTTCACAAGGAGCATGCAATGGAAAAGTCTGTGAGCACCACGACCATCGTCAATGAAATGCAGCAAGTCATCGATGAAACCAAGGCCAATGAAAAGCTCGATTTCGAGAAAAAAATGAAGCTCATCATGAGCGCCACCCACATGCAGCTCAGGGCAGGCGCGCTCAATCTGGGCTTTGCACGCGCTGCCTCCCGCTTGCCTGAAAACTTCGCATCTCAGGTGCCCATGCTGAACATGGCGCCGCCCGATTCGCCAGCATCTGGGATCAAGTAATAGCCAAAGTCATTGAGAGAACCAGTGCAGGCGAGCGAGCCAGTAGCGACGAGAGAACCAGTGAGCATGAGCGAGCCAATTCGAGCGAGAGCACCAGACAGGTTGAGCGAGCCACAGACACGGAGAGAACCACCGCGTGCGAGCGAGCCACGGGCTTGGAGAGAACCACCAAACGAGAGCGAGCCACGTCGAGCGACAGCACCAATGATGACGAGCGAGCCAACGCGTATGACAGCACCATAAAGATTGAGCGAGCCATGCAGGGCGAGAGAACCATCACTTCAGAGCGAGCCATAGAACCCGATAGAACCATCCGAGATGAGCGAGCCAAAGGAGCCGATAGAACCAAGCACGCAGAGCGAGCCATCGGAGTTGAGAGAACCAGCACGAAGGAGCGAGCCACGGTCGGGGAGAGAACCATGTGTCATGAGCGAGCCAAAGTGTGCGAGAGCACCACGCTGAGGAGCGAGCCACGCAGGCCGACAGCACCAAAAGCCACGAGCGAGCCAAAGACCTTTAGAGCACCAGGAAGTCGGAGCGCGAGAACCACCAAACCACCAAACCACCAAACCGGAGAAACACATGACCATCAGCCTTGAATCAATCATTCGTCCCACCCGCGATATTTTGCAGGCATCCAAGGATCTTAGCGGCGCAGAAATCCGCTTCCTTGTGGACCAGTATTACCAGTTCCAAAAGCAGCGCATGGGCTCCAGCAATCAGATCCGAAGCATTGACCAGGGCGCCGATGAGGGTCCGCCCGAGCACCTGACCTTGACCTGGCTCAATGAGCAAACCACGATGATGGAGACCCAACTCAAAAGGGCCATGGATGTCTATGTCGATTCGCTGGCGATTGGCAAGTGGCTGCGCGGCGTGTATGGCATTGGGCCAGTGCTGGCCGCTGGCTTGTGCGCTCACATTGACATCACCAAATGTCCGACCGTTGGCCACATCTGGCGCTTTGCTGGGCTGGACCCCACCATGGTATGGGCCAAGGGTCAGAAGCGTCCCCACAATGCCACGCTGAAGACGCTTTGCTGGAACGTCGGTCAGTCATTCATGAAGTTCAGCGGGCGCCCAGAATGTCTCTATGGTGACCTGTACCGCAAGCGCAAGGAGATGGAAAACGAACGCAACGATGCCGGGGGCAATGCGGTCAAAGCGGCGGACATTCTTGCGGCCAAGCCCACCCATGCGCAACGTGCGATCTATGCGGCCGGCAAATTGCCACCTGGGCAGATCGATGCGCGCGCACGCCGCTATGCCGTCAAACAGTTTTTGAGCGACATGCACGCGATCTGGTATCGGGAGCATTTCGAACAAGAGCCGCCCAAGCCTTACCCCATTGCAATCATGGGCCACGCACACCACCGCCAGCCCTTCAATGATGGCGCGAAGTGGGCACCGCACCTAGACCACAACAACGCCGCCGATGGAGCACCAAGCCATGAATGAACTAACGATCAACCCTTATGAGTCGCAGCGCGTGGCCGAGATGTCGGGCGGCCGTGCTCAGCAAACGCGCGAATCCACAGAGGTGCTTGCCCTTCTCTACGGGGCACGTCAAAACCCGCGTGATCCCATCAAGGCATGTGACCGCATCCGCAATGCCTTCACCCGCGTGGGCTTGGCCGAGGAAAGTCAATACAGCTATCAGCGCGGCGGCACTGACATCGCAGGGCCGAGCATTCGGTCAGCGGAAGCGATCCGCCTGGACTGGGGCAACATGGCCACAGGCTGGCGCGTGGTCTCGCGCTACCTGGATCACGATGGCGTCGGGGTCAGCGAGGTGGAAGCCTTTGCGGTGGACTATGAGACCACGAACCGCGAGGCGATCACCTTCCCGGTGCGCCATTGGCGAGACACCAAGCGGGGGGGCTATGCCCTGACCGATGAGCGCGACATCTACGAGATTTGCGCCAACCAAGCCCAGCGCCGTAAGCGTGCGTGCATCCTGGCTTTGATCCCTGGTGATGTGGTGGCCATGGCCATGGAACAGGCCAGCGTCACGCTCAAATCCAAGGCCGACACATCGCCCGCAGCACTGGCCAAAATGCTGGAAGCGTTTGCGCCTTATGGCATCACGCGTGAGCACATCGAAGCCAAAATTCAGCGGCGCATTGATGCGATCACACCGGCCCAGGTGGTGCAGCTCAAGCGCATCTATGCCAGCTTGCGCGATGGGATCAGTGAGCCAGGCCAATGGTTTGAGATGGCCGCCTCGGATGTGGTGGAAGGGGACAGCGACGGCACGCCGCCCGGCCCCAGGACCTCGGCCGCCGATGCAATTGCACAGCGACGAGCAGCTAAACAAAGGACTGCCAAGGAGGTGATCGACAAGGCGGAAACCAGTGAACCACCGCCCCCGCCCAGTGGCCTACAGCAATTCGTCAATGCCATCGAACTCGCCCCCGACAGTGAAGCCGCAGCGTCAATCCTTGAATCCGCTCAAGCGGAACTGTCCCCTGATGAAACGCGGCAAGTCATCGAGGCATACAGCAAGAAGTGGCAGGCCCCCGAATGAGCCGCCTGACCGATACCCGCGTCTATGTGGTGGAGCCCACCAACGGCGGGGGACAGCGACTATTGCGCGCACCCAACAAGGCGCGAGCGGTTCGCCAGGCGGTGACCGCGCGCATTGCCACCCAACTCGATCTGGAGCGCCTGTTTGCAGAGGGCGTGAAGGTCGAAGGGTCGGAACCATCAGCACGGCCAAAGTCTCGGGCTAGAAAGCCATGAGCCAGCCCAAGGTCACCGCCACGCTGTCGCCGCCATGCGGATCCACGCGCCTGCATGTCCACTATTTTCCCGACAAGAAAGACGATCCCTCGCCTGTCTGGATTGGGCTTTACTCATCCGGGTGTCACTCCTATGCATGCCTGACCGTGGATCAAGCGCAAGAGCTTTGCAGCGGCATTCAATCGGTCATCAAGGCCAAGACCCTTCCACATCACCATCGGAGCTGATCAAAATGTTCGAACTCAAGCAACCCACCACCGTACTGCTTTCCAGCGTCACGAACCGCAGCGAACTCCACGGCGATGACCACTCGCCTGCGGTGTCTCTTGGCCTGACATATCAGGGCGATGCCCACTGGCTGGAGACCTTGTTTCCCGAGATCCGTCAACTGCTTTGCATGACCGGCATCGACTCGGTGTCGCTTAAAACCGTTTGCCAGGGCTGGACTGTTTTGGTCGAGCACGGCATCGATGAAGACGACCCGATTAAGCTGGGTGGTTGCAAGGTGGACAAGTTCAAGATCACGCCCAAAAATGATGGCTTGGTGGAACTGCGCATGCGGGTGGCATCGAGCGATTTAACGCCGATCCGCCTTGGTCTGCTGGGCATGAAGGTGCAGCAGGAAATAGTCGTGAAGATGACCGCGCCCAAAGGGGCCACGCAGACCACCGACGACGCCCAGGCCAAGACCCTTGCCAAACAGCAGGCGCTGGAGACAGCAGGCCAGCAGCGTATCGACGGGGATACGCCCATCAAAGCCCTAAACCGTGCGGTCAGCGGCAAGCCCAGCATTCAATAAAATATCGCGCAACTTCGGTTGCGCAGCGCTTATTTTAGTTGTACCCTTCGGGCCACATCGCATAACAGGCGATGAGTATTAAATCTCGGAGGGGATGCCAATGAAGGCAAGAAGGAATCTAGATGCAATTGCGCGGATGGGCAGCGGTGAGACCGTGATTGTCCCAGGCGGATATGCCGCCATCCTTGAAAGCATTCAAGCCCAGGACCATGCCACTTATAAGAGCCTGACCAAGGAAACCGGCATTGCCCTTGCAACGGCTTATATCTACGTCAGGCGATTGGATGCCGCTGGCCTTGTCTCTCGGGAGTCCGGGAACATCGGGGGCGTCATGTATGCACGCCTGACCCTGGCCGAGGGAGTGGTGTTCACCCGTGTGCGTAAATTATTTTGCCGTGGGGGTTGGGCATGAAAGAAGAAAGCGCCCAAGATGGTCCAGGTAAGTACGACGACGAGGCGACCATGGTCCGCGCAATGACTGGCGCCACCCAGGGCGTGGGCATTATCGTCGCAGGTGGAAACCGGGGAACCGGGTTTTCTGTGCAAGGCAGTGAAGATTTCATCAAATCGTTGCCTGACATCCTCGAAATCATGGCGCGCGCGATCCGCGCTCAGCAGCGAGAGCAGGCGCTGAGAGAGAGAAAGACATGAGGCACGAACTACGCGAAGGCCTGCCACCATTGCCCGCTCGCATGCTGAGCTTGGCGGTGGATGAGCGTGGCTACCCGGTCCCCTATTTTGTGGCATGGGTCGATGGCAAGCCAGACCACAGAATCATGGATGCACAGAAACTGCCCGCAGCGGTCAAGCGCGGCTTGTGCTGGATGTGCGGTCAGCAGGTGGGCAAGTTCAAGTCATTTTGCATTGGCCCCATGTGCAGCATCACGCGGACCATTTCGGAGCCGCCATCGCACCTTGAGTGCCTTCGGTTCGCTGTGCGCGCATGCCCATGGATGACAAGGCCACATGCCAAGCGGCGGGACATTGGCCTTCCCTCTGAAGCGGTGTTTGAAGGCCATGGCATCAAGCGCAACCCGGGCGCGGTGTGCATCTGGACCACGCTGCATTACAAAGTTTTCAAGTCCTCGGGCGCGGGCATGTTGTTTGAACTGGGCAATGCTGAGCACACAGAATGGTATGCCAATGGAAAGCCCGCAACGCGCGCAGAGGTTGACACGTCGATCAATACCGGCCTTCCCATCTTGTTCGAATCTGCTCAGCGTGAAGACGAGATCAAAGGCAATGATCTTGCAATGACCGAATTGAAACGGCGCATTGCATCGGAGAAAGCATGGTTAGATCGTCAAGTCTGGCCAGAGGAGGGCGGAGCCAATGAGCACACCAACGCTTGAAGCACTTCAATGTGAATGGGAACGCCTCACCGACATGATCAATGACTTGAGGGCCATACGCATTGCAATGGTGGCCGTCTATCCGCTTGATCTGATCGTCATCGGCCTAGTTGGTTCCCTGTCCATGGCAATCATCAGTTTTTGGGTTTGCAGCTTTTTGCTCATGGAGCCCGTGGAATCGTTGGATGTGCTCCTAGGCACATTGAGCGGCGTCGGTTGCATCTTCGGAATCTACAAGCTCGCACAGTTCTTGTCTCGTGCGTTGGAGGTCTTATTCATCCACAGGGATCTCAACGCGCTTATCCGCAGACGCAATGCCATTGTTCAAGCCATCGAAAAACAGAAGGGCAAGACAGCATGAATTCGCTAACCACCACGCTTTAATCTTTGGAGTCACTGAAATGGCTGAAGGCAAAACATTCATCCGTTGGACTCGGCATGAGATGCTGCAAATGCAACTTGTCGATCCACGCATTGCATCCGCGCAAGATGACCGGGTGCTAGGTCCATTGATATGGGCTGCTCAGCAGGTCTTGCCAGCAAGTCGCCAACGCTCGCGGGTGCCCATGACGTCCTCACGCTCAAATGCGCCCACCGCATTGACCAGCTTGGCAATCAAGGCGCAGGAGCAGGCCAGCGGCACCTATTTCAACCAAGCCCAGATCAAGCGAATTAACTCTGCACGCCGCAAGATCTTTGGAGCCAGTGCGCCACAGATAGATGAAAGCAACGTGCATCTATCCGCACATGATTTGTTGGAAGGTCCTACGGTAGAACATGCCCGGCCTGCCATCGTCAGCGGGGAGGCTTCGGCATCCCTGAATACTGGCCACATCGTGCGCATGCTTCGCCCCGATGATTTTGTGCGCCTTGCCCAATCGCTGGCATTTGTCGAGATTCTTTCAGATCGGACTGATCCAGATCGTGGCGCCCTGCTTGACGCTTTCATGAAAGCACAGGTCGAGGTGTTCCCGCGCATGTGGCATCGCAAGCGAAAGAACTGGACGGATATTGTCTGGAAGCGTGGCGGCACCTCGGGCATCATGACCACCTTAAGACACGCACGCGAGCAAGCCGCGCCGCCCCCATATCCCGAACTCTTGCGCGAGTTGGCACTAGATCAAGCGCAGCAGGCAATCGAACAAATAGAACGAGAGGCCGAGGCAGACAAGCCACTAGATGGCGCGGTGCCTGAAGGTCAGTTGCCGACAACGCCGACACCAGAGCAGACCATCACGGCGCCAAGTCAGCCGCCCGTCATCTCCTCGCCATTGGTTGAACTGGCACAAGCTGCGGCGCCCATACTTCGACAACTCCTGGCACAGGCATTCGGCGATGGTCTGCGGCTGGCAGTTCAAGAAGCCGTCCCAATTCTGCGAGGCTTGGCACAGGGCCAAAATGCTGCTGAGTTGCGCGCACAGATCACGCAGGATGTGCGCCAAGCCATCGCGGATTTATTGGGCTCCTCTGGTGGAACAACGCCAAGGCCTGAACAGCCTTCCAGCCCACCACCAGCCGACCGGGTAGCATCATCACCGCCCAAGCTGAGCATGCCGCGCGTGGACATCATTGGCGCCTACCCGGTCCAGATCGCTCAAATCAAGGAACGTTATGGCAATGCAATGCTTTTGCGCTTCTTGGATGTGGACGAACCTCGCAAGGAGATAAGCGGCGAACACGCCATCATCACCACGCGCCGGGCCAGTCACAAAGACGTTGATCGCATTAAAAAGGCCAAGGCCGAATTGCATTACGCCAACGGTGGAGTTGATACGATTTATCAATGCCTTCAGCAGATATCAGCATCTCACGCTTTCCCCCAGCGTCCCTTGCAATGAAAACCATCTATACCCATGGCGATGCCCGATGCCCCAAGTGCAAAGTGAAGTTGACGGCGGCAAGTGACCCGGCTGGTGGTGGAACGCCATCGGCTGGCGATGTCTCGTTGTGTGTCTATTGCGCGGCAATCCTAGTCTTCAATCCCGAGCTAACCATGCGCCTGATGAGCCCCGAAGAAATCAACGGATTGGAGCCTGTGGTGGCTGACAAGCTGGCTTTATACGCGGGCATGGTCCTACTCAGATTACAGAGAGAACAAGATGGAAAACACTGATCCACAAATCGAAGCCGAACGCCTGCGCCATGTTCGCGCGCTCATCGAGGAGATGCTACGCGAGGCGGATGTGTGCGCAAGTGTCGTGCTGGGAGGGCGTGCCGGTCGAACTGAGCAATTCATGTTCATGAATGCAACGTGGTCCGTGGTTCATCTAGAGCAAATTCCCACCGGGGTTAACGTACACATCAAGTCCGCCTTGGCAGATTACAGCGGGGATGTCGATAAGCAGCGTCAAGACATTGAATGGAGCGCGGGGGCGGTCTCAAGTTTGGCCACGTCTACTGCGCGCCTATCTCTGGTGTTACTGGACTTGGCCGAGAAAGTCGATCTCATTACGGGTGCAGACCATGGTGACATGGAGCGCGATGATCCACGGGACGGCCCGCAGTAAGGCCAGCACATGAGCAAGAAAAGCAAAAGGCCCGAGCGCGAGCCGATCATGATCAAGGTTCACACCGAAGCCCTGGCGACATGGTTGGGGCGTGTTCCACCTGATGACCAATGGGCAGCGGGCAAGATGCACCGCGATTTTGAGATCGCATTGAAACGCACCTTGAAGGAGAACCCCGACAACCAGGAAGGGATCGCCGCTGGGATGTTTGACGTGATCGATAAGGGCGTGGAAAAACAACTGGCTGGCAAGTATGGGCAAGACGTCAAATGCAAGCGCGGCTGTAGCGCGTGCTGTCGCCTGCATGTCACCATCTCCGAAGCCGAGGCCAAGCTGATTAGGATTGCCGCTGATGAGATCAAGTGGCCCATTGATGCCGACCGGCTCAAGGTCCAGGCACAAGCAGCCAGCGTCGAACAATGGCGAGACCTTCCACCCGATGCGCGTGCATGTGTTTTCCTGACCAAAGCGGGGGAGTGCGCTATCTATGAATATCGGCCTGGAGCTTGTCGTAAATATCTGGTCATCACCGATCCGGCAGACTGCGACAGCGTTGCCAAGCCGGGGCACCGGGTGGGCTTTTTGATGGCGCCTGAAGCTGAAATTGCTTTCTCGGCTTCTCTGTCGGTTTTCAAGTCAGGAACGCTTGCGGCAATGCTGCTGGCAGAGATGGGGCGAGCATGAATATGGAACCCTTCATGGCCTGTGTTGTCACCGGCATCCACATTCCTGACATGCAAGCCTTCTATGATTACTTGTTCGATACCTCGTCCAAGATAGTGGCAGCAGGCAAGGAAATAGAAAGGCCCATGGTTTTCGTGTTGACCATTCGCGGCGAGTTGGCATTGATCCCAACATCTGGGACAAAAGATCACATTGTTGCGTTTCAAAAGGCCATCGTTTTAGAGCCAGAAATACGGGCTTGTGCGCTGGTCTTTGAGGCCTGGGTATCCAGGCAAATGCAGAAGGATGAATCAAAGCTCATCCAGGCCAGCGACGACCCGGCGCGCGAGGAAGCCATCATTGTCTCGATCATGACCTATGGCAGGCAGGCATTTACTTTCAGCATCATTGAACGCCCTGCCAACATCGTGCATAAGGGTCAGTTCAAATGGATAGATCACGCCGACATCAAGGGGAGGTTTGTGCTATGAAGCGCGGCGACTTTGTGATGATCACCTGTGCGGGCCAAACCAAGCGCGCCATGGTGCTGCTGGCCTCGCCCAACGGAGCCAGCGTCATGCTGGGCTTTGAAGGGACCATGTACGCCCGAGGAGGCATTTATTACGGCTCCATGCCGGTGCTCAGGGATGATGATGGTGTTTACCGTGATCTGGCCCAACCCGGTGAGGTGGTCGACATCGAACTTGTGAGGGATGAGCCATGAAGAACAAGCCCGAGAAATACGTCTACATGCCAGTCACCCCAGCCGGCACGGTCTGCGATTGGTTGGAGTCCACAACAGAGGACGGGGCCTGGGCAAAGCTTCTCAAGGATGCGGCCCACATGCCTTACAAGACCCGGGCCAATTTCGAAAAGCGCGGCTACAAGGTTGAACGCTGGCCGGCTGATCGCTTAAAAATTTAAAGGATGAATCATGGACGAGAAGCAACCCGAAGCATTGAGGCTGGCTGACCTGTGCCGATCAGGCGCGCTCATCAATGATGAATGGGATCAGGTGGCCAATGAGTTGATTCGATTGCATGCACTGGTCGAAGGCTTGCAAGTTGCCGGCGGAAAATGCGACGAGTGCGGTAAGCCTCAGGTTGAAGGATGGGCGCTCTATTGCGTGGGCTGTCTGCAAAAAACGGGGCTTCTCGCAAATCAAGCGCCGTCCAAAGATGAGGCGAGTCCCGGCATCATTTGCTTGCCCACCCAATCAGAGGACGAAGTTAAAACCCAGTTGAGAGGGGCACAGGTTGAAATCCTGGACATCTTGAAGGCCCGTGGATTGGTCGGAGCCTTTACGCTGGTGGGGGCCTGCCGAGAAGGCTGCATTCACTTGTCCGGGCTTCGCACCGCGCCAGAGTGGGGCCTGCTGAACTTGCTTGGCCGATTGGGTCGCCTGGATCGAAGCGAGCCCGGGGCTGTCGAGGAATTAACCCATGTCATCGCCACCCATTTGCAACTCATGGAAGGAGCACCAGAGGATGACGCACAGCTCTACCTTGAACTGACAACAGGCGTTCTAGAAACGTTGCTCCAAGGCATGGCCGATAACGCTCAAATGATCGGCACGATGGCATCGCTGCTGAATGAACTTATTGAATCGCACGATGAAAACATCACGGAGCTTGCACAGGAATTGTTGCGCAAGGCTGGCGGTCAAATGGGCACGCCTTGACATGGGCGAGATTTTGAGCATTTGGACCCTATTTGACAGGCCTACTGATGCACCCGATTGTTATGTGGTGCGTCGCTTTGAGGTTCACCTGAACAGCGTCAAGGCCACATCCGATGCCCATTACAGCCTGCACATTGAGCGACTTCGAAACCTGATGCTTGAACGCGGCTTGCATTGCATTGGGCGAAGCGAAGGGGACGAGCCGCAGATTGTCGAATCATGGATTTAACAATGACCGTGATCATGGGGATCTAACGTGAGCGATGACAACATTCATGCCTTCGTGCGCCCTGGTGAACTGCCAGAAAATCCCGTCCGCATAACCTCCAGCGGCAAATCGCCCAACTTTTGCCACCATGAACTGATCGACTTGGATGACCATCGCCGCACGGTCAACTGTCGCCAATGCGGCGCGGACATCGATGCTTTCTCATTTCTCAAAGCCAATGCAAGGACATTGCAGACAGCTTGGCAGCGGCATAAGGCGGTTTCCAATGAGCTTGCCGAACTGCTGGCGCGCGTCGATTTCCTCAAGAAGGAGGAGGCCCGGCTCAAGTCCAGGGTCAAGCGCGCCAAGGACAACACACCCGCACCGCTGGACATCAAAGGGCGTGATCTGTGAGCCCTGCCATGAATAGCCCTTAGGCCTTCTCTCCCCCTGGCCAGCGCCGCCTCGGGCACGGTGCTTCGGCGGTGTCATTTTCGGATGGCACCGCCTTTTTTATTGCCCACCGATGCCAACACCGCGCGCCTATCAGCGTCAGATTGCACGGCGCATGCGTTGCATTGCAAGAATCGTAGGTTTCACGGTGGTAAAGTGAGTGCAATGCTGCAACCCGCTGCAAATTTCGACCCATTCACACGGCAGGGGTCGCAGGTTCGAACCCTGCACCGCCCACCAAGTTGCAAGAAGTTGAATTAAATCAAGGGGTTACAGCAGTCCTCACCCGAAGGTTTCGGGGTTTCAGTGCAGTGGCCTTGGGGTTTACCCCGAAAAAGGACACTGCCAGGAAATGGAAAGTGCTCCCAATGACCAACTCTCAGCCCACCCGCTCCACCAACAACAACACCAAAACCAACACCACATCCTCGGCCACCCCGGCCACCCAGCCCGCCAAGAAGGCGCCCCGGCGAACCCAAGGCGCCGCCGACCTGCGCACCCTGGCACCCCGCCAGGGCGTGCCCCTCACCCTGCGCGATCTGGCCACCCTGCACGCGGCCGAACACCCCTGCAAACGCGACAGCCAAACGCGCATCCGCAAGTGGTTGGACGATTTCAAACTGGGTGATCTGATGGCCTGGGACATCACCCGCGAACAGGTCGAAACAGGCGCCCGCATGATGGCCGAGCAATTCGGCTATGCCTGCGCCACGGTCAACCGCGACATTGGCGAGTTGGGCACCCTCTACCGCTGGGCGGCCAAAAAACGCCTCACCCCACCCGGTTTCAACTCCCCCACCATTGCGATCGTGCGCGAGGTCGAACCCATGCGCGTGGTGGAGCCCGCCCGCCCCGGTGAATGGGAACACCTGCGCCGCTTGGCCAAAGGCTTCAAGGACGCCAAGTTCACCCTGATGGTTTGGCTGGTCATGGACACAGGCGCACGCCGTGGCGAGATCGCCGACCGAAGCTGGATCGATTTCGACCTGGACGCCCCCGAGGGCCCCCACTTGGTCCTGCAAGCCGCCGACGTCAAAACCGGCAAGCCCCGGCGCCTTTACTTCAGCCATGAGACCGCCCAGCTCATTCGCCGCTTGCGCCCGGCCGAGCGATATCGCCACACCCTGGTTTTTGTCAGCAGCCGGGGCACCACGCCCAATCAGTACCGCAAGCCATGGGCACGCCTGGCCGAGCTGATCGGGCGCCCCGGCCTGCACCTGCACGACCTGCGCCACATGGTGGCCGCCGAACTGCTCAAGGACGGCAAGGGGATGTCTCAGGTGGCCCAGCTCTTGGGCCACAGCAGCTTGGTGCTGCACCGCAGGTACGGCCACCTTGACGATGCGGCCGTTCGAGACATGCAGGCCGCGCGCCTCGGGCTGGACAGGGCGCCGCCTGCTGAACTGCCTGCCGTGGTCCAGGCCAGGGCCAATCAAGCTGAGCGCGATGCACGCGCCCCCCTGGATGCCATTGCCGAGGCCCAGCGCCTGCAACTGATCGCCCAGGAAGCCATGGCGGCCGCGATGGCCGCATCCCAAGCCTTGAGCAACATGCGCGGCATGCCCATTCCCATCACCAACCCCGCCCCCACGAACACCCCCACCAACACCACAGGGGCACAAGCATGATGATGATCCTGATGCGCACCATTCACGCCCTGGGCTACGCGCTGGGTGCCGCGTTCATCTCCCTGATTGGCACCGCCCTGACCGTTGGCTCAGGCTTTCCGGTTTTTGCCAGCCTTGGCGTGGCTGCTGGTTGCACGGTGCTGGGTGCCATCGTCGGATGGAACAGGCTGCCCACCTCGCACCGCCAACCATGAGTAAGCCGCCGGCCTGGAGGGTTGACCCCGCATGGCCGGCTGCGCCCCCCTTTGACGATGACGACCTGGACGAGATCCGGGCACTAGAGCAGGCATTCGCCCCGCCCCTGGAGATCACTCCAGCGCAGCGCGAGCGCCAGAGACTGGCCCAGCAAGTGGCTGAACTGCACTTGCAGACCACCCGCCTGCACCTCAAACTGCGCCGCGCTGAACGCGAACTAGAGCAGCGTTTGGCCCAAACCGCAGCGCCCCCCCGCAACCCAGGCGGCAGGCCCCACCAGCACGCCAGGAATGACCGCTTGCTGGCCATCTATGAAACCCTGCCCGCCCACCTGTCGCACGCGCAGCGGTGCAGGCACGCGGCCCACAAACTGGCCACCCAGGTGGCCACCCTTGAAGGCCCTTCCAGCAAGGGCGCCCG
>Ga0070666_10001824_pt1 | contig 12983 bp, 9 predicted proteins | sample KBSS23metaG_FD_64677 | JGI IMG/M metagenome (GOLD analysis project Ga0070666, IMG submission 64677) | Switchgrass rhizosphere microbial communities from Kellogg Biological Station, Michigan, USA - KBS S2-3 metaG | ecosystem: Host-associated > Plants > Roots > Rhizosphere > Soil ... | reverse complement strand
GACGAGGAGGGCGACCGAGGCCGCGGCCGCCGTCGCGGGAATGGAACGCCGGAGGAGCGCGACCCGAACGACCTCGCCCCCGATCGCCGCCGACGGCGTGACGTAGTTGACGGCGTCGCCCGCCATCCGCATCGCGGCGATCGTCCGAAAGGGAACGGTCCGATGCTCCGGCGGGATCGCGAACCGCCAGCCCAGCGTGTCGAAGAAGAGCGTGACCAGCCCGAGAGCAACGAGGAGCGGAAGCCTCCAGCCCACCAGCCTCACGTTGGCCGCGAGCGCGGAGGGACCGATCCGGAAAAGGAGCCAGACGAAGAGAACGACTCCCGCGACGAGAAAGAGGCGCGGCAGGGACTTCACGAGGCTTCCTCCCCGGCGATCTTCCCGCCGCGCGCGAGGCGATACCGCCTTCCCTTCCACTCGACGCTCCCGCCGAAGAGTCCCGCGACCCAGAGACCGAAGGCGATCAGGTCCCGCAGCGGCAGGAGCGCGAACCCCTTCCGGGTGGACGGATCGGCGAGCCGGGAAACGCCCACGGACCACGCCATCGCGAAGCGCGCGGCCAGGACCGCCGCGGCCGCCGCCCAGCCGAGGATCGATCCCCGCGAGACTGCGGCGAAGAGCAGCGCGATGACCGTCGACTGCGTCACCAGCAGCCCCGCGTAACCTCCGGGGCGCGCCGAGCGGATCCCGCGGTTCCACCGGATCTGCCGCCGCGCGAAATCGGAAAACGACACCCGCCCGAGCTCGTGGTCCACGACCGGGAGGGCGAGGACGACCCGCCGGCCCGCCCGGGCCGCCAGCCGCCCGAGCATCAGGTCGTCGGCCACATACTGCCCGAGCGCGTCGAACCCGCCGATCTCGCGGAGCGCCTCGCGGCGAACGAGTATTCCCGCGCCGAGCGCGAACCGGACTCCCTCGAGCTTTCGCGCGACGAAAACGGACGGTTGGAACTCGCTCGCGTTGCCGAGCGCCTGCAGGAGCCCGCCGAAGCCGCTTCCGTGCGAGCGATAGGGCGAGGTCACGACGCCGACGCCCGGGTCGGCCAGCGGCCCCACCATCGACCGGAGATAGCCGGGCGGGACCCGGACGTCGCTGTCGGAAAGAAGCAGCACCTCCCCCGTGGCGAGAGTTTCGAGCCGCGCGAGCGTCGCGACCTTCGGGTTCCCCGGGCTCGGCCCTCCGCCGGCCGAGATCCTCGCGTCGAGCCGAGGGAACTCGGCGACGATCGCTTTCGCCTCGGCCAGTCCCGGATCGTCCGGATCGAGCGCGCCGAAGAGGAGCTGAATGTCGGGATAGTCCTGACTCGCGAAAGAACGAAAGCAGGCGGCCGCGCCGGCCTCCCGGCCACGGATCGGCTTCAGGATCGACATGGAGGGGAGGAACGCGGGATTGTCCGGTCGGCGTTCCCGAAAGAAATCCCGAGCGGCGAAGATCGCGAGCAAACAATACACGATCGATCCCGCGCCGAGAACGGCGAGTACCATGCGCGCCGCCAGGAGGAAGCTCATCGCGAGCGCGCTCCCGGGGAGGTTCGCGCCGGCGCCGGATCTTGCGGGAACGCGGCGAAGGTCGCGGGCACGTAGCCGCCCGCCTGCATCGCGGCCTTCACGCGCGGGCTCACGAGCGCCGCGAGCTCGGCCGGCCCGGCGCCCGGAGGCCCGTTCCGCGGCTCGCCGGGCAGTTCGTGGGCCGGATGGGCGTAGATTTCCACACGCTTCGCCGCGATCCGGGGCAGGAGCGCCAGGAGATATCGCTCGTCGATCCGCCCCGTGTGAAACAGGCCGTAGACCCGGTCCGCGTAGCCGACTCCCGCCGCCGCCAGCTTCTTCTCGCCGAAGCGCCGCAGGCGGCCGAAAATCGCCGCCCACCCGAGCTTCGTGATCCATGCCGAGCGGTCGATGGCCCACGCGGTCGAGAGCTCTTCGAACGGCAGTCGGACGACCGGAATCGCCTCGTCTCGGGAAAGCTCCGCGAGCATCCGCATCACGATGGGATGGAGATGGAGATGGAGGTGGCCATCGACGTGCGAGAGCGTCAGGCCGGTCGCCCGGAACCGTCGGAACTGCTCCCGGATTTCGCGCCGGAGCTCGCCGCGGGCCCGGGCCGAAAACTGGTAGCGAAGGCCGGCGTGAACGGGCGAGAGCGGAAAGTTTCCGGCGCCGTCGACGAGCGTGGGGATCTCGGACGGCGCGAGCGCCCCCCGGCCGCAGACGAGCACGAGATGGAGACCGACGGCGAGCGACGGCCGAGACCGCGCGATGGCGACCGCATCGTCGAAGGCCGCGCCGGTGACCATCAATGACGCGCTCGTCAGAATTCCATGATCGTGGGCTTCGAGGATCGCGCGGTTCACCCCGCGGGAAAAGCCGAAATCGTCGCCCGTGACGACGAGTCGTTTCAGGCCCGGTCCTCTCGACCGGTCATGAATCGCAGGAACTCCGCCCCTTCGCGCAGGCGCCGCTTCATCATTTCTCCGCTCGAGAACATCTCCCACGTCATCTCGGCCATTTTCTTCGGGCGGAAATAGAAGCGTTTGTAGAACTTTCCGAGCGATTCGAAGATCTGCCGATGGGAAAGCCCGGGATACTGGAGCGAGCTCACCTGCACGCCGTCCTCGGCGACGAGCCCCGAATCCACGAACCAGCCGTTGTCGACCGCCTGCTGGTAGAGCTCCGTTCCCGGATACGGCGCCGCGAGCGACACCTGGATCGTGTGGGGATTGATCTCCCGCGCGAAGCGGATCGTTTCTTCGATGGTCTCCGGCGTCTCGCCAGGGAGCCCGACGATGAACGTCCCGTGGATGACGATGCCGAGCCGATGGCAGTCTTCCGTGAAACGGCGCGCCCAGTCGATGCGGGTGCCCTTCCGGATGTTGTTCAGGATCTCCTGCGATCCCGACTCGTAGCCGACGAGCAGGAGCCGGAGGCCGTTGTCCTTCATGATCTTCAGCGTTTCGTAGGGAACGATCGCCTTCGCATTGCACGACCAGGTCACGCCGAGCTTCCCGAGCCGGCGGGCGATCTCTTCGGCGCGGGGCCCGTCGTCGGTGAACGTGTCGTCGTCGAAGAAGAACTCCTTGACCTGCGGAAAGAAGTCGCGGGCGCGCCGGATCTCGTCGGCGACGCTCTCCGGGCTCCGCGTGCGGTAACGGTGGCCGCCGATCGTCTGGGGCCAGAGACAGAAGGTGCACCGCGAGCGGCAGCCTCTTCCCGTGTAGAGCGAGACGTAGGGATGCTGGAGATAGCCGATGAAGTAATCCTCGATGACGAGATCCCGCCGGTAGACGTCCGTGACGTACGGGAGAGCGTCCATGTTTTCGATCGTCGCGCGCTCGCGGTTGTGGACGATTTTTCCGTCCTCGCGGTAGCTCAAGCCGTCGATCGAAGCGAAGGGCCGGCCCGCGGCGACTTCCTGGATCGTGTAGTCGAACTCGTTCCGCGCGACGAAATCGACCGCCGTCGAGGCCGCGAGCGAGGCTTCCGGAGAAACCGCCACGTGCGCTCCGACGAACCCGACCTTGAGCGCCGGGTTTTCCGCCTTCATCGCCTCGACCACGCGGACGTCCGAGGGATACGAAGGCGTGCTCGTGTGGAGCACGGCGAGCTCGTATTCCTTCGCCATGGGCAGGACGTCTGCGAGCGAGAGCCCCCGCGCGGGCGCGTCGACCAGGCGGCTGTCCGGAACGAGCGCCGCCGGCTGCGCGAGCCACGTCGGGTACCAGAAAGATCGGACCTCGCGGCGCGCCTGGTACCGGGAGCCTGCCCCGCCGTCGAAGCCGTCGAAGGAGGGGGGGTTCAGAAAGAGGGTTTTCACCGCGCGAGTATAGCAACCGGAAACCGGAGCTCCGATGCCGACCCGCCGCCAGAACGAGGAGTGCTGAACGATAAGCGTTCGGGTGCCTTCACGGCCTCCAGTCGATTCCCACCCGGACGGCGCGGCCCGCCGCGGGATAGACGTAGGGAACGGTGTTGCCCTGGAAATCCGAGAGCGTGAACCCGACATCCGCGTAGCGCGCCCCCGCGAGGTTCAGCGCGTCCACCCGCACGCGAAAATCGCCGAGCTCGCGGGAGAGGCGCAGATCCACGACGGAAACATCCGCGAAGCGGAACCGGTTCGCGTCGTCGAGGTACCTCCCGCCGGTCCACGTCCAGATCGCCTCCGCGGTCGTTTCCGAGAGATGCGCCGCCAGACCGGCCCGAACGACGTGCTTCGGGATGTTCTTCAACTGGCGGCCCCGGTCCTCCCCTTCCCGCGATTCCACCCGCGTCCAGTCGTCCGACACGAAGCTCGAAAGCGATCGCGACCAGGACCAGGACAGGAGCGTCTCGAGCCCGACGTGCCGGCTCCGGCCGATGTTGCGGTAACGGAAGATCGCCGGGTCGAAATCGATCTCGTCGTCCACGTCGATCCGGTAGGCCGTCGCCTCGATGCGGCCCGATCGCCACGGAAACCGGGCGCCCCCTTCGATCATCCGCGCCCGCTGGGGCGAAAGCTCCGGGTTCGACACGGAAAACGTCCCGCCCTGGAAATCGGAGAAGGGGCGCGGATCGAACTGCTGATCGAACGTCGCCGCCTTGAAAGCGCGCGAATAGTCGACGAAGAGAGACGGCGGCGCGGCTTCGCGGGGGCCGAGAAAGAGGACCGCCCCGAATTGCGGCGACCATGCCTCGTGCGACCCCGAAAAGCGCGGCGCATCCAGCCGGTCGTCGATGCGGTCCCACCGGATTCCCGACGTGAGCCGAACGCGCGACGACGGGTCCCAGTCCGCCGCGGCGAAGAGCCCGGCGCGATCCCGGCGGCCGCGCGCTTCGCCGATCCGGGTCCCCTCGCTTCCGTCGTCCGCGACGCTCCGGTAGTCGCTCCGCACGGCGTCGCGCGACCACTCCCCGCCGCCGCGAAGGCGAAACTTCTGGTCGGGCGACTGCCACCGCGCGTCCACGACCGCCCCGCCGCCTTCCGACCGGAGCCCCTGCGCGGCCCTATCGGCCAGGCCCGGCGCGAGGAGAAGCGTCCGGACGAGGTCGGTCGAGCGGAGCGCGCCGAAAAGGGTCGCCCGGTACGGGACGCTGCCCTCCGCCCCGTCGAGCGAGAGGGCCGCGCGCAGCCTTTGCGTCGATTCATGATCGAACCGGAAGAGCGCGTCGGATCGGCGAGGATCGCTCTCGAAGGCGGAGAGCGGAAGCTGACCCGGATCGTCACGGTCCTTGCCCGACCCCGAGACCTGGAAGGCCCACGTCCCCGCCTCCGACCCGCGCCGGGCGCGCACGAGGAAGTCGCCGTTCTTCTCGGCGGCGTGCTCGCGATAGCCGTCGGTTCGCGAGCCCGAACCGGCCGCGTCGAATCGCACGTCCCCCGCCGACGCTCCGCCCTGCGCTTCCGCGCGCGCCGTTCCGAAACTGCCCCCCGAGACCGAGGCGGACCCGCCGCTCCCTTCCGTCGAGGCCGTCCGCGTGAAGACCTGGATCACGCCGGCGAGCGCCGTGTCGCCGTACAACGGGGACGCCGCTCCGCGCACGGCTTCGATACGGTCGATGTCGCGCGCCGAGAGCGCTCTCCAGTCGACGATGCCCGAGTTCGCGTCTCCCACCGGAACGCCGTCCACCCGGACCTGCACGTACTCGGCGTCGCCGCCGCCGAAGAACCCTCGCGCGGTCAGCATCGGCGGCGTCCCTCCGGCGTCGGAACCGAAGAAGAGCTGGAAGCCGGGGAGATAGCGGACGAGCTCTCCCAGGCTCGCGGCGGGGAGCGCCTCGATTTCCTCCCGGGAGAGCGTCGAGACCGCCGCCGGCGCGTCATCGCGCGGCTCTCCGGCCCGGTCGGCCGTCACGACGACGTCCTCGTGGACCGGCGCGGCCGTCCCCGGGACCGACTGCCCCGGGACCTCGGCGCCGAAGCCGAGCAGGACGATCAAGGCAAGAAGTTTGCTCATCGGTTCGGGGAGCGAAGAGTGCAACGCGTGTGCCCGCTCTGGCGGCCGGCGGCGCGTTCCTGTCAGAATGCGCCCTTCCCGATTCGGTCCTGTACCCGGAAGTACCGTTGATAGTTCTGTTGATGAAGACGAGCGTGTCCCCGCGTCCTCGCGGTCGAGTGGTCAAGCCCGGCGTGCTCCGGGATCGCTTGCGTTTCTGGGGGCCGATCGTCCTCGGGGCGGCGCTCCTGCTCTATGCCGCCTGGCCCTGGCTCCCGGGAACCGGGGTGGCGCGCCCCCGGACCGTCGTTTTTTACGGGTTCAGCATCCTGGGAGAGGCCATGGACGGCGGCGTCTTCCCCGCCTTTCAGAAATCCTGGCGGGAAAAGACCGGAGAGAAGATCGAGTTCGTGAGCTCCTTCGGCGGCTCGGGCACGGTCACGAACCAGATCCTCCTCGGGGTTCCGGCGGAGATCGCTCTCCTCGCGCTCGAGCCGGACGCGCGGCGGATCGCCTCCGCCGGCTTCGCCCGCCGAGACGGATGGAAGGCGCTTCCCCATGGCGGGGTCGTCAACCGAACGCCGTTCGTGATCCTCGTGCGCCCGGGAAACCCGAAGGGGATCCGCGGCTTCGCCGATCTCGCGCGGCCGGGGGTCCGCGTCGTGCATCCCGACCCCCTCACGTCCGGCGGCGCCAACTGGGCGATCCTCGCCGAGTTCGGCGCGGGCGAGCGGGAGCGCGCGGGCGGCGGCCGCGAGATGCTGCTGGGCATCTGGAAGAACGTCGTGGCGCAGGCGTCCTCGGCGCGCGCTGCGCGCACCCAGTTCGAAAACGGATTCGGCGACGCCCTGGTGACGTACGAGCAGGAAGCGGTGTGGGATCGAAGCCGGAAGAAGCTCCGCTCCGACGTGGTCTATCCGGCGAGCACGATCCTGAGCGAGCATACGCTCGTGATCGTCGACCGCAACGTCCGCCCCGACCGCCGTGCGCTGATCGAAGCGTTCGCGAATTTCCTCTGGTCGGACGAGGCGCAGCGGATCTTCGTGCGCTACGGCTTCCGGAGCGTGGACGACCGCTGGAACCGGGGGCAGCCCCAGTTCGGAACGATCGCCGATCCCTTTTCCGTCGCCGATTTCGGCGGGTGGACCCGAGCCAAACCCGAGATCATCGAAAAGGTCTGGCGCGACGACGTGCTTCCGAAGGCTCATCGATGAGCGACAACCGCCGCGCCGCGGTCCCCGCGGGCATTCTCGTCCTCGTCCTCCTTCCGCTCGTGCTCCTCCCGCTCGGCGCGGTCTTCGTCTTCGCGTTCCGGGGCGGCTTCCCGGCATTCTGGAACGTCGTCCGCTCCGCCGACGCCCAGTTCGCGCTGCGATTCTCGATCCTCATCGCCAGCGCCACGGCCGTCGTCAACGGCGTTCTGGGAACGTTCGCCGCCTACGTCCTCGCCAAGTACCGGTTCTTCGGAAAGCGCCCGCTCGGCGTCGTCGTGAACCTCCCCGTGGCGATTCCGACGGTCGTCGTCGGCACGTCGCTCCTCCTCCTCTGGGGACCGATCGGCTGGCTCGGAAAGGTCCTCGACCCGCTCGGGTTCCATCCGATGTTCGCTCCCGTGGGAATCCTTCTCGCCCACGTCTTCGTGACCCTTCCCTACATGGTCGGCGCCGTCCGCCCGGTCTTGGACGAGCTCGAAACGACCTACGAGGAAGCCGCGTACACGATCGGCGCGAGCCGCTGGCAGACGTTCCGCTTCGTGATCCTCCCCGCGCTCCGCGGCGGCCTACTGTCCGGAATCCTGCTCACCTTCGCGCATTCGCTCGGCGAGTTCGGCGCGACGGTCATGGTGTCGGGGAACCTCCGCCTCCGGACGCAGACGGCTCCCCTCTACATCTTCGCGCAGTTCGAAGCGGGGAAGATCGCGGAAGCCAACGCCGTCGCGGCCGTCCTCGCGGCGCTCTCGTTCGTCATCTTCTTCTTCCTCCTGACCTACGGGGTCGGCGGCGGCGCCGGCCGGGCGGGGAGGCGCTGATGTCGATCGTTCTCGACGGCCTCACGAAGCGCTTCGCCGGGCAACCGGTCGTCGACCAGCTTTCCCTCGAGCTGACCGAGGGCGAGCTCTTCGTTCTTCTCGGATCGAGCGGCAGCGGCAAGAGCACGGTGCTGCGCCTCATCGCGGGGCTCCTTTCGCCCGACGAGGGACGGATCCTGCTCCACGAGCGCGACGTCACGGCCCTTGCGCCCCAGAAGCGCGGCGTGGGTTTCGTTTTCCAGAACTACTCGATCTTCCGCCACATGACGGCCGCGAAGAACATCGAATTCGGGCTTCGCATCCGGGGAGTCTCCGCGGCGGAACGCGCCGAGCGTCGGGAGGAGCTCCTCGATATCGTCGGTCTCGGCGGGCTCGGCGGGCGGTTTCCCCACCAGCTCTCGGGCGGTCAGCTCCAGCGCGTCGCGCTCGCCCGCGCGCTCGCTTACCGCCCCGCCGTTCTGCTCCTCGACGAGCCGTTCGGAGCGCTCGACGCCAGGATCCGCTCGCAGCTCCGGCGGAGCCTCCGCGACATCCAGAAGCGCCTTGCCGTGACGACCATCCTGGTGACGCATGACCAGGACGAAGCCTTCGAGGTCGGGGATCGGATCGGCGTGCTCGACCGCGGACGTCTCCTCGAGCAGGGACGCGCCGCGGAGCTCTACGACCGGCCCCGGTCGCTCTTCGTGGCGACGTTTCTGGGCGCCGGCACCGTCTTCGTCGGCCGCGCCGAGAACGACGTGGCGGGATTCGGCGCGTTCTCCCTCCCGATCCCCGCGGACGTCCCGCACGAAAACGGCGCGCGGGTGCAGATGCTCTGCCGCCCCGAGCAGGTCGTCCTCGCCGCCGAGAAGTCCGACCTCGGCGGGCCGGTGATCGGCCGGGGAACGGTTCTCGAGGAGAATTTCGTCGGGCCCGTTCGGCGACTCCGATTGCGGGTCCCGCGGATCCCGCGGCTGCGCCAGGTCGCGCCTCCACCGGTCTTCGGCGAGGAAGGGTTGATCGTGGACGCCGCCGTGGCCTCGGATCAGCCGATTCCCTCCGGCGAGGTCTGGGTCGGCCTGCGGGGATGGAAGATCCTGGAGCGCCCCGCGCCGCGCATCCTGGCCGCCGAAGGAGCCGAAGCGAGCGCGACCGCGCGGACCGCCGCCGCCGATCTCGCTTCCGCGCTCGGGGGCTCGACGCGAGTCCTCGGCGTCGCCCAGGACGCCGACGAGGTGGAAGCGCTCGGCGCGGCGCTGCGCGCCCGGGCGACGGATCCGGCGCGGCGCACGTCGGTCAAGGTGCGCACGGGCCGGTTCGCCCACGAAGTCCTCGCCGAACAGGCGGAGGCCGTGTACGACGCGATCGTGCTCGAGGGCGCGCGAGCGGGAGAAGGACGCGCCTCGGCTCGCTCGCGGACCGCGCTCCTGCGGATCGTGGAGGGCTCCTCCACGCCGATGATCGTGGTGAAGGACGCGTGGGCGATCCCGAAGACGATGCTCGTCTGCACCGCCGTCGGGGAACCGGGAAAGACCGTCATCCGCTTCGCCGGGTGGCTCGCGCGCAACATCGGGGCCTCCGTGACACTCTTCCACGCCCGCCTCGCCGACGACGAGCCCGAATTCGTGCGCGCCCATCTCGAGCGCGGCCTCGCCGCGCTGCGGGCGCTCGACGTGCCGTGCCGGCTGGCGAACGAACGGGCGGATTCTCCGGCGGAAGGGATCCTGCGGCAGGCGAGCCGCGAGGAATCGGGGCTCATCGCGATCGGATCTCACGGCCCATCGTCGCGCTCCTTCTTCGGCCGGGACGACGTGACCTTCCAGGTTCTCGCGGCCTCCGATCGGCCCGTCCTCGTGATTCCCGAGAGCGCCTGGTAGGGGAAACGCGAACCGGCGCCCGGGCGGCGGCGGTTTTCGAACTCAGGACTCGGTGGCCTTGTCGATCGAATCGAGGAGGTTCCGGAGGCCGAACGGCTTCGCGAGAGCTCCCGCGGCGCCGAGAGCGCGGGCCTTCTCCTCCACGTCCCGCGCGCCGGAAACGACGACGAAGGGTATGGAAGCGAGCTCGGCGTCGCGCGCCTGCTCCTCGAGGAACTCCTCGCCGTTCATCCCCGGCATGCGGAGGTCGACGAGAATCACGTCGGGACGGGGGTCCTCCTTGAGGGCCTGGAGCGCCTCGCGGCCGTCGGCGGCCGCGGTCACCGAATATCCCAGGTCGTCCAGGACGTAGGTCAGGCCCTCCCGGTAGTCCTCGTCGTCGTCGACCGCCAGCACGCGTTTCCCTTTGTCCATCAGGGTTTCCCGTCGCAATATCCGTGCCGTCCGCCGATCATTCGGCTATTCGAAGGGCGAGCAGAATCGGTAGCGATTCTTGCCGGTTTGCTTGGCGCGGTACAGCGCCTTGTCGGCGCAGGCCATCAGCGTCTCGGGATCGGCGCCGTCGCGCGGGTAGAACCCGATCCCGATGCTCGTCGTCACCTTCAGACGGCGCCCCTGGATGAGGAACGGCTCGGCGACGCTCGCGAGCGTCTTGGTCGCGACCGTCACGGCGTCGGTCTCGTCGGAGACCTCGGGAACGAGGAGCGTGAACTCGTCCCCTCCCACGCGCGCGAGAGTATCGGCCTCCCGGACGCAGCCGCGAAGCCGCTCGGTCAGGGCGCGGATCAATTCGTCCCCCCCCGAATGGCCCAGGGTGTCGTTGACGTTCTTCAGGTCGTCGAGATCGATGAACATCACGGCGAGCTTTCCCCCGTCGCGCCGGGCTCTCGCCATCGCCTGATTCAACCGGTCGAGGAAGAGCGCGCGGTTCGGCAGCCCGGTCAGCGAATCGTGGAACGCACGGTATTCGAGATCGTCCACCGCGCGTCGCCGCTCCGTCACGTCCCGGTAATTCACGACGACCGCGCCGACACCCGATTCGTTCAGGAGATTGGTGAGCGTCGTCTCGATCCAGAGAATCTCGCCGGAACGGGATCTCATCCGGCATTCAAAGGAGGCATGGCGCCCCGGATCGGCGGCGAGCGCCGTGAAGAACTCCCGGGCCGGCGCGCGGTCCTCGTCGACCACGTGGCCGAACCAGTCGGCGCCGCTCATCTCGTCGGCCGGGTACCCGAGGACCCGGTCCGTCGAGGGGCTCGCGTACAGGACCGAGCCCGACGGGGAGAGGAGCGCGATGGCGTCCGAACTGTGCTCGATCAAGGCCTTGAACCGGCCTTCCTGGTCTCTCAGTTGCTTCTCGATTCCGCGCTTCTTCTCCAGGCGCTCGAGCACGATCCCGATCTGCTTGGGCCTGACTGGCTTCAGGAGGTAGTCGAACGCGCCCGCCTTCATCGCCTCGACGGCCGTGTCGATCGAACCGTTTCCCGTGAGCACGATGACGTCCCGCTTCGAGCCTTCGGGCAGCGCCGACCGGATGAAGTCGATGCCGTTTCCGTCGGGGAGCTTGAGATCGGTCAGGCAGATGTCGGGATCGAAACGCTGCAGGGCGCGCTTCCCCTCGTCGAGCGTCGCCGCGCTCGCGACGAGGGACGAAAGACCTCCCAGCAGATCCTCGAGCCCCTCCCGCGTCGCCCGATCGTCCTCGACGATGAGGATCTTCGTGGGCGAAGCGCCGCCCGGCCGGACGACGGCCTCAGCGGAGGGACGCGGAGGAGGGTCTCCGATTTCGAGAACGCGTTGATAGTCCACCATGCACCGCCGAAGGGCTCTTGCAACTAACCTGCCGACTCGTCGCGGAAGTCATTGTTTTGTCGATATTTAGGGACGGAAAAATCCTCGGGCGGGATTTTTGCAAAACCTCGCGCGCGATCGGAGGAATCGAAATGACGGGGGAAAAGACGCGGGAAAAGAGTGCTCCGCTGCCGCGGGAAGCCACCGGAATACCGGGGATGGACGACATCCTGAACGGAGGTCTCCCCGCGCGGCGCCTCTATCTGGTTCAAGGACATCCCGGCGCCGGCAAGACGACCTTCGCGTTGCAGTTCCTCCTGGAAGGCGCGCGGCGCGGCCAGAGCGGACTCTACATCACGCTCTCGGAAACGAAGGAAGAACTGAACGCGGTCGCGGCTTCCCACGACTGGGACCTCTCACCGATCGCCCTCCAGGAACTCTCCGCGGCGGAAACGACGCTCGACGCCGTGGCCCAGAACACGCTCTTCTATCCCGCCGAGGTCGAGCTCGGCGAGACCGTCCGCCTGGTGCTCGCCGAAATCGACCGCGTGTCTCCGACGCGCGTCGTCTTCGATTCGCTCTCGGAGCTGCGGATGCTCTCCCAGAGCCCCCTCCGGTTTCGCCGCCAGATCCTCGCGCTGAAGCAATACCTCGCGGCGCGGCACGCCACCGTCCTCATGCTCGAAGACGTCTCCGTCGACGCGGGCGATCTCCAGCTCCAGAGCCTCGCGCACGGCGTCATCGCTCTGGAGCAGAACGCGCCGATGTACGGGACCGATCGCCGCCGGCTGCGGGTGGTGAAGCTCCGCGGCTCACGCTACCTCGGCGGATACCACGATTTCCGGATCGAGACGGGCGGCATCGAGGCATTCCCGCGGCTCGTCTCCGGCGATTTTCCGCGGACCGAGACGCTTCCGAAGATCGCGAGCGGAATGCCCGATCTCGACAGCCTCCTCGGCGGAGGGCTCGATTTCGGGACGAGCGCGCTCCTTCTCGGGCCCGCGGGGTCGGGGAAGACGGTCTTCGCGACGAAATACGCGTATGAAGGCGCGATCCAGGGCCACAAGCCGGCTTTCTTCCTTTTCGAGGAAGGCCTTTCCACGTTCTACATCCGCTCCAAATCGCTGGGGATGGATCTGGCTCCGCTCGTCGATCGCGGCGACGTCTTCGTCCAGCACATCGATCCCGCGGAGCTGATGCCCGGAGAGCTGGTGGAAAGGATTCGCAACCTCGTGGAGAACGAAGGCGTCCGCACCGTCGTTCTCGACAGTGTCAACGGTTATCTGAATGCGATGCTCGAGGAAAATTTCCTCGTGCCGCAGATGCACGAGCTCCTGAACTACCTTCGGCGGAGGGGTGTCCTGACGATCCTCGTCATGGCCCAGCACGGGTTCGTCGG
>Ga0070666_10001822_pt1 | contig 12986 bp, 12 predicted proteins | sample KBSS23metaG_FD_64677 | JGI IMG/M metagenome (GOLD analysis project Ga0070666, IMG submission 64677) | Switchgrass rhizosphere microbial communities from Kellogg Biological Station, Michigan, USA - KBS S2-3 metaG | ecosystem: Host-associated > Plants > Roots > Rhizosphere > Soil ... | reverse complement strand
AAGCGCCCCGTCGATCCAGGTGTGACCGACTTCACCGGCCGGAAACACGATCAGCGCTCCTCCCCGCCGCAGCCACAAATGCGCCGCCCGCAAACCAGCGCGGCTCCTCGCCGCCGCTTCCGGCCCGTCGAATGGGTCGACGAAGAAGCAGGCCTCGCGAAGTTCAGGAATCCGCTCCAGGAAGCGATTGGCGAGCACGCGCACGTCCGTCCGCACCCGCCGGACGAGATCGAGAAGCAGAAGCCCGTCGAGCGCGCCGTGCGGATGATTCGCGGCGATCACCGCCGGGCCCCGGCGCGGAATCGCCATCAGGTCGGCGTCGGTCGCATGCGGGGTGACGTCGAGCGCGCGCAGGACGCGCGTCGCGAATTCGTCGCGCGCATTGCGTCCGCCATCGCCGACCCGGCGGTAGATCCGGCGCAGTGCCGGAATCGCGAGCGCGGCCTCGACCGGCCGGCGAAACACCGCGGGGATCTGATCGATGCGGAAGGGATCGGGAGTCACGTCGCGGCTCGCCTCTTGGATGCCAGGCATGGCTACACCGTTGCGCCCGCGGCGGCGAACTCCTTGCGAAGCAAGGTCGACAGCGCCTGTCGCGCGCGATGAAGCCGCACCTTGACCGCAGTCGGCGTCATGCGCAGCGCACGGGCGGACTCGTCTGTCGAGAGCTCTTCGATGTCGCGCAGGATCAGAATCTCCCGGTAGTTGTCGGGCAGCCGGTCGATGCACGCCCGCACCATCGCCCTGGTTTCCGCGCGCTCGATCAACTCGTCCGCCGGTGTGCACCAGTCGGAGAACTGCTCCACATGATGGCCGTCTTCCTGGAACGCGGGCAGGAGGTCGTCGATTGACGTTTCCGGCTTGCGACGCCGCGAGCGCAGCTTCATGAGCGCCGTGTTCACGACGATCCGATGCAGCCACGTGCCAACAAGGCAGTGGCCCTCGAATTGGCCGACCGACCGAAACGCGCTCAGGTACGCCGCCTGGACGACGTCCTGAGCGTCGTCGTCATTCCTGACGAACCGGCGCGCGACGGCCAGCATGCGCCCGCCGTAGAGACGGACAATGGTCTCGAACGCCTGCTCGTCGCCTGCCTTCAACGCCGCCAGAAGAATGTCGTCGTCGTGCATCTTGCCTCCGAATGGACGTCAATCTAGCGACGCGCGTGGTCGCCTTCAATGCAACGCACGACAATCGGCGGTGAAACGCACCTCACTCAGTAAGTTCTTGTTACCGCGCGACTTTCGCCGCAGTCTCATTGGGACTAGAATCGCTCTTCTCGAACACCTGCACGGATGCCACCTGATGCCGCGACCGGAAGCGTCTACCGCTTCGGCCTTTTCGAGGTCGACGGCCGTCTCGGCGAGCTGCGCAAGCAGGGTCGCGTAATCAAACTGCGCGGCCGGCCGTTCGACATTCTTTTGCTGCTGCTCGGCCGGCGAGGCGATCTCATCAGCCGCGAGGAATTGCGGCAGGAGCTCTGGGCCGCAGACACCTTCGTCGATTTCGACCACGGCCTGAACTCCGCCATGAACCGGCTGCGAGAGGCGCTGGGCGACTCGGCCGAAAGCCCCAGATACATCGAGACGCTGCCAAAGCGGGGCTATCGGTTCATCGCGCCGATCGAGCTGATCGAACCCGCGCGGGTTGCAGCGACAGGTTTTCAGCCGCGTGTTGGAGAGCCGGGCCTTCCGCCTGACTCTTCCGAGTCGCCGGCGCAACGTCCTGCGTCGCCGGAGCCTCAACCCGCTGCCCCGTTCGTGTCGCGGCTGTCACGCGCCGTGCTGCTTGCGGCGGTCGGTGCCCTGGTGACGGCGATCGTCGTCGCTTCGTTCTTCCTGCGGATAGCGCGCACGGTGCAGGCGCCGACGAAGATGACCCTGGCCGTGCTGCCGTTCGAGAACCTGAGCGCCGATGCCGATCAGGATTTCTTCACCGACGGATTCACCGACGAGATGATCTCGGAGCTCGGCAAGCTCGACCCGGAGCACCTGGGCGTAATCGCGCGAACGACCACGCGGCTGTACAAGAACGCGCGGAAGGACATCGGCCAGATTCACCGCGAGCTCGGCGTCGACTATGTTCTCGAAGGCAGCATCCGGCGCGCCGTCAATCGGGTCCGGATCACGGCGCAGCTCGTTCAGGCGACCGACATGACGCATCTGTGGGCGGAGAGCTACGACCGCGACGTCTCGGACGTCCTCACGATCCAGAGCGAGGTCGCCATGAAGATCGCGCGCTCGCTGACGCTGGCGCTGCATCGTCCTGAACCGCAGCCGCCGCAAGGCTCGACGTCGTCAACCGCGTACGATCTCTACCTTCGCGGCCGCGCGTTTCGTGACCAGGCCACCGAGGAAAGCACGCGCAAGGCGATCGAGTACTTCCAGCGGTCGATTGCCGCGGATCCGCGCTACGCACGTGCCTACGCCGCCATGGCCGACGCGCATTGGCTGCTTGGCTCGCCGGGCTGGGAAGTCGAGCAGCCGATGGGGTTGCTGCAGCGGGCCCAGTCGAACGCCGAGCGGGCGCTCGCCCTCGATTCGCAGCTCGCCGAGGCGCATGCGGTGCTCGCGATGCTCCGACTCTCCTATCGATGGGATCGCGCCGGGTCGGAGCAGGAGATCCGCGAGGCGATTCGCCTCAATCCGAGCTCCGCGGTCGCGCACCAGTACTACTCGGCGACGCTGACGACGATGGGCAAGTTCGACGAGGCGATCGTGGAAGCGCGTCGCGCGCTGGACCTCGATCCGTTGTCGGCGCCGGCGTCGACGACCCTGGGCATCCGCTACTGGTATGCCGGCCGGATCGCCGAGGCGGCGATTCAATTCACGAAAACGCTCGATGCGCACCCGGAGTTCGCCATCGCGCACTGGGGGCTGGCGCAAACGCACCTCGCGAACGGCAACAACGCGCGCGCCATCGACGAGCTGCAGCGCGCGGTGGAGCTGTCCGGCAACAGCGCTTACATGCGTGCCCATCTGGCGTTCGGCCTGGCGAGGGCTGGTAACCGCGAGCGCGCGATCGGCATCGAGCGGGAGCTCGACATCGAATCGCACGAGCGCTACCAGCCGCCCTATCACCAGGCGCTCATCGCGCTCGGGCTCGGCGATCAGGGCGGGATGATGCGGGCGCTCGAGCGTGTGTTCGCCGATCGTTCGGGATGGATGGTGTTCCTGCCGGTTGAACCCGAGTTCGCGGCGGTGCGAGCGACGCCGGAATTCCAGCGTCTGCTCGCACGCGTCTCGACGCTGCGATGACCGCGGCTGCGCTTCGTTACTTGTCCATGGTCATGGTCGCCAGCGGCGCGCCGAACGACGCCTCGCCGAGCACCGCTTCCGCCCAGGCGCAGTAGATCTGCACTTTGGCGACGTCCTTCACGTACGCGGGGAGCGTGATCGACGTGTTGATCCTGTCCTTGGCGAGGCCGCCGAGGCTTTTCACGCCGAGCCGCTGCAGCAGGTAGGTGTTGCCCTTCGAGTCGACGATCTGCCAGTGCGGATCGGGCGTGTCCGGCACCTGGAAGTCGCTCGACAGCGTGAGGATGTTCTTGCCGTCCTTCACGCTGTGCGTCACGGTGCCGGCGTTGACCTTCGCGCCCGAGAACTTCGAGCTGGTGTGGCCCTGCGCCGCTGCGAACGTCGCCGTCAGCGCGAAGGCGGTGATGGCGAGAAGACCGGTCCGGATGGTGCTGCGAATCATTTCTGCTGTCCTCCTGAAAGCAACGCGTTGATGGCTGTTCGATTCCGAGCCGCGCGGCGAGGTTTCGCTACCGGGACGCAATGCGACGACCGTGGCCGTCGACGTCGCGCACGAGAATGCCGGCGCCGAATCCCAGGCGGTCGCCTGAGAGCGATATGACATTCGGCGACACCAGCGAGAAGATCCGCTGCCGCAGCAGATCGTTGACACGCGACGGGGCGTCGGCAATCACCGTCGTCTGCCAGTGGGCAACGTCGTTGGCGCGAAGCTCGGGCGCGGCGCGGCCGTCTCGCGGCGCGGGGTATTCGAGCAGCTCGATGCCCGGCCCTTCCATCGCTCGCACGGCCGTGATCCGCAATCGCGCGCCAAAACACGTTGTTCAGGTGCTCCTGCTCGGCGTCGTAGTTTTCGCTCTCGCCGACGACCTTCATCCCGAGCGCGTTGTGATAGAGCCGCAACGACTGGTCGGTGTCGCCGACGACGATCGCGGTGTGATCGACCCCGAGGAACAACCGATCGGAGCGATGCCATCTCGCGAGCCCCTTGTCGGCGGGGAACTGCAGGATTTCCAGGAGTGGCGATCCGGATCGCGGAAGTAGAAGGCGCTGATGCCGCCGGCGTTTGGGTTCCAATCCGGCAGCCTCTGCGGTCCCGTCGACGCGTGCTCGACCTTGAACTGTTTCAGGCGCTGGTACGCAGCCGCCATGTCGCTGACGATGATTGCCGCGTGTTGAAACACGCGATCGTTGGCCCGGACATCAGCCGGCATCGGGCGTCCCTTGGGCGCGAGATACTCGGTCAGCTCGATCGTTTCAGCGCCGAACCGACGGCCGCCCGCTGAGCGGCCTGCCGCAGGACAACGACGATCCGCTCTCCCGCCGGGACATGGGCCTCGAGTTCCTCGATGTGACCAACCGTGTCAGCATCGCGGCGGTCGGCGGCGGCGGACAGGCCGACGAGCACGGCGGTGAAGAGCAGCGCGTGGTCCGGATCACGAACACCGGAACGCGTCCGGTGGACACGCACCTGCTCGTCATCGCGAGCGGGCTGTCATTCCAGATCGAGATGACGAGCTTTACGTTGCAGTTGCTCTCCGGCCAGGGAAACCCATAAGAGCGCGTTTCAAGCTGACGCGCGGCCTTTCGTAGCGCAGGCCTTTGGAGCGCGTTTCAACATTACCGTAGCGCAGCCCTTCAGGGCTGCCCGCGGGCCGTTTTGCAGGCCTAAAGGCCTGCGCTACGAAGGCGCTGCGCGACGGTAGTGTTGAAACTCTTTCTAATCGGGACCGCCGCGATCAGCGATCGCGCGCCGCAGCGCGGCAGCAGAATCGCGGCGGAAACGCGCCTGAAGAACACGCGCGACCGGCTGGCCAATCCATACCAGTGCGCTCTGCGGCCGCGAGACAGCCCGAATCCGATACGTCACGTCACCGCACTGCCGATCGATGGACACCTCGAACAACTCCTCTCCACTCTCCGCGTGGTTGGTAAGCGTCCCGTAGGCGAATCCGAAGGCATCCTCGCGGTCGCCAGTCACCTGGTAGAGCACCCGGGCGCCGTTCAACGACCAGAACCCGAGGTGCCGAATCAGGACGGCGACGTCTGTCCCCTCCTCGACAGAGAACCGCGAGGGAAAGGCCTCGACCCAACCGATGTCGAAATGGCTCCAGCCCGCCAGGGCGCCACACGCTCGTTCGAAATCCGCCTCGCCGCGCCCGACGATGACTGCCTGCTCGTCGAAGCGATGAACAGCAGACCGATGCCTGACGATCCCTGTCGGACCGTACGACAACGGCAGATCGTGAGAACGCTCGAGGAACTGTTCGATCTCGCGCCCGGTCGGACGTCTCAGCAGAAACACCGATCCCGTCCTCTCACGCCGCAGCCGGACTGCCAAACAGCCCTTCACGGATCAACGCATCGAAGGCGATCACAAATCGTCGAATCGGAGGAAGGCGAAGCGTCAGGGCGGCCGATGGCAGGAGTTGCTCCGTCAGCGCCACGAGCGCGGCGGTCGCGCGCTGTTGTGGCGTCTTGTCGAGCAACCACCAGAGGAGAACCGCGAGGTGCACGAGATACAGAAGGCGGCCTAGAGCGCCGGCGATCGGCGCCTTCGGCGCGTCCGCTGCGCCTGCCACGGCATCCTCGAACACCTGCTGGACGCGCACGCGTGAGAACGCCGTGCCTTCCGCGAATACGCCATCATCGGGATCGCCGATCAATACCGGGATGAGCGCGCGCAGCGTCGTGCGATGCGGTCGGAGCGCGCGCAAGCTCGTCTCGAGGGAGAACAGGAATCGTTCCCGCCACTTTCCAGGCTTCATCGCGGCAGCCTGGCGCGCGAAGTCTCTCGAAAGTTCCTCGTACAAGGCGATGATGACCGCCTGCTTGCCTGGAAAATATCTGTACAACAGCCCCACGCTGACGTGCGCGGCGTTGGCGATATCCCGCAGGGTTGTCGCCTCGTAGCCGCGCTCGCTGATCATGCGAATGGCCGTCTCGTAGAGGCGGTCGCGCGCCGCCGCGCCCTGCGGCGATTGACCGGGCGGACGTCCACGCTTGCGGCGTCGGATATTTTTAGTGAACATGTTCATTAATATTACACCATGATGACTTCACACGCGCAACCGCCATCGGCGATCGCTGGAACGCACCTTGGCCGATCGATCGTGGAGCGGAGCAGCGGAAATCCTCCGGTTCGCGACCGCGCCTACGACGTCGTGGCGACGGGTCGATATCGGCTGTTCGGACGGTACGACAGCTGTCTTGCGCCGCGTCCCGAGTTCCGAAGTCGTTTCATCGACTAGCGCGCCATCGATTCGTGGTCGTCTTCGGGCTCCAGACCGGTACTGCCTCGCTCGATGACGTCGAAGAGCATCTTCCGGTCGATTGGCTTGGCGAGGTAGCCGTCCATGCCGGCATCGAGGCAGCGCTCGCGATCGCGCTTCATGGCGTGTGCGGTGAGCGCGATGATGCGGACGCGGCTGCCGCGGCCGCGTTCCTTCCGGCGAATCGCGGTCGCCGCCTCGAGCCCGCCCATCACCGGCATCTGGATGTCCATCAGGATCGCGTCGAAGCTGCCGCGTTCGAACGCCTCGAGCACCTCGATGCCGTTGTGAGCGACGCTGACGCGATGGCCGCGCTTGCTGAGCAGGCCGACGGCGACCCGTTCGTTGACCGGATTGTCTTCGGCGAGCAGCACGTGCAGCGGCGTGAACGGCGCCGCGCTCGCCGCCGCCTCGGGTGTCTTTGCGCCGGCCGCGCCGAGCGCGCGGCGAATCGCGCGCAGCAGATCGGCCTGCGCCACCGGTTTGGTGAGATGTGCGGCGACGCCGAGCTCGCGGCACCGGGCGGCGTCGCCCAGCTGACCCGACGAGCTCAGCATCATGATCGTCGCGGTCGCCAGTTCGCTGCGGCTGCCGATCGCCTGCGCGACGCTGAATCCATCGAGGTCCGGCATGTTGGCGTCGAGCAGCACCAGCCGGTACGGCCGTCCCGCGCGCGCCGCCTCGCCGAGCGCCGCGAGCGCCGCCTCGCCTCCGTCGACGGCGTCCGCCCGCATCTTCCAACGTGCCAGCTGCTCCTGCAGCACCCGGCGGTTCACGGCGTTGTCGTCGACGATCAGCACCGGGAGATCGACCAGCAGCGGCTCGCCTGCCTCCGCCGGCGGCCGGTCGGCGATCGGAAAGTCGATCACGAAGTGAAAGGTGCTGCCGGCGCCCGGCTCGCTCTCGACCCACATCCGGCCGCGCATCAGCTGAACCAGGTTGGATGCGATTGTCAGACCGAGGCCGGTGCCGCCGAAGCGGCGCGTGGTCGAACCGTCCGCCTGGCTGAAGGCCTCGAAGATCGCGCGATGCTTGTCGGCCGGAATGCCGGGGCCGGTGTCGGCAACCGAGAACTGCAGTCGGCACTGCCCCTCCCCGGCGGCCTCGCTGCGAACCGACAGCAGCACGTGGCCGGTGTCGGTGAACTTGGTCGCGTTGCCGAGCACGTTCATGATGATCTGCCGCAGCCGCACCGGGTCGCCGAGGACTGCCGCCGGCACGTCGGACGCGATGTCGCTGACCAGCTCGAGCCCTTTCTGGTGGGCGCGCACGGCCAGCGCCTTCAGCGTCTCGTTGGCCACGTCCCGCACCGACATCGGCACCGATTCGACGTCGAGCTTTCGTGATTCGATCTTCGAGAAGTCGAGGATGTCGTTGAGCACCGAGAGCAGCGCGTCGGCAGACGACTTCACCGTCTGCAGGCACTCGCGCTGGTCGTCGGTCAGTTCCGTGTCGAGCATCAGCTCGGTCATCCCGACGACGCCGTTCATCGGCGTGCGGATCTCGTGGCTCATGTTGGCGAGGAACTCGCTCTTGGCGCGGTTGGCCGCCTCGGCGGCCTCCTTCGCGCTCTGCAGCTCCTCGGCCACCTGGTTCTTCTGCACGGCGCGCACGGCGACGAAGGCGACGATCTGCGCGAGCAGCAGGATCAGGATGATCCGGTAGAGCGAGCGGTTCGACGATTCCTCGAGCGCGCGGATCTCGACGCCGGCCTGCTGCTCGTAGCGCTCCTTGATCGCCCGGAGATCGTCGCGCACCTTGTTGAACGCCGGGATGCCGTCTTTGAGATCAGTATCGGTCGCGTCCTTGTTCGAGCCTTCGAGGATGGCGCTGATCACCCGGTCGCGCACGGTGAGATAGGCGCGCCAGTCCTCCGCGAACCGGTTGGCCGCCTGCACCGCCGACGCCGACGAACTGCTCTTGATGTGCCGCGTGATGATCTCGGCGACTTCGGCATCGGCGGCGCGCGATTGATCGGCGTACTCGACCTGCCGGTTGACGTCGCTGGTTCCGAGCGCGTAAAGGACGCTGCGGCGCGCTTCCTGGGTGAGGTACTGCAGCTGATTCAGCAGATCGAGCCCGGCCATCGAGCTCTCGTACATCGTCCGCGCCTGACGGTTCGCGCTGCGCAGATCGCGGACGACGATGAGGCCGACGCCGAGGACGGCAATGCCGACAATCACCAGCACCACTGTCACGTGGCGGCGGCGTTTCAGCAGACCGGTGACGCGCTGCGGCACCGGCATCATCTCGTCGCCAGCGTCAGCCCGAACGCCGGTCCGGACGAGACCACGCCGGTGAGCCTGACCGTCTTGACGGATCCGTCCACTTCGTCGCCGCGGACGTAACCGATCGCGCCGGGCACGTTGAACACGAACCGGCGGACGCCGGTTGCGGTCTCGAGCACCTTCGGGCTCGACTGCAGCGCGCCGCGGAAGGTCGCGTGCAGCAGGTAACGGGTGAAGTCCTGGTCGCTCATGTTGCAGACCAGCCGCAGCATCGCGTCACGCTCCGCCTGGTCGGACTCGCGCATCGCGACGGTGATCCGCCGGCCGTCGGGCCATCGCGTGGTCTCGCCGAGGAGAATCCGCCGCAGTTCGCCGACCGACAGCTCGGCGACCGGATTCTGCGCGTTGACGATGACCACCAGCGACGCATGCGCCGCGGTGTCCCGCGTCGCGGGCTGGCCCGCAGCGGCCGCAGCCGCCGCACCGGCCGCAACAACGGCAATCGCGGCGACGCACGCGAACAGGAGAGACGACCGCGAACGCCTGAACACCGTGCCCACAGTTGACTGACGGTCCTTCCGTCTCAGAAAACGAACGCGAACTGCACGGTGAAACCGTTGGTCTGCGTCTGGATGCTGCCGGTCAGCCGGGTGTATTCCAGCTTGATCGCAACCGGCGGCGCAGCGTCGACGCGGAGGCCCACGGTCGGCCCGTACGATCGGCCGACCTGGTTTCTGAACACCGGCTCGGTGTCAGGGACGTCGAGGAATTCGTAGCGGAAGTACGGACGGGCGCGCCCGAACGGCCGCGAGATCTGTGTGTAGAAGCTCGATGTGGTCGTCGCCGGTCCGGTGTCGGCCGGCGTGTGGCGGATGAAGATGGCTTCGTTGAGCTGCTCGAAGAGCGGCACCTGGTAGACGAGGTGGGCGGCGACGATCGTCTCGTCGATCGCCGGCTGGGCGGCGGGTTCGAGGCGATCGCGGTAGACCGAGACGCCGGCTTGCAGCCCGGGAATCGCGGGCGGCCGCGCCAGCAGCGCGACGTTGATCGCCTTGTGCGCGTTCTCGTCTTCCACGTTCTGCACCGGCTCTTCGTCCGGCGATCGCGAATGGCGGCCGTTGGAGATCTCGCCCACGTACTGCAGTCCGGCGGCGCCCGACGGGATCTGCCCCTGGACGGTCACGCCGACGCCGTGGACCGGCAGGATGCCGCCGTCGTCTTCGAACCGGAAGATGTACGGCCGGCCGGTCGCGGTCTGAAACCAGTTGCCGTGATGGTAGGCGGTGTTGTAGTAGCCGATTGCGGTGTGGAACCGGCCGCCGGCGATCGAGATGCGGTCGTTCGGCGAGTACTGCAGCAGGATCCGTTCGACGTCGACGCCGAAGCCGTTGTCGTCGCCGGCCTCGAAGACGATCTCGCCCAGCGTGCTGAAGTCGCCGCCGAGCCGCGACGAGAGAAACAGATCGAGCTGGCCGAGGCTGAAGGTATTGACGCGGCCGCCGTCGCGGAACGTGCGGAAGTCGAAGTCGTTGAAGCCGCGGATCTGCAGCGCGCCGAGGCCGAGCGGCGTCAGCATGTCGCGCATCCCCTCGGCCGCGTGGCCGGCGGATTCTGCCGCGTCCGCTTTCCGTTTCTCGTCGGCGTCGGCCTGCGCCTGCAGCGCCTTGACCTGCGCTTCGAGCTCGTCGACGCGCTTCTGCAGCTGGTCGATCTGCTGGCGTTCGTCAGGCGGTTGCGCCGCGGCGGGCGGCGCGGCCAGCGGCAGCAGCACGATTGCGCACGCGCAGGCACACAGCAACTGCGCCCGCGGCGCGAGGCGAGCGACGATCACAATTGCGCCGCCTGGAGCTCACGCAGCGCCGCGGCCAGCTGCTCCGCCTCCGAGACGAGGGACGCGAGACGCTGGCCGGCGAAAGCGACGTCGCCGGTCGCCGCACTCTCTTCCAGCCGGCGCGCGGCGTCGGCCACGCGGCCTCCGGCCAGCGAGCTGGCGCTCCCTTTCAGGGTGTGCGCTTCAGCGCGGAGGCGCACGAAATCGCGCCCCTCGATCGCTGCCGCGATCGCGTCGAGCCGCTGCGGGTAGTCGTCGAGGTACAGCCGGATGACGTCGGCGACCAGTTCGTCGTCGTCGCCCAGCCGGTCGCGCAGCTGCGCGACATCCAGTACGGGTCGGCCCGCATCGGCGTCGCCGGTAGTTCCCATGACGGTATAGACGCGTATCTTACTGCTGAGTCATCTGCTGGCAACAGCGGGAATTGCAGGATGGCACTTCTGGTGCTGCTACTGGGACACCTGTCCGGTTTTTGGGGCGATGTGATACCGACGTGTCTCATATCTGGAAGCCGTCGACCCAGAATTCCAAGTCTGTGCGCGTCCGGGATGCGAGGGGGACACCATGACCCGTCTTCTGCTGCTGCTCGCCACACTGTTCGTTGTCGACGTGTCGTCCGTGCACGCCGAACCAATTTCGATGTTTCAGGTGACCGAGGCGACGATGTTCATGCGCCCGAACGTCGCTGGTGACAGCATCTCCTTCGCGTTCACGGGTCCCGGCGTGGACGTCAGAGGCGTCGGTGGGATGGGGTGCTTCGCGTGGTGCTCGGGCGCACCGGTTCCGGTTGGAATCGATTTCGATCTGACGCAGATCTTCATCTCGAACTTCGCCACGGCGATCGTCGGCGGCGTCGCCTACAACCCGAGCACCGAGATTGGTGTGTCGAGTCCCTCCTTCTTCGACGTCGCGGGCGGGTTGAATCCGATCGCCATGGGGTTCATCGGATCGGGACCGACGTTCAGAGAATTTCGCATGACGATGCCGACCAACGGCAGCTGGGTCCTCAACTTCGCTCCTGCGAAGGACCAGAATGGCAATTCAACCGTTGCGTTCGTCAACGGCACGTTTTCGGCTTCGGCGGCGGCGCCGACGCCGGAACCGGGAACGCTCGGCCTCATGCTCGTCGCGTCGGTAGGGGTGGGATGGATCACCAGGCGCCGGAGAATTGCGGCGGCGCCTACCGTCCCGAATGCGTGAGGGATTGAGTCGAAGAACTCCACCGGTAAAGCTCCTGCCGTCCATCATCCTGGCCGTCGAGTCGGACGGCTCAGCAGAAACACGGTCGCCGTCCTCTCACACCGCGGCGGGACTGCCAAACAACCCTTCACGGCTTTCCTGGACGCGCACGCGTGAGAACACCGTGCCTTCCGCGAATCCCCCCGTCATCGGGGTCGCCGATTAGGACGGGGATAATTCCACGCGCGAACAGGAATCGCCCCGCCACTTTCCCGGCGTGATCGCTGCGGTGATCGTCGCCTTGTACGAGGATCTCTCCAAAGACTTCGCGCGCCAGGCGGCAGTGTCGTGAAGGCGGTTTCGCGCGGTCGCCCCTTGCGGCGCTTGCCCCGGCGGACGCCTACGGGTTCGGCGCTTGACATTTTATGTGAACATGTTCATTAATATTAAAACATGGTTCATTCGGGCGCACAACGGCCGGCCGGAGTCCACTTGGTTCTGTATGACGGCGTCTGCGGGCTGTGCAGTCGCCTTCTGCAGTTCCTGCTTCGCCGCGATCGCCGCCAGGTGTTCAGCTTTGCATCGCTTCAGAGCGCCGTCGGCCGATCCATCGTGGAGCGAAGTGGCGGCAATCCTGCCGAACTGACGTCGTTCTACGTGATCGCCGATTACCAGACGGGAGCATCACGCGTGTTCACGCGGAGCGATGCCGCGCTTTTCGTTGGCGGCGCCTTGGGCTGGCCGTGGAGGGCGGCGCAGTTGTTCCGCCTCGTGCCGCACGCCCTTCGCGACCGCGCCTACGACGTTGTGGCGCGGAGTCGTTATCGCGTGTTCGGACGGTACGACCGATGCCTGGTTCCGTCTCCCGAATTCCGCGCTCGCTTCATCGACAGGTAACGAGGGAGATATGCGACTTTCCAAAGTTCACGGGACGATCAAACGGCGCCTGTTGATCAACTATCGAGTCGATCCAGCGGTCATGAGCCGCCATCTACCGGCGCCGTTTCGGCCGAAGCTGCACAACCACAGCGCGATCGCCGGCATATGTTTGATTCGGCTCGAAGACATCCGGCCGCGCCGATTTCCCGCCGCGTTCGGTCTCTCCAGCGAGAATGCCGCGCACCGCGTTGCGGTGGTCTGGGACGACAGAGCCGGTTCGCACGAAGGCGTCTACATTCCCCGCCGAGACACAGGGTCTCTCGTGAATCATCTCGCCGGCGGG
>Ga0070666_10001820_pt1 | contig 12989 bp, 15 predicted proteins | sample KBSS23metaG_FD_64677 | JGI IMG/M metagenome (GOLD analysis project Ga0070666, IMG submission 64677) | Switchgrass rhizosphere microbial communities from Kellogg Biological Station, Michigan, USA - KBS S2-3 metaG | ecosystem: Host-associated > Plants > Roots > Rhizosphere > Soil ... | reverse complement strand
TGCGATCTTCGACATCAATGCCGAAGCGGGCGAGAAGGTCGCCAAGGAGATCGGTGGTATCTTCTGCAACGTGAACATCATGGACGAGGCCAGCGCGCTCGCCGGCTTCGAGAAGGCGCGTGCCGCCCACGGCCAGGAGCGCGTGCTCGTCCATTGCGCCATGACCGCGCGCCGCGGCAAGACGCTCGCCTTTGACAAGGAAACCCGCAAGCACAGGCGCACGCCGACCGAAGATTATGCGTTCGGCGTCGCCGGCATCCTCACCGCCAGCTACCGCATGGCGTCCATCGCGGCCGAGGGCATGGCGGCGCTGCCCGCGCTGGAAGACGGTGAGCGCGGTCTGATTGTCCTCACCGCCTCGGTCGCGGCGCAGGACGCGCAGATCGGCCAGGTGATCTACGGCTCGGCGAAGGCGGGCGTGAACGGCCTCGTGCTGCCGATGGCGCGCGACCTGATGGACGTCGGCATCCGCGTGAACTCCATCATGCCTGGCATCTTCGCCACGCCGTTGATGCTCGGCGCGCCGCAGAACGTGCTCGACAGCCTCGCGGCATCGGTCCCGTTCCCCAAGCGCCTCGGCAAGCCGGAAGAGTTCGGCAGCCTCGTGCTCGAACTCACCCGCAACACCTATTTCAACGGCCAGACGTTGCGCCTCGACGGCGCCATCCGCATGGCCCCGCGCTAACCACACGCTAGGACAACACATATGAGCGCGTTCAAAGACAACCTTCTCGCCGGCAAGACCGCCTTCGTCGCCGGCGGCACCAGCGGCATCAATCTCGGCATCGCCAGGCGCTACGCCGAACTCGGCGCGAAGGTTGCGGTCTGCGGCCGCAATCCGGAGAAGGCGCAGGCCGCCGCTGCCTCCATCGGCGGCGGCGCTATTGGCCTGTCGTGCGACGTGCGCGACTACGCCGCCATCCGCGGTGGGCTGGAGCAGGCGGTCGCCAAGCTGGGACAGCTCGATATCGTTGTGTCCGGCGCAGCCGGCAATTTCGTCGCCCCTGCACTCGGCATGTCGGCGAACGGTTTCCGTACCGTGGTCGATATCGATCTCAACGGCACCTTCAACGTCTTCCGCGCGTGCTACGATCTGTTGAAGCGCCCCGGCGCCTCGCTGATCGCGATCACCGCCGGTCAGGCGGTGAACCCGTCTATGATGCAGGCGCATGTCTGTGCCGCGAAGGCCGGCATCAACCAGCTGATCCGCGTGCTTGCGATGGAGTGGGGTCCGTCCGGCGTGCGCGTCAACGGCATCTCGCCCGGACCGATCGCCAACACCGAAGGCATGGCGCGTCTAGCGCCCACGCCCGGCGCCGAGAAAGCGATCACCTCGCGCATTGCACTGCGCCGTTACGGCGAGGTCGAAGAGGTCGCGGAGAGTGCCGTGTTCCTCGTCAGCGACTCCGCCAAATATGTCACCGGCACCATCCTCGATTGCGACGGCGGCTCGCAGTTGGGCGACGCCCGCGACCGTACCCAGGGCGAGGGACTGGCCGGCTGACGCTGCGGCAATTCTGGCGCAAGGCGGGGCTATTGCGTGCCCCGCCGCGCTGGCCCTAACTGACGGCAATGACAATTTATCAAATCCCCAAGCCGCTGACCTCGATCGACGGCATCACCGAAGCCCTCGCCAGCGTCGGCTACATCTCGACACAGGCAATCTCGACTACGATTTACCTTGCGGTGAATCTGCGCAAACCCGTGCTGGTCGAGGGTCCCGCGGGCGTCGGCAAGACCGACCTCGCGCAATCGCTGGCCCGCGCGCTCGGCTTCCCGCTGTCGCGCCTGCAATGCTACGAGGGTCTCGACGAGACCAAGGCGTTGTATGAGTGGAAGTACGGCAAGCAGCTCCTCTACACGCAGATCCTCAAGGAGAAGATCCACGAGCTCACGGAAGGCGCCGGCACGCTTGAGGCCTCGCTGAAAAAGCTCGGCGATTTTCAGGATATCTTCTTCAGCCGCGAATTCCTCGAACCGCGCCCAATCTTGAGGGCCATGGAGCAGAAGACGGGGTCTGTGCTCCTGGTCGACGAAATCGACAAGTCGGACGAAGAGTTCGAGGCCCTGCTGCTCGAAATCCTCTCCGAATATCAGGTGACCATCCCGGAGATCGGCACCATCGCGGCACAGGTGCCGCCCATCGTGATCCTCACCTCCAACAATGTGCGTGAACTCGGCGACGCACTGAAGCGCCGCTGCCTGCACCTGCACATCGGCTTTCCGGAACAGGCCCGCGAGCAGCGCATCGTGCGCGCCCGCGTGCCCGACATCGGCCAGCATCTGCTGGAGCAGATCGTCGCCTTTGTCGACAAGGTGCGCGCGGAGAAGCTGCGCAAGCCGCCGTCGATCAGTGAGACGGTCGACTGGGCCCGCACGCTGGTGCTGCTGCATGCCGAAGAACTCGACCCGCGCATCGTGCAGGACACGCTGGGCGTGTTGCTCAAGCGTCAGAGCGATATCGCGGAAATCGTCGACAAGGTCGATGAGCTTCTCGTCGAAGCCGTCGCTCCGGGCGTCTAAGTCATGGAGCGGGTTCTCGCGGCCTTTGTGCGCGCGCTGAGGGCCGCCGGTTCGCCGGTCTCGACCGCCGAGACCATCGACGCCGTGAAGGCCGTGGCCTTCGTCGGATACGGCGACCGGCAGGTGCTGAAAGACACGCTCGGCGCCGTCCTCGCCAAGTCGGAGACCGAGAAGCACACCCACGACGCCCTGTTCGAGCTCTACTTCAACCGGGAAGCGCCGCCACCCGAGGCGCTTGAAGACGCAGGGCAGGGCGACAGCGAAGCCGAGTTCGACGATCTCGACGTTGAGTCCCTGATGAACCTCGCTGCGAACGGTGGCCGGAATGCTGCCGCGGCCATAGAGCAGGCGGCGGCCGCGGCGGGCGCGGAGAACATCCGTTTCGCGACCCAGGTCCCGCACTACGTCCGCCGAACGCTGCAACTGCTCGGCATCGACCATCTCGACCAGCGCATTCTTGAGGGACTGCAAAAAGGCAAGGCCGACGAGAAGGCAACCCAGGCGATGATGGCCGCGCGCGAGACGCTGCAACGGCGGGCGCGCGAACAGGTGCAGCGCTATTTCGAGATCTACGGCAAGTCGGCGACCGAGAATTTCATGAACGACGTCGTCGCCAACCGCAAGATCGAGAAGCTTAGCGAGCACGACCAGGCGCGCATGCACACGCTGGTGGCCAAGCTGGCGAAGCGGCTCGCCGACAAGCACGCGCGCCGCCGCAAGCTCAAGAACCGCGGCGTGCTCGATATCCGCAAGACCATCCGCCGCGCGACGGCGCATGACGGTGTGCCCTTCGACCTCGCCTTCAAGTTCAAGAAGAAGGACCGCCCCAAGATCGTGGTTCTGTGCGACGTCTCCGGCTCTGTCGCCCGCTATGTGGGCTTCCTGCTGATGCTGCTCTACGCCTTGCACGAAAAGGTTGCCGACCTGCGCGCCTTCGCCTTCGCCGCGCATCTCTTCGATGTCGACGAGACGCTGCGCAACAACGAGTTCGAGACCGCCATGACGCAGATCATCCGCATGTGCGGCGGCACGACGGACTATGGCAAGGCGCTCTCCGATCTGATGGAGACGGAGAACAGCGACATCATAGACCGGCGCACGACGGTTCTTGTGCTGGGTGACGCGCGCTCCAACTACGGCAATCCACGGCTCGACCTTGTCCGGGAGATCGCCGATCGCTCCAAGCGGATTGTCTGGCTCAACCCAGAGATACCCTCGCTGTGGGGGTTCGGCGACAGCGTGATCAACCAGTACCGGCCGTTCTGCACCACGCTCACGCACTGCGCGACCGTCGCCGACATCGAACGCGCCATCGACGACATCCTCAAGGCCTATGACTAGGTCGCCAGTTCCATTTCGAACTCCGCCTCCAGGCTGGCGCGATCGCGGTAGATCGAGGCCGCCGCCAAGGTCCGCCCGTCGAGCTTGTATCGCAGCAGGCAGTCTCGGCCCTTGATATCGCCATCGACCTCGATCGTGTCCCAGCGTTCGGCATGACCGACATAGTTGATCGGCACGTCGTAGTGCTGGCTCCAGAAGAACGGTACGGCATCGAAGGGCCGGCGCTGCCCAAGCATGTTGCGAGCCGCTGTTTGACCCTGCCGCTCGGCAACGACCCAATGTTCGACCCGGATGTTCGCCCTGGAATGCGAGTCCGGCCAGCGCACGATGTCGCCGGCGGCGAAAACGCCCGGCGCGCTGGTTTCCAGGAAGGCATCGACCAGTATGCCGCGATCCATTTTCAACCCCGCCTGTTCGGCGAGCGCCAGCCGAGGCCGGACGCCCACCCCCACGACGACAAGATCGGCGTCCAGCGTGCCGCCACTCATGAGCCGCACAATATTTCCCTCAACCGCGACGACCGTGTCCTCAAGATGGAAGACGACGCCGTGCTCCTCGTGCAGGCCGCGAATGAAATCGCCCATCTCTGGCCCCAGGATTTTCTCCATCGGCCGCTTCTCGGGCGCCACGACGTGAACTTCGATGCCGCGTGTGCGCAACGCCGCCGCGGTTTCAAGGCCGATGAAGCTGGCGCCGATGACGACGGCACGGCGCGCGCCTTTGGCCTGCGCGATGATGGCGCGGCAGTCGCTGAAGCTCCGCAACGTATGCACGTTAGCCTGCTCGGCGCCCGGCATGTTCAGGCGCACGGGTTCGGCGCCCGTTGCCAGCAAGAGGCGGTCATACGGCACCTTCGCGCCTGATGCCGTCAGCACCTGGCGCGCGCTCGCGTCGATCGAGGCCACGTCGGTCTTCAGGCGCAGGTCGATCCTGTTGTCGGCATAGAAGCTGTCCGGCTGCAGCGGCATCCATTCTTCCGGCGCGGAGCCGGCGAGATAGTCCTTGGAGAGATTCGGGCGATCCACCGGCGCGTCCGTGTCGCTGCTCAGCATCACGATATCGCCGCCGAAGGCTTCGCGGCGAAGCATCTCGGCCGCGGCAAAGCCCGCGGCGCCGCCGCCGACAATGACGATCCGCTGCAGTCCGGGCGTCGCCTTCGCCGGCCGTTTTTCCGCCACTCGCTTTTCGCGGACGAATATCCTGCCGTTCTTTTCCTCGACCTGCCAGACGGATAGCGGTCCGATCGCGGGCGCGTGCTGCGCCTCGCCGCTGCGCAGGCTGAAGCAGGCATGGTGCCAGGGGCAGCGGATGCTGTCGCCCGTGATCAAGCCTTCCGCGAGCGGCCCGTGATAGTGCGTGCAATGCGCATCGACCGCGAAGGTCTCGCTGCCGGACCGCACCAGCAGCACGGCCTGATCCCCGACTCGGCCAAGAAGCCTGTCGCCTTCGAATTCCGAGAGCGCGACGCCACTCGCCAGATCGGGCCCTTGGGGCGGTTGGTCGCTCATGGCTGGTCCTCGGCGTTCAGCGGCCAGAGTCCATCCCCCGGCGGCTTCGGAGTCCAGCCCTCTGATCTCGCGGGACGCTGTTTGGCGTCCGGCATGACCCCCTCGCGCTTCAGCCGCGCAAGCTCCGGATGATGATCGGAACGCCGATCCTGATGCTTCATGAGCGATTATCTCCAGCAGCCGGCCATCGTCGGGCCAGGGCTGTTCACCGTGACGATGATGACCCTGGTCGCCGCCGGTCTGCTCGCGATCATGGGCGCGACCAGCCCGGGCTTCATCACGCTGCCGCTCGGCATCATTGGCGACATCATCGACGACGATACGCTGATCCACCGCCAGCCGCGTGGCGGTGTCTATCGGGGCGTGTGGTCTTTCGCACGGAAACTGGCGCCTGCCGCCGGCATCGGGATCACACCCCCGCTCCTGGCAGTGGCTTGGCTTCCACTCCGGCGGCGGCCACGACGGCCAGGCATCGCTCGATGCGCTGAAGTACGTCTATTGTTTCGGCCCGGTACCGTTCTACGTGCTGGGCGGCGTGCTGCTCTACTGGTTTCCCATCACCGCGCGCCGCCACGACATCATCCGCCGCCGCCTGCATCAACGCCAGCAACGGGCGGGCTAGGGCTGTACCGCTACTGAAAGACTGGCGGAGCCGGGGGGATTCGAACCCCCGATACGTCTTTAAAACGTATAACGGTTTAGCAAACCGCCGCCTTCAGCCTCTCGGCCACAGCTCCATCCGGCGGGCGCAGACATATATAGGGGCGCCGGGCCGCGACTTGTGCCCTAGATTGAACCCTCCCTCAAGTGCTTGGCGTTAAGCCGGAATTCCCTTTTCTGCCAGCACCTTATTCATCGTCCGGCCAATCCCCGGTTTACCGTCCGGCGAGGGTTTCCCTTGTCAGCCCGCCGCGGCGGGCGCAGCATTCTGCAACAGCGGGGGCCGCCTATCGGGCTTGGCCCCGCCGCAACGTCCGTCCGGCCAAGGAGCCGGAACAAGAGACGGGCGGGACCTTGGTCCGATTGACGGTCAAAACGAACCGCAACGGAGGAGCGCACATGCTTGTCAAACATATCCTCGGCGACAAAGGCCGCGAGATCATCGCCATCACCGCCGACGCGACGCTATCGGAGGCCGCGCGCCTTCTTGCGCGCAAGCGCATCGGCGCCGTCATCGTGCGCGACGAGGCCGGCGGGCTCGCCGGCATCCTGTCGGAGCGTGACGTCGTGCGCGCCGTCGCCGACGAGAGCGTCTCGGCTCTGGCACGTCCGGTCAGCGCTTACATGACGCGCGCCGTCGCCACCTGCTGCGAAACCGATTCGGTGGAAGACCTGATGGAGATGATGACCGTCGGCCGCTTCCGCCATGTGCCGGTCGTCGACAGCGAGCGGATCACGGGCATCGTCTCGATCGGCGACGTGGTGAAGACCCGCATCGCCGAGACGGTGCAGGAAGCCGCCAGCCTGCGCGAATACATCACGGCCGCTTAGCGCGCACGTATTTCGCCGGCGTGTCGCCCATCTGCTGCTTGAACGCGGTGATGAACGCGCTCGTGCTGGCATAACCGGCGCCCGCGCCGGCATCCGTCACGCTGGCCCCCATGTCGAGCGCCGTGATGGCGTGGATCAGGCGCAGCCGCTGGCGCCACTCGACGAACCGCATGCCCGTCTCGCCGGCGAACACCCGCTGCACGGTGCGCGCGCTCAGCTTCGCGGCACGCGCCAGCGTGGGCAGGGTGCGCATGTCCGCCGGCCGCAGGCACAGCCGCAGCGCCAGCCCGGCTGCCCTTGGATCGCGTGGCATGGGCAGATGCAGCACCAGCCGCGGCGCCGCCGCCAGGCGATCGGTGAAGACCTCCGCCAGCCGCACATCGGCCGGTGCCGCGTCGTCGAGCATGCCGCGCGCCACGATGTGCAGGATCAGCGCGCGCAACAACGCATCGACCTCCAGCGCGGTGCAGACGGCCGGCAGGGCGCCGGCGCGCTCCGGCGCAACGTAGATCGTGCGCATCGCCACCTTGCCCCGCATCGCGATCGCATGCGCGACACCGGGCGGCGCCCACAGCGCCCGGCCCGGCGGCACCAGCCACAGGGCCTCCGCGGCCTCGACCCGCATCGTCCCCGTCATCGCGAAGATCAGCTGTCCCCAGTCGTGCTTGTGCGACGGCAGGACGTGTCCGTCGCCATAGGTCAGTCCGACACTGCGCAGGGCAAAAGCCATGCGAATCATGTCGCATTTTCGTTATTAAATGTCACGATATCTGTATTGCGACGCCAGGAAGCGGCCTAAAGTCGTCCTGTCCAAGGGAGCGGACCGATGCCCAGCCACGTCAAATTCTTCTCCATCATGGTCGATGACGACGTCCGCGCCCGCCGCTTTTACCAGGCCGTGTTCGGCTGGACGTTCGAGGATTGGGGGCCGCCGGGCTTCTACCTGATCCGCGGCGCCGGGCTCGAAGGTTCGCTGCACAAGCGGCAGGAGCCGCTGACCGGCACCGGTTTCCGCGCCTTCGAGGTCACGGTCGGCGTCGACGATGTCGACGACATCGCCGCCCGGGTCACGAAGGCCGGCGGCACCATCACCATGCCCAAGATGCGGATCGAGACGGTGGGCGAGCTCATCTATTTCAACGACACCGAAGGCAACCGGGTCGGTGCGATGAAGTACGACGCCGCCTACGAAGCCCAGCGGGAAGGTGGCGCATGACCGGAACGAGCCCCGCCATCGGCTATGTGAACGTCGGTGTGGTCGATTTCCCGCGCGCGCTCGCCTTCTATCGCGACACGCTCGGCCTGGCGCTGCTGTTTGCGGACGAGGGTTTCCAGTATGCGCGCTTCCAGGCGGGCACAGTCCCGTTCGCGATCGCCGCCGGCCCCGATGCTGCGAAGGGCCGCGCAGCCACCATCCACACCGGCATCGGCTTCTGCGTGCCCGACGTCGACGCCGCCTATCGCGCCCTCGCCGCCAAGGGCGTTCACGTCACGATGACACCGCAGAAGCAGCCCTGGGGCGGCTATATGGCGATGTTCGCCGATCCCGGCGGCAACATCTTCTACCTGGACACCCCGCCGCGATGAGCGTGTTGAACGACCCCAGGCTGGAAGCCTTGCTCGATGCGCTGCATGCGCAATCCGAAGGCCAGAACGACGCGATCAACGCGTATTTCCGCAAACGCATCGAGGAACGCACGCTGAGTTGGGATCGCATCGACGCCGACACGACGCGCTTCTTTGCCGACAAGATGGTCGCGCTGGAGAAGGTCAAGGCGGAGTATTGCTACGCTCTTTGCCGCGCCATGCACGCCAAGCGCATCGTCGAATGCGGCACCTCCTTCGGCGTCTCCACGCTCTACCTTGCTGCGGCGGTGCGCGATAACGGAGGAGGGCAAGTAATCGCAACGGAATGGGAAGCAGAAAAGGCGAAGATCGCGCGCCGCAATTTCGAAACCGCCGGGCTTACGTCGTTCATCGACCTGCGCCAGGGCGATCTCAACCAAACCCTGGCGCACATCGAAGGCCCGGTCGATTTCGTCCTGCTCGACATCTGGACCGAAGCGGTGATACCCGCCATCCGCCACATCGCGCCGCATCTGCATCCCGGCAGCGTGATCCTCGCCGACAACACCACGCAGTCGCGCCCCGGCTACAAGGCGTATTTCGATTACATCGCGGATCCCGGGAACCGCCTGCGCACCATGACTCTGCCTTTTGACGGTGGGCTGGAGATGACAATTCGGATCTGAACGGAACTCGGCAAGGAACAAGCGCACGCGCGCACCCGTTTCCTCTCCGAAGCCATCCGGAGAAAACCCCATGAGAATCGCGACTCTTCTCGCGACCACTGCTGTGGTGTTGGCGCTCGTCACCACCGCTGCCGCGGCGCAATCGGCGATGCCGGGCCAGACGCCGGTTCCGTCCACCATGCCGTCGCAGCAGCCGGTGGCGCAGACCGCGATGCCGAACGCCAACCAGACGGCGGTCCCGTCGGCGAACGGCACGATGCCCAACGCCAATCAGACGCCTGAAGGAACTCGCGACACCAACCTTCCGCGTGCCGACGGCACCATGGCCGTTTCGCCCGCCGCCACGTCCGGCGTCCCGGGCTCGAGCCCGCTCTGCAAGCCGGGTGCGATGACGACCAACTGCAATCCGATCCCCAATCCGAACTGTCTGCCGGGGCAGGCAACCACGCCGACCGGCCAGCAATGCCCGTCGCCGACGGTCCCGTGATCAACCCGCGGTTCCCGCCGGAACGCGCTTGAAAACAATACGTTTGCACAAGCGGAAAGGGGCTTGGACAATTTTAAGGAGACCACCATGAACTTCCGTGCGACCGCACTGACCGGCGCGGCCCTCGCGGCGATCCTGACGATCGGCGCGCCTGCTTCCGCCCAACGCAGCCCTTACGACACCAACCCCACGCCGGCCGAGCGGGCGCAGACCAACGCGCTCAATACCCGCGCCGCGGATGACGCCCGCGACGGCGCCGACGAACTCGAAAGCACAAACGCCGCCAACCAGTCGGATTACGCCCGCGCCCGCGCCGACTACGAAAACCGGATGGACAACTACGACGCCCAGCGCGCCGCCTACAACCGCGATCGTTCCCGCTACCTGAACGACCGCGCGACGTACGCCCACCGCTGGGACGTTTTTTACGGCTACAACCGCTTCCGCGACGTATCGGGCCTTTCCGAGCGCCGCCTGATGGGTCTTCAGGTCTCGATGCGCGGCGGCACGTTTATCGGCCGCGTGCGTGATGTCGACACCAACTCCTACGGGCGCGTCACCCGCGTTGCCGTCTCGACCACCCGCGACCGGGTCGCCTGGATCGATGCCGATGACCTGCGCTACGATCCGTCGACCGGCCAGGTGGTGACGGTCCTTTCACGTGGCCAGATCGACAGCATGGCCCGTATGCGTTATCCGCGCTTCTGATATCAAAAAGCAGTTCCCATATGAAAAAGGGCCGGCAGGTGCCGGCCCTTTTGTTGCTGGCCGGAACGAGTCCTTGCAGCCGGCGTTTGATTGAAAGAACACGAAGGCGTTGGCGTGATGGCAATTTCCAAGTTCGCAATTTTCGCGGTCGCCGCGATCGTCGCCGGCGGCGCCACTGCCGGTCTCGCCGACTCGGACAGCCGTACCGCTCCGGCACAGGTCGCGGGCGAGCACCGCGCCACACCGATCGCCGCCATCGCCAACCCGGCGCTTTCCTTCCGCAATGCCTCCGTGGAGTTCAACTCCGGCAAGGCGTTCGGCCGCGTCGTCGGCGTCGCCACCAACGACGAAGGCCGCGCCACCAAGGTCCGGGTCGCCCTGAACGACATGCCGTCCGAGCAGATCTGGCTGGACCAGAGCGATCTCGTCTACAGCCGCACGCGCGGCGCGATCATCGCCCACGACGTCCACGCCCCGAACCTGGCCGTCGCGGACGCCCGCTAGCCCAAGCCGATCGCCTCCCTGAGCGCCTTGGTCCACGGCATCCAGCGGTCGTCGGGTCCGCGGATGCCGTCCCACAGCATGTTGTTGCAGACATAGCCAACGGCCACGCCGCTTTCCGGATGCGCGAAGCCCATTCGCCCGCCCGCACCCGCATGCCCGAACGAGCCGTCGCCCAGCATCGGCTCGGTCCGCCGGTTCAGTTCATAGCCGAGCGCCAGCCGCTGCGGATCGTTGTTCGGCAGCTTCGCGAACTCCGGCGGCCCGGTCAGGCCATCCGTCTGCGGTGTCCGCGCCTTGTCGACCGTCTCGGGCTTCAGCAGCCGCACGCCATCCACCGTCCCGATCGTCGCCGCGTACATCCGCGCCAGCGACGCGGCATCGCCGATCGCGTTGCCGGCAGGTATTTCCGCCGCATGGCCCTCGCGCGAGTTGAACTGCTGGATCGCCTCGTCGGTCGAGATCAGCATGTGCATCATCACCCGCGCGACGCGGCTCCCGATGTCGATGCCGAGCCCGCCGAGCATCATCTTCCACTGCTCCAGCGTCAGCCGCGGCGCGTCGTTGAAGTGCGGCGCCACGCGGTTTTCCTCGCCTTGCGGCAGACCGATCCACATCTGCAGGCCCAGCGGTCCCGCGACCTCGTCGCGGAAGAACGTGCCCGGCGTCTTGCCGGTCACGCGGCGGATCAACTCGCCGGCCAGGTAGCCATAGGTCACCGCGTGGTACATATACGCCGTGCCCGGCTTCCACAGCGGCGTCATCGCCGCCAACGCTTCGGTGCATCTCTTCCAGTCGAGCAGTTCGCGCGCGCCGACCCCGCTTTCCGGCTCGAAGCTCGTCAGCCCCACCCGGTGCGACAGCAAGTAATTGACCGGCACATCGTCTTTTCCGGCCTGCGCGAATTCTGGCCAATACTTTGCGACCGGCGCGCCGAGATCGAGCTGCCCGCGTTCGCTCAGCATGTGCGCCATGGTCGCTACCGCGCCCTTGCTGCACGACATCAGCACGCCAAGCGTCTTGTCCGTGTACGGACGGCCATTGACCGGATCGACGCCGCTCCACAAATCCACCACCTTGTGCCCGAAGCGATAGATGCACAGCTGCGCCCCGCCGCGATCGTCCTTCTGCCCAGCCGCGAACGCTTCGCGCAGCGCCTCGAACCCCCGCTCGGTGGTGCCGTGCACGTCCATCACGCCGCCTCCATCCCGATGGCTTCACGCAACGCCGCCGTCCACGGAAGCCAGCGTGGATCGGGCTTCATCGAATCCCACGGCATGTTGTTGCAGGTGTAGCAGTCAGCGTCTTGTCCGTATACAGACGATCCGCCGGCGGATCGTTGCCGGCCCACAGATCCGCCACCTTCTCGCCATGCCGGTAGATGCACAGTTGCACGCCGCCGCGATCGTCGGCCTTGGCCGCCGCGAATGCCGCCTTCACGCCCTCGAACCCCTGTCTCACCGTTCCGAAAGCCGCGCCCACGCACACCCGCCAGATATTTGCTCTTGCGACGATGAGTTTGGCGGCGCCGCGGCGAAACGCCAGCGAAAGCCCGTATGACAGCCGACTTGCGTGTCGAAACGGGGCCAACCGCTACATCTAGCGACTGAAAACCCTGTTTTTGCTGGATTTCCCGCCCGCGCGGTCCATCCACAGGGCGCCTGAAATTTTCGTGCTTTTATGTCGTTTTAGCGTTTGACAGGCCGGAAGCCCCCGCCTATACACCGCGCCCACGCCGAACGCGGGTGACGAATTCGCGGACGGCGTTGTTTCTGAAAAGGCGGTGCAAACCCCGGTTTGGAAACGGCTCTTTGACATTGTGATTACAGGAAGGGGAACGTGGGCGGCGGCTTGATATGCCACGTCTGAAGCTTCGGCTTTGGACTGACTAAATCGAGCAGCGACTAACTGATTGCTCGCGTTCTTCAGCAAGACAAAATTGAAATGTTCGGTTGTTTCGGAGCTGTGACGGCACCGAAGCGACCAAACCCTAAGTCAATTCAGTTTTGCGAACACGCGAATACAAGCGATCAGCGAGTCGTCTGTTCAGGATCATAACTTGAGAGTTTGATCCTGGCTCAGAACGAACGCTGGCGGCAGGCCTCAAACATGCAAGTCTAGGGGGTGTAGCAATACATCACCGGCGGACGGGTGCGTAACACGTGGGAATATACCTTT
>Ga0070666_10001798_pt1 | contig 13058 bp, 16 predicted proteins | sample KBSS23metaG_FD_64677 | JGI IMG/M metagenome (GOLD analysis project Ga0070666, IMG submission 64677) | Switchgrass rhizosphere microbial communities from Kellogg Biological Station, Michigan, USA - KBS S2-3 metaG | ecosystem: Host-associated > Plants > Roots > Rhizosphere > Soil ... | reverse complement strand
TTATTTCCCAAAGGGAGCAGATGTTATCTTCGATACGACCGGCGCTTGGGTTTCCGCGGCCGTGAGCGGCATGGCAAACCATGGACGCATCGCCACGACCGCCGCTCCACCTTCCGGGCACATCGATTTCCCACTCCATCCGATGTTTGTGGGCGCGGGCTCCTTGGTCGGAGTTAACTCGATGCTCTGCAACTGGCAAGAAGTTGCCATGATCTTAGGTCGCGTCGCCGAGGCGCTTGGTAGTGGAAAATTGGCCGCACCCCGAGTTCGCGGCGAGTACCCAATAGAAGCCGCTATTAATGCTTACCATGCCGTCAATCAAGGGGCCGGAAAGTCCGTAATTTTGTTTCCCTAGTTTTTCTTTCTGACTTCCACAAAATGAATATATACGGACTCGTGCACGGACCATACCTCGGCCCACCGCTGGCTTCGTTAATACTGGCCGGATTAGCTATCATGAAAGTCGGCTTGTGAACGGTAATTTTCGTGAGATGCGCGGCTAGCCCTCGACCCCAGCCATTTTGCGGAGGCGATCATTCGCGAAATACTGACCATGCCCGTCTTGGATGGCTTGCAGAACGAGACCCGCTACGAATTCGGGGCTATCACCATCGGTGTAGTTGGTAGCCGGCCCGCCGCCGGCTGGATTGCCCATCCTGTTTCTGCCAAAGTTGGTCGCCGTGACCACTGGGTAGACTTCACTGACGATGATGTGATCTTTTGCCAACTCGAGTCGTGCGGTGAGACTGAACCCAAGTAGAGCGCGCTTCGAAGCGGAGTAAACGCTGTATTGCGGAAGGATCCCAAACGCAGTACCCGAATTGATGTTTACGATGCTTCCTCCTCCTTGGGCTCGCATCACGGGAATCACGGCCTGCATTGCGACAATCGGGCCCAAGACATTGAGATGGAATATCTCATCAAACAGTGTGGGCTCTATTTCTTCGATCCCGGCTGCGTAGCTGCGCCCCGCGTTGTTGACGAGGCCGTCGATGCGGCCGTAGTGCTGGTGCACCGTTCGAACGGCTTCCCGCACACGATCGAACTTCGTCAGGTCGACGGTGACGGGCAAGCTGCCGGGAAGCTGCTGAGAAAGTTCCTGGAGCGCGCTACCGGTGCGTGCCAACAAGGCGACCTTCGCGCCTGCACCCGACAGAGCGATTGCGGTCGATCTCCCTATCCCCGACGAAGCGCCCGTAACAATAACCACGTGATCTTTGATTTGCATGTTGATATTGATAAGGTAACGAAAAGTAACCCCTGGTGAAAGTAGCTCGAACCGCTGAGCGCACGGGTTTGCGAGGATGAACTCTCGGGATGAAAACGCGGCTTGTGCGCGCTTGGGAGGATTCGGCCCGCGGCAATTCACAATTCCTGCCCGGCCGGAAAATCGGGGTTTCCGCCTGTATGGTCGCCATGGGTGTGTGTATTGATGATGGTAGTTACAGGTTTATTCGTAATGCTCCTGATTTTTTCGACCAGAAGAGACCCTCAGCCGGGATTTTTTGTGCCCACCACGACGACGCCATGGTTTTCGGCGATGAAAACCGAAGCATTTGGCCTCCTTCTTGGATGTTAAAATTGTCCTTGATCTTCTTAACGTTGATCACTTTCGACCCTTGCTCATCGAGAAATGGAGGCGGCTGGAATGCGGAAACGGATACCGCAAGGGCCGTAATGGTGGTCCAATAAGCGAAAGCCGTGGTGCTTCTCATGGCGAAGCCCCTTCTATTGAAACCGGCGTGGTCCGGCGGAAGCAGACTCAAGAGTTGAGTCGGTCACACTCGCAGGACGCTTCGTTTCTGAAAGCGGCAGATCGACAGTAACCTGCAGTCCCGGCTGAACATTTTCAATGCGCAATAAGCCACCGTGTGTGCGGATGGCGCGTTTCGCGATCGCCAGCCCCAAGCCAACACCGCCAGTGGAGTTGTCTCTGGAATCGTCTACGCGGAGGAAGGGTTGTCCTAACTTGTCGACAAACGCCTCCGGCACCCCAACGCCGTAATCGCGCGTGGCGACACGCGCAGTTGTTCCGCTCGTGACCACGTTAACGTCAATATGCGAGTCCACGGGAGCGTAACGAATGGCATTGCGGACGATGTTCTCAAAGGCGCGCTTCAATAACTCCCGGTCGCCCGTAACATTCGCATTTACTGGCGCGTCGACCAACAGGCGGCATTGACGCGCGTCCGCCTCAATGCGGTTATCGGCAGCGACTTCCCGAAGCAGATCCGTGAGCGAAAATTCGTCTTGCTTTCGCGCCAGGGGATCACCTTCACTGCGTGCCACCTGTAGCAGACTTCCCACCAATTCGGAAAGGCGGCGAATCTCTTCCTTGATCTGCGCGAGCGCCGACTTGCGGTCTTCGTCTCGCCGCGCCAGCTCCACGGCAAAACTCATGCGCGCCAAAGGTGACCGCAGTTCGTGCGAAACATCCTGGAGAAGCCGTCTTTCAGCAGTGAGCAGAGTTCCAATGCGTTCCGCCATACGATCGAAGGACCTCGCCAGTTCGCCAATCTCATCCTGACGCTGGGAATTTAAGCGGACGGAGAGTTCTCCGCGCCCGAACTGCTCCACGCTACGGGCCAAGTCTCGGAGCGGGGAAGCAATGCTGGAAGCGAGCGCCCAACACAGTAGCGCTACGGCGACGAAAATCAATGCATAGTAGGGAACCAGCGTCCAACGCCCGACTGGAGGATCGAGAACCGTAATGAGCCAGTAGCGGTTGTCCGGAGAAGAGTGTGCCACGATGATCTGCGCGTTGTAGAAAACGGGAGCCTCCGCGTCAAAGTGCACCAGCTTCAATAGGCTGGATCGGTCCGCTCCAGTTACCAGGTCGCGTCCTTGAGGATCAGTCACATATTCTGACTGCCCGAGGAATCCCCGGGCATGCTCGAGATAATCCGCGAGCCGTGGCGCTCCGCCGGATTCGTAGGCATGAATCGACTCGTTCAGAACCATATTATACAGGCGCGAGAAAGGCCCCCCTTTTTTGATCGCCCCCATTTCAACGTACCGGGAGATCATCAAAAATGCGAGTAGACAAAGAGCCAGTGTCCCGAAACACCAGAGAAAGATTCTGAAGTAAACCGATTTCATGGTCGCCCTTCATACCCCCTCGTTTGCGTCGGGCACAGATGCCCCGGGCACAAAAAGGTACCCGACGCCCCGCACTGTTTGGATGGCAGCCATGTCTTCCAGTTTCTTACGTAAATGGCTGATGTGGACGTCCACCGAACGGTCGTAGGGTGTAAATTCGCGCTGGAGAACGCTGGCGGCCAACTCGTCCCGAGAAACCACGCGTCCCGGGGAACGAACCAGCAGCTCAAGCATGTCAAACTCTACCGTGGTGAGCGGGAGCGCCTGGCCATCGGCCCACACAGTTCTAGTTTCCAGGTCTACTCTCAAGGGTCCCGCCACCAAAGACTCCAGGTCGGGGTGACCGGCTCTGTCGGAGCGCCTCCAAATCGCTCGCATACGAGCCAGCAATTCTTCCGGGCCGAATGGTTTGGGAAGATAATCGTCCGCACCGGCATTGAGCCCGGCGATCCGGTCGTCTTGCTCCGTGCGCGCTGTAAGCATAATGACCGGCACCGTGCTGCGCTTCCGAAGTTGACGCAGCACTTCGAAACCATCAATTACAGGCAACATCACGTCGAGGATGACCAGATCGAACTTTGTTTCCAGGGCCCGAGAAAGACCCCGGCCCCCATCATGGACACCTTCAATCTCATAGCCGTAATGCGAAAAGAAGTCGCGCATGAGCGCGCACAGGCGCGTATCATCGTCCACCAACAGAATCGACTTGCTCTTCCGGGGCCCAGCTGCCATCCATCCCTTTTCTAGCGCACAATTGAGAACACTTGGAACTACTTAACACTTCTTCACCAACATCGACGGCCATCTTGCAGTTTAATGGGTTTGGCGCGGCAGCGTGTCTGTGGAGTGGCCGGATTGCCGGCGGGTCAAAGAGGTAGCCTCCCTTTGCGGTCAACCATCCGTTCAAGTGTTTTGCCGTCAGCGAATCGAGATTACTGTGTTTGCACCGTTGATAAAACGAATCATGCTAAGCGGAATAATCGTCGCCGGCTTTAGTCACCAGGCAGTGGCGCAGGTGACGGCAAAACCGCCGTCCAGCTACAACAAGCAGGAGCAGGAGGCGGTCGAGGTCGTCAAGGGATGGCTTAGCGCGTGGCGTGCGTAAGACCTCGAAAAACTGATGTCGTACATGGCAGAGAACCTTGTGTTTCGAGGTGATCCTTCGGAGCCACTCCAATACGGTCGTGATGCGTTCAGGCGTCTCGCCCAAGGCGTGATCAACCGCTGGAGTGGAATGGACCTGCAGGAAGTGTATGGCGTGGGCGGCGAGGCCGAGACTGTTGTGCTGATCAAACGCGTCGACTACTTTCCAGCAAATGGACGCGGACCGTTTAGTGGCATGGCTATTCCGGTTGCCGCTATGTTCAGGGTCAAGAACGGAAAAATCACGGAGTGGCTCGACGCGCCTCTGATCCCCGTTGGCCCAGGAGCGCCGCTGCCGCCAGGATTTCGGCCACCGCCTGGAGGGCCAGGGGGCGCCAAGCAGCTCGGGGGAAACTGAACTGCAGAGAATGGAGAAACAAAAAAAGAATGGAGAAACGAAATATGACTAGATCGAATTCGATGAGAACGTTGCGAGCGTTGGTTGTGGGGGGCATGCTTGTTGGGGTATGTCTCGATGCCCACGCCCAGGGGACCGCAAAACCGCAATATATCTGGAACCAACAAGAGCGCGAAGCGGCCGAAGTCGTGAAAGCGTGGATAGCGGCATTTGCGACGAAGGACCCACAGAAAGTCGCGAGTTACATGGCAGAAAATTGTGTGTTTCGTGGCGATCCGTCCCAACCGCTCCAGAAAGGCCGCGAAGCGTTTGTGAAGGAGATTTCGGGGTTCATCGGTGTAATTGCGAACATAAAAATCGACGAGATCTATGTCACAGGGAACGAGTGGGATACGGCCGTGCTGACCAAACGGACCGACACGCTCAGTCCGAATGCGGGCGGTCCGTTAGCCGGGAAAGCCGTGCCGCTCGCGGGCTTCTTTCGCGTGAAGAACAAGAAGATTACGGAGTGGCTTGATGTTCCGTTGTTCCCGTTGCCCGCGCCTCCACCCGCCCCCGCTCCGCGCAGCAAGTGACGACAACTCCGCGCGAGGTTTGCATTCGAACAGTAAAGGAATCGACGATGCAGCGTTTACTGACAGTGAAGTTTGCAGTGGCGGTCGTTACGTCCGCGCTGAACGCGCAGGGACCGCCTCCGTCCAACATCATCCCATGCGGAGTGCCGAGTGGCGCGCCAGCAGGGCCTGGCGGTCCCACGGTTAGCCCCCCGCCAGCGGCACGCACAACTGTAGCTGCGCAGGCCTTGAGTGGCCCCTCGTTGCTCGGTTCGAACTTGCCCCGTGGGCTGCGTTTGAGGCACGTGCAAGGCAGCGTCTACATGTTGAGCGGTGCGGGGGCCAATATTGCAATTCAAGCCGGCAGCGAGGGTGTATTGCTGGTCGATAGTGGCCAGACTGACAAGGCGGCTGAAGTGATTGCCGCCGTGCGGCAACTTTCGCAGGCACCGCTCCAGTACATCGTCAATACCAGTGGTGATGCGGATCACGCGGGTGGCAACGAGGCGGTAAGCCGCGCGGGCCGCCGGCTCACTTCCGCATTAGGTCCCGGTGAGGGCGCGATCGTGGGAGCGGCAATTGTTGCACGTCAAGCCGTGATGGATCGTCTGATCAAAGACAAAGCACCTGAGTGCGCGCTGCCCACATCAACCTACGACGTATATCCCACACGGTCGCTCTTCTTCAACGGCGCAGGCATCAAGCTCCGGCACATGCTGGCGGCGCATAGCGACGGGGATTCGTTCGTGTTCTTCCGGCGCTCCGATGTGGTGGCGACGGGTGACATCTTCAATACCAACCTATATCCTTCCATCGATATCGAGCGCGGCGGATCCGTGAACGGAGTTGTTGCGGCTTTAAACGAGCTGCTGGAGATCACGATTCCGGCCCTCAAACAAGAGGGCGGAACGTACGTAATCCCGGGCCATGGCCGCCTTGCCGACGAAGCTGACGTGTCGGAATACCGTGACATGGTGACGATTGTCCGCGACCGCGTGCGTGCGCTCATCGCGCGAAAGATGACACTCGAGCAGGTGAAAGCCGAGCGCCCGACGCTCGATTACGACGGCCGCTATGGCGGCAGCGACGGACCTTGGACGCCGGACCGTTTTGTGGAGGCGGTTTACAAGAGCTTGACTCAGACGGCGGCTGGCAATGGAACGGGAGGGCAGAAGCGATGAAACGCCAGCACTTGTTCTTCGCGGGGTGATGTTGCTTATCGTGAGTCTTTCACCTCTCTTGTCAGGTCAGGTTGGGCCGCCGCCGCCGGGAGTCGGCGGGCGCGGCATTGCAGCACAGACTCCGCGACAAATGGCGCCCGTCGACCTAACGGGCACATGGGTCTCCGTCACCAGCGAAGAGTGGAGCGACCGTATGCTGGCTCCGCGAAAAGGCACTGACTTCATCGGCATTCCGATGAATGACGCCGCCCAAAAAATAGCAATGGCATGGGACCCGGCGGCGGATAAAGCAGCCGGTCTGCAGTGCAAGGGGTATGGCGCGCCGGCCTAATGCGGCTGCCCGGCCGTGCACGCATCAGTTGGCAAGATGACTCGACTCTGAAACTAGACTATGACACAGGCGAGCAGACGCGCCTGTTTCACTTCGGCGGACGGCCGCCCGCTGGCGTTCAACCATCGTGGCAAGGTTACTCGGTTGCTGAATGGGAGATGATCGCACCGCCGCTGCCGTTTGGACCTGGCGGATTAGGCGCAGACGGTGGAGGACCCCCTCCCGGGGGTGGACCTCCAGATGGCGGCCCACCTCCCGGTCTTTTTGCTGGCCCCCGTCCGTCCCGTTCGTTGAAAATTGTAACCACTGGGCTCCGTCCAGGTTATCTGCGAAAGAAGACCGTGCTGGCAGAGTACTTAGATCAACGTACAGAGCCCAACGGTGACAACTGGTTCACCGTGGTCACTATCGTAGAAGATCCAGATAATCTCGGCGGAACCTACATCATGAGCTCGGACTTCAAGAAAGAGGCCGACGGCTCTAAGTGGACGCCTACTCCCTGCTCAGCCAGGTGAGGAAATGCTTAACGAGGTGAGAAACAAAATGAAGATGACGCTCCCCGCGCCGATAGCGGTCATGCTCCTCACGATCGCTTCGGCCCCTGTATACGCACAGATCGATCTCGCCGGGTTTTGGCAGAACCCGGTCTTTGAAGATGTACAAGAACGGATTGATGGCCCCGCCATCGGCGATTTTCTTGGATTACCGCTCAATCCAGCGGGCCGCCGCGCCGGTGAAGCGTGGAGTGCGGCTATTGTGTCGGTGCCGGAGCATCAATGCCAGGACTATCCAGCGGATTATCAGTCGAACAGCATGTGGTCGTTCGACATGTGGAAAGAAGTTGATCCCGTATCGCACGCCATCATTGCGTGGCACACGCGTCTCCAATACATGGTGCCCGAGCGAACGATCTGGATGGACGGACGGCCTCACCCTGACGAAGACGCGGCGCACACTTGGGGAGGGTTCTCGACCGGTCGCTGGGAAGGGGGCTCTCTTGTCGTCACCACCACGCATTTGAAGACAAGCTGGCTACGTCGTAACGGCGTTCCGCGCAGCGACAAGGCCACCCTGGTGGAGCGGTTCACGCGGCATGGAAATTACCTTTCGGTGGTGACGACCGTGTATGATCCGGTGTACCTGAGCGAGCCCTACGCGCGAAGCCGTGACCTGATCCTCAACCCCGTGGGCAGCGTTGGCGTCTACCCCTGCGAGAGCGTTGAGGAGACTGCGCGGCCGATTGGTGACATTCCGCACGTTCTACCGGGCGAGAACAAATATCTGACTGAGTTCGCGGCCGTTGACGGCGTGCCGGTGGAAGCAACACTCGCCGGTGCCGAAGCGATGTATCCGGAATACCGCACGCTACTGGCCGCGATGGGTCAGGGTGGTGTAACCAAAGAAGGAGAAAATTGCTGCCCTGTTCGCGGCAGGCTACTTTGTTGTTGGCCGTCCTTGCCATCGTATTTGCTCCGGTTCTTCTAGCTCAATCGGCCGGTACTGCTGGTCTGACAGGAACCGTTACCGATCAATCGGGCGCCGCGGTGCCGAATGTGACCGTCACTCTGACGAGTAACGATACGAATCAGGTTCGTACTGCCGCCACGGGTGGCGACGGACAGTACAAGTTCACCCTGCTCCCCAAATGAAAAACTCGGCCCTTTAGTAGGACCGAGTTCAACTGGTGTCGATTTGAAGGGCGGATGTTACTCCGCCCCCTCCTCATCCTTTGGAGGCACAAGAACTAATTTAGTCGCGGGAGGAAACGTGAGCGCGGCACCAACATCGAGGACAATGTTGATAGTGCCGCTGTCGTTGTTCCACGCGGCCCCCAGTTTATGCCAAACTCCATTCACTGGGAGTTTGACTGCGTAATCGGGCTTCTGACCTTTTGCCATGCAGTACCTCCTTTCAAGAGAACCGCTTTCACACTACGGAATATGGCGCAATCGTCAAGTGGGCGATACGAGCAGCACCGTTTACAAGGTTTTCAAATGAGCACGGAAAGAAGGACTTCCAATGAGAATAACGCAACTTGCCAAGTACGGCCCGACCGCCGCCCAAGATTACCGGCGCCAAGCCGGCCGGAGTCGTGATTTTCGAGGATCGCGCGATTTCAAGCGCGGAGTCGACACTCACAGCGTTCGCGAGGGGCCAAATGTCCTGATCATGCATATGACGATCGATGCAGGCGCAAGCAGTCCGCTTCACGCTTCACCTTCAGAAGTCGGCGAGATCGCCCGGAATGCAGCAGTGGGCCGGTTGATTCTGGCGGGCGCGGGATACGCGGCTTCAACTGCGAGGTCGCGATCAAGTGGTCGGCCGGAGCAGACCCGCTGCTCTCTTTGATTTTTTGGGTACAATCAATCGGATCCTAGAGGAGGAACATTGATAAGACGACTTGATTTCAACATTCGGACCACGCGGCGCGAGTTGTTAACGACCATGGCCGTTGCCGGCGCGGGAGCTCTCCTGCCCTGGCAATCCTTGATCGCTCAGGCACCCAGGCGCGGTACGGGCAAGATTGACGTGCATCAACACACGCGACAACCAATGCCTGGACAACTACCAGGAAACAATCCCTGGACGCCCGAGCAAACGCTTGAACAAATGGACAAATTCGCCATCTCGGTCGCCGTTCTATCCGCGATCAATGCAAGCCGGGACACGTTTTATGCACCTAACATGGACGCTATCGCCGCTGTCCGGAACAACAATGAATACCACGCTAAGTTGGTCCACGATCACCCCCAACGCTTTGGCTTTTTCGCCAATATTCCGATCAATCATCCCGATGCGAGCCTCAAAGAAATCGAATACGCCATGGACACGCTCAAGGCGGACGGCATCGCTTTGTGGACCAGCACACCTGACAGCAAATATCCGGGCATGGACACGTTTAAACCCATATGGGATGAAGTCAACCGCCGCAAAGCCGTCGTCTACCTTCACCCCGGCGGCGCTCCGGCGTGCTGCAAGCAGCTTGATGCTCCAGTATCGGCCTCGATGCTCGAATTCGATTTTGATGTCACGCGCGCGGCGGCTAGTCTCCTGGTGCACGGTACCTTCGAAAAGTGTCCCGACATCAAGTTCATCCTGCCGCACTCAGGAGGGGCCGTTCCCATGCTGATCGGACGTATGAAGGACCGCGTAGCGGCGTCCAAACGGCCGGAACTGAAACCGATGGTGTACGACCTTTTTAGAAAGCAGTACTACGAGATCGGCCACGCCGCCTTCCCATTCCCGTTTGCGGCGCTCAGCAAGCTTGTCCCGAATTCACAGATCCTGTTCGGCACGGACTATCCCGCCGAGCCGATTACTTCCACAACGGACGAGATTCCCAGCTTGGGCCTTTCGAAGGAGCAACTAGATGCGATTTATCGTGACAATGCTGTCCGGCTATTCCCTCGACTGAAAAACTTGGTCTGACGTGCTCACCGCGACACGGCCTTAATCCTTCGTAAACCATGTCTTCAATGGCCTTGCCCGGCGAATAGCGGCTCGCGCTTGGCCGGTTTCACTGATGCGACCAGGGGAGGTCTTGGGTGAAGACGCTTATGAAGCTAGCTGCGATTCGTGCGGCGGCTCGAAGCGCCTCGATGATTTCGATCACGACGCCTGGCATTTGGTTCGGAGCCGCTTTAGAGACCCAAAGGTTGGCGCGCGAATTGAATGAGTTTGGGGCCAAGATGGTTGGCGATCATCCTGGCCGTTTCGGGTCATTCGCCGTTTTGCCGTTTCCCAATGCCAACGATTGCCTCAAGGAAATCGAGTATGCATTTGACACGCTAAAAGCGGAGGGTGTTGGCCTGCTGAGCAGCTACAGCAATAAGTGGCTGGGCGACCCGGCATTCGCCGAGGTCTTTCGGGAATTGAACCGGCGAAAAGCCGTGGTCTATACGCACGCACAAGTGGCAGACTGCTGCCAAAATTTAATTCCCGGCATCAGCGACACGACAATCGAGTACAACACAGATACGGCTCGCACCATCATCAGTCTGATCGAGAGCGGTCGCTGCGCGGAATGTCCTGACATAAAGTTCATCTTTTCACACGCCGGTGGCACGATTCTCGCTCTGCCGGGACGGTTCCTGGGTCAACAGGCTAGTGCGGTCAACTTGGCGAAAAAGGCGGAGCCTAATTCGAGACTCGGCCAACTGAGGCGATTCTATTACGACACCGCCGGATCAACCAATCCGATCCAGATGACGGCCTTGAAGACGCTTATCTCCACCTCGCAGATCGTTTTCGGAACCGACTTCCCGTTTGGCAGCAGTTTCAATACTGCCGCTGGACTGCAGAATTGCGGATTCACCGCCGAGGAGCTGCGTAGCATCGACCGCGGGAACGCAATCAACATACTACCCAAGTACGCCTAACCAACACGCAGGAGTACTAACACGCACAGGAGCCACGGATTTGGATCGCGAGGGATGCTCCAACAAACCGACTATTTGTAAGCCTCGATCGCTTTGTGTTGCATCGACCCTGGAGCGAATTCAAGCATCTCAAGGCGCACTCCGTTCGGATCATTGATGCTCGAGTGGGGCGCTCCGCTGCCGACCGAGGTAGGCTCGGGCACGGTGATGCCGCGTTTTCGCAACTCCGCCATGGTGTCGCTCATGCTTTCGGTTTGGAAACCAACGTGATTGATCCCGACGGCGCGATCTGCGTTCGCCTGGGCGAGTTCCAGGAATGTGTACTTGTCGACCTGCACGTACATGGTGGTTGGATTGCCGCTCTTATCGCGCATCACGAATCCTTCGCGCATGCCCAGTGTCTTCGTGTAGAAGTCGACTGACTCCTGGAGATTTTTCACGTAAATCCCGACGTGGTTCACACGAAGTCCGATACCCTTATCTTGCTGTGCTTCGATGGCCTTAATCGTAACCATTCCCAAAACGAGCCCAGCGGCGAACAAAATCCATCCACGAGTCCCACGGCGCATAATCATCTCCTCACAGTTTCCTTCTTTGGGCCGGCGGGAATCGCCGGCTAACGACCAGCCAGTATATCGCAAGCAGTGTCGGGTAGCGTCACAATGCCGCGGATCAGCCGACGCAAACCTCCGTATGCGTCGTCACTCAGGACCTACTTCCTTCCTGATCGGATAAACTTAGGATTCCTCGTAATGGTTGACCGACTGGGCGAACGAGGCGACTTATTGCGGTCTCGCGAAATGGCGAAAAGGAGAATCAAGAAATGTCAAAAAGGGTCATGGCTTGTGTGGTTCCATGTTTGATGCTCTATGCGTGGCTTTGTGCATTCGGACAGGAAGGCGGACTTGGGAAAAAGGGCGGCGGTGGTGTAGACCCGCAGTCGAGCACCACACGCTCCGAGCGGCCCGACAATCCGGACTCTCTCGCGCACATCGATGCCGCAAAAAAGCTCGCGGGTGGCGATCCCGCGTTGATGAATGTCTGGAATTTCTTCTGCACCGTAACCAATTTCAACACTCCCGGGCCGGAGATTGAAGCGACAAAGGTATTCGATAACCTTTACGCGATCCCCAGCAGTACCATTCAGCAAACGACCGTTTGGGCCATCACGACGAGCGACGGAATCATCATGATCGACTCCGGGCAGGAAGGCAGGACTCAAGCCATTGTTGAGGGCTTGCAGAAGGTGGGCCTCGACCCTGCCAAGGTGAAATACATCCTGCTAGGGCACGGACATGGCGATCATTTCGCGGGAGCGGGATACTTTCAGGAGCATTACGGCACCAAGGTCGCAACTACCGCGGCGGATTGGGATTTGATCTATCCGCCGAATCGGCTCGCTAGTCAAGACAAGCAAGACCTGAGCCGCCCTAGGAGAGATCTCGTTCTCAAAGAAGGTCAGGACGTTACGTTGGGCGACGAAACGGTGCATGTGATTGAGATACCGGGGCACACACCCGGCTCGGTGGCATTCATTTTCAACGTGAAGGAAAATGGCAGAACGCATACGGTTGGTATGTTCGGCGGTACGATCCTCGGCCAGGCGCGCATTCCAACCGCGGGATTGAATCAATATCTACGGTCCATCGATCACTTCTTAGAATTCGCAAAGAAGATGAACGTAGACGTGGAAATTCAGAACCATGCACTTTTCGACGACACACCGGGCCGACTGGCGAGACTAAAGGCCCGAAAACCGGGCGACCCGAACCCGTTCGTGATGCCGATAGACAAGTACACCAAGTTGTGGGGCATCGTTTCCGAGTGCATACGGGCTGAAATTGCGCGCCGCCCTGCTACTGCTGGTAATTAAACGGCGTTCAAAGGCTATTTTGGGTTGACGCTACGATACGCGACGACAAACTTCTCGAGTTGCGCCGCAATCGCTCGCCTCACGTCTTCGCGCATTCTTGCGCGTGAAGTGAGTGCCATCTCAGATCCCGCGGACCAGGT
>Ga0070666_10001797_pt1 | contig 13058 bp, 15 predicted proteins | sample KBSS23metaG_FD_64677 | JGI IMG/M metagenome (GOLD analysis project Ga0070666, IMG submission 64677) | Switchgrass rhizosphere microbial communities from Kellogg Biological Station, Michigan, USA - KBS S2-3 metaG | ecosystem: Host-associated > Plants > Roots > Rhizosphere > Soil ... | reverse complement strand
CCCGCTTACTACGCGTATCCGGCTTATCCGCGCTACTACTATTACGCGCCCTACCGCGCTTACGTGTACCGCGGCTACTACGGTGATCCGTGGCGCTCGGACTACGGCGTCGTGAGCTCGGGCCGCTGCAATACGGATGCGGTGCTGGGCGTGGCGGGTGCCGTGACCGGCGCCATCATCGGCAATGCCAGCGCCGCGCCGCAGAATCGCGGCGTGGCCACGGTGATCGGTGCGATCGCCGGCGGCGTGCTCGGCGCGGCGGTCGGCGGTGCGATCGACAACAACGATCGCGCCTGCTTTGGCCAGGCGCTCGAACTCGCCCCCGTCGGCCGTCCGGTGGTGTGGGCCAATCCGCAAAGTCACGTGGACTGGACGCTCACCCCGGTGCGCGATTTGTCCGCCGACTGCCGCGAGTTTGACGTACGGCGCGGTTACTACGGCAGCTACGGCAGCGAGCGCGTGACCGCGTGCCGCCAGGGCCCGGGCGAGTGGGCGTTCCAGGGCTAAGCGCCGGGCCTCGCTGGCAAGCTCTGCACAAGAGCCAGGATCGTTGCGAATTTCGCCCGACGTGTCCTCAAGATGGTGATGTTCAGACGGCGGAAGATGTGAAAAAGGCGCTGAACGGTGTGTGTGAGCAGCGCTGGCGCAGTCCCTCGGGTCGCCGCATCTGGTCTGTGCAGAGCTTCGCTAGAGATCGCCAATGGCCGAGATGATGGCTGTGCGCAAACTGTAACCGCCCTCGCCGTTGGTGAATATCACAAGTCCTGAGCCCTTGGCTGGATTGAACTGGCCGAAGGACTTGAAGCCCGAGCTGTTTGAGCCCGAATGTTCAACGATGTCCCCCTCCGGGGTGACATCCAGGCTCCAGCCCAGCGCTCGGTAGGTCGCGACCGAGCGCGCGCGCCCCGGACGCGCGATCGCATCGCCGTCATCGACGCGCAGCTGCCGCTGCAGCAGCTGATCAATGCTCGCGCGCGTGAGGGCCCGATCACCCAGCAACTCCGGGCTCTTCAAGGTCAGCATCAATCGGGCGTATTCCGTCGGCGTCGTATACAGCGAGTACGCCGCATTGGGCTTGCGGTAGCGCGTCCGCTCCTTGTAGCTGCCGTCTTCGCGATGCCCGCTGGCAAGGTCGCTCTCGATCGCCTCGGTCCACACAAAACTCGTGCGAACGAGATTCAGCGGCGCGAACAAACGCTCGATGGCGAGGCTGTCCAGCGGCTTAGCTGCAATCGCCTCGACGGCACGCTGCAGGAACAGCATGCCCTCTCCCGAATAGGTGTATTCCGAGCCGGGCGGAAACTCCAGCGCCAGTGGGCCGCCCATTTCATCGTAACCCTCGCGCCAGTTCGCCAGACCGCTTCGATGGGTTAGCGCCATGCGCGCCGTAATCAGCCGATGTTGCGGCTGGTCGGGCAGGTAATTGTGACCGAGGTAGGCGATGAGCGGCCGGTCCAGATCGAGGCGCCCTTCCTGCACGAGTTGCATGGCGATGAGCGCCAGCACTGGCTTGGACATCGAGCAGGCTTCGAACGCGGTTTGCGTCGTGACCGCTTTGCCACTGCGCACGTCACTCACGCCAAATCCTTCAGCCCAGGCGATGGCGCCGTGCTGCACGATCGCGATCGAGACACCCGGCACGTGCGTCTCGCGCATCAGCCTCGGCACGTTTTCCTTCAGCCAGGCGATTTGCGCTGCCAGCTGCGCCTCTGACAACGGCGCCGGAGGCGAAATCCGCCGCAGCGCGTCCGCGGCGGCCAGCCGCAGCTGCGCGGATTGCTCCCTCAGGAAAGGCTCGATGTCCGCAACGGCGGCGTGGGCAGGAGGACCGATGGCGGCGAGGGTTTCTATGGCGCCCCAGCGCAGGTCGGCATCCTTCTGCTTCAGCAGCGCTTGCAGCATGGGCACAGCAGAAGCCGCCCGGGACTGCAGGCGCGCCAGCGCGCCGAGGCTCGCACTCACGAGCAACGGGTCCGGGTCCGATAGTTGCCGCGTCAGCACGGTGAGGAATGGCTCGATATCCGCGCCCGACCTGTAGAGCGCGACGCTCGCGCCCCAGCGCTGCTGCGCGGAATTCGAGGCCAGCGCCTCGCGGATTGCGGGAAAGGCCACCGTGCCCATCTGCCCCAGGAGCAGCGCCGCTTTCCCGGCAACGGCAAGATCCGTGTCGTTAAGGAGTACTGTGAGCTTTGGGAGCAGTTCGCTTCGACTATCGTGAGTCTCGATGAGCCGGTCCAGCGCCGCCTCGCGCTCCTCGGCCATCGGTGCGCCGAGTGCGCTATCGACTTCTCGCGGAATCGATTCAGCGCCTGCGCTAGCAGGAGCGATCCATGCGAGGCATATCAACAAGGCGCGCTGGCACGACATGACCTGCAATCCTGCGGTTCGCCGGCTCGCGCGTAAAGTCGCGTACGGCCTGGACTCTCTTAATTAGGCTCGGAGCGCTCGGGCACTCTGGCTTTGCCGATACTCACAAATCCGGCAGGCAGTATCTCGCTGGCGAGCGCTGAGGCGATCTGCTCTGCGCTCTGCTGCGCGCCCGCCGCTGCGCTCAGTGCCGCGGCACCGTCGGCGCCGGCGAGCACTGCTGCAAGGAAGCGCGCCGAGCTTTCGCTCAGCGAGCGCACGTTGACGCCAGACGCGCTGCGCCACAGCGCGTGGTGATATTCGCCGGGAGCACCCCCCGCGCGTTCGATTTCCTTGAGGTCCTCCTCGAGTATCGCGGCACGGAGCGCGCCTACAGCGTACGTGGAGCGATATGTACGAAGCGGAGCGGCAAATTGCAGTCGCACTCCGCCTGCCATCTCGATGCATGCACCGCCATCGGCATCGTCGCTGGCGCGGCTGAGCTCGGCGATCTGCCAGTCCAGCCGCGCGAGCTCCGATAGATAAGGCAGCTTTTCGGTGCCAGGAAAGCCCGCGACAAACTCCGCAAAGCCCTCACCGTAATCATCGAGCTGCGGAGCGGCCGGCGGAGCGCTGCGCGCGTACCCCACCGCCATGCGATCGAAGAAATCCTCTCCCACCAGCCGGTCCACTGCGACATAACTCAGGCGCAGCGCATGGCTTAAGGCGCTAAGCACCGTGTTCCGGTGCACGCGCAAGCCGATGCTGCCCTCGCGCGCGCCGCCAAACCAGTCCGGCGGCAGCCGCTGGCCCGCAGGCTCTGCGGCCATGAGCGCTGTGGCGATGCGCGCCTGAAGCGCACCGAGCGAAAGCTCAGATGGCACGGTCATAGGCCCGCCGCTGGCATTCATCGAGCCGCTCTTGGGCAAGCGCTGCTTCGGCCTGCAGCACCTCAAGCCCTGGCAGGCGCGTGTCCCACTCGATAAGTGTCGGGCGCGGCCCGAAGTGCGCGAGAGTCTGCTCGTACAGCGCCCAAACCGGCGCGCACACATGATCGCCGTGATCGTCGATCCGCAGCGGCGCGCCATCGCCGGCTTCAAGCAGCGCATGGCCCGCAAGATGGATCTCGGCAACGCTCTTGGCAGCGAGCGCGCGGCACCACTCGCCAAGCACTCTGCCGGGCTCGAGCTGCTGGTTGCTGGCGCTCACGTAGACATTGTTTACATCGAGCAGCACGCCGCATCCGCTCACACGCGACAGCTCCGCCATGAATTCCGGCTCGGACATGGCCGGGCCTGCAAACTGTAAATAGGTGGAGGGGTTTTCAACCAGGATGGTGCGTCCCAGTGCTTCCTGCACTGCGCTGACGTTGCGCGTCACGAGCCGCAGCGCCTCCTCGGTGTACGGCAGGGGCAAAAGATCCGGAAGGTAACGCCCTCCAGTCACGCTCCAGGAAAGATGATCCGAGACCAGCGCCGGTGAGAGGCGCCGGATTAGAAACTTAAGCCGCTCGAGGTGGCCCTCGTCGATCCCCTCCGCCGAACCCAGCGACAGGCCCACGGCGTGCAGTGAGAGCGGATAGTGGGCGGCGATCTGCTCGAGCTCGGACAGAGCCTGCGCATTGGCCATGTAGTTCTCGGGGTGCACCTCGAACCAGGCCGCGCGCGGGCGCTCGCTCATCACCTGCGCCTGATGAGGCAGGCGCAGTCCGATCCCGGCCTGCGCCGGGACCGGACTTGCCGGGGAGCTTAAGTCCATCAGCCCTTGGTGGTGCTTCCGCCCGAGAGCTTGGCGCAAACGCCGGTGGGGACCGAAATCCACGAGGTCTTATCCATGTCCTTCTTGGACTGACCGGCACAGGAATGCCCGGCGGCCGCGCAGTCGTTCTTGCCGGCCTTGGCGACTCCGTAGCAATGCTCCATGCCCGGCTTGTCCGCACCCATCTTGGTGTCATCGGCCGAAGCGAGCGTGGTGCCGGCGAGCATGACCGCCGCGCCAAACATCGTGGAAAGGGCCATGGTCTTCAGGGAAGTGGCTGACATTTGAAGTACTCCGGTTGTTAGCAGGTTAATTGGTTGTGCCTAGCGGGGCGTGGGGTCGATTTGTGATTTCAAAGCTCCGTGGCACCCCCTTAATCGTTGCGCCCCGCAAAAGGTTACAACATCATCCGGCCCATGGTCCTTGAAACTCGATCCCAGCAGGAGGCGGCCTGGGCGCAGCTCATGCGCGCCGCCCAGGCGGGCGATTCCAGGAAGTACGATTCGCTGCTGCGCTCGGTGACCCCCTATATAAGGAGCCTGACCCGGCGCTATTGCCGCGATGCCGCGCTGTGTGAGGACGTGGTGCAGGACGTGCTGCTTACCGTCCATCGCATCCGCCATACCTGGGACCCGCAGCGGCCCTTCAGCCCCTGGCTGGCTGCGATCGCCGCGCGCCGGGCCATCGACCGGATCCGGCGCGACTCGCGCATCGCACGCTTTGAGGTGCGGGATGAGACCGCTTTTGAAACCTTCGCGGCTGAGCCTGCGAACCACGATTCAGGAGCCTTGCGCGCCGCCGAGGCGATCGAGCCGCTCCTGGCCGCGCTTCCGGAGCGCCAGCGCCGGGCGCTGGAGGCCGTCAAGATCCGCGGCCTGTCGGTGGCGCAGGCGGCCAGTGAGTCCGGCCAGTCCGTGGCCGCGCTCAAGGTCAACGTGCACCGGGCGGTCAAGGCGCTGCGCCAGCTGGTCGCACAGGAACCGAAGGATGAATGAGCCTTGAATTGCACATGACGCGACACGCTACCGAAAATCTTATCGAGTCCTTAAGCCGGAATCTGAGCCCGGTCCGCCCGTTGCGCCCGCCGCTCAGGCGCGCGCTGCTGTGGCTTTTCGCCGTCGCTCTCCTGGCGGGCGTCGCTCTGTGGCGCTGGTCCAATCTCGAGCTGTTCATGGCCCGCAACGACGATCCCAGGCTGATGTGGGAGCGAACCGCCACCTTGCTGACCGGCATCAGTGCCATCGTGGCAGCCTTCTACTTGAGCCTTCCCGATCGCAGCCGGCTGTGGGGCTACATGGCGATCCCACCCCTGCTGGTCTGGATTGCATGCGCGGGCCTCGGGTGCCTCAAGGCCGGTGTGGGTTGGGGACCGCCGGGCGATCACATGGGCGAGACCTTGCGCTGCTTCAGGTTCATCGTCATGGTGAGCGTGCCGCTGGCGCTGCTCTTGTACCTGGTGCTGCGACGCGCTCGGCCGCTGCAGCCCTTGCCGGTGGCGTTGAGCGCCGCACTCGGCGTCGCCGCCCTGGCGGCCTTCATCCTGCAGTTCTTCCATCCCTTTGATTCGACCGCGATTGATCTGGCGATGCATTTCGGCGCGGTGCTCACGATCATCGCCGCGGCCGCCGCCGCGCGCCGGGTACTGACCTAAGGGGCTTTGACCGCTTCGCGTGCGCCTATAAGCGCAACGTGGCGGTGGCTGCACCAATGATCGGGCCGGGACCGGGCTGCTGCAGCAGCACTGCGACCCGGGAGGCTCCCGCAGGAAGGCTCTTGAGTGCCACCTGCCAGTGCGCAGCGCTCCCGGTCCAGTGTCCCAGAGGGACCATCGAGCGCACGATGTTGAATTCGTGCAGCTCGCGACCCGCATTTTCCCCGACCGCGATCGCCGTCACGGCGTTGGGCTGGTAACTGATCAGGAGCACGTCACCCTCTTCCACCCCCGTGGCCGCATCGATGCTGATGAACACCTGCGCGTCGCGCGCCTCGATATGCACGGGCACACCGCTGCGGGGTGTCGCCAGCTGCGATTGCAGCGCCTGCCTTCCGGCGCCCACCAGATCGATGTGGCCATCGATCACCATTTCAGGCGTGTAGACCCAGTCCTGGCCAAATTTGCGCACATAGGCAAACTGCCGCTGCTTGGCGGCGGGCAGCGTAAAGCGATCAATCCAGCCGAACTTGTCCCAGTAGTCCACGTGGAATGAGAGCGCCAGCACGTCGGCTCGTGCGGCGATTTCACCGAGCAGCGCATCGGCGGGCGGGCAGGAACTGCAGCCTTGCGAAGTGTAGAGCTCGACCACCAACGGGCGGGGCGCAGCCAGTGCGCAGGTGCTGATCAGCGTGCCCAACAAGAAGCCGAAAGAGCGAGCCCATGTTTTGGACAACTTGATCACCCGCGGTGCACCCTCAGATCTCGCGGCGAAAAAACCGCCGGTGCGCGCAACAGCAAGTTCGCAGCCGGCCCGCGCAGCGTAACATAGGGTTCTTGGGCTCAAATCGGAGGCGCAATTGCCGGAACTCAGCTACGCCAACGTCCTCGCAGCGGCCGCCGCGATCCGCGAGGTCGCCACGCGCACGCCGGTCCTGACCTCGCGTCACGTGGACGAGGCAGTCGGGGCCAGCGTCTATTTCAAGTGCGAGAACTTCCAGCGCGTGGGCGCCTTCAAATTCCGCGGCGCCTACAACGCCTTGAGCCGCTTCAGCGCCGCGCAGAAGCGCGCCGGTGCGGTGGCCTTTTCCTCCGGAAACCACGCGCAGGCCGTGGCGCTTGCCGCGAAGCTCTTAGGCATGCCGGCGCTGATCGTGATGCCATCCGATGCCCCACCGGCAAAGCTTGCCGCCACGCGCGGCTATGGCGCCGAGGTCGTGCTCTACGAGCGCATGAACGAGGATCGCGAAGCGCTGGCGCGCCGGCTGGTGGCCGAACGCGGCGGCACGCTGATCGCGCCCTTCGACAACTCCGAGGTCATCGCCGGCCAGGGCACGGCCGCCAAGGAGCTTTTCGAGGAAGTCGGGCCGCTCGATTTTCTGTTCGTGTGCGTGGGCGGCGGCGGGCTGATCAGCGGCTGCGCACTGGCGGCCGCCGAGCTCTCGCCTGCCTGCAAGGTGATCGGCGTGGAGCCCGAGGCGGGCAACGATGCGCAGCAGTCACTGCGCGCCGGCCACATCGTTCGCATACCGGTGGCGCGCACCATTGCCGACGGCGCGCAGACTCCCGCCCTCGGCGAGCTGACCTTTCCGATCATCAAGCGCCTGGTGAGCGACATCGTGACGGTGAGCGACGCGCAGCTGCTCGCGCAGATGCGCCTGTTCGCCACGCGCATGAAGATCGTCGTCGAGCCGACCGGATGCCTGGCCGCCGCGGCCGTTCTAAACAAGGTCGTGCCGGTGGCTGGCAAGCGCGTCGGCGTCATCATCAGCGGGGGCAACGCGGACCCTTCGCTCCTGTGCGCCAGCTTAGGAGCCTCGCCCACAGCAAATTGAAAGGTCGGCCCGGCGTTGGCGCTGAGGGCGGTTGCGCCGGACCGGCTCGATCAGGCTACGTCCACCCTGATTTTGCGTGTGCGAAATTCCGCGCGTTTCGGAATTCGTACGGTCAGCAAACCGTCCTTGAGATTCGCGGCGATGCGCTCGGAATCGAGCTCGCTGCTCAAGGTGAATGTCCGCCGATACTTGGTGGTCTGCAGATCCGCATAGAGCGCGGACATCCCCGCGGGCAGGCCCAGCCCAACCTGGCCCTCGATGAGCAGGCTGTCGCGGTCGGCCTCGACCTTGAGGTTTTCCTTGGCCACTCCTGGCATGTCCGCCTGCAAAGTCAGCTGCTGCGCGTCCTCGAAGATGTCCACCGCGGGAATCATGGAGAAATCCTTGCTGACCGTGGAGCTCTCCTTTGCGGAGGAAGGAGTGCCGGCTGCGTTTGCTGCGGTGCCCGATGTGCGGGTTTTCAGATCGTGACTGATGCTCATAAACATTGCCTCCGTTGTTAGTTCACTGTGATCTGGCGCGGCCGGGCCGCCTCGTGGCGCTGGATCGTGATCTGCAGCACCCCATCCCGGTACTTGGCGGCCACGCGCTCCGGATCCACGTCATCGGGAAGTGCAATGACGCGCCGGAATTCACCTTCGAAGCGCTCACGCCTGTAGTACTCGGCGTTCTCATCGACTTCCACTGGGCGCCGGCCGGAAATCGTCAGCAGGTTCTGCTGCACGGACACATCCAGACTTTTGGCATCCAGATTTGCGGCGAACAGATAGACATCCACTTGTTCAGGCGTGGCTCCTATATTCATCGGCGGGAACGTCCCCCGCTGCGCTGAGCGTATGCCTGCGGGCCAGGGCGAATGGCTGTAGTACTGATCCATCTGGTTTTCCAGTCGGCGAAACTCATCGACGAGGCCATCGGTCCCTAGGCCCCGGAAAAGACTCTCAAACATGGCAAGCCTCCTTTGTGGCAGGGTTCTCAAGGCGCGAAATGAGGATTGCCCCAAGGTTTTCAAGGGCTCGCGCGCCCCCGCAGAGGCTGCGCCGGCGCGACACGTAAATTATTGTTTTTAGGCCGCAGACTGCGAATTCGCAGCTGGCGCGCCGTGCTGAAGGCCGCTCGGGCTGGCGCGTCTACCCGCCGCTAAGTCAGCAGCGGACTGTCTTTAGGCAACTGATGCGCATACCAGGCCGCAAGGCGGTGGCGGACGGATTTTTCCGAAACCTCCACTTCTGGCATAGGTGAGATTTTCTTGTCATGCACGAGCAATCGGTAGACGTACAGCGCCTTCTGGCTGGCTGAATCCGTCGGCTCGAAAATCACCGCACCACGTTTCTCGGCATAGGCGATGCCCTCCTGCAGCGCCGCCTTGTAGAGCTCCGCTTCGTGCTTGAGTTTCTTCATGTGCCCGCTCCTTCCCCGAAGCTCCGGTTCACCACATTTACGCGTCGGAATAGGCCGACGCGCATTTGTGACCGCGGAGGGCTTAGGCGCATGATGTTCCGCATGAATCGCGCCTTCGTCAAGGAATCCGAAATCGCCGAACCGCTCCCGGAACGGCCGATCAGCGAGCACCCCAATCTGGTCACTGCCCGCGGGCTCTCGCTCCTCGAAGCGCGGGTGCGCGAGCTCGAGGCTGAGCGCACCCTGGCGCGCACGAGCGACGATCAGAGCGCGCTGGCGCGCATCGCGCGCGACCTGCGCTACTTCCAGGCGCGGCGCGACAGCGCACGCCTGGTCACGCCACCGGCCAACAGTCAGCAGGTGCGCTTCGGAATGCGCGCGCGGCTCAAGCTCGATGACGGAGCGGAACGCTCGTTCCAGCTGGTGGGCGAGGATGAAGCCGACCCGAAGGCCGGCCTCATCAGTTACGTGTCACCGCTCGCCAAATCGCTGATGGGCAAGGGACTCGGCGAGCAGCTGGCCTTCGGCTCGCAGACCGCCGAGATCGTTGCGCTCGAAACCTAAGCCTTAGGCCGCCACCGGGATCGTGCGACCGAGCATCTTCTCGATCGCGCGCAGCCGGTCGCGTTCATCGCGGCTCACGAGCGATACGGCCTCGCCACTGCGGCCCGCGCGTCCGGTGCGGCCGATGCGATGCACGTAGTCTTCCGGGACGTGCGGCAACTCGAAGTTCACCACGTGCGGTAGCTCGCTGATGTCCAGGCCGCGAGCGGCGATGTCGGTGGCCACCAGCACCTGGATTCTGCCCAGCTTGAAATCTTCAAGCGCGCGCGTGCGCGCCGCCTGTGACTTGTTGCCGTGTATGGCCGCGCAACGCAGGCCATCGCGCTCGAGTCGCTCGGCCAGCCGGTTGGCGCCGTGCTTGGTGCGCGTAAACACCAGGCTCTGGCGCACGCCGCCGTCAGCGAGGATGCGCGTGAGCAGCGGGTGCTTCTTGGCGCTATCCACGTGGTATACCCGATGATCGATCAGCTCTACCGGCGTGTTGCGCGCGGCGATGTCGATGCTTACGGGATTGCGCAGGATGCTGCCGGCGAGCTCACGGATCTCCGTGGAGAAGGTGGCCGAGAACAGCAGGTTCTGGCGCTGCGCTGGGAGCGCCGCCAGCAGTCGGCGGATCGGGCGGATGAAGCCCATGTCGAGCATGCGATCGGCCTCATCGAGCACGAGCATCTCCACGCGCGAGAGATCGACCACACGCAGTTGCAGGTGGTCGAGCAGCCGGCCCGGGGTCGCCACCACGATGTCGACGCCCTCGGCGAGCGCCTTGACCTGCGGCTTGGGGCTCACGCCGCCATACACCAGCACGCCGCGCTGCTTAAGCTCGCGTCCGAGCACCTGGAAGGATTCGGCCACCTGCGCGGCCAGTTCACGCGTGGGCACCAGCACCAGTGCGCGCGGTGCGCGCGGTCCGCGCGGCGCGGGCTGCGTCGCATGGAGCCGTTGCAGGATCGGCAAGGCGAAGGCCGCAGTCTTGCCGGTGCCGGTCTGCGCGGCCCCCAGCAGGTCGCGGCCGCCGAGCACGATCGGAATGGCGCGCGCCTGAATGGGCGTCGCCGTGCTGTAGCCGGCGTCGTGGACGGCGCGCAGCAATTCTGGGATCAATTCAAAAGTTTCAAAGGACACTAAATACTCCAAACATGCCCGGAGCACCTCAAACCGGCGCTGTCGGTACGGGCAAAAAACAAAGTTAAAAAATTTCCTGCGCCAGTCAGACGGCGTATCAGGCCGCCTGGCGTAGTGGGTTTGCAGGAGGGGCAGAATCGTCCCGGACGGGACTCAGTAGAACCTCAGCACGCGGCACCGACGGCCGCGCATTCGACAAACTAGGCGCGCACTCTACAGTATTCGCCCTTGCCGAGCGAGTTTTGCTTCACAGAATGCGTTTTCCGCCCTCAGGGCGGTGGCAGGAACTTAGCGGTGGTCTTGGCGCGAATTTCCGCCAGCGTCACACCGGGAGCCATTTCCAGCAGCTGGAACGGCGCCTGCCGATTGGCGCGCCCGAAGACCGCAAGATCCGTGATGATCTTGTCCACCACGTTGGCGCCGGTCAGCGGCAGGTCGCAGCGCGGCTTGAACTTTGCCGAGCCATCCTTGGAGTTGTGCTCCATCACCACCACTACCCGCTTGACTCCGGCCACCAGGTCCATGGCGCCGCCCATGCCCTTGACCATCTTGCCCGGAATCATCCAGTTGGCCAGATCGCCGTTCTCGGCGACCTCCATCGCTCCGAGTATCGACAGGTCGATGTGCCCGCCACGGATCATGCCGAAGCTGTCGGCCGAGGAAAAATAGGAAGAGAACGGCAACTCGGTGATGGTCTGCTTGCCGGCGTTGATCAGGTCCGCGTCTTCTTCGCCCTCGTAAGGGAACGGCCCCATGCCGAGCATGCCGTTTTCGGACTGCAGCACCACGCGCATGCCCTGCGGGATGTAGTTAGCCACCAGCGTCGGAATGCCGATGCCCAGGTTCACGTAGTAGCCGTCGCGCAATTCCCCTGCGCCGCGTGAGGCAATCTCTTCGCGCGACCAGGCCATCAGCGCGCTCCCGCCTCGGGCCGCTTGCGCACGGTGCGGTTCTCGATGGTCCTCAAGTAACCGGTGCCCTGGATGATGCGCTGGACGAATATGCCTGGCGTATGCACGTGGTCGGGTTCGAGCTTCCCGGCTTCCACCAGTTCCTCGACTTCGGCAATCGTCACGCGGCCGGCGGTGGCCATCATCGGATTAAAATTGCGCGCGGTCTTGCGATAGATCAGATTGCCCTCGGTGTCGCCGCGCCAGGCCTTGACGAGCGATAGGTCGGCGACCAGACCGGTCTCGAGCACGAAAGTATCGCCGTTGACGACGCGCTGCTCCTTGTCCTTAGCGACCAGCGTTCCGGCGCCGGTGCGGGTGTAGAAGCCCCAGATGCCGGCACCGCCGGCGCGGATCCGCTCCGAGAGCGTGCCCTGCGGGTTGAATTCCAGCTCCAGTTCGCCGGCCAGGTACTGGCGCTCGAATTCCTTGTTCTCGCCCACGTAGGAGGAAATCATCTTGCGGATCTGGCGCGTCTTGAGCAGCGCGCCCAGGCCGTAGTTGTCCACGCCGGCATTGTTGGACACCACGGTCAGGTTCTTGACCCCCGATTCACGCAGCGCCTCGATCAGCTTTTCGGGCACTCCGCACAGGCCAAAGCCGCCGGACATCACCATCATGCCATCGCGTATCACGCCTTCGAGCGCGCTGCGCGCGTCGGTGAAAACCTTGGGTCCGGAGGGCAATTTCATGGCGCGATTATGGCATCAGGGTTGTTGGCAGGCCAGCGTGCCACTGCGCCCGGGCACCGTGCCCGCGGTGATTGCGCACGAGGGCAAGGCGCTCAAATCAAGCGATGCGCATAACGCCGCCAGCGAAACCAGCTCGTGGCCCTGCGCGCGCCAGCTGGTAAGCAAGCGCTCCAGCACTGGCAGCAGCTTCATGCCCTCAAGCTCGGCGTGCGCCGTGAACACCTGCGAATCCTGGCCGCCCGCTCGCGTACGCTCGAGCAGGGCGCTGTGCGCGTTGTCGGCCGTCACGCCATCGAGTCCGATCAGTTCATCGAGCGTCGGCAGCGTGGTCGGCAATTGCGGCACGCGCCCGCGCTGTCCGGCCACAAGCGGCATGAAGGGGCCGCTGCCGCGCGTGTCGGAGGCGTAGGCGAAACCGAGCTGCTCCTCGAGGCTCAAGGCTGCCTGGTTGATCTGCCAGCCGGCGGCGCCGTGCACGCGCGGCGCGCTGCCGAACACGCGCTCGAATTGCTCGTTGGCGCGGCGCATCTGCGCCTCGACCCATGCGCCATCGCGCTTGTCCAGCAGATCCTGCCAGGCCACGTGATCGTAGCAATGCACACCAACTTCAAAGCCCGCATCGCGCGCCGCGCGCATCTGCTCGGCGCCGCGTCGCGCGATGTCCGGGCCCGGCAGCAAGGTGCCATACATCAGCGTGCGCAGTCCGTAGTGCTCAAGCACCGAAGTGCGCGAGACCTTG
>Ga0070666_10001790_pt1 | contig 13088 bp, 7 predicted proteins | sample KBSS23metaG_FD_64677 | JGI IMG/M metagenome (GOLD analysis project Ga0070666, IMG submission 64677) | Switchgrass rhizosphere microbial communities from Kellogg Biological Station, Michigan, USA - KBS S2-3 metaG | ecosystem: Host-associated > Plants > Roots > Rhizosphere > Soil ... | reverse complement strand
CTCAACGAAGGCGTGGAGAGCGCGCTGATGATCGCGCAACACCAGCTACGCGATCGCGTGAAGGTGGTCAAACATCTGCAGCCGCTGCCGAAAGTCAAATGCATGGCCTCGCAGATCAATCAGGTATTCCTGAACCTGATCACGAACGCGGCGCAGGCGATCGAGGGCGATGGCACCCTGACCATCGACAGCAAGGCCGATGCGAACAACGTGGAAATCAGCTTCAGCGACACCGGCTGCGGCATACCCGATGACGTGCTGCCGAAGATCTTCGATCCGTTCTTCACGACCAAGCCCGTCGGCGAGGGCACCGGCCTGGGTCTGTCGATCGTGCATAAGATCGTGAAGAGCCACGGCGGTTCGATCAAAGTGAGAACCACACCGAAGAAAGGCACGACATTTACGGTTATGCTCCCCATAAATGGGCAAACTGCGTCTGCCGCGCTGCCGGCGGCCGTGGCTGCCTGAGCAAATGGGGCAAGTGTGAGCCAGAACCTGCGCATCCTCATGATCGACGACGAGTCGCGCATATTGCGCGCGCTCAAGGCGTTGCTGCGCGAGCACACGACGTTCCAGACGACCAACCCGCTCGAAGCGGTGAAACTCGCCAAACAGCATGACGTCGATGTGGTGATCTGCGATCAGCGCATGCCGGAGAAGACCGGCATCGAAGTGCTGCGCGACATCAAGGATGCGCATCCGCGCGCGATGCGCGTGCTGCTCACCGGCTACTCCGACCTCAAGGCCGTGCTCGGCTCGGTGAACGACTCCGAGGTTTATCGCTTCCTGAGCAAGCCATGGAACAATGCGGAACTGCGCGCGCTGATCCAGGAGGCCGGGCAGATTTCGCGTGAAGCGCCGGTGATCGAGAAGGACGCATTGCCAGCGGTCGAGCACGACCGCGCACGCGCCCAGGTCGGTGTGCTCGTGATCGAAGACGACGTCACCGTGCAGCAACGCCTGCGCGAGATCCTGCAGCCGTACTACAAGGTCAACTTCGCCAACTCCGCCGAGCGCGCATTGATTCTGATGGAGCAGCACGAGACCGGCGTGGTGATCTCGGAAACCGAAGCCGGCCGCAGCGATCTGACCGCACTGCTCAAGGCGCTGAAAATCCATCATCCGCATATCGCCACGGTGGTCATTACCGAACGCGCGAACGCGGCCACGGCGATCGAACTGATCAACGAAGGCCAGGTCTACCGCATGCTGATCAAGCCGGTGCGCATGGGCACCTGCCGGCTGAGCGTGGATTCGGCGATCGGCCGCTACTGGCAGCTCAAGCAGAATCCGAGTGCCGCGCGCCGCTTCATGGCCGCGCCGCCGTCGATGGAGACCGCGAACTCGCCGCTGCGCCTGCCCGCGCAGATTCTCAACCGCATCCGCTCGCTGCCGGGACGCCTGATGGGCGTGGCGGCGCGCGTACAGGCACACTGAGGCGCAGCCCCTCCCTTCGGGCCCGCGGCGTTCGGCCTCACCCGAAGAACCAGTAGCAAATCCCTATCGACGCGATCACACCGGCCAGGTCGGCCAGCAACGCGCAAGCCACCGCGTGACGCGATCGTCGGATGCCGACGGCACCGAAGTACACCGCGAGTACATAAAACGTCGTCTCGGTACTGCCCTGCACCGTCGCCGCCACCAACGCCGGGAAGCTATCGACACCGTGCGTTTTCATCGTCTCGATCAGCAATGCGCGTGCGGCACTACCGGAAAACGGCTTGGTCAGCGCCGTCGGCAGGGCGTCGACGAAGCGCGTGTCCAGCTGTGCCGCCGCAGCCAGCCAGCGCACCCCGTCGAGCGCGAAATCGAGCGCTCCCGAGGCGCGCAGCACGCCGACAGCGCACAGCATGGCGACCAGATACGGCAGCAGATTCCTGGCAACGTCAAATCCCTGTTTGGCGCCGTCGATGAAGGCCTCGTATACCGGCACGCGCTTCCACGCACCGGCGAGCAGAAACGCGATCACGATGATGAACAGTGTCAGATTGCCGAGCAGGGAGGAGAAACCGGCAAGCTGTTCATGCGGCATGCTCGTCAGCAAAGTGATGAATGCGGCCAGCAGGATCGTGAAGCCGCCGAGCCAGGCCAGCACGACCGGTTTCCACAGTTGCAGTTTCTGCGCGATCGCTACACTGCACAGGCCGGCGAGCGTCGACGCGCTTGTCGCCAGCAGGATCGGCACGAACACCAGCGTCGGATCGTGCGCGCCCTGTTGCGCGCGATACATGAAGATCGACACTGGCAGCAGCGTCAGCGACGAGGCATTGAGCACCAGGAACAGAATCTGTGCGTTGCTCGCCGTATCCTCGCTGGGATTGAGCGTCTGCAGCTCGCGCATCGCACGCAGGCCGATCGGTGTCGCCGCATTGTCGAGACCGAGCACATTCGCGGCGAAGTTCAGCGTGATCAGCCCGAGCGCCGGATGCCCACGCGGAACTTCCGGCATCAGGTGCGCAAATAGCGGGCCGAGTGCTCGCGCAAGCAGCGCGATCAGGCCGGCTGCCTCGGCGATGCGCAGCAGTCCCAGCCACAGCGTCAGCGTGCCAAACAGCAACACCATCACTTCGACCGACAGCTTTGCCATCTCGAACAAACTGGCGACTATGCCTGCGAACACGTCGGCGTGACCGCCGACGAGCCATTGCGCGAGCGCGGACAATGCCGCAACGAGAAAGAAGCCGAGCCAGAGCCAGTTGAGCATGCCCGGCAAGCCTAACATGCGCGAGAATTTGCCTCGCGGGTTCCGCTGCGCACTAAACTGGGACGTGCCCGACAAACCTTTCTCCGCCGCCTGCGAACGCAACCGCGATCCGATCCTCGGAGTGCTGCGCGCGCACTTCGCCGGCCGCCAGCAGGTACTCGAGATCGGCAGCGGTAGCGGACAACATGCGGTGCATTTCGCCGCCGCCATGCCACTGCTGATCTGGCACACATCGGATCGCGCGGAAAATCTGCCAGGGATCCGGCAATGGCTGGCGGACGCCGCGTTGCCAAACACGCCGGAGCCGCTGGAATTCGACGTCGCGACCGGACTATGGCCGACGCAGACATTCGACGCGATCTTCAGTGCGAATACCCTGCACATCATGAGCTGGCGCGAAGTCGAAGCATTGTTCGCCGGACTCGATCGCGTCGCGACGGCGGATGCGAAGCTCGCCATCTACGGACCATTCAACTATGCGGGGCAATACACCAGCGCGAGCAACGCGGCGTTCGATCGTGAATTGAAAATGCGCGCGCCGCACATGGGGATTCGCGATTTCACCGAAGTCGATGCGCTGGCCCGGGCGGCCGGCTTCGCCGCGATTGATGATGTCGCGATGCCTGCGAACAACCGCATCCTTGTCTGGCAGCGCCGCGCCTAGCACGCCAGATCTTGTTTGGTGGAGCAGGCAGACAGCAACGGCTATCTGACATGGCAAAGGATGCGAGTGTTGGACTAAACTCGAATACTCTGCTGGCTCGGGCTGGGGCATGCGCACGAAGGCACCGCAACCGCGATCCGGTGGCCGCGGCAAGACCGCCGGCTGCGTGCGCCACACGCGCGAGGAATTGCAGACGCGCATCGCATCTTTGGAAGCCGACCTCGCACGGCTCGGCGCGACCAGCAAGGCAAGCGTGCCGATCGACAAGGATCGGCTGACCACGGTAAGAGTGCCGGCACAGTTCGAAGTGCCGTTCCTGCGTGCGCAGGAATACGTGGCACGCTATTTCGCCAACCGCATCGAACACCCGGACACTGCGACGATCTCGATCGCCGGCGAACGCTACGTGCTGCTGCGCGCCGCGTCACTGTCGGTGGAATTCGTCGAGCTGGTGATGAAGCTGTATCAGGACAAGGGCTCGGCCGAAGCACGTATCGTCGCCAACAACCTGCTGTTCGACCTCGCGCACGCGATTGGCAGGGCGGATGCGCGCAGCTTCCAGCAGAAAATGGCAGTCAGCGACCCCATCGACAACCTGTCGGCCGGGCCGATTCATTTCGCTTTTTCCGGTTGGGCGTTCGTGGATATATCGCTGGAGTCGCGGCCGTCGCCCGACGAGAATTATTTCCTGCTCTACGATCATCCGTTCTCGTTCGAATCGCATTCGTGGCTGGCGAAAAAAAAGCGCAGCGACACGCCGGTGTGCATCATGAATGCCGGCTATTCGTCCGGCTGGTGCGAGGAAAGCTTCGGTTTGTCGCTGGTCGCCGCGGAAGTGGAATGCCTCGCCGCGGGTGGCGAGCACTGCCGTTTCATCATGGCGCCGCCGTCACGCATCGAGCAGCATCTGGCGACTTACGCGCGGACGCATCGCGCACGCGCCGGCGCGACCCTGGGTGGCCACGCGAGCGTGGTGCCGGAATTCTTCCAGCGCAAGCGTCTTGAAGAGGAACTGCGCGAGGCCAACGAGAACCTGGAACAACGCGTGCAGGAACGCACGCGTGAACTCGAACAGGTCAATGAACAGTTGCGCCTGCTCGGTTCCGCGGTGGAAAACGCGGCCGAAGGTTTTGTGATCATGCGCCGTGCCGACGGCGCCGACCCGCTGGCGATCACATTCGTCAACCACGGCTTCTCGCGCATCACCGGTCACACTGCGGAGGAAATGCTGGGGCGCTCGTTGCGCCATCTGCGCCTGGCTGCGGGCGAAGAGTGTGTGTTCGATGCGCTCGCCGAAGGCGTGCGGCGCAACCAGCCGTTCCAGGCCGAAGTGAGCGCATTGCGTGCGGATGCGTCGGTGTACGCGCTGGAAATACACGCGATGCCGGTCTCGAACGACGGTGGCCAGCCGGGCCATTGGATTGCAATACTGCGCGATGTCAGCGACCGTCGCGCGCATCTGGATGCGCTCAAGCATCAGGCCTTGCATGACGCGCTGACCGGCTTGCCCAACCGCCTGTTGCTGCACGATCGCATCGAACAAAGCATCCTCAACATGCGACGCTACGGCACGCCGTTCGCATTGCTGTTCCTCGACCTGGACGGCTTCAAGGAGATCAACGACACCTTCGGCCACTACACGGGCGATCTGCTGCTGTCGAAAGTCGGCGCGCGCTTGCGCGCGCAATTGCACGCGACTGATACGATCGCACGCCTTGGCGGCGACGAGTTCGCCATTGTGCTTGACGGCCTGCCCGAACCCCGCGCCGCCAGCCAGATCGGCGACAAATTGCTCGCGGCACTGGAGCAAGCCTTCGAGATCGAAGAGCACAAGCTTGTCGTCGGCGTGAGCATCGGCATCGTGCACTGCCCGGAACATGGCAGCGATCCGACCACGCTGATGCGCCGCGCGGATATCGCGATGTACGCGGCGAAGACCGCGCACGCCGGCACGATGGTCTACGACTCCCAGCAGGACGCGCATTCGCCGGCGCGCATCAAGCTGATCGGCGAACTGCGCAACAGCATTGACGATACGCATCTCGCATTGCATTACCAGCCCGAAATCGACATGGCCAGCGGCAAGGTCGAGCGCGTCGAGGCGCTGCTGCGCTGGAATCATCCCGAACGCGGCCGCCTGCTGCCGGACGAATTCCTGCCGCTGGTCGCCTCGAGCGACGTAATCGACCGCATCGCGCGCTGGGTGCTGCAGACTGCGATCCGCGATTGTCGCGAATGGGAGGATTCCGGTCTGGATATCGGCGTGTCGGTGAACCTGTCGCCGCACAATCTGCGCGACAGCCAGCTGCCCGACTTCATCGCACAGACGCTCGCACAAGCCGGGCTCACGCCTACCCGGCTCACGATCGAGATCACCGAGAGCGGCATCCTCGAACAGGCCACACTCGCAACGGGCTCGTTCCAGCGTCTGCGCGCGATCGGCATTGGCCTGTCGATCGATGATTTCGGCACCGGCTATTCGTCGCTGATGCATCTCAAGCACTTGCCTTTCACGGAGCTCAAGATCGACCGTTCGTTCACCAGCGAAATGCTGGTCAATCAGCACGACGCCGCGATCGTGCGTTCGACGATCGATCTCGGCCACGAACTCGGCCGCCGCATCGTCGCCGAAGGCGTGGAGACGCGCGAAGTACTCGAACGGCTGCGCAAGTTCGGCTGCGACTTCGCGCAAGGCTATTTCATCAGTCCGCCGCTGGAAAAATCCGTGCTGCGCAAGTGGCTGCTCGATGCGCCGGGTTTTTTGCCTCCTCTGTAGGCCGGCAGACACGCTACTATATTGGCGGCACTTTACAGCCGCAGCGAAAATCACTCGGGAGACTTTCAGATGATCCGTATCGGCACTTGTGGTGTGTCCCTATTATTCGTGCTCGCTGCAACAGGGGCTGCGCTGAGTCCCAAATCTGCCACGGCGGACGCGCCGGGCATGACGCAAGTCGATCCGGCCTTGTACAAGGCCATGCGCTGGCGCGGCATCGGCCCGTATCGCGGCGGTCGCGCGCTCGCCGTGACCGGCGTGAGCGGCGAACCCGGCGTGTTCTATTTCGGCGCCGCGGCCGGCGGCGTGTGGAAGACGATCGATAGCGGTGCGACCTGGCGGCCGCTGTTCGATGAACAATCGATTTCCTCGATCGGCGCGATCGCGGTGGCGCCATCGAATCACGACGTCATCTACGTCGGCAGCGGCGAAGGCGCGCTGCGCGGCAATATCACCTACGGCAACGGCGTCTACAAATCCACCGACGCCGGCAAGAGCTGGACGCATGTGGGCCTCGCCGATACGCGCCAGATCGGCGCGCTGATCGTGGATCCGAAAGATCCCAACATCGTGCTCGTCGCCGCGCTTGGTCATGCCTTCGGCCCGAACGCCGAACGCGGGGTGTTCCGCAGCACCGATGGCGGCAAGACCTGGAACAAGACGCTGTACAAGGACGAAAACACCGGCGCGATCGACATCACGTTCGATCCGCATGACGCGAAGATCGTCTACGCCGCACTATGGCAGGTGCGGCGGCAGCCCTGGAATTTCGCCAGCGGCGGCCCCGGCAGCGGCCTGTATCGTTCCAGCGACGGCGGCGTGACCTGGACGCAGCTAAAAGGCAACGGTCTGCCGGAAGGCATTCTTGGCCGCATCGACGTCTCGGTTTCCGCGGCCGATGCGAAACGTGTGTACGCCATGATCGAAGCCGAACAAGGCGGCCTGTACCGCTCCGACGATGCCGGCGCGCACTGGTCGCGCATCAGTGACGACGGCCGCATCCGCCAGCGCGCCTGGTATTTCTCCAAAGTCTACGCGGATCCGAAAAACGTCGACACGCTATATGTGCTCAACACCGGCATGCTGCGCTCGGGCGATGGCGGCAAGACCTGGGCGCTGGTACCGGCGACGCACGGCGACCATCACGCCTTGTGGATCGATCCGGCCGATCCGAAACGCCTGATCAATGCGAACGACGGTGGCGCGAGCGTGTCGCTGGACAACGGCGAGACCTGGTCGACGCAGGACAACCAGCCGACCGCACAGTTCTATCACGTCGCTGTCGACAACCGTTTTCCGTACTGGGTGTATGGCGCGCAGCAGGACAACACGAACCTCGGCGTCGCCAGCGCCGGCGACGAGGGCGTGGTCGGCCCGCGTGACTGGTATCCGGCCGGCGGCGGCGAATGCGGCTTCGTGCTGCCCGATCCACGCGACGCGCTGATCGTCTACAGCAATTCGGAAAATTCGATCAGCCGCTACAGCAAGCACACCGAGCAGGTGCAGGACATCAGCGCCTGGCCGGTGGACAACTCCGGACATCCGGCCAGCGAGCTCGCGCACCGCTTCAACTGGACCGCGCCGTTGGCCTTGTCGCCGCACGATCCGGACACGCTGTATACCGCGTCCGAAGTCGTGTGGAAAACCACCGATCACGGCAACAGCTGGCAGATCATCAGCCCCGACCTCACGCGCAATGACAAAACCAAGCAGATCGCCTCGGGCGGCCCGCTGACCAAAGACATCACCAGCGTGGAGTACTACGACACGATCTTCGCGCTCGCCGAATCGCCAAAAGCGAAAGGCCTGCTCTGGGCTGGCAGCGATGATGGCGTCGTGCACGTCTCCGCCGACGCCGGCGCGCACTGGAACGACGTCACGCCGAAGGAACTGCCGCCGTGGAGCACGGTGAGCATGATCGAACCGTCGCCGCATCACGCCGAGGTGGCGTATCTGGCGATCGACCGGCACAAGCTCGACGACATCAAGCCGTATGCCTGGAAGACCCGCGACCAAGGCAAGACCTGGACGCGCATCACGGCCGGGCTGCCGGACGGTGCGGTGGTGCACGCGGTGCGCGAAGACCCGCTGCGCGCCGGTCTGCTGTATGCCGGGACCGAACGCGGCGTATTCGTCTCTTTCGACGACGGCGCGCACTGGCAATCGCTGCAGCTGAATCTGCCGCCGAGTCCGGTCCACGATCTCGTAGTCAAGGGCGACGATCTCGTCGTCGCGACGCACGGCCGTTCGTTCTGGGTGCTCGACGACGTAACGCCGCTGCGCCAGCTCGATGCCCACACGGCGACGCAGGACGTCGTGTTGTTCAAGCCGCAAAGTGCACTGCGCCTGAGCTATCCCGATGAGGTCAACACGCGGCGCCCGGTCGGCACGAATCCGCCGGCCGGCGCATTGATCGATTACGCGCTGAGAGCCGAACCGAAAGGCGAAATCACGCTCGACATCCTCGATGCGCAAGGCAAGCTGATGCGGCATCTGTCGAGCACGCAGACGACGAAGGAAAATCAGCCACCGGAATGGCCGGACCAGATCGTGCCGAACGACAAGATTCCCGCTGGCGCCGGCATGAACCGGCTGGTCTGGGATTTGCGCATGGCCGATCCGGAACAGATTCCCGGCGCGTTCTACGCCGGCTTGCCGCCGCGCGGGCCGCGCGTTGCGCCGGGCCAGTACACGGTAAAGCTGACCGTGGCCGGCAAGACCTACGAACAGCCATTGACGATGCAGGCCGATCCGCGTTCGGCGGGCAACATGGAAGCGATCCGCGCCAAGATCGATCTGCAACTCGCCGTCGTGCACGACATCGATCGCCTGCACCATGCCGTGAACGAAATCCGCAAGCTGCGCGCGGACCTGCAGAAGTCGTCCGCGCCCGATGCGAAGCAGCGGCTCGCCGCACTCGATCCGATCGAGCAGACGCTGATGCAGGTCAACATGAAAGGCTCGGAAGCGAACCTCGCCTTCCCCGGCATGTTGAACGAACAGCTCGCCACGTTCGCCGCGACGCAGGACGACGCCGACACCGCGCCGACGCAGCAGCATCGCGCGATGTTCAACGAGTTGCATGCGCAGCTCGAGGCGCAGCTGGCGAAATGGAATGCGCTGAGCGGCAGCGCGAAGTAGGTAATCAGCCGGCAGTGAGGCGCGCCGCGCGCCTCACTGCGCCGGCGTCGCTGCTGCGGAGACGAGTTCTTTCAGCAGCCAGGCATCGCGATCCTGCGCGATCTCCGGCTTGTTCATCGCGTGGTCGGCGTCGTAGAACTTGCGGTCCTTCGGCGCATTCGCCGCGCTGAACAGCACCCCGGTCGACGCGCGCGAGATGTAGGCGTCGTTCTTCGCGAACTGGAACAGCACGCTCGCGTTGTCGATGCGATGCACGAAATCGGACAACTCCAGCGGCGCGTTCGCGCGGATGTAGTCAATTTTCGATTTCGGCTGCGGCGCGAAGAACGCCCATTCGAGCAAGGAAGGCGCGACCGCGATGAACACGTACGTCTTCGCGCGACGGTCGAGTCCGGCCATCAGCGTGCCGTACATGCCGCCGAAATCGTGGCCGACATATCCCAGCCGTTTTGCGTCGACGTCGGGCTGTTGCGCGAGCATATCCATCGCGCGGCGCAGCGCGATGGTCTGGTTGATCGAGCCCTGCAGATCCTTGTCCGGGTCGCGTTTGGCATACCAGTCTGGATCGGACCACATGCCGTCGACGAGCAGCGAGACAGTGCCCTTTGCTGCCAATGCGACCGCTTCGTCGAGATATTGCGTGCGATTGCTCGTCGCCGGCTCGCCGAGCCAGTGCACCCAGAGAATTCCGGCGAACGGACCCTTGCCCGGCGGCACGACGAGATACGCTTTCACGCGTTGCTGCGTCGCCGGCACCGCGATGAAGCTTAGATCGCGCACCGTGACGCCGTCGCGCTGCACGCTGCCGTTGTCCTTGGTGCCAAGATCGGCTTTCGTGTCGTAGCCGAACAAGGCGGCCCGCGCGGCGAACGCGTCCGACGGCGTATCCGCGTGGACGCAAGCAGCGCTGGCAAGCCAGAGTGCGCAAGCAATCAGAATGTAGCAGCGATTCATGGCAAAACTCCCCGGTTGGCGAACAGACGCCGCAGCGGACCGCAGCGTCGCAGGATGGATTGCGCGCGGATGTGTCATCAGTCGTTGCAGCGATCCTGGCTGTGGCCGCCGAGATAGTACTGCGGCAGTTCCGCCGCCTCGCGGCGCATCAGCTCGACGATCGTGGCGCGCGCGCCAGCGCCCAGGCGCGCGCGCAACGCGGGCTCGGCGTGCAAGGCATCGATGCAAGCCAGCGCCTGCGCTTCGCTGTCGACCAGAAAGCCGTTTTCACCGTGCCGAATCAACTCGGCGGCCCCGCAATCCTCGGCGAAGACGACGAGCGGCAACTGCATGGCCATGGCTTCGAGAATGACGGTGCCGCAGGTTTCGAAGAAGCGCGGGTGCTTGCGATAGAGGAACACGTCCAGGTTCTGCAAGAACGTGCGCGCATCGGTCGCGCCGACGTCGAGTAATTGCAGCCGTGGCGGCCGATCGTCCTCGAACGCACCGGCCATGATGCTGCCACCCAGTATGCTCACATCATGTCCGCGCGCCAGCAGGGCGCGGAGCAATGCCGGATCATTGGGGTGGAATTTCAGCGGATAGGCGCGACCGTGGCGGCCGATGCGCAAGCGGTCGCTGCCGCGCTCAGCGTCGTCACGGCGGAAATGCCCGACATCGACGGCCGGATATTCGACGCGCCCGGGCAATCCGCATGCGGCGCGGAACAGCTTTGAGGGAAACGTCAGGTCCACTGCCGGCCACGCCGGGTTGCCTTCGATCTGCTCGAGCCGCCCGCCGAGACTGCCATACTGCTCGCTCAGGTTGTGGCAGATCACGACCCGCTCGAACGCATTCGCCTGCAGCCAGCCGCCGCAATCGAAATAGGTGCCGATGAGCACGAGCGTGCCGTGTGCCGGTGTCGCCGCTTCGTCGATCACGCGGATCGGCGCCTGCGCCATGTACTCGGGCAGCACCGGCGTGACCGACCATAGGCTGACGCGGGCATGCGGGCACAAGCACCGATACAGGTTCAAGGCCCGGCGCTCCGTACCGCCGACCGTGTCCAGTTTGCAGACGATGTGGATCTGCGCTGCGGCCGTAGCATGATGCCGAGCGCGCGCATTGATGCGTTTGAGCTGGGCCGTCAACTGCGGCGCGGCGGTTTGCCAGCGCGCCGACCGCGACAGCAAGTCGCGGCACTCGCTGAAGACTTGCGTCGCGCGCGGATTCTCCGGCGCCAGCTCGCACGCACGCTGCAGCAACGCGTGTGCCTGCTGCAGCAGATGCAGGTCAAGCAGCATTTCGCCGACGACGAGCGCAACCTCGGCGTCGGCAATATCGAACCGCAGCAGCTCCGCGAGCACAGACTCGGCCTGGGTTGCCTCACCCGCATGCATCAGCGCGACGGCGCGTTCGACCAAGCCGTACTGCACACTCCGCGCCGGCAGCTGGAGTTCGGAATGTGCTCGCGTCAATGCGCCGCAACAGCGCTTGTAGCGCTTGCCGCTGCCACAGGGGCAGGCGCCACTGCGCGGCGGAACGCTGTGCAGCTGCGTGAATGTCGCCGGCAGCGTCGACGTGGATTCGCTTGTCCTCCGCTGCACGCGAAATGCTTCGCTAGACTCTAAGCCGCATTCTTGGCGGCTTGCGGATTCCGCCACGCGCCCAGCAACTGCTCGCGTCGCGGTTGCACCTTCGCCAGATGCTCGTCCTTGATGTGACCGTAACCGCGGATCTGCTCGGGCACTGAGGCGATCTCGATCGCGAGTGCGATATTGCCGCGATCGAGTTTCGCGAGCAGTTCATCGACGATCGCGAAGTATTCGTCGATCGATGCGCGTTCATGCTTGCGCTCGGCGCTGTAGCCGAAGATGTCGAACGCCGTACCGCGCAGGCCACGCAGTCTGGCCAGCATTTTGAATGCAGTGAACACCCACGGACCGTACTCGCTCTTGCGCAGCTTGCCTTCCGCGTCGCGGCGCGCGAGCAGCGGCGGCGCCAGATGAAAGTGAATCTTGAAATCGCCATCGAACGTGTCGCGCACGCGGCGTTCGAAATCGCCGCTCGTGTACAGGCGCGCGACTTCGTATTCGTCCTTGTAGGCCATCAGCTTGAACGCATAGCGTGCCACGGCTTCGCCCAGCGCGGTCGAACCCGGCACCTTTGCCTGTTCCGTGCTGCGCACCTTGTCGACGAGCGATTTATACTTTTGCGCATACCCCGCGTTCTGGTAGTCGGTCAGGAACGCGATGCGGCGCGCAATGCGCTGGTCCAGCGTCGTGCTCAGGCGCGCATCGTCCAACGGCATTGCGATGTCCGCATCAGCAGGCTTCGTCCCGCCGGCGGCTTCGCGCACTTTGGTGATGTCGTGCGCCGCCAGGCGCCCCCAATTGAATGCGGACTTGTTCATTTCCACTGCCGCGGCGTTGAGTTCGACAGCGCGCATCAACGCGGCTAGCGACAGCGGCACCCAGCCTTTCTGCCAGGCGTAGCCGAGCATGAACAGGTTGCTCGCGATCGAATCGCCGAGCAGCTTGGTGGCAAGATCGGTCGCATCGACGACCTCGGGAGCTTCGCCGTTCAGCGCCGTTCTCACCGCTTCGACGATCTGCTGCGCCGGGAACTGCAGATCCGGTCGCGTGGTGAACGTGCCCGGCATGGCTTCGTAGCTGTTCAGCACGACATGCGAACGGTCGGCGCGGATCTTCGACAACGACCAGTAATCGTTGACGACGACCATGTCGCAGCCGAGCACGAGGTCCGCCTCACCAGCGGCGATGCGCACGGCGTGGATCTGGTCCGGCGCTTTGGCGATGCGCAGATGGCAGGTTACCGCGCCGCCCTTCTGCGCAAGGCCGGTCTGATCG
>Ga0070666_10001788_pt1 | contig 13096 bp, 10 predicted proteins | sample KBSS23metaG_FD_64677 | JGI IMG/M metagenome (GOLD analysis project Ga0070666, IMG submission 64677) | Switchgrass rhizosphere microbial communities from Kellogg Biological Station, Michigan, USA - KBS S2-3 metaG | ecosystem: Host-associated > Plants > Roots > Rhizosphere > Soil ... | reverse complement strand
GCGGATGAACGGACGCACGTCGATAGCCGCCTGCTGTGCCTTGCGCATCTTCGACGCCGCCACCATCTGCATGGCTTTGGTGATCTGCGCTGTACTCCGGATCGACTTGATGCGTCGCCGGATCTCGCGAGTGCTGGCCATGGGTCAGCTCCAGAGCGGCTTGAACGCGGCGGCCGCCGCCTTCAGCGCGTTCACGAGGTCGTCGCTCAGCGCCTTTTCACGCCCGATCTGCTCGAGCAGGCTGGCCTTGGACGTCGTCAGATATTCGGTCAGTCTGGTCTGAAAGTCCTTGATGCGTTCGACTGGCACGCCATCCATGTGGCCGTTCTGCACCATCCAGAGCATGGCGACCTGCGTCTCGACCGGGATGGGGTTGTATTGCGGCTGGTTGAACAGCTCGATGATCCGTTTGCCGCGGTCGATCTTGGCCTGCGTCGCCGCGTCCAGGTCTGAACCGAACTGCGCGAACGCCGCCAGCTCGCGGAACTGCGCCAGATCGCCCTTGAGCCGTCCAGCCACTTGCTTCACGGCTTTGACCTGCGCGGCCGATCCGACTCGCGACACCGACAGGCCCACCGAGATGGCGGGCCGGATGCCCTGATAGAACAGGTCGGTTTCGAGATAGATCTGGCCGTCGGTGATGGAGATGACGTTGGTCGGGATGTACGCCGACACGTCGCCCGCCTGCGTCTCGATGATCGGGAGGGCGGTCAGCGACCCGTTGCCATACTGCTCGCCGACTCGTGCGGCTCGTTCGAGAAGCCGGCTATGCAGGTAGAACACATCGCCCGGGTAGGCTTCGCGGCCTGACGGTCGCTTGAGCACGAGCGACACCTGCCGATAGGCCACCGCGTGTTTCGAGAGATCGTCATAGACGATGAGCGCGTCCATGCCGTTGTCCATGAACCACTCGCCCATGGCCGCTCCAGCAAACGGCGCGAGGTACTGATTGGTCGCGGAATCGGCGGCCGGAGACGCGACAATGATCGTGTACGGCATGGCGCCCGCCTCTTCGAGGACGGCGATGAGGCGGGCGATGGTTGACTGCTTCTGGCCGATCGCGACGTAGATGCTGTAGAGGGGCCGATACTCCTTGTCGCCGGCGGCTTCGGCCTCCCGGTTCAGGCGTGCCTGACTGATGATGGTGTCGACGCAGATCGTCGTCTTGCCGGTGGAGCGGTCGCCGATGATCAGCTCGCGCTGACCGCGCCCGATCGGAATCATCGCGTCGATCGCCATGATGCCGGTCTGCACCGGCTGGCTGACCGGCTTGCGTCGCATGATGCCGGGCGCGATCTTCTCAACGGGATAGGCCACGTCGCTCGCGATCGGTCCCTTGCCGTCGATCGGTTCGCCGAGCGTGTTGACGACGCGACCGAGCAGACCCTTGCCGACCGGGACCTGCAGCAGTTTGCCCGTGGCACGAACCTCGTCGCCCTCCTCGAGGCTCGTGTACTCGCCGAGGACGATGACGCCGACTTCCGTCTCCTGGAGGCTGAGCGCCAGGCCGGTGATGCCGTTGCCGAAGTCGAGCATCTCGTTCAGCATGACGTCGCTCAGGCCTTCGACGCGGGCCACGCCGTCACCGATCTCGCGAATAATCCCGATGTTCTGCTTGACCGCTGTGGCTTTCGCGCCCGCGATCTGTGCCTCGATGTCCTGGATCAGATTGGCCATAGTTTGGTCCTCAGAACCGCTCTTCGAGCTCAGTCAGTCGGCCCTTGACGCTGCCGTCGTAGACATCGCTGCCCACCGTGATTCGCACACCACCGAGCAGCGTCGGGTTGCGGTCGTATGACATCAGCAGGCCGCGGCCGTACATGCGCGTCAGCTCTGATTCGATCTGCGCCTGCACCTCGCCGGACAGTGGGGAGGCGCTTTCGACCTTCGCGCTGTGAGCCTCCCGTCTCAGTCTCACGAGACGCTGAAACAGCGAGAGGACCTTGAGACCGCCTGGTCTCCCGGCCGCGATGACCTTCTCAACGACCTGACGGACGCGTGTGTCATCGAGTGAGCCGCCGACCACGCAGAGCCGGAAGAGCCGTTTGGCTTCACGCTGTGCCTGCCTCTTGGTCTTCATCGGGTGTCCCTGCTAGTGCACCGCAAGGTGCCTGGCCGTCTCCTCGGCCAGACGCCGTTCATCTTCGGGAGTCAGTACCTTGCCGACGACAGCCGTCGTCGTCTGAACGACCAGGCGCCCAACTTCGCGCCGCAGTTCGGCAAGCATGCGCGCGTGTTCCTGCTCCGCGGCATCGCGCGCCTTCGCCAGGATCTGTTCGGCGGTGACAATCGTGCGCTGGGCTTCCTGATCCTGGAGTCGCTTGGCAATGTCTCGTGCTTCCGCGATGAGCCGTTGCGACTGCGCTTGTGCATCCGCCATCACGCTCTGGCGCTGCGACTCGATGTTGGCGAGGGCGGCGTTGATCTTCTCGGTGTTGGCCAGGCCGGTCGCGATCTGCTGCCGTCGCGCCTCCAGCATGCGCAGCACCGGTTTGTACGCGAGCCAATACAGTGCGGCGCAGACGATGGCGAAGCTCACGAACTGCGCCGCCAAATGGGGCCAGTCGACGCCGAAGGTCGCGGCGATCCTTTCGACCGGCCCGCCACCGGCCTCCTGTTGCAGCATCAAAGCAAGCACGCGTCCCTCCCCCTCACTGCACGAGGAACAGGGCGTAGAACACGATGGCTTCCGCGAAAGCAATGGCCAGAATCGATTGCACGAGGATCGGTGTGGCTGCGCCTGGATTTCGTCCAACTGCCTCGGACGCTTTCATTCCGATGAGCCCCACGGCCAGGGCGGCGCCCAGAACCGCAAGCGCGACGTGAAAGTTGCCGGTCAACATGTTCTCTGTTCCTTCCTCAATGGTGCGCGGTGGTGGACCCTTCCTCGTGATGCTGGCAAATCAACAACGTGAACACAGCCGTCAACAACATGAACACCAGCGCCTGAACCAACCCGACGAGCAATTCCAGAAAGTAGAAGGGGACTTGGACCAACCACGCGATGTACGGCACGTGTGCCATGGTCTCGAGCATCGTTTCGCCGGCGAAGATGTTCCCGTAAAGCCGAAAGCTCAGAGACACGGGCCGGAAGAGAATCGAGATGACCTCGAGCATGCCGGCAGCGAAGAACACGACGATCATCAGCGCCTTCAGGGCCCCCGTCGTCGATCCCTTGGGTGCGAACAGTTCCTTCAGGAACCCGACCGGGCCGAGGGCGCCAAAGCCCCAGTAAATCCAGCAGACAAAGAAGGTGAGGGCCATCGCCAGCGTCAGGTTGACGTCGGCATTGGCGCCGCGAAACAACGGCTCCTCGAGGTGAAAGCCTTCGGCCGTGTGATGGCCCCATCCGATCGAGCCGACGCCCGGGACGAGGCCGATCCAGTTGGACGCCAGGATGAAGATGAACACCGTGCCGAAGAACCAGAAGGTCTTCTTTGCCAGCGGCGTGCCCAGCAGACCTTCGAGAAACCCGTACAGACCCTCGACGAGCCACTCGAGAAAGTTCTGAGCGCCGTCCGGCACCTGTTTCATGTTTCGTGTGGCCGCGTGCGCGTACACGATCAGCGCGATGGCCACGATCCAGGTCACCACCATGGAGTTCGTGATCGGAAGACCGAACGGCCGCGCGATTTCCACCGCGCTTTGCGGCAACGCAGACATGCTGTCACCCCTCCACAGCACGGACCGTACCGCGTCACGAGAGCTGGTATCGATGCACGGTCTTCGAAAAGCCGCGTCAGTGGTCCGGTGGTGAGGTGAGCGGAAATGCACACCGTGCGCGCCGGTAAGCATCCTCGGCCGCGATGTGCCCCCACCCGGCAAGGCGACCGTGCGACTCGGACAGACACCAGACGAGCACCGATTCACCGGAAAGGCGAGTACGAAGAGAAGGCGCCGCGGCTCCTTCGCGACAGGGCCCGGAGGTTGCTGTAGACATCGGGCATACGGGGAGGGCGACGTGAGACGGGCAACGGGCGTGTCGATCGCAGCGGGGATTGTTCTGGCGTTCGGGACCACGCCTGCGCGCGCAGAGGAACCGCACGTGACCGGCGTGTATCTGTCGAATCGGCTGAACGCTGACGGCAGCCAGTATCAGGGTCTCGTGTACGTGGTGCGGGACCACGACACCTTCCTCGTCAGCTGGATGGATTTGCAGTCGAAGAACGATCAGCTCATGGTCGTGCAGGCCGCGGCGGGCGTTGGACTGGTCGAAGGCCGCGTGTTCGCCGTCAGCCAGTACTCGCTGCACGCGATTGGCCTCATGGTCTACCGGATCGAAGATGATGGACGGCGATTGATTGGCCGCTGGGCGACCGCCGAAAGCGACGGCGCAGCGTATTCAGAAACGCTCACCAGATTGCCGGAGCACGCCTTGGAGCCGGTGCTGCCGGGACGTCAGCAGGACGAGGAGCCTGTCGATCCAGCCAGGCACGCCACCCGCCGCCGCGTCCTGACCTCGAGGTCACACTCGAGCGCGGCTGATGTTCCGTGCGACGGCGCGGCGAGATCGTCAGTATGTGGCGGTGAGCTCGGCACCCTCACGTCGAGGCATCCATGAACATCGCCTCCGTGGTGGCTGGCCTCTTGAGCGGATCTCCGATCCTGACGCTCTTCGTCGTCATTGGGCTGGGCTTCCTGCTGGGAGAGGTCAGTTTCTTCGGGTTTCGAATCGGCGTGGCGGGCGTACTCTTCGTCGGCCTGGCCGTCGGCTCGTTGAGCCCGCTCATCACGGTGCCCGAGGTCGTCCCGACTCTCGGTCTCGTCCTCTTCGTGTACGCGATGGGCGTGAGCACAGGACGAGCTTTCTTTGATGCCTTCCGGCGGGACGGCTATCGGGCCAATGCCGTTGCAGCCGGGGTTCTGATAACGGGTGCGATCGTCGCGTTCGGGCTCGGTCGCCTGCTTGGCGTGCCTGCGCCCGTGCTCTCGGGGCTGTACTGCGGCGCGCTCACCAATACACCCGCGCTGGCGGCCGCGCAGGAACGGGTGAGCGAGGGGGCAGTGGATGCCGGCCTCTCGCCAGAGGAAGTGAAGGCGCTCGCCGGCCTGCCGGTGCTGGGGTACGGCGTTGCCTATCCCGTGGGCGTCCTGGGTCCCTTGCTCTGCTTTCAGTTGGTACGACGCCTGTGGCGTGCCACGCCAGAACCGGCGCGTACCACGTCGGAGCCGGGCGTGTGCGAGTTCGTCGTCAGGAACCCGGGCGTGATGGGTCACACCATCGGCGAGGTTACGGAACTGAACCCGGATGCGGCATTCGTCATCAGTCGCATTCGAAAGCGAGGGCGTGTCGACATCGCGAGAGCGGAAACCGTGCTTGCCGAGGGAGACGTGGTTGCAGTCGTCGGTGACGAGCAGGCGCTCCGGCGCGCCGCTGCCATTTTCGGCACCGCCAGCACCAGCCACATCGCGATGGACCGCTCAGAGCTTGACTACCGCCGCGTGTTCGTGTCGAGCCGGGAGGTCGCGGGGAAACGGATTCGGGACCTCGAGCTTGCCGATCGGGTGTCCGCCGTCATCACCCGGTTGCGACGCGGCGACGTGGACATCGTGCCCGATCCCGAAACACGGCTCGAGTACGGCGACCGCGTACGCGTGTTAACGCGGCGCGCGAACTTCGCCTCAGTCGCCCAGTTCTTCGGCGACTCGGTCCGCGGTGCGGCCGAGATGCACGTAGGGTCGATGGCGATTGGCATGGTGCTCGGTGTCATCGTCGGCATGCTGCCGATTCCGCTCGGAACGGGCGGGACGATGCATCTCGGCATCGCCGGCGGCACGCTGATTGTCGCCCTGGTCCTCGGCCGCCTGGAGCGGACCGGCGGGATCAGCTGGGTCATGCCGGTACCCGCGAACCTCACCATGCGGCAGATCGGCCTCCTGCTCTTCCTGGCGGGAGTCGGCACACGGGCCGGCTATTCCTTCGTGGACACGTTGCGCCATAACGGGCCGCAACTGCTGCTAGCCGGCGCCACGGTGACCTTCGTCGTTACGCTCGCGACGCTCGTCATCGGGCGGTATTTCCTCGGCATGCGTTTCGATGCCCTACTGGGGCTCGCGTCTGGCGTACAGACACAGCCGGCGTGTCTGGCGTATGCCGACGCACTCGCCCGCTCCGACGTGCCGAGCGTCGCCTACGCTGCGGTCTTTCCCACCGCGATGATGGTGAAGATCCTCGTCGCCCAGCTGCTGCTGACGTGAGAGATGAACGTCCCTCCCTTTCCTGCCGACTACCGCTCGTCCGGCGTGCTGTTGCACGTCACATCGTTGCCGTCGCCGTACGGGATCGGGGATTTCGGGCCTACGGCGGTCGCGTGGATCGACCGTCTTCACGACGCCGCCCAGAGCTGGTGGCAACTGCTGCCCCTGGGACCTCTCGGCTACGGGGACTCCCCGTATCAGTCTCTGTCCGCGTTTGCGGGAAACGTGCTGCTCATCAGCCCCGAGTGGTTGATTGAGGACGGACTGGTCCAGGCGAGTGACTGTTCGGGCCCCTCGTTCTGCGCCACCTGCGTCGATTTCGAAGCCGTCAGGGAATTCAAGTCCCGCCTCCTCGATATCGCATGGAAGAACTTCCGTGCCGGCCGACGATCCGATCTGCGCCTCGCTTTCGAGCAGTTCGGTCAAGATCACGCGCGGTGGCTGGATGACTATGCGCTGTTTCGCGCGCTGCGCGCCAAGTATGAGGGGGCAGGGTACCTTCGTTGGCCGGAGCCGCTCGTGCGACGCGTGCCCGAGGCGCTCGACCGCGCGCGCCGCGACCTGGCAGTCGAGGTCGAGCGGGTCCGGTTCGCGCAATACCTGTGGTTCCGTCAGGCGAAGCGCCTGCACGCGTACGCGCGTGCCCAAGGCGTGGCCCTGCTCGGCGACCTCCCATTCTTCGTCTCCCCTGAATCGAGTGACGTGTGGTCGCACCCTGAGCTGTTCCTGCTCGACGAGCAGCATCGGCCGCGAGTCGTCGCTGGCGTGCCGCCCGACTACTTCAGCGCACGGGGGCAGCTGTGGGGCAATCCCACCTACGATTGGGACGCGCTTCAGGCGAGCGGCTATCAGTGGTGGATCGACCGGGCGCGCGCCCTACTGGCTTACGTGGACACGATTCGACTCGATCATTTCCGCGGATTCGCGGCAGCATGGCACATACCGGCCTCAGCGGCGACGGCCGAATCAGGTCGCTGGGTGCCAGGCCCCGGCGCCAGTTTGTTTGGAGCCGTGTACAAGGCCCTCGATGGGCTGCCATTCGTGGCCGAGGATCTGGGTGTCATCACGCCGGATGTGAGCGTCCTCCGTGACGCATTTCGCCTTCCCCGTACACGCGTCCTGCAGTTTGCGTTCGACGAGGATCCTGACAACCCTCATCTGCCCGGTAACTACGTCCACAACACCGTCGTCTACACCGGCACGCATGACAATTCGACGACGCGGGGATGGTATGAGGAGATGCCGGAGGCCGGGCGGCGTCGTCTGTGGCGCGCGGCGCGGCGTGCGGAAGGGGCCGACGCGAATGCTGCGGCGGCCCTGCTCGAACTTGCGTGGTCGTCGGTCGCTGCCCTGGCCGTGGCGCCGGTGCAGGATGTGCTCAACCTGGGGAACGACGCGCGGATGAACCAGCCGGGCACGGCGCACGGCAACTGGCGCTGGCGAGCGCCGGCGGATCTGCTGTCCGCGACAGCACTAGACTCCCTGCGCGCGCTGACACAGGGCTCGTGCCGATCCGCTGCGGTACGACCGGTCTCCGCTCGCCGAGCCCCGAGCGAGCAACCGGCCGCGGCCGATCGCTCCACGTGATCGATCCGCCAGAAGACCCACCACGGGAGCGGACACCACGATCGGCGACGACTTTCAATAGGTCATAGGTTGATGATCTCCATCCGGTGAGCAGAACCCGCGGCCCTTGCGCGAGACAGCACCGGTCGTCTGCGGCCGCGTGGTGACACACGCGGGGCGCCTGGTAGATGATTCGAGGCATGGCGCAGGCGATTCGCGTCGGTCTGATCGGCTATGGCCTCGCCGGCATGGCGTTTCACGCGCCGCTCATCGACACCACGCCGGGGCTCGACCTGGACGCGATCGTCACAGGTAATCCGGAACGGCAGGCAGCGGCGGCCAGGAATCACCCTCACGCACGGATCCTGTCCAAGGCCGACCATCTGTTCGCGGGCGATCGGCGGGTGGACGTCGTCGTGATCGCGTCGCCCAATCATACGCACGTTCCGCTGGTGTCTGCCGCGATTGCCGCGGGTCTCGCGACGGTTGTCGACAAGCCGTTTGCACCAACGGCGGGCGAGGCGCGACCCTTGATCGAGGCGGCCGGCAAACGCGGCGTGCTGCTCACGGTCTTTCACAACCGCCGCTGGGACGGCGACTTTCTCACGGTTCGACGGCTCCTCGCCGAGAAGGCGCTTGGCGACGTCTACCGCTTCGAGTCGCGGTTCGAACGTTGGCGACCGGAGCCACGGCGCACGTGGCGCGAGGACGCCGCGCCCGCCGCGGCGGGCGGGCTGCTCTACGATCTCGGCAGCCACTTGATCGATCAAGCGTTCGTGCTCTTCGGTCCTGCCACGAGCGTTTATGCGGAACTTGATCAGCGTCGGGTCGGGGTGGTCGTGGACGACGACTCGTTCGTGGCACTGACTCACGCATCGGGCGTCCGTTCGCATCTGTGGGTGAGCAGCGTCGCGGCGCAGTCCGCGCCGAGAATGCGCGTGCTCGGGAGCGCCGGCGCCTATACCAAATACGGTCTCGACGTGCAGGAAGCGGCGCTTCGCTCCGGCGCCCGTCCGGGGCTTGGTTGGGGCGAGGAACTTCCGGAACATTGGGGGCGGCTCGGCACCGACGACGACGCGCGGCCGGTGGCGACTGAGTCCGGAAACTATCCTGCGTTCTACCACCTGCTCGAGCGAGCGCTGCGCGAGGGCGCCGCACCACCGGTGCCGCCCGAGGATGCCGTCCGTTCGCTCGAGGTGATCGAGGCGGCGCAGAAATCGTCCTCAGAACGCGCCACGATCGCGCTTAAGGTATGAGGAAGTGGAGTCAGACCAGCCCCACGGCGGCTCGTTGTCCCGTTGCGCATCAAGACGCTAAGCCGTACTAGGGATTCCTGGACGTTCACAGAACGCGCGTTCTAAGCCCTCCCTCACGACAGCGCGGATAGGGCCGTCGTTTGGTCCGTCGGCAGGCCACGGTGTCGCAGGATTCGCTGCACCATGACCGCCTGCTTGATCAGGGCGACGAGGCGCCCTCTTTCTGCAATCCACGGGAACGCCGCGGATCTGACTACCTCCCCGATCACCGGATGCGCGCGGATGAGCAAGGTGATTGGTTCCGCGCATCCCGCGTGCGTAGTTTGGAATGTGGGCGGCACGTCTGTCCGATTGCCAAGACTCCTCAGGCCCCCAGAATCATGCGCAAACCGACTGCACTCTCGCATGACGAACCAGGCACGCGCCGTCCCGGAATGCTGATGTCGCTCGTGGCACCGAACCTGCTCAATCTTGGTTCAGCGTAATCGCGGCGGTGTGGATCGATACCGATGGTCGGCGTATCGGCACGCACGCGTTCACGACGCCCCGAGCTACGAGAGTGGAGACGATGGAGACGATGGGAGATCGATCGCGAATCAGCGTGCACGTGCTCTCGGCGATGCTGTTCTTCTCGGCGACCGTGCGCCCAGTGTTCGCGCAGTCGGCGCTCACTGCGGCCGGCCCCCCAGACGCCGCCATTGTCTCCGCGCAGCAGGAACCCGGAGCGGCCGTGCCCGGCGAGCTGGGATTCCGATTTCAGGGATACCTGCGGTCCGGCTTCGGGGTCGATAGCGACGGAAAGGGACAGCAGCCCTTCCAGGCTCCACTCGCCGGCGCCAAGTATCGTCTGGGCAATGAGGCGGAGACCTATCTCGAGACCACGTTCCTCTACGGCGCGAACTCGGAGGGCGAGAATCCCGGCTACTTCGACGTGCGCGTGAGGCTTGCGTATGTGACGCCGACATCGCAAACCAGCACCTTCGACACGACGTTTTCGCTCCGCGAAGCGTACGCGGTGGCGCGGCGGGTTTGGGAGTCCCAGCCGGCGGCCACCTTCTGGGCGGGTGCTCGCTTCTACGACCGGCAGGACGTGCACATGAACGACTTCTACTATCGCGATCCCAGCGGATTTGGTGGCGGCGTCGAGGACGTGGCGCTCGGCGAACGCGCCAAGCTCGCCGTCGCCTGGATCGGCGGAACGCAGGACGAGCTCGACTCGAGCGGCGTGCCGGTCTCCGATCGGTTCCGATTCAACAAGAACACGGTCGACGTCAAGCTGTACGGCTTCGGGCTCGGCCGCGCCCGCGCGTCCGTCGCAGTCGATCTCTCGCGCTTCGCCGGGGACGAAGACATGAGCGGCGCGCTGCCGATCACCATCGGCGACAGCTTCGGAGCGTCCACGACGGGCATTCTGGAACTGCCGTTCACCAAAGGCCGCAACAAGCTCGCGCTGCAGTACGGGAAGGGCGCGGCATACGACTTCCGATCCGTGGTGCAGAAGCCGGTGGGCCGGACGTTCCAACCCGGTGAGCACGTCAACGTCGATGATCTCTGGCAGTTCCGCGTCGTGAACGACCTTCTGATCGAACAGCGCGGGCCATGGTCACTTCAGGGCGTTGTGGTCTACCAGGAGCTGGACAACGGCGCGGCCTCGAATAGCCGAATCCGCTGGGTGTCTGTTGGCGCGCGGCCGGTGCGGCAGCTCGGACGATTCTTCTCGATGGCGGTCGAAGCCGGCTGGGACCACACCGAGCAGGGCGACCTTCCTGGCGGGTCGTTGTTCAAGCTCACCGTCGCGCCCCAGATTACGCCCCAGTTCAAGTTTCTCAGTCGCCCGTCCCTTCGTGCCTTTGCCACCTGGGCGCACTGGTCGGACGCGTTTCGTGGCCAGATCGCGGCCGCGACCGACCCGGACGCCGTGCGCGGTATCGCGGTCGGCGTGCAGATGGAAGCCTGGTGGCAGTAGTCGCGATTAACCCTACACGCGGATGGCCGAGATGATGTCCCAACTCAAGATTCTGTCGCCGTTGTCGGGCCAGACCTGGCCGCTCGAGCGCGTACCCGATCCCGTCTTCGCACAGAAGCTGGTCGGGGATGGCGTGTCGATCGATCCGACCGATGCCGTGCTCCTCGCCGGCTGCGACGGCGAAGTCGTTTCGCTGCCTGCGACCGGCCACGCGGTGACACTGCGCACGCGCGAGGGCATCGAAGTGTTGATGCACGTCGGCATCGACACGGTGACGATGAAGGGGGCAGGATTTCACCCACGCGTCAAGCCCGGCGACACCGTGCACGCCGGCGATCCGCTGATCGCCTTCGACCTCGACTTCCTCGCGACCCACACCAAGAGCCTGCTCACGCAGGTCGTCATCGCCAACAGCGACCGGGTGGTGTCGTGCGAACGCGCGGGCGGATGCGTGTCGGCCGGCAAGGACATACTGCTCACGGTCACGCTGAAGAGCGACGGCGCGGCGCCACCGGCAGCCGAGACCGTGGCTGTCATCTCCGAGGCCATCGTGATCCCGAACGCGTCCGGACTCCACGCCCGGCCCGCGGCCGTGCTGGCGAACCTTGCGAAGAGCTTCGCCTCGACAATCACGCTGCAGATGGGTGACCGGCAGGTGAATGCGCGCAGCATCACGGCCATCATGGCGCTGGACGTGCCGCGAGGGGCGAAGGTGCAGGTGGTGGCCCGAGGTGTCGACGCGAGAGCCGCCGTCGAGAAGCTCGCGCGGGTGCTGGCAGACGGCTGCGGCGACGAGGGCTGTGTGCCGGCCCCCGCCCCGGCCACGACCACGACATCACCGCTGTCCGCTCCGCCGCCGCGGCGGCAGCCGACGGATCCGAATCTGCTGATCGGTGTTGCCGCCTCTCCTGGGTTGGCGGTCGGCGAGGTCTTTCAAGTCCGCCGCATGGAGATCGATGTGGCGGAGCCGGGCGAGGGGGTCGATGCGGAGCGCCGTCGCTTGGCTGCGGCGCTCGCCGCGGCTCACGGGCAGCTCGCCGCCCTGCGCACACAGCTGCATGCCAAGGCGGATCCGGCCAAGGCGGCGATCTTCGCAGCCCACGAGGAGCTGATCTCGGATCCCGATCTTCTCGAGATCGCGGAGTCGGCAATCGCCAAGGGAAAGAGCGCCGGGTTTGCCTGGAAGAAGGCCGCCGCCACCCACGCCGATCGCCTGGCCGCGTTGCGCAACGAACTGCTCGCCCAGCGCGCGAACGACCTCCGCGACGTTGGGCAGCGCGTGCTTTCTCTGCTCACCGGCGTAGACGTTCGCCCGCCCGCGTATCCGCCGAACTCCGTGCTCGTCGCGGAAGAACTCACGCCGTCGGATACCGCGGCGCTCGATCGCTCGCGCGTGTCAGGGATCTGCACGACCCGCGGCGGCGCCACGTCGCACGTCGCGATCCTCGCGCGCTCGCTCGAAATTCCGGCGCTGGCGGGCGTCGACCCGGCCGTGCTTGACGTTCCGGGCGGCACTGTCGTCATCCTCGACGCCAACGACGGGACGCTGAGGCTGCATGCCTCGTCCGAAGCCGTCGCGGTCATCCGCCGCGCGCAGGAGCGTTCGGAACTCCGCCGGCGGGAGAACACCGCCCGTGCGCTCGAACCAGCGATCACCCTTGATGGGAGGCGCATAGAGGTTCTCGCAAACATCGGCGGACTCGAGGACGCCACCCGGATCGCCGGGCTCGGCGGTGAAGGGGTGGGGCTGCTGCGCTCGGAGTTCCTCTTCATGGGACGACGCGATGCACCGACGGAAGAGGAGCAGTTCGAAACCTACAAGGCCATCGCGGAAGCGGTGGGTCCCGGGCGCCCGCTCATCATCCGGACGCTGGACGTCGGCGGCGACAAGCCGCTCGACTATCTGCCCATCCCCAAGGAGGACAATCCGTTCCTTGGCGAGCGCGGAGTGAGGGTCGGCCTGGATCGTCCGGAGATCCTGCGCACACAGCTCCGCGCGATCCTCCGCGCGACGGCATTCGGCAAGGTCAGCGTGATGTTTCCGATGATCGCAACCCTGAACGAGCTTCGGAAACATCACGCTGACCTTGCCGAATGCCGTCGCGCGGAG
>Ga0070666_10001780_pt1 | contig 13122 bp, 9 predicted proteins | sample KBSS23metaG_FD_64677 | JGI IMG/M metagenome (GOLD analysis project Ga0070666, IMG submission 64677) | Switchgrass rhizosphere microbial communities from Kellogg Biological Station, Michigan, USA - KBS S2-3 metaG | ecosystem: Host-associated > Plants > Roots > Rhizosphere > Soil ... | reverse complement strand
CTCTCCTGACGCCCGCGGTGAAGCTCCTGGCGATCGTCGCCGCGATTGGCGGGCTCGCGATCGCGTACCGGTTCGCCGCGGGACTCGGCGCGTCGACCGCTCTCTCCAACGGCTACCCCTGGGGAATCTGGATCGCGTTCGACGTCGTGACGGGCACCGCGCTCGCCTGCGGCGGCTACGCCGTCGCCATCCTCGTCTACATCGTCAACCGCGGGCAATACCATCCGATGATCCGGCCCGCGATCCTCACGAGCGCGCTCGGGTACAGCATGGCGGGGCTCTCGATCTGCTTCGACGTCGGGCGCCCCTGGCTCCTCTACCGGGTGCCGCTCTGGTTCCGGCACTGGAATCTCCACTCGGTGCTCTTCGAGGTCGCGATGTGCGTGATGGCGTACGTCACGGTCTGCTGGATCGAGCTCTCTCCCGCGTTCCTCGAGAGGTTCGAGGAAGGAGGAAAGTACGTCCCGGGGCTGCTCCAGCGGCTGTCGAAGGCGATCCTCCCTCCGCTCCGGAAGGCGATGCCCGCGGTCGTCGCGCTGGGACTCCTGCTGCCGACCATGCACCAGTCGTCGCTCGGCAGTCTGATGCTCCTCACCGGCCGAAAGCTCCATCCCATCTGGTCGACGCCCCTCCTGCCCCTCCTGTTCCTCGTTTCGTGCATCGGCATGGGGTTCGCGGCGGTCGTCTTCGAGTCGACGCTGTCGTCGCGCGCGTTCGGCCGCCCCGCGGAATCGCGGATGCTCGCCGGCCTCGCGCGGACCATGATCCCGATCCTCCTGATCTTCGCGATTCTCCGCACCGCGGACCTGGCATGGAGGGGGCGGCTCGGCCTCGTCTTCCGTCCCGGGCGCCACGCCCTCCTCTTCTGGCTCGAGATGATTCTGTTCCTCGCGCCGATCTTCATGCTGCGGCGCGAATCGGCGAGGAACGATCCGGGAAACCTGTTCCGGGCGGCGATGATCATGATGACCGCCGGGGGGCTGTACCGGTTCGACACGTTCCTCCTGGCGTTCGATCCGGGGGTCCAGTACGCCTACTTTCCGAGCGTCGTCGAAATGCTGACGACGGTCGGCATCGTCGCGCTCGAGATCCTCCTGTACATCGTGATCGTGAAGCTCTTTCCCATTTTGAGCGGCGGGCCTCGGCTCGCCGCGGAGCCATAGAGAGGGGAACATGTCGAAACGCATCGTGGTCGATCCCGTCACCCGCATCGAAGGCCATCTCCGCATCGACGTCGAAGTCGACGGGGGAAAGGTCCAGAAGGCCTGGTCGTCGGGCCAGATGTTCCGAGGGATCGAGACGATCCTGCTCGGCCGCGACCCGCGCGACGCCTGGATGTTCACGCAGCGTTTCTGCGGCGTCTGCACGACGGTCCACGCGATCGCTTCGGTGAGGACGGTCGAGAACGCTCTCGGCCTCGAGATCCCCCTCAACGCCCAGTACATCCGGAACCTCATCGTCATGGCGCACGCCATGCACGATCACATCGTCCACTTCTACCATCTCTCGGCGCTCGACTGGGTGGACGTCGTCTCCGCGCTCAAGGCCGATCCCGCGAAGACGTCCGCGCTCGCCGAGAGTCTTTCGCCGTGGCCCGGCAACGGCCGCGTCCAGTTGAAGGCCGTGCAGGACAAGGTCAGGGGCTTCGTCGAGGCGGGACAACTCGGCATCTTCACCAACGGCTACTGGGGCCATCCGGCGATGAAGCTCTCCCCGGAGGTGAACCTCCTCGCCGTGTCCCATTACCTCCAGGCGCTCGAATACCAGCGCAAGGTCAACCAGATCGTGGCGCTGCTGGGCGGCAAGACCCCGAACATCCAGAACCTCGCCGTCGGCGGCGTCGCCAACGCGATCAACCTGGACAACGACTCGACCCTGAACATGAACAAGCTCTTCATGGTCAAGGACGTCCTCGACGAGATCTCGACCTTCATCGAGCAGGTCTATTTCCCCGACGTCTGCGCGATCGGCGCGATGTATCCCGAATGGCTGGGCTACGGAGCGGGAGTGACGAACTATCTCGCCGTCCCGGATCTGCCGCTCGACCGGAAGGGGACGAAGTTCGACCTGCCCGGCGGAACGATCTTCGACGCCGATCTCTCGAAGGTCCGCGAGATCAAGACCTTCGACGACCCCTACTTCAAGGACAACGTGAGCGAGTCGATCGCGCACGCCTGGTACGACGGAGAGTGGACGAAACATCCGTTCGACGAGACGACCGAGCCGAAGTACACGTCGTTCGAAGACTCGAAGAAGTATTCGTGGGTGAAGGCGCCCCGCTTCCAGGGCAAGGTGATGCAGGTCGGGCCGCTCGCCCAGGTGCTCGTGGGCTATGCCCTCGGCCACGAGCCGACGAAGCGATGGGCCGACAAGGCCCTCGAGACGGCCGGCGCGATCGCCGGCGTGAAGCTGACTCCCGCCGTCCTGCACTCGACGCTCGGCCGCCACGTCGCGCGCATGGTGCGCACCTGCGTGATCTCCGAAACGGCGAAGAAGCACTGGTCTTTGCTCGCCGCCAACATCGGCAAGGGCGACACGGACATCTTCAACCCGCCCGTCTTCCCGAAGGGAGAGCAGAGAGGATTCGGCTTCCACGAGGCGCCGCGCGGGACCCTCTCCCACTGGGTCGTGATCAAGGACGGGAAGATCGCCAATTACCAGGCGGTCGTTCCCTCGACCTGGAACGCCGGGCCCCGCGACGAGAAGAACCAGCCGGGCCCGTACGAGGCGTCGCTCGTCGGCAATCCCGTCGCCAACGCCGAGCTGCCGCTCGAAGTGCTCCGGACGATTCACTCGTTCGATCCGTGCCTGGCCTGCGCCGTCCACACGCTCGACCCCGAAGGAAGGGAGATCGCGCGCGTGAAAGCCCTGTGATCGGGAGCTTCGCCCCCGTCCGGGTGATCGGGCTCGGCAACGTCCTGATGGGCGACGACGCGCTCGGTCCATGGGTGGTCGAAGAATTGCTCGCGGGGTGGGACTTCCCGGAAGGGGTCTCGGTGCTGGACGTCGGGACTCCGGGACTCGACCTGACGCCGTATCTCGCGGACGCGACCGCCGTCTTCATCGTCGATACCGTGAAGTCGGATGTTCCGCCCGGCACGCTTCGGATCTACGATCGGGACGCCCTGCTCCGCCACCCGCCCCCGCCCCGCCTTTCCCCCCACGATCCCGGGCTCACCGAGGCGCTCCTGTCGCTCGACTTCGCCGGGTGCGCTCCGCGCGATGTCGTGCTCGTCGGCGTCGTGCCCGAAAAGATCGAGAAACGGGTGGGGTTGACGCCCCGGGTGCGCGCGGCGGTCGATCGGGCGGGCGCCGAGATCGTCGATCGTCTCGGTCGGATCGGCCTTCCCCCGCGAAGGCGCCCGGGAGGACCCTTTGCGCCCTGGTGGGAAGCCGCCGTCTAGGAGGGTTTCGGTCGGAAGGACACCCCGGGGGACTCGCGGGGCGATGTTACGATCCATCGCCGATGGCCGAGTTCATTGCCTTCCGTCCCGACGTCGAGATCTACGGGGCCGTGGCGCTCTCGATCGTGGAAGGGATGGGAGAGTTCCGAAGTCTCGGCTACACGATCCTCGCCCGCCACGGAGTTCTGAGCCCGCAGCCGGACCGGTGGTATCCGCAGCAGCAATGGCTCGACGCCTTCCGCACGATCGCCGAGAAGATCGGGCCCCGCACGCTCTTTGCGATCGGCAAGAAGATTCTCGACGCGGTCGAATGGCCTCCCGGCCTCGACACGATCGAGAAGGGCCTCGCGTCGATCGATCTGAACTATCACCTGCGCCACCGCATCGACGGCGTGCCCCTCTGGAACCCGGAGACCGGCGAAATGCGCGAAGGGATCGGGCACTACCGGTTCAGCGGAATCGTCGCCGAAGGCACGGCGATGATGGTCTGCGAGAACCCGTATCCCTCCGAATTCGACCGCGGCATCATCACGGCGATGGGGCGCCGTTACCTTCCCCAACTGGAGGTCACGCTCGATCCGGACCGGCCGACCCGGCAGACCGGCGCCAACTCGTGCACGTTTCAGATCCGGGAAACTCCGGCCCCCTGATCCGGAGGCGGGGTGAGCCGCCGTCCCCGCTTGGCGGCGTACATCGCCTCGTCCGCTCGCGCCATCCAGGAAACCAGGTCGGTGAATCCCTCCGCGCCCTGCAGCCCGATCGACATCGAAAAGGGGAATCCCGCGGGGGCGGTCGCGAGCCGGACGGAGATCGCGTCGTACAGCCGTGACCGAAGAAGCGAATCCGTTGCTTCCGACTCGCTGTGGAACAGGGCCACGAACTCGTCGCCTCCCAGACGGGCGACGACATCCGATTCGCGAAAGCTTTCCTTGAGAATCGACGCGGCGAGTCGGATCGCGGCATCTCCGGCCGCGTGGCCGAGGCCGTCGTTGATCTGCTTCAATCCGTCCACGTCCGCGAGCAACATCGTCAGGCGTTTCTTCTCCCGCTGCGCCACCCGAAGTCGGTCGGACGCGATCGTGAGAAAGCCCCGGCGATTGTAGAGACCGGTGAGCTCGTCGACGAGCGCCAGGGCCTTCAACTGATCCTCGAGGTGTTTGCGGTGGGTGATGTCGTGAAAGACGGCCACCCCCCCGCGGTGGACCCCGTCCGCCCCGACGAGGGGGCGCGCGCTCACCGAGTACCACGCGCCGTGGAGCAGGCGCTCGTTGCGGACGAAGACCTCGATGTTGTCGACGGCCTCCCCGCGCAGCCCGCGGGAGATCGGGAGGTCTTCCTGGGGAAACATGGTGCGGCCGTCCGGAAGGAAGAAGCCGTGGAGCTCGGCGCTCGCCGCCGCCGGTTGGCCGAAAAGCCCCTGTGCGGCCGAATTGAAGAGAACGGGGAGACCCTCCGCATCCGCCACGGTGACCGGCTCGCCCATCGCTTCGAGGATCGAATCGAGGATCGCCGCCTGGCGGGCGTTGTCGGCGGCGAAGCGGCCGAGCTCTTCCTGGACATGATAACGATCCGAGATGTCGCGGCAGATGACGACGCTTCCCGCGACCGCGCCGGAACGACGAAGAGGGCGTCCCGAGACCGCGATCCAGTCTCCGGCGTCTCCCGTTCCGGGGGAGAGGAAGAAAACGTCGTCCCAGACATTCTCTCCGCGGGCGGTCCGCTCGAAAGGATGCCGAGCGGCGGGGCACGCGGTTTCCCGATCCGCCAGATACAGGCCGTCGATCTCCGCCCAGGAAGACGGAGCGGCTCCGCCGCGCGCGAACATGCGTTTCGCGGAAGGATTGAGAAGGACGAACTTCGCGTCGAGGTCCGCGACGAGGATCGCATCGTCGAGGGCGTCGAAAATGCCGCGCATCGTCTCTTCTCCGGCGAAGAACGAGACTTCTGCCGACGGGGGGGGCGGAGGATCGGAAGCCATGCGTCGTTCACTTCGCAAGAATCGCAACCCGGCGGCCTGCAGGCAGAGGTTCAGCATGCTGAACGGTTTGGCGGAGCATCCCGCCCGGGGCTCCCTGGAGATTCCGACGCTTGGAGCGCTCTTCTGGAATGTGGACGAAAAAAAGCCCCGGGGTTTCCCCCGGGGCCGAAAGGCGAGGACGGGACGGTCAGAAGTGGACGCGGGCCGCGAGCTGCAAGAGGCGCTGCTCGCCCTGGTGGGTGTCTCCGGCGAAGGCCTGGGGCTTGCCGAACTGGGGGTTCGGAATCGCGTTTCCGCTGTCGTCGAAGATGATGCGACGTCCATTGTAGTAGGCCGGATTCGAAGCGTTAAAAATATTGAAGACCTGCGCGATGATCTCGATCCCGAGTCCTCCCCGGATGGGGAAATCCTTGCTCACAGCGATGTCCGTCTGCTCGAACGAGTGGCCGCGAGCGTCGAGAAGGTGGTGTCCGGGATCGAGGTCGACGTTGTAGCCGTCGCCGTTCAAGTCCGTTCCGTTGTACGCGAGGTACGGGGTGGCGGATCGATAGCGGAGGACGCCTGAAACATTGATCCCCCACGGCGCCGCGTACGTGCCGCCGAACGTGATCTTGTGACGCGCGTCGGTGAAGAGATTTCCCTGGCAGATGTCGTGGCAGTTCGGGTCGAGCGGGTTGACGGAAACGTCCTTTCGGCCGCCGTAGTTGCTGCCGCCGAGGTCGGGCTGCGCGTCCGCATGCGTGAGCCGGAACTCGTCGGCGCCGAGCAGAACGTTGCCCGTCGAATGAGAGAGCGTGTAGAAGCCCTGGAAACGAAGACGGTCGGAGACTCGAGCGTTGAAGCCGACGTTCATGCCGTCATAGTCGGCATAGCCCCCGCCGTTCCACATCCGAACGGTGCCTCCGAAATCGGGGAACCTCGGAGTACCGTCGGCCTGCAGGATGTTGAATTTGAATCGGTAGGGCAGGTCGCGGTAGTTGATGTGGCTGTACTCCAGGTTGACGCCGAGCCAATCGGCGACCTGATGGGAGATGCCGATCGACAGCTGGCGAGAGAACGGAGTCTTCGTCACGGTCGGGTCCGCCACCTCCGTCGGCGCCGGGCCGACGGTGCCGGGCAGGTCGTTGGGCGGAAGGGGATCCCCGATGCGGAAGCTCGGGGGGGGAGACGAGCCGTAGATCTGCCCGTAGTCCGTCAGGGCGATGGAAGGGAAAAACAGCGTCGCGTTGAGATAGGGGAAATCGTAGTAGATGCCCCATCCGCCATGCACGATCGTTCGACCCCGCCCGGACAGGTCGTACGCGAAGCCGACTCGGGGCGCCCAGTTCTTGTGATCGTTCGTGAGCTTGCAGTCCCACCCGCGGAAATCCTTGTAGTAGGGGGCGTCGTTGTACTGGGTCTGGGCCGACAGCTCCTGGCAAAGATGGTTCGACGACTGGTTCAGATCGTATCCGAGGTTCAGGTCATAGCGCAGACCCACGTTGACCGTCAGGTTGCTCGTGGGCCTCCAGTCGTCCTGGACGAAGATGTCGTAGATGTTCTTCGGGCTGTTGTAACCGCTGAAGCCGCCATTCTGCGAAATGGAAGCCACGGAGGAGTCGAGGGTGTCGCCGTTCAGGGTGTAGGTGGGCGCGGCGGTCCCGACCGTGAAGTCCCCCGCGAGCGTGGGCTCGTGGACGAAGTTGACGCCGAACTTGAGATCGTGGCTCCCGTGCCAGTCCGCGGAATACGTGATGTCGTCCTTGTATTGATACTTCGTCTGCCGCGTGGTCTGGGGAGTGTTCGGATTCTGCCCGGAAAGGGCGCCGCTCGCGAAGTAGATCGTCGGATTGTCCGAGTTCGGCGTGATCGCGTTGTCGAACTTCGTGTACTGGAAAACGAGCTCGTTCAGCGCTTTCGGTCCGAGCTGGGACTGGAGCCCGGCCAGGAACGACGAGTATCGATTCGAGATCGTGCCGAAGGAGTCCGGCGTGTGGTTCGAGTACACGCCGTAGAGCTCGGAATTCTTCTGGTATCCGTAGCGAACCTGGAGAAACTGGGACGCCGAGATGTCGGCGGTGACCTTCGCGGCGAGAAGATCGTCGCGGAAAGGAGTCTCGGCGGGCTTTCCGTCGAGGGCCGGATAGGCGCCGCCCGTGTCCAAGATGATGTTGGTCTTCTGTTCGGTTCTCTCGCCCGTCGCGAAGAAGTGGACCTTGTCCTTCACGATCGGTCCGCCGAGCGAAGCGCCGTATTGATTGCGGCGGTAGTCCGATTTGCCCGAACCCGCGTTCTTCTCGCTCTGCGTCTCCGAATTCAGGCTCTTGTCGCGAAAGTACTCGAAGCCGCTGCCGTGGAACTCGTTCGAGCCGCTCTTGGTGACGACGTTCAGCACGCCGCCCGTCGAGCGTCCGTATTCGGCCTTGTACTGCTGCGTCTGGATCTTGAACTCCTGGACGCTTTCGAGAGAGAAATTCTGCAGGGCGCCGCCGATGGTGTCGTCGGTGTTGTCGCCGCCGTCCATGATGTAGTTGACGTTGCGGCCGCTGCCGCCGTTCAGCTGGACGGTCAGCTGTCCCGGCTTCGTCGGGTCGGTGTTGTAGGCGAGCTGGGTGCCCGGCGCCAGAACGGCGACGTTGGCGAACTGCCGGCCGTTCAAGGGGAGCGTCTCCAGTTCCTTCTGCGAAATGATCGCGCCGATGGCCGGGTCCGTGCGCACGAGCGGGGCTTCCGTCGTGACCGTGATCATCTCCGCCACGGCGGAAATCTGCATCGTGACGTCGAGCGAACGCGTCGTCGCGACGTTCATCTCCACGTTTTTCTGTTCGACGGTCTTGAAACCGGAGATCTGGTACTTGACCGTGTACGTTCCGGGCGGAACGGCGTTGATCGTGTAGGAGCCATCCTGCGCCGTCGTATCGCCGCGGGAAAATCCGGTGGCCTGCGAGGCCGCCTGGACGCTGACGCCGGGGAGCCCGGCTCCATGCTGATCGAGGACGTGCCCGGTCAGCGTGGCGCTCGCCCCCTGGCCGTTCGCCGTCGCCGCCACGAGGAGGAGCGAGGCCGCGACGAGAGCGCCGGCGCTCCGGGAAAGGATCCGAAAGAAGTTTCGCATCGGTTGTTTTCTCCTATTCAAGAATTTCATTCCTGGGCGGGAACGAAATGCGATCCGAGGTCACCTCCCTTCTGATGGGGTCGATTCCGACTCTCTTCGCGCCAGGCGCGCGATCAACTGGCTCGCCACGATGCGTTCCCGGGCGAAGTGGGGATCATGGGCCGCGGCGGCGAGGAAGTCCCGGTAGGCGAATTCGGCGGAACGGAGCTCCCCGGACATTTCGAGCGCGATGCCGCGATTGAGCTTCGCTTCGTGGTCGTCCGGGGCGAGCGCGATCGCCCGATCGAAGCTCGCGACCGCTTCGGCATAGCGGCGTTGCTCGACGTCGAGCGCGCCGAGACCGTTCCAGGGGTCGGCGTAGCGCGGCGAGAGCGTGATCGCCCGCCGATAGGCCGCCTCCGCTTCCGCCGGGCGCTTCAGCTCGCGAAGAACGTTTCCCCGGTTGTTCTCCGTGCGGGCGTCCCGGGGGTCGAGCTGGGCGGCGCGGTCGAATTGTCGCAGCGCCTCCACCGGCTGACCCCGGGCGAGGAGGGCGATGCCGAGAATCTCGAGCGCCTCCGGGCGCGAGGCGTCGTGGCGGAGCGCGTCCTGCGCCGCGGAGAACGCTTCGTCGGTGCGGCCGGCTTCCTTCAGCGCCACGGCGAGGTCGTACCGGGTGTCCGCGTCGTCGGGCGAGAGCTCGACCGCGCGGCGGTAACTGCGGATCGCGGCCCCGAAGTCGCCGAGGCGCCGGTAGGCGAGCCCGAGCGAGTCGAGAAAGACCGGATTGTCGGGATCGGTTCGAAGCGCCGCGACGAGCTTCAGGCGCGCCGCCTCGACGCGCCCGCCCACGAGATCCCAGTGCGCGTCCTCGAATTGCCGGAAGGCGCCGGCCACGTCTTTCGGGTCGCGCAGGGAGGAACCCGTGGCCGCCGGCGGCACGCCCGAAATGTAGCCGAGCGAGGCGAGCTTCGCGGCCGATTCGCGGTCCGCCGCCGGCTTCTCCGGGGCAACCGTTTGACGGCGGAACGATGCGATGGCGGCCGCGAGATCGACACGCGGGGCGGTGGCTTGCGCGAGACTCCGCGTCTCGTTCGGGTCCCGGGCGAGATCGTAGACCTCGGGGCGCGGGGCGTCGATGTACTTCAGGTTCTTGCGGTGAAGGGCCGCGAGGCCGCTCCAGCCGAAGATGTGCGGATATTCGGTTTCGGAATAGAGATCGGCGGCCGCGGGCTCGCCCCCGCGGAGGATGTCGCGGGAGAGATCGCGTCCGTCGGTCGGTCCCGTCAGCGATGTCCCGGTCAGGCCCGCGAGCGTCGGCGCCAGGTCCGCGAGACCGACCGAGGTCCGGACGACCCGGCCGGAAGCGAGGCCCGGTCCGCGCAGGACGAGAGGCACCCGGAGCGTCGCGTCGTAGACGAAGAAACCGTGGGTGAGCTCTCCGTGCTCTCCGAGCGCCTCGCCGTGATCGGCCGAGACGGCCACGATCGTCTTCTTCTCCCGGCCGTTCCGGGCCAGCCCGTCGAGGAGCCGCCCGACCTGAAAATCGACCGATGCGACCTCGCCGTCGTAGGGCTTGCCCGGGTGTCGCGAGAGGAAGGGTTCGGGGGGAGCGTACGGGGCGTGGGCGTCGTAGAGATGCACCCAGGCGAAAAACGGACGGGCGTCGTTTTTCGCGAGCCACGCAAGGGCGCGGTCCACGACCTCGCTTCCGGGGCGCTCCGCCTCGAGCGCGCCGGGAGCCGAAGGATCCCGCGCGATGTCGTCGTCGTACGTTTCGAAGCCGCGATTCAGGCCGAACCGATGGTCGAGCACGTACGCCCCGACGAACGCGCCGGTGCGATACCCCGCCGCGGAGAGCCGGGTGGCGAGCGTCTCGCGATTGCCCGGAAAGCTTCCCGAACCGTTGTTGCGGAGGCCGTGGTGGGGAGGCAGGAGCCCGGAGAGGATGGTCGCATGCGAAGGCAGCGTCAGCGGAACGGCCGAAATCGCCGAATCGAAGCGCACGCCCTCGCGCGCCAGCCGGTCGAGATTGGGCGTCTCCGCCTCGCGGTCGCCGTAGGCGCCGACGTGGTCCGCGCGGACGGTGTCGATCGTGACGAGCAGGACGCTCGGGGAACTCCCCGTCCGGGTTCGCTGGCCGCATCCGGTGGCGAAAAGCGCCAGCGCGGCCGCCCCGATCCGGACGGTCGGAAGAGCGAATGAACGGCCCGTCATGCGCCGGCGTGAACGCGTCGTAAATCCCTCGTCTTCCCTCGTCGTCTTCGAGCGACGGCGGGTTCTCCCTGGCGGAGCAAGCGCGTCAAGAAACCGGGTTAAATCGACATGAGGCTACCGCAGCGGAGAGCGAAATTCCAGCGAGTTGTCAGCGCGTTCGGCCCCGGGGAGGGTGCGCTTCCCGAGCGGCCAGGAAAGCGCCCACGACACCCGCTTCGTCTCCGAGCCGGGACGCGACGACCCGGGGACGGGCGAGCTCGATCGAGTAGGCGTGCGCGATCGCCGCCGCCCGAACGAGCCGGACGTAGGAAATGCCGATGCTCTCGACGACGCCGCCGCCGAGAATGAAGATCTCCGGGGCGAGCGCGTTCCAGAGGTTGGCGACCGCCAGCCCGACCCAGCGCGCCGAGTGCTCGACGGCCTCCACGACCAAGGGGTCATTCCGGCGATACGCCTTTGCGAGGGCCCCGCTGTGGAGGCGTCCTCCCTTGAAGAGGGACGCGTGCGAGGAGGTGCGCGGGCTCTTGCGCAGCCGCCGGGTCATGCCGCTCTTGGACGCCTCCCATTCGAGCGAGCCGCGGTCGGAACCTTCGCGGGCCCGCCGGGCGTCCAGGATCATGTGGCCGAGCTCTCCCGCGTTCCGGTTGGCTCCGCGCACGAGACGACCCTCGCAAACCACGCCGCCGCCGACTCCCGTCCCGATCCACAGGCCGACCAGGTTTCGGTATCCCTTCCCGGCGCCGCGCAGCCATTCGCCGCGCAAGGCCATGTGGACGTCGTTGTCGAGAACGACCGGACAACCGAACCGCTCGGCAAGCCGGGAAGCGAGAGGGACGCTTCGTGCCCGGAGATGGGGGGTTCGGAGGACCGTCCCGCGTTCGGAGTCGATGGGTCCCGGCGACCCCACCCCGATCGCCGCGAGCCGATGGGGGGAGAGATTCCTTTCGAGGAGGGCGGCGTCGATCGAATCCCCGATCGCGCCGACGAGCTCCGCCGCGGTTCCTCGATAGGGCGTCGGCCTCTTGTCTCTGCCGTGGGCTCGCCCGCGGGCGGAGAAAATCGAGGAGAGGATCTTGGTCCCGCCGAGATCGACGCCCGCATACAGGTCCTTCATCGGCTCCGGATCCGTCTCGTCATGAAAGGCAGTATAGACATCCCCGTGCGGCGGGCTTGCCGGACGACACTCCGGGAGCGGCGGGGATCGCGCGGTGTCCTCGAAGGGGGGCGAAGTGGAACGCGATGGGACGGCGGACGTCCAGAATCGATCTTCGGCTGCTCCGGAAACTCCTGCAGGTGAACGGTTTGTTGAAACGGGGACCGTGGCACCATCGTTGCGATTTCCCCTGGTCGGAGGTCGGTATGAAATTCAAGAAATTGGCCCTGCTTTCCGCGCTTTCCCTGACCGCATTCGTGGCGGCGGGTCAAACGGCCAACGCCCAGGGACGACGCGATGGAGTGTCCGGAAGAAACGATCGAAGCTGGTCCCATGGCACGTCGGGCCGCGGTTCTGAATTCCGTCACGGCCGGGACGGAGACGGACGCGGTCATCGGGAATTCTCGGGAGGACACCGGCGGTACGGCCATGGTTACGGCTACGGGTACGGTTATCGCGCGCCGTATGTCTACGCTCCTCCGTACTATGCGTACGCTCCCGGTCCCTACGTGGTCGATGATTACTATCCGGACGCCTACTATTATTCCGGAGCGCCTTACCGACGGTACCGGACGGAGCGGGTGTACGTGGCGTTTCCGTCACCTCACTTCGTCCTGAGGCGGATCCTCGATCCGCTCAGAATCTTCGAGGGCCACCACCGGCACTTCGGAAGATAAAACAGAGACCGAGAGTCGAAGGTCGGGGGCGGACGCGAAGTCCGCCCCTTTTTCTTTTCTGCCGGTCCTTCAGTCGCGCGCGGCGAGGGCTCCGATCAGGATGCCGACCGCGACGCCGACGCCGAGACTTCCCAGCGCGACGCCGATCGAGTGGTCGTCGGCGTAGCCCTTCGCGTTGTCCGACACCCGTCCCCATCCTTCCCCGATCCGGCGGGAGGCCTTTTCGCGCCGCGCCTTCAGTTCCTTCCAGATCGAAGCGTCGTCGTTGTCGTGGAGGGGCTCGCCGCTCTCGGCGACGAGACCCGGATTTTCCGGGGCGCTGGCCGCGCGGCCCGGCACGGGCGGTGTGTAATGGTCCCGCCGGGCGGTGTTGGGGGTGGAAGTCCGGCTCTCACCCGTGAGCTTTTCGAATTCATCCATGGGAGCTCCTTTCAGGAACGGTTTCGTTGCAGCACTTTCAGGCAAGCAATCGGTGGGCCACGAGCACGTCGGCCGAGCGGCGCGCGCTGGACGCGCGGGAACCGCTCGGCCTCCCACGGCGCGGACTGCTCGCGGGAGTGGCTCCCACCCTTAACGTGACAGCCGGGCTGGATGATCTTGCCGCGATCCGCTCGCGTTCC